>Ga0182027_10004375_pt1 | contig 21892 bp, 17 predicted proteins | sample 712E1DmetaG_FD_121300 | JGI IMG/M metagenome (GOLD analysis project Ga0182027, IMG submission 121300) | Permafrost microbial communities from Stordalen Mire, Sweden - 712E1D metaG (Illumina Assembly) | ecosystem: Environmental > Terrestrial > Soil > Wetlands > Permafrost | place: Sweden... | reverse complement strand
CTGATTTTACAATTAGTTGAAGGAAGATTAGGGATTTGATTCCAGGTATAAAAACCGGTACTAGGTGTACTTGCAATTATAACCGACCAGTTAATTCCATTGTTAATAGTATATTCTATTTTAACATTTGTTATTCCGGAGGCATTCCATTTGATAGTTTGCGTTGAACCAACAGCCCATTTTTCCCCACCGTTCGGACTTACAACATTAACCAACTGAGATCCTGGATAGGTAATTGTAAAGTTACTATCCGAAACAACAGAAGGAGTTCCATTATCAGCAACATTGCTAATTTTAAGTTTACATTGCAGTGAACTAACATTTGGGATTGGATTCCAACTATATACGCCGGTGCTTGGTGTACTAGCAACCAGTGTAGTCCAAGAACCTCCTCCGTTAATTGTATACTCGATTTTTACATTTGTAATATTAACTGAAGTCCATATAATATTATCACTGGAACCCGCATACCACTGAGATGCACCGTTTGGCGCTACAATTTTTATTGATCGTTGGGGTGTTATTGTAAACGTTGCCGGACTTTCAGTAGAAACAGTCCCATCCTTTGCCTCTACAATTCTTACCTTTGCAAGAGAAGACGGAGTACTAGGAATTGGGTACCAGAAATAAATGCCCGTATTCTTTTTATCTGTTGCTATATAATTCCAATTTTGTCCGTTGTCTATTGTATAATAAATTTTAACAGAATCAATTCCGGAGCTGTACCATGTAATTTGTTTTGATGAACCGGCTTCCCAAATTTCTCCCCCGATAGGAGAAGTAATCTTTAAACTCATATTAGAATTTTTAACAATCGAAAAAACCTTATCACTCTGATCGCTCGATATACCATCAACACTGGAGACCCTGATCAGGCATTGACTGGAAATCGTATTTGGAACCGGAGACCAATTATAGGTGGCTATATTAGTCAAACTATCTACGATGAGCGTCCATGTAGTTCCATTGTCAATAGAATATTGGATTCGAACTTTTAGCGCACCGGTTCCCGTCCATTGAATTTGATAATTCGAACCTTCGGATAAAATTTCCCCGCCGTTGGGAGCAACAACTTTTATTGTAGTATCACCTGTTCCCGCAACTGCAGTTACATTATCCTTCAATTTACATGAGTTAAGAATTAATAAGCCAAATAAAAATGCTATTAATAATCTTTGCATGGTTCTCTCGACTATAAAATTAGTTTACAAATTCCGCCTAAGTAAAGTTAATAATTTTTATTATTTTTATTAAGAAATTTCTTTCAATTAGTATGCCTAACTTTATTGCCGAAATTGAGTTAGTAATCAACTGAGGAAGTCATGAAGCTAAAAAATTACCTGTTCTTTTTACTTAGTATCGGATCAAATTTCATTTTTGCTCAAACCTTAATAAAAACAGGAGAAATAGGTTCTTTCGGAGGCGCTAAATCTTTCTCTATTAATTCCGCCGGTTACATTTTTGTAAGCGATAGTTCCATGAATGAAATCATAAAACTGGATACTACCGGCAATGTAGCTAAAAGAATCGGCGGTTATGGATGGAATGAATCTTCTTTTGATAACCCAACAGATGTATTTGTCACTACCTTAAATGTTTATATCTCAGACAAAAACAATAACCGAATCCAAATTTTTGATAAAGATCTGAATTATATTTCCCAATTTTCAACTCAGAATTCTACCGATACACGTTACATATTTGCTTACCCTACTTGCTCGGCAGTATCAACTCAGGGAGATTTATTTATTCTTGATTCGGACAATAAAAGAATCTTGAAATTTAATTCCCGAAATGAATTCCAGACGGAAATAGGCGGTTTCGATGCCGGTGCATATTCACTTTTAAATCCTATTAACTTTACAATTTCTTCATCGGGTAAAATATTAGTTGTTGATCCTCCCTCAATAGTTATGTTTGACCAATTCGGAAACGGATTAAGAAAAATTAAATTGCCTCTTTCCCCCTCCAACATAAATTCTTCATTTCAGATTATTACTGTAAATAACAAAAGTCAGATATCTTTATTTAACACTACCGAACTAGAGACCGGAAATATAAATCCAGTTGCTTTAAGTCCGGGTAACGAGGATGAAATACTTGATTCATTTGTATTTAATAAAAAATTATATATTCTGACTAAAAATTCGATTTCTATATATAAAATTATAGAAGCAAGATAATCTTATCATGCGCCTATCTAAAAGCCGCCGGGTAGGCAGAGGAAAAGCGAGGATTCAAAGGTTGAAGTGTTGAACTGTGGAAGTGAATTTCATATTGTGCAGTCGATTCAACAATTCAACGATTCAACAAAAAATCGATTTATCATTAACTGTTCACTATTTACTGATTCCATTGAAGTTGGGTAGCTATGAAAATTAGAGTTACAATATCCATTTTATTGGCAATATGGTGCATTGGATTTTTTTTCGAGTGGTTAATACCTTTGAATGAAAAATTATTAACATTATTACCTTTTCTTCATCAGACATATTCACTAGTTTGTCATCAGGAAAAAGTAAAACTAATTACATCAAACAGATTTGAATCACTGGTATGTTCCAGATGTGCCGGTATTTATATAGGATTATTAGCAGGTAGTTTTCTTTCAATATTTAAAATTCCTCATAAGAATCCGAACATAAAAGTATTATTAGTTTGCATAGTGATAATGCTAATGGATATAGCCGCATATTCAGTTGGTATTTATCATTATTCAAAGTTAGTTGCATTTATTACAGGATTTCTTTTAGGTTCGGTTGCTTTTTCATATTTTTACAACGGATTGATCCAACTATTAATTGAAATTAGAAAACCGAGATCGAATTGAAAAAATATTTGCCATCATTAGTGTGCGGATTTAGCGCAGGAGTACTTCAGGTTGTACCATTAGTAAAAAGTTTCTCCTGTTGTCTTCTACTTCCTCTTTCTGCATTTATTGCGCTTATTCTTGAACAAAAATCTACTAATGATTTTGACATTATCTCCGCAAAAAAAGCCGTAATGATAGGTTTATTCACAGGATTATTTGCTGCTTTTTTCGGGAGTTGCTTTGAAATTCTAATAACTTTTATAACAAAGCAGAATGATATAATAATCACATTTCCCGAATTGCAAAAAATGGTTGAAAAATTCCCGGTAACTGAAGATATTAAAAAAGAAGTATTATATTTATTTCAGAATGTTAGAAATGATATTTTAGATAAAGGTTTTTCATGGATGTATACCTTTTCATTAATTGTTAATGATTTCTTTATAGACATATTATTCGGGATTACTGGCGGACTAATTGGATCGCAAATAATCAATCGAAGAATTAATAATTCAAAATATAATTAGAATATGATAGCTGCTTTTATCTTTAGCGCTCATCTGGTATTTATACTTATTATTTTCACCTTAAAATGGCAGAATGAATCGCTTAGTACCGCATTTATAAATCTTGCATTGATAATAGTATTATTTGCAGTAGGCTGGTCCATTGCTACGGCAGTAGTCAAGATTTTTATTGATAGCAAGGGATTTGGAATTCAATTTGATGCCGATACAATTTCATTAACCATCTTTGGAATAGTAGAATTTTTCTTTTACAGATTTTATTATCAGGATATTAAAGAGAAAGAAGATAAAACTACTGAAGCCGGTAAGGAAATGTAATAACCACAGTCTGCTCCAATTGTTTCATATTTAGCGGAATTGGTTCGAAACGCCATTGACGTAATGAATTAACGGCAGATGATTCAAGACGCGCATCTGCTTTAATTAAAGGAATAATTTTAGATACCGTACCGTCCGGTAATATTGTAAATTTCAAACGTAAGTCAATTTCTTTGGATACACCTTCGGGATATGGAGGGAGAAAATAACTGTAAATTCTTCTTTTGCCTCTGCCGCCGAAATCCAATTCAAATCCAAATCCACCGTTTCCATCTCCCCCGGTTCCGATGCCATTCCCGTTTGAATTACCCGAACCGTTTCCCGTCCCAGTACCATTCAAGTCATTTTTTGTTAAGAGTTTTACTTTCGAAGAGATAATTTCATCTTTTATTTTTTTTGAGTCTACTTTATTTGTAATTCTTTCATCATCTGTATTTCGTGAATCCGGCAATTCAGCATCTTTTGGATCCATTTTCTTCTCTTCAGTCTTCTCTGCAAATGCCTGATTTCCTGATGCGCCACCGGCTTCACCGGGAGAACCGGATCCCGGTCCGAATCCAGAACTGAACCCTACCAGAAAATATTCCTCTGATTGAGCCCTATCATTCATTTTAAACAGAAGGAATAATCCTATTAAAACAATATGTACTACAGTAGAAATTAAATATGGAATATGTTTCGGTTTATTGAGCTGCATTAAGTTTCACCATTTCAGTATGAATTGTCAGATTTTCAATCCCACTTGATTTAGAAATATCAATTACTTCCTGAATAAAATCAACCCTTGTAGCCTTCTCGGCAATTAGATTCATTGTTGTATTATGTTTTTTACTTTCCATTTTCAACCTTTCCGACAAGTCGGGCAAGCTGATCTCCTCGGAACCAATAAATATTAAGTCATGTTCGGTCAATGTTATAGTAGAATTATCAGTAGTTGTCTGCTTTGATTTCACTGCGAGTTTATTTTGTAAAAAATAATCATTATTTGAATTTAATGTATACGAATAGGATAATAGAAAAGAAAAGCACAATAGAATAATATTCAATACTGATACTAAATTGAATATTCTAATAGGTTTATATGTCGTTTCAAATTTCATAAGTACTCAAACTTCAATTTCTTCGTCGGTTGTAACTTTAACCGATTCATCTATAACATCAAGAATATCAGAAGCAACCCTTTCCATTTCGAGAGCCAGTCTTTTGATTCGGGCTATAAAATAATTGTAAAGTAAAGTTGCTAATAATCCTACAATAATTCCGAAAACAGTAGCATTTAAAGTCTTCCAGATTTCGGGTGCAACATCTTGGAATTTAACAACTCCTTGAGATTCCCGAATAAAATTTAACGAAGAAATTATACTTAATACCGTTCCTAAAAATCCCATAACCGGAGCTATATTAGCTAATGCAGCTAATGAAGTAAGTCCTTTTTCAAGTTTATTTATTTCATGTCTCGCAGCTGATTCAAGTTCTTCAATAATTCTAGTACGGCCGAATTTCTTCTTTTTCAATCCGCGGCGAATAATGTTTGTTATTGGAGTTCTTTCAGTCAAACAAAAATTAATTGCATCAGAAATATCTTTCTTTTTAAGAATACCTCTTATTTTAATCGAAAAAAAAGGAATATTCATTTTTACTTTTTTCAGAGTTAAATACTTACTTATGGAAATGAAAATAACTCCCGAAAAACATAGAAAAATCAGCCACATAATAATGCCGTAATTTAAAAACATGTTAAGTATAACCATATGCCCTTCAATTTAGATTGTTTTTAGTTTTATACTCTTCAGCTTGCTTTTCCGAATTGAATGAACCTACTCTGACTCTGAACCATTTACCCCCTTTTTGAGGAAGGTAAGCCTCAACTATAAATGCAGTCATTCCTAAAGCACGGAGGCGTTTAACTTCAGTTTCAGCTTTGAGTCTATCACGCCATGATGAGGCTTGGAAGTTATATGATTTGCCATCATAATAAATCGTACTATTTACTTTAGTATCAGTAGGAAGTGTTCTATATAATCCATTGTTTTTTGATGATTTTTCTATATTATCTTTATTCAAATTGTTTTCAGAACTAGATTGTTTTAGTTCGGTTTGACTTTTTTTCTTAATCGGAGAAGATGGAGGCAAGTCAGTCGCTTGGTCCTTAATTGGGACAGGCGGAGTTGCGCTAGCAGGAAAATCACTTGATTCATCCAGATTAATATTTGAATTTGTTTTTGAAGGTGTCTGGGTTTGTATCTGTTGAGAATTGTTTGACTCTTGAGATTCAAGCGGTAAAGGTTTTTGAATTGATTCCTGCTGAATTGGCTTATTATATACTGTTTGATTCAGATTGCTGTCATTCCGGATAAAAAAGAAAACAACTACGGTACCTACTACAATTAAAGTTGAAATAATTATAGAAAATGTCTTTATATAGTTCTCACGTTTCGGGTGTGAATCAAGATCATAATCTAGTTCTTTATTAATTGCTTTCTTTACTTCCGAGACCGGAAAAGTTCCAGTATATGTACTTTTCTCTCTAGTAATTCTTTTAGACGATTCTTGCCTAAGTTCTTCAAAAAAATCAGGAGAAAGAGTAATAGCCATTTTTTTATCATTTAATTGTGATTTATCCTCAACGAATTGATATTTAGGCGGCGGACCTTGAAATTCAAGAAATACTTTTTCATCATTTTTAATTTTAATATCACCTAAAGTATTTCTGCCGGATTTACTTTCTAAATCTGTTAAATGAACCTTAGGGTTTTCATCCGGGATCTTCCGGTTTTGAATTTTAGGCGCCTTGATTTCATCTTCTATTCTGTTCGGAGAAGTGACTTCAGTTTCAAGCGTTTTTTTAAGATTTGAAAATAAATCTTTTTTTGAAAGCTCTTGTTCCTCGATTTCATCTTCTATTTCATGAAGAGAAGTGACTTCAGTTTCAAGTGTCTGTTCAAGCCTGGAAAATAAATCTTTTTTTGAAAGCTCTTGTTCCCCACCCTCATCTTCATTTATTAAGTGTTCTTCGTTTTCTATAAAATCATCAACTTCTTCAAAAGCAATATCTTCCGTTTCGCTTCCGCCGAGACCAAATTCTTCTTTCAATTCATCTCCCCAATTCCAGTCGATTCTTTCATGATTCTTGACCTCCATCGGGTCTGGCCAATCAATAATTTCAAATTCATCTACTTTCTTTAATTGAGGATCTACAGGTATTTCGTTCGAAGTATTGTAATCAACTGAAACAGGATCTTTGCTTTCCTGATTAATTGCAGATTTTGTCTTAAAATCCTCGAGCTCGTCTATATCTAATTCCGATCTAACGGAGTTAAGTTCTTCTTTATTATCTAATTCTTTTTCAATAGAATATTTTAAATCCCCCTCATTTTCTTGATTCACTTCTGCTTCAAAACTATCAAATGGGTTAGTATCAGTTACACCGGCATTTTTACTTGAGGAAATTAAATCTTCAAAATGATCATCAATAGGTTCGTTTTTGTCATTAATCTCTATAGTAAAATCGTAAATTGACTTTTCAATACGCTCATTGTCTTCATCAATTTCTATTTTGAAATTATCAACCGGTTTTTGGTCTTTACCGTTTTCGTTTTCAATTTCTTTATCAGTTTCATAAAAGGATTTGTCGTATGTGTCGTATTGTTTTCCGGATTCATCGCCAAACTGATTAAATACCCGGTCACCGCTTGACAATTCAATCTCTTCTTCCGGTAATAATTTGAATTTTTCGATTGAATCTCGATCAAGACCTAAATCTTTCAGTGAAATCTGGCCTTCAGGGTTAATATTCAGTTTATTATTTAGATATTCATTAAGATCAATTGTCTCTTCCCGGTAATTTGAATTGTCTAGAAAATCATTCAAACTAATAGTTTCTTCGGTTGATCTAACATCTTCACTATTAGATTCCGGTTGAGTTGCCAAAGGTTCTTCAATTAATATTTTTGATAAATCCGAATCCGGAATTTCGAATTCTATAGATTCAGCATTACCAACATTGTTATCATCCTCGTTGTCATCTAAAAGATCATCAATCGTTATTCCGTAGGATAAGGGATCAACTCCTTTTATGATTACAAATTCATCGCCATCATCTTTAGATGGGGTCTGATATGTATTATTAAGGTGTACTTCTTTCTGATTTTCATTTTGCTGAATAAAATCAGGGATATCAACAATTAAACTGCTAAGTATATTATTGTTATCATTTGATTTGGAAGCATTGGATCTCCCAAGTCCGGGAAGGACAAAATCTTTATCTATATTAATCCCGTTTAGTACAGTAACTGGATCTTGAAATCGCATATCTGTTTCAGAATCTGTTTTATGATAGTCATCCCAGATATTGAAATTAGGGATTTGGTCCGATTCTGAAATTAATTCTTTTACTCTCTCCTCAATAGATTTTCTCAACATAGCGTAAGAAGTTTCGGAATCCGGCATCTCATCCATTGTAAGAGGAAGCAAAGGTTTGCCTACACCAATACTAAAAACATTAGAATCATATTCAGATGCAGCTTTTGATTTTTGAAGAACATCTATGGTTAGATATAAATTTTTATCTTCTCTAGTGAAATCTTCCGGGAGAGATGAAAAAATGAGAGATTTGTTTCCTTCGGTTTCAATTGATCCATTTTTTAATTGGAAAAATCCAATCTTTGCGGTTTTGAGAGTGATTCCTTCGGTTAAAATCGAAGCAACAGTATCTATGAAAATTTCAAAAGCTAATTCCTTCTGTGAAGAAGAAACTCCAAGTACATCGGCTACTTTTTTTTGAAGTTCAGGTATGTTCATTTTGCATAATTTTATTCAGAATAATTTACCAGCGATATTCAAAGCCAAAAAGAATATCAAATGGCTTTTCCTGATATTGTTTCCAGACAAAGTTACTTCTATTCAAAATATTTTGAAAGTCGGCAGTAAGTTTAAATCCATTCATAATTTCATAACTGAAAAAGACAGAAGCGTCATTATAGTTATCCAGTTTATTTGAATTTGCCGTGTTTGTAAAGATGTTATATAACAAACTGTATTTGAATTTCAATTCCAATCCGAATGCAAAATTATATGAATATGCCATAGAAGTAGAAAATCCCGGTTCGTAAGGAATATAATTGTTTGAGCCATCTTTAGCTTGTTTAAATTCTGTTTCATAATATAAACTGCCAAACTGATCAGTATTATAAATAAGATTTATCTTTTCATCATAAATCTTTGCATCAGGAATAAGAATTACATCAAATTTCCCGGGTTGATTTTTATCATCAAAGAAAAAATAGTTCTTGATTTCGCTATATCTGCCTGTGAGAGATGCCGTAAATAACTTTCCATATTCATATTTAATCATTGTGCAGACATCATTCTGAAATTCTTCATAAGTGTTGTCAACTAAACCGAAATTAACATATGGATTTCTTATTAGAAAATCCTTAACAGTAAAGAATTCGAAATGAGGTCTATACTCTCCGTTCAATGTAAAACCCTGATCAATTTTTATTTCAAATGATCCAAAAGGCGATATTTTCGAATCATTACCGGTATTAGAATAATTTACTCCGAGTGATAGCAAAAACATATTTAACTGATAAATTTTATAATATCCTTGCGCCGAAACGAAGTTATAATTCCTTATGTTACTAAAATTATTAATTAAATTCTGCAATCTGTAGTTCCCGGAAGCGCCAAATATCATTGTCCCGGGCTTGTATTCTACCATAGCTTGTGAATTTATGTTGGTTTCTTTTAACCCGTTTTCACTAAAGTTATATATGTTACCATCAGATTCGAAATTATAATTTATCCAACGGGAATATGAATCTGAAATAGATAAAAGAACTGATCCGTTATTTACTTCTCTCAAGAATGCCGGATTATTTGAACCGTAAAGTTTATATGAATCCCTGTTATAATCTCCATATATTTTAATTTTTGAGCCCGGCAGAATATCGGACATTGTACCGAGAAAAAATTCATTAGTCATAGAAATACCCGAAGTATTATAACCGGCATTTGGAATGTATTCGGAGATTTTCTCCCCCCAAACTTTGGTATTGAAAAGATAATTTTCAAATGTCTGATTTATATTTAATTCTCCGAAGGGAATTGTATAACGTCCGGCTTTCATTTTTAAACTACCGTAAAATAATTCATCAATTGATTTGATGGACGGAATGACAGAAACGGGTAAAGAAGAAATAAGAATTGGTAATTCATCCGGTGAATACTGCGGAAGTATAAAATCTTTTGATAACGTAGAAATCAATTCCGGTTTTTTTTTAACAGCTATAGGAATATCAATACTTTGTCGACCTGTAATAACAAAGTCAGGCAATTCAATTCCTTGCTGACTTTGGGCAAAAAGCAGCGGACTGACAAGCAAAATGAATATAGTAATAATAAGTTTTTTCATAGCTGCTTTAATTTTTTCTTAGCTTCTTTTGAATATTCATCATTCTGATGTCTGCTTAGTACTGCTTTATAAAGTTCCCGGGCTTGTTTATTATCATTCATTTTTACATAACAATCGCCGAGTTTCAATAATGATTTGGTATACCATTCATCAAAAGCAACGAAAACAGAACGAACCCTGACAAATGCAGAAATTGATTCATTCATTCGATTTTGACCAAAAAGAGACAATCCGTAAAGGTATTGAGCTTGAGCGCCAATATCGTCCAGTCTGTTCTCCCCTACTTCTTTCAGATAAGATTGTGCCTTATCAAAATTGTTACGCTGCAATTCAATGATACCCAATTCAACTTTTGCCTTTGCTGCAAATATGGAACCTTCGTAATTATTAATTATCCGGTCAAAAATTGAATAGGCTTCAGTTTGCTTATTATCCTTTTCAAGATTAATTCCCTGAAGATATAATAATTCAGCAACTCGATTAGAAGAAGGCTGTGAGTCAATTGCTTCTTTCAAAAAATTCGCGGCATTACTATACTGTTTCTTAATAGAATATATAGACGACAATTCAATTGCTGAAGAAATTCCGATCTCGGTTTTAAGTGCTCGCTGTCTAGCCGCTTGGAAATTATTAATCGCTTCGGTTTCATTTTTCATATTTGCAGCACTTTTTCCGATCCAGTAATAAGCACTTGCTACTAAATTGCTTGACGGATATTTTGAAATAAAATCTTTATAAAAAGTAATAGCTTTTTCAAATTTTCCGATGCTGTAATATAAATCGCCCTTTTTAAAGAATATCTGGTCACCTGCCTTTGCATTCGGATATGCGGCAAGAAACTGGTCAATATATCCAATTGCCTTATCGGGTTCCTCTTTTGCCACATAAGCATATTGGATTCCATTTACAGCATCAAAAACATATTGCGTACCCGGGTAGTCGCTGATTACTTTGGCATAATAAATAATCGAGGAATCGTATTTCCCCAAATTGAAATAAGAATCGCCGATAGAATAATAAACGACCGGACATAATACCGACTTAGGATATTTACTTAACAATAAGTTATAGTTATCGACAGCGCCCTTAAATTTATTCTGCTGAAAATTTATCCAACCTATAATATATTGAGCCTGATCCGCAAATTTAGATCTCGGGAATTTTTTCTGCAAATTCAACATAGCTTCTATAGCCGCATCTGAATTACCGGATTTGAATAACGACTGTCCGTATTGAAAATAAGCCAGATCATTATTTAAAGCTATCTTTTCTTTAGAGAATAATTCTTTATAAACAGCGCTTGCTTTATCAAATTTTTTTATACCGAAATAACTATCCGCTAAACGAAGTTTAGCTTCGGGTACGATAGGGTCATTTTTATATTTTGAAATAAATTCATTGAAATAAAATGCTGCATTTTGAAAGTCTTTCGAATTAAAATAAGAATACGCTTTGCCCAATATAGTTTCTTTAACAATTTCTTCAGTCGCATTAGAAATTAGATTATAGCATTTTATAGCTGACGAATATTTATTTCTATAGAAATATGATTCGGCAAGGTAAAAATTCACTTTATTGCTTTCAAATTGTTTAGTCTGTTCTATTAAATCTTCAAGGTTTTTTATGGCGACATCATAATCATTCAAGTAGAAAGAAGAAACAGCCATTCCGAGACGGGCACGGTAATTCAGATCAGTCTTGGAAGAAGTGAGTTGCAGAGCTTGAGAAAAATATTTTTTCGCTTCATCATATTTCTTTTTATTAAGTCGTAATTCTCCGAGCAATGTATAAGCCTTTCCTCTAGTAGGTACATCGCCGGATAATGCCGCATTAAGTAATGCCTTCTCACCGTCATCTGAATTAGATTGATTAAAAATTAATGCACCCATACCAAGCTGAGCACGGGAAGCAAGTTTATTCCCGGGATACTTTGCAATAAACTCTTTATATATTTCATTCGCCCCATTTATATCACCAAGGTACCGTTTGCATTCACCGCTCCAAAAAAAAGAAATTGCTTTCATAGAATCAGAGGATTCTTCGGAAAGGGCTTTGAAAATAAAATAGGCGTCATCGTACTTATTCTGCTGAAAGCTTACCCAGGCCAGACTATAGTTGATTTTCTCTTTATAATCTTCATCTTGCAGATTTGTAAGCAGATCTTTATAAATACGTGTCGCGTCATTATATTGTTTCAATCTCATATAAGCATTAGCTAGAAAGAATTTCGAATCAGTTAATTCATCAGGAGGCAATTTTTGAATAAACGGATCTGTAAGCTCAAGTATAGCGCTGTCATATTGTTTTAAATTGAAGTAACAGATTCCGATTCTTAATTGTGCTTTAGGAGCCAGCTGACTATCTTTATGGTAAGCGAGCAATTCATCGTAATTTGCAACCGCACTGCTATAATCGTTTGTTTTTTCATATAACTCAGCAAGAGAGAATATGTTGTTTTCTATAAATTTATTAGTGAGTTTTTGAGAAAGCGCTTCTCTGAAATTTTCTTCCGCTTCAACATATTTATTTTCTGCAAAATAACATTCCCCTATCCAGTAATTTGCGGAACCGGTATAAGTACCTAAAGGGTACTCGGTCAAAAGCAATGAAAGTCTTTCTCGTGATCTTCTATATTCAGCCTTTTTATAATATACTATTCCAAGATTATATAACGCAGCCTCTCGGAAATTTGAAAATTTATAATTATCAAGAAATTCTTCAAGCTCAATTGCCGCGCCATCAAGTTGATTCAGATTAATAAGACAATCCGATATATAAAATTTTATTGAAACAAGCTTTTCCTTCTCAAGTGAATTATCTCCGGAAAGTGATTTAAATATTTGATAGGCTGTACCAAATTCATGGTTACTATACGCTTCAAGCGCCATACCATAATTGTCCATGTTATTCTGAGCATGGATGGTAAGAGATATTAAAAATATTAGAACAATATATTTTTTCATTATGCCTTAATAAATTAGCATTAATTTGATAATTATTAATATTACCTCACCCGTCAAAGCAGAAACAAAATTTACCAGGTAATTATTAATATACTAAATCCCTTTATAAAGGACGGTATAGAAATCGTAATAAATCTTCTTTTCTTTTAATAATCCACTTTCAGGACATTTTTTAATACTTGAAATAGGATACCTAAAAAACTACCCGTAAAATTACCAAAAATTCCGCATGAAATTATCAAAATGAAAAATGAATAATACTGTTTACTAATATCTGTATTTCGTCACAAATCGGCTGATTTTGTTGACTCTGTTCATTAATTACGAAATTAAACAATTATTTGAATGGTTGAAATATGGTAAAATTGAAACGCTGAAAGGTCGCCTGTAGGAATCCTTTATTGAATATCATTGAAAATAGTGCGGAAGAGGGGACTTGAACCCCTACGCCCTAACGGGCACTACCCCCTCAAAGTAGCGTGTATACCAATTTCACCACTTCCGCAAAAACGATTGTAAAAATATCAGAGAAAGGGACAAAATGCAACAGTTTAATACGGAGTGTTCAACAAATATGATTTTTTTATTTATTCTTTTCTCTTTCAAGTAACTTTTCTCTGATTTCTTTTCTGAACTTAATTTCAAACACAGCAAGTTTTAATATTTGTTGCGGTGTTAACAAATCATTAAGTGATCTCAGAAAAGATTCCTTCTCCTTCATCAGACGGGAATCAAAATTTAATAGTTTATCCAACTTATCCTTGTAACTATTATCATTTTGTTTAGTCCCTTCGTGTAATTCTTTGGAAAGGTCATTCATGAACTGGTCACGTTGATCAAGAATTTCTTTCATTTTATTCTGGTGCTCATTCCTTCTGGCAAAGAATCTAACGGAATTTTCTTCATTCATCTTAAGCATCTCAATTAACTTTGCTTTTTCCCATTGTTCTATTTTTTCCAGAGGTTTAGGACCGTGATTTTGTTTCTCGTCATGCTGACCATATAATATTGTTATGGTAAAAAGAAAAAATAAAAAGGGTATTGTAAGCTTATTCATAACATACCTATTTAATTTTAATCAAGTTTAGATTATTTGCAATTACTTCAAGTTCTTTATCCGATAATTTATTTAAAGTAGAATAATCATCGGAATAATTTTTTTCAATCAATGATATCAATGCGCCATTGTTAATGTCAATGTCCTCAGTAATATCAGAATTTAAATTCTCATCCCGAAAAGTTAAATCAACCGAAGCCGGATCGCCTTCAATTTCATAAAGATACTTCTGTGAAACTTCCTTATCCGAAATATTATTCACTACTTCATTTTCAAGTGTATTATACTGACTTTCAAGTACGGCTGACGGTTTAATTATAAAAAACAATAATACCGTTACAGCAGCTAAAGTTGGGGCGATATAATATATCTTCTTTGAAAGATATGAAAAATTTCTTTTTTCCATTCGACTTTTCATTCGAGGGAGCAAATTTGCGAAATATCTTTCATCCAAAGGAATTTCATTATCTATTTTTAAGAAGTCAATCTGGCTTTTTAAAAACATGAATTCATTATTAAGTTCTTTAGAAAAAGAAAGCTCTTTTTCAAATTCAGTTCTTTCTTTTTCATTCAATGAACCTGAAAAATACTTCAGAATTTTTTCTTCATTTTTTTTCATTTGTAAGCTCCAATACTTTCCTTAATGCATGAAAATAATTTGCTTTAAGACCACCCACGGTTTTACCTGTTATTTTGGATATTTCGTCATAGGAAAGTTCTTCATAATTTCTCATAATAAATATTTGTCTTTGTTTCGGCGGTAATTTTTCAAGCGCTTTACTTACCTGGTTTAATTTCTCTCTATTAACCAAATCTTCAACAATATCATTAGTATCTTCAAGTTCGAAATTACTCTCATCATCATCTATCGAGAAAAAGTTTTTAATTTTTCTTCTTCTAATCTGGTTAAGACTTCTGGTATTGATAATTCTATAAATCCAGGTAAACAAAGAGGAATTAAAATTAAAACTTCCGAGTTTTTTATAAATAACAATCAATACTTCCTGCGTAACTTCATCAGCATCAAGATGATTCCCAAGCATTTGACGAGCATGCCAATAAATTTTCTTCTGATACTTTTTAACTATCAGATTAAAAGCGCTTTCATCTCCGGCTAAAAATTTCTTAATTAGTTCAAAATCGTTATCCGATACCATACTCTCTTTATTTACTAATTTATAGACACGTTATATTTATAATCGGTTTAACAAAACATTGTTAAACCAACGAAGTCAAACCTATGTCAAATTTACGAAAAGAATCAATTTAATAACATAAGCCGGAGATAAAATGAAAAGGTTAATCATCCTTATTGCATTATTTATTGTTTCATTCACCTGTATCTCAGCCCAACCGAAAGATAACGATTTTTCGATGATGGGAAAGAAACATGGGTTCATGAAGCAATTAAAACTTACTTCTGACCAGAAAAAACAATTTGAAGATATAACATCCGACAATAGTAAATCCATTATTGATATCAGGGCAAAAATTCAGAAAAACCGGATCGACCTAAAGAAGATGTTGGACGAGAAACAAATTGATGAACAAAAAATCCTTCAATTAGTTGACGACAACAGTAAACTGCAGTCCGATATGAAGCATTCAATTGCAACACGCATGTTCTCTATTTATAAGATTCTTGACGATAAGCAAAAGGAAGTCTTTGTTAAATCCATTTCCAGAATGGTTAATAATCCCGAATTCATGAAAGAAAGGATGAAACACGGGATGAAGAATTGGAAACATAAAGATAAAGAAGAGAACAAATAATTTAAAAAAGAGGCTGCCTCAAAAGGACAGCCTTTTTTAATAAAGGGAACCTTCGCATTGATGCATAAACCGGAACTATTTAAGTCATACAGCATATTGGAATTATTCTATAAAGACAAAGTTTTGAATCAGGACAAAATGAATCGTTTAAGAGTTTTTTCCAACCAATGTAGCAACGGCTTCTTTAAGAATGCTGTTCGAAACCGGTTTAGTAATGAATAGATCTGCGCCGGATTCTATCGCATTTTTACGCATATTAGCTTGAGCATGTGCAGTAAAACAAATTATTGGAATGCCGGCATATGAGGAAAGTTCTTTTATCTCTTTTGTTAACTCCAAACCATTCTTGGTACCTTTTAAAGATACATCCATTATTATTATATCGAAACTATTATTGATGTATTTCTCATAAAATTCTTCTGCTGAATCACAAATAAATATTTCAAAATCATCCCGGAAAATCCTTCTCATTACCATTATAGATAAGTCATCATCCTCTACAATTAGCATTCTTTTCAATTTTAAACCTCTTTAATAATTTTAATCCGCCAAAGGCGGTTTTAAGAGCCTGTCCCGCTTCAAGCGGGATCAATTCCTCGCCGCTTGCGGGGGGCATAAAAAAAATTTCTCCCGCCTTGACTTCTCGCCTCGCTAAAGCCGAGAGGCGAAGCGGGGCGTCAATGCGAGGCAGGTTTAAGAATCCCCATTGCACTGCGACGGGGAGTTTCATTGAATCTCCTCACAGCAAATGGTATGGCGAAAAGCAGCTAGGTATCTGAAAAACAATTTTACCCGGGTGCGCCGCGCCTTAGACGGATTTATTTTATTTGCTCCACATCCTTACAGGATGCCTCAATATGCTATGAATTAGCCAGTCTATTGCCGACAGGTTTAAACCGCTTCCGGCCTATCTGCCCACAAAGAAGACGGATTAAAAATAATTCTAAATGTTGACCCCACATTTTTTTCGCTTTCTACTTCTATAATTGAATTGTTAAATTCACAATATTTTTTAACAAGCGATAGTCCTAATCCATTTCCATCATAGCTTCTGGAAAAACCTTGTTCTTCCTGAACAAACGGCTCGAATAATCTAGGAAGAAAATCTTTTCTTATCCCTATACCCGTATCTTTTATCTCCACTACAATATTATCCGTTTTATTTCTTTCTAAAAGTATTTCTATTTTACCTTTTTTTGTGTATTTAATGGCATTATCTATCAAATTGGCAAAAATTTGAGTAATGCTGTATTCATCGGCTGTGATAATAGTCTCTTTTTCCTTACAAATATAAATAAACTCTAATCCTTTCTGTTTGGCTGAGAGTGAATGTTCTTGATACAATTTCTTAAGTATTTTCGAATCGAGGTCAATTTTTTCATAATGCGGTTTATAATCGCTGGTTTGTAATTCAGCTATATTCAGAATTAAATCTATTGTTCTTACTATTCTTCCCGAAGCCAGATCAATACCCTCAAAACACTCGCGGGCATCCTGGTTCATTTTTTCACCAAAAGATTCATTGAGATAATTAACGTTTCCCACAATTGCATTCAAAGGAGTTCTAATTTCATGCGACATCTGTGCAAGAAAATCGGTTTTAATCTTATCCGCCTTGCGCAATGTTTTTAATTCATTTTCCTGTGCATTCGTCCTAACAAAGATGAACAAATAAACAAGAAATACTGCAAATGATACATACAATGAATAGGCCCACCATGTCAACCAGAATGGAGGTGCAATAATTATTTTTAAAGTAGCTTCATTTTTACTCCAAACTCCATCATTATCTATTACCTTTACTTCAAAGAAATATTCACCCGGATCCAGATTTGTATAAGTATCAAATTGTCTTCCGGCATTCGTGTATCTCCAGTTTTTATCAAATCCGGTCATGCGATAAGCAAATTTATTTTTTTGGAGAAAAGAACAATTTAATGCTGCAAAACCAATTGTAATTACCGATTCTTTATAGGTTAGATTCACTTGTTGTGTTTCAGTGATAGCTTTAGTGAGTATTACGTTACCGTTTATTTTTTCACCTATCTTAACCGATTTGTTGAATACTTGCAGATCTGTAATTTTAATTTGAGGAACAGTATTAATGTTTTTAATACTATCCGGTGAGAAGAATGTAACACCGTTCTCACCGCCAAAAAACATCACTCCATTGCTGTCTTTGAAAACTGAGTTGTCCAAAAAGTACTCACTCAACAAACCATCACTCGCGTTGTAATTTTGAATTTGACTTGTGACTATATTTAATCTTGAGAGACCCTTATATGAGGAAATCCAAAGATTCGACTTACTATCTTCCAATATACCGGAGACATCATTACTGATCAGTCCGTCTTTAATTGTGAAATTTCGGAAATTGCCGTGAGTTCTATTAAATTTGCTTAAGCCTCCTGTATTTGTACCGAACCAAAGATTTTTTTCACGGTCTTCAAATATTACCAGCACTTCATTAGATGGAAGTGATGAGTTGTCGTTGCGATTATTTTTATAATGTCTGAATCTTAAAGTGTTTTTAGTTCTGTTGTATCCAATAACTTCATTGATACCACCGCCTTTCGTAATTACCCAAAAAGCGCCTCCGCTGTCTTGAAAAATCTGAGTAACGGTTTTATGACTTAATGATTCCGAATCCGACGGATCTGGTAAAAATTGTTGGTAACTAAGATGATGACTTTGAGATGAGAATGAACATTTTAGTAATCCGCCGTGCCAAGCGCCAATCCATATATCCCTGTTTCTGTCTTCGAAGATACAATTTAAAACATAATCCGGTAAATATGATTTTGGAATATCTTCAGAAAATCTGAAAATTTGTTTCGTATCAAGATTGAGAATATTCAATCCACCGCCATCTGTGCCTATCCATAAATTGTTATTTCTATCAACATATAAGCTTCGAATTACATTGTATGAAATTGAATTGGAGTTCCCGGGAATGTTTTTGTATTGTGTTATTTTTTTCGTTTTGTATTCATACTCAAATATTCCATTTCCCCAGGTACCAAACCAAAAATTACCCTTGCGATCTTTAACAATCGTTGAGACTAAAATATCGCTTGAGGAATATTTTAATTTTTGAGTCAAAAGTATCGAGTTGAATTTCTTTCTATTTAGATCGAGTATACTTATACCCTCTTGCGTACCTATCCAGAAAACTCCGGATTTATCAATAAAGAAAAAAAATATATAATTATTGCCGAGAGAATAAACATTATTTGGATCATATCTTAAGTATCTTGTTTTTTTATTCTTCTGATCGATAATTGTTATGCCTTCTCCTTTAGTTCCAACCCAGATTTGATTTTTGTTATCAACAAATATGCTTTCAATATTGTTGTTGCTTAGAGCAATTCCTTTATTGATTTTGTCAGTATAATGAATTTGGGTCCCGGTCGCAGGGTCATATTCCACAACACCGTTGTTAAATGAACCCAGCCAAAACTTGCCGTAAATATCGTGCGCAATTCTATATGTAGGAAATCCCGGAATAGTTAAAACATTTTTTAATTCACCGGTGCTCTTATTAATAATTCCGAATTGATGTCTTGTAGCAATCCATAAATTATCTTGTTGATCAACATAACTGGCAAATACTTCCCGCACATTTACATCTTTGGCAGCCTGAACAAATTTATAATAGTGTTTTAAATATTTTCCGGTTGCGGGATTAAATGAAGATAAACCTCCTTCATTGCCAATCCACAGAAGGCCAGATGAATCTTCGGATATTGTCAGAACATTTTCATAATTTCCTACGTTTAGGGTATCAAGAGTATTCGGGAAATGAATGAACTCATCTTTTTCCCGGATGAATTTATGAAGTCCGCTGCCGTAACATCCAACCCAGATATTCTTTTTGCTGTCTTCAAAAAGAAATTTTACTGCATCATTAGTTAAGGTTGTGAGATCATAAACATCATGAACGTATTGTTTGATCTTGTTGCCGTCATAGCGGTTTAATCCGCCGTAAGTGCCTATCCAGATGAACCCTTGATAATCCTGCAGAATGCATGTAGCGGAATTTTGGGTAAGTCCCTCTTTAACAGTTAAATGATTAAATCTCTCATCCTGAGCATTGAATGCTACGAAAGAGAGCAAAAGAACAGTTAAAGTTCTATAGAATCTCATAATTTATGATCCTGATCATTAACACCTGATATTTATCTCCACGTATCAGTATTATCGTATAAATCAAAGATTATTATATAACATTAGTTATCCTTCTTACGTTCAAAATACCGTGCAAAGTCAAAACCTCATCCGCATTCAAAATACCAATCATTAAATAGAACCTTTCTATCCACTTTAGAATTCTTTTCAAGTTCTGTTTAAATGAATCCCATTCCGGAAATCATTTAAAACCCTTCTGCTTTACCAGATCCCCGCGGATCAGAAGCTCCGTAAATTATTTTTGAAACCGGATCAATTAATATACCTTCAACCCTGCCGAGCGACTCTATCTTATTAAACTTTTCCCCTTTCTTCTCAAGTTCTTCCTTTATACTTGAAGATACGGCGCCTTCTTCATAATCAATCTTATCCGGAAACCACTGATGATGAATTCGAGGCTTTTCAATCGCATCAAAAATATTCATCCTGAAATCAAGAACATTTAATATTACTTGAAGTACACAAGTAATAATTGTAGATCCTCCCGGAGAGCCGACAATTAGAAACGGAGAACCGTCTTTCAAAACAATTGTGGGCGTCATCGAGCTTAGCATTCTTTTATTCGGCTGAATTGAATTTGCCTTACTCCCTATTAGACCATATTGGTTTGGCAGACCCGGTTTGGAACTGAAATCATCCATTTGATTATTTAGAAAAAACCCGAGACCATCAACTACAATTTTATTCCCGAACCATCCGTTGAGAGTATAAGTAGTACTTACTGCATTGCCAGCTTTATCGACTATAGAATAGTGAGTTGTTTCATTGCTCTCCTTATGATCAGGCAAAGCAGCTTTTATTTTAGAGGAAGAAACAGCAGTGTCACCAATTAAGCCTGAAATCCTTTTAGAATATCTTTTTGAAGTCAGAAATTTTACAGGTACCTTATAAAAATCAGGATCACCAAGAAGCTCCGATCTATCGGCATAAATTCTTTTCATTGTTTCAACAAGATGAAACATATAATCCGGCTGGTTAACACTATTTTTAGATAGTGAATAATTCTCCAGAACATTTAGCGCTTCAATGAGGCACACTCCTCCAGATGAAGGCGGAGGCATTGATACAATATTATAACCCCGATAAGTACCTGTAACAGGTTTTCTTTCAATTGCACGATAATTCCGTAAATCATCTTTTGAAAAAATTCCGCCATTTAATTTTGACTGTTCAATAAATTTATCTGCTATTGAACCGTTATAAAATTCATCGGCGCCTTTATCCCGGATAGTTTTTAAAGTTGCAGCGAGATCGGATTGAACAAACAGATCTCCTTCTTTGTATTTTTCCCCTTTGTTGGTGAAAATCTTTGCCGAGGATTTAATTAAAGAGAAACTTTCAAAATCTGAGTTCAGCATTCCTGCAGTTTTTTTATCAAGGACAAATCCTTTTTCGGCTAAATCTATTGCCGGTTGTATTACATCTCTGAGTTTCATTGTGCCGTACTTTTTCAGTACGTAATCAAGTCCCGCAACCGTACCGGGCACGCCGCTCGATAGCCATCCTTCCCGACTTGAATTTGGGATATAATTTCCCTCTTTATCAAGATACATTTTTTCAGAAGCAGAATTCGGTGCGGTTTCACGGAAATCAATTGAAGTGTTAGTACCATCGGCAAGATGAATTACCATAAATCCCCCGCCTCCGATATTACCCGCAGCAGGAAAAGTTACTGCGAGAGCATACCCTACACCAACGGCAGCGTCAATTGCATTACCGCCTTTTTTTAGAATTTCCACTCCGACCCTGGTCGCAAGTTCATTTGCCGATACAACCATTCCATTGCTTGCTTGAACAGGTTCCCCGCAGTAAATAGAAGAATTAATAGAAAGTAAAATG
>Ga0182027_10004374_pt1 | contig 21894 bp, 20 predicted proteins | sample 712E1DmetaG_FD_121300 | JGI IMG/M metagenome (GOLD analysis project Ga0182027, IMG submission 121300) | Permafrost microbial communities from Stordalen Mire, Sweden - 712E1D metaG (Illumina Assembly) | ecosystem: Environmental > Terrestrial > Soil > Wetlands > Permafrost | place: Sweden... | reverse complement strand
TCTCTGCTGAAGTTTGGCTAACAACCGTTGGAGGGGGGGAATGAGTAAAGCCGTTGTAATTCTCGGGGCGGGGGCTTCGTCTGATTTTGGCGTGCCGACCCTGCAGGGGATGTTTAAAGATAAGTGGGCGCGTCAGTATCTTAAGCAGGATTCGTTTCTTGCACGGAAATTAAATGAAATCTTTTGGGCTCCAAGGGGTCATACCCTCGAATCCTCGGACCAATCCGTAACCATCGAAGAAATGCTTACCATTTTAAGAGATTGGGAAAACGAACCCAACTGCAAGGAATGCCCGGAGCCTAATCTTTTTACCGAGTTTCGAAAGCGGCTCTATGTTCTGATTATGCGGGCCGTCTATGAAGGCAAATCGACCAAGGCCGCGCACCTTAACCCGTTAATACAAGTCTGTAATGAGAAATTTGAACAGGTCACATGGGCATCATTTAATTGGGACTGCGTTTTTGATGCCTCGTTCTGGTACTGGCGGCCATGGGCTGGTTCGGGTTCAAGACTTAACCCGTCGCTGGCCATCTCGATAGATAATTGGTACGGCGGATGGTCCAAACATCTTTTTTTGAAACTTCATGGGGGGATCAATTGGTGGATGATAAAAAACAGGCTCACATACGTTCGATTCGCATCCTCTGGTGATTTGGTAATGAAGTGGAATGAGTATTCAGAGGCCCCACATTCCCCGGATCAACCCGTTATTTTAGAGCCCAGTGCCTATAAATATCATGGAGCCTTTTACAAGCTGCTTGAGCCTCAATGGAGCAAATTCTTTGAACGATTATGCGAAGCTGATTGCATTATCATCATAGGATATTCACTTCCGGAAGGGGATGCCCAGGCCAGATCAAAAATGATGACGGCGTTTAATATTAATGAGAAATGTAAATGGCTTCTAATTGACCCCTCCGAATCGACTTGCTCGCGGTTTATTCGTCTTTTGGGCCAGAGGTCATTGACGGTATTAAGAAAAGGATTGGCGGGGTTTAATCATGATGTCCGTGCCAACTTGCAGCAAGCATTCCCTGATATTGATTTTTCAGAATTTGCTAAAAAAGGGGATGAATCTAAGGCTTGAACTGGCATTTAACTGACGCACGGGAAAACAAAAATAAAAGATTTGCTGTTGTCCTTAAAACAATGCTGTATGATGCGGCCCGACAAAAGCCGGGGGGACGGGTCCGGAAGTCCGGACGCGGAACTCGGTTCAAAACAATAGGAGAGAGCAACATGGCGAAGGCGAAAGCGAATTCAGCATTTATGAAACCGCTCAAGGTCAGCGAAGCGCTTGCGGCAGTGGTTGGTAAAGGTCCGCTTCCTCGCAGTGAAGTGGTAAAGAAACTTTGGGTCTATATCAAGAAGAACAAGCTCCAGGATGAAAGGAACAAACGCAATATCAACGCGGATGCATCGCTTAAGGTCGTGTTCGGTGGCAAGTCGGTCGTCAATATGTTCGAGATGACCAAACTCGTCAGCAAGCACCTTTCTTAAGGCGTCTTTCGTTTATCTGCTGCTGAGACATGGCGGATGTGGGCTGGCGCTAATTCGCAAAAGGGGTTGCGGCTAATCACCGTGGCCCCTTTTGTCGTTTTTAATCCAATTTGCGAGATTCGAGCCGAAAAGTTCTAGCGTAACAAATTCTGCACGGCTATAATTCCCCTGTAACAAAAGGGTTGTGGGTGTCTCACTAGAGCCATCCCGCGGAAAGATCGGACAAACCTTCGCATAAGGCTTATGGAAGATGAAATTCCTTCCAAGCACGATTTGCCCTCCAAACAAACAATCCACGGAGGACAAAATGAAAAGGCAAAGAACCAAATATTTCTCACCCGAAGAAAAAAGAAAGTTGCTGGAGTCCATTCGAAAGCATTTCCCCGATAAGCTCGCTGAGCGCTCCGAGTTTATGTATAAGCTTATGTTTTCAACTGGACTGCGTCTGGCTGAAACCACTCATCTGAATGTTGCCGATGTGCGGGATAGATCGATTTTGATCGTGATTGGAAAGGGTAATAAAGAGAGGGAGATTCCACTGTCTATAGCTATCCGAGAGGCAATCCGTCGATTTCTTGACTGGAAGAGGATGAAGGACGAAGACATTTCTCCCGATGCGCCGCTCTTTATTTCGCGGAAACACAGGCGCATTGGGTCACGCGGTGTTCAACATGACCTCGATAAATGGGTGCAGCGCGCTGGTTTGGAAGGGAAGTATTCTCCCCACGCCCTTCGCCACACCGTTGGGTTCGAGCTCATGAGAGGAACGAAAAATATACGGCAAGTTCAAGAATTCCTTGGACATAGGTTTATCACAACAACGCAAATCTACACCCATGTCACCAAGGACGAACTTCGTGAATGCGCCGAGCTGTTAGTTTGTGATCCTAGCGTCGAGTATTTTGGATTTAGCCATAATTAGCTTGCGATGTCCCGGGGCTTGACAGACGGGGCATTGCAGGCTATCCTTATAGTAGGAAAGTAAGGAAGTATTACAAAAGGAGCTACAGACATGACAGTTATCGAAACGACCAAGATGACATCCAAAGGGCAGGTGACGATTCCTAATCGCGTGCGAAAACTTCTGAATCTGCAGAAGGGATCTTCGATTGCTTTTGGCGTAACAAAGAACGGCATTGTTCTCATGCCTTGTGAAGTGACCGCCCATTCACCCTATAGTCCTAAAGAATGGGAGAAAATCGAAAAAATGGCTGCAGAGAAGGGGAAAGTTTTTGCGAACGGAGATGCGGCCAAAAAACACCTTGCTAGTTTATGAGATTTGAATTTAAGCCCTCTTTTGAGCGTTCAATCAAGGCTCTTTCTCCAAATGAAAAGGCTGAAGTTAAAGAGTCTGCATCACAACTGATCGATATTCTTGCTAAAGATCGGCAGATCTATCAAGGGTTGGGTCTCAAGCGTCTCAGAGGCGATTTTTGGGAGGCTCGTAAGGGAATTAAGGCGCGCATTCTTTTCCGTTGGCAAGGGGATTTGGTAGAGTTCGTTCTTGCCGGGACCCACGATGATGTAAAACGTTTTCTCAAGAATCTTTAAAAATACCCGCCTAAGATACCTGTCTAACCTTTGCGAAGTTCTTCCTGCGTCGCATAAAGCCCAGAAGGTGACATTCCGAAAAAGGCGAATATAAGGCGACCCTTGGAATCTTTTTTTAGAAACACCCTCATGGGGTGCGTGCGTTCTGGCCGTAGAGGGGAAAATTGAGGCTAAAACGGGAGCCTAATGGGCGGTGGCTTTTTTATTTTCTACGTACTAAGATACCCCCTCATATGAATAAACCGTCTATTGCTGGGATATGTGCGGGTATAGCTGTATTCATTTTTTTAGCATTTTTAATGCCCAGAACATCATGTTCTGATGGCTGGCACAGCTTTTCGATAGGGAGACAAGGCGCATGTTCACATCACGGGGGTGTGAATGATCATTCGGGATTGTGGATTTTGGCATTTGCCGTTAGTGTTGGCGCAGGGATGTGGTTGAGTGCGACCATCAAGGGCAGTAAGAAGAATAAAATGATAGGAAAAACTGAGGATTCTTCAAAGGAGTCCAGGCTTATGAGTGTAGATCTTCAAAAAGGTATAGAACGAGCTGTATGGTTCATTCCGTTTCTAATCGGTATAGGACTAACCATCTACACTTATGAAAATACGTTTGGTTTGTGGGTTGATGGAGCTGGGTACGTAAATTTTGTTACAATTATTTATATAGCGTCAATCTTTTACCTAATATCGATAGTGATGCTTTTGGTGGCTTATTTGTCGGTCAGTTTTTTGATGCAAGGTTTTATTGCTTCTGAAAAGCGACCGCAGAAATTGCTAATAAATAAGAACCCAATCATTCTCGGCATCCTAATCAGTTCTTTAATAGGACTCTCCGGTTTTTTTCTTGCCCGCCATTTATCGTCTGAAAGAACTGAGAAAAAAGCTGCCGCCGTAAAAGTGATAAAGACCAAGGAACAATCAAAAAAACGACCCCCAAAACCCATTAAAATCAAAATCGTTTCCAAATGGCACGATTTGGAAAACTGGCGACAATTAAGGATAGGTTTGTCCAAGAATGAAGTGACGGCGATTTTGGGAGAACCGTCCAGTATTCGGCGAGATACGTCTTCCGAATATTGGAGCTATGGCGGCGACTATAAGGCGGGGGAGGTGAGCTTCCAGAAAAGCATTGAAGAAATATCGAATGGAATTAACGTAGAGGAAAAATTACGAGAATGGAAGGAGCCTGATACGTCGCTTACTTTTAGGCAAAAACCAATTTCAAACAAAAAAGGCCGCTTAATTTTTATGCAGAAAGGCGGCACTTCTTTAAATGATACATACGAGTTGATACGTTCTTCTAAGATATCATCCGAGTTGAAAGAATATACGGTTAAGGATAATCATTCCAAGAAAGTTGTCGCTTTTGAATGCGATGGGGAAATTACCTCGACAGTCTTAGACGATATTTTTAAGCAAGTCGAATGAATTGAAGTCTCTTTCAAATCCCTTCTCGCTACCTTTCATCTTCTCCGAAATTACCCAACTAGCTCTCGGACACTCATAGGGTGCGTGCGTTATAGCGTAAATAGGGTTTTCCCCGGTTCCGTATCCAACAGCATGTGATATGCTTCAACTAGGAGTGTTTAATGGGTGAAACGTCGATATGAAGGGGGCAAAGAATCGGCTTGATAAGAGATTAAAATATACTATAATCCATACTTCTACTAAGGGGGCTCCTCCAATGAATTCAAACGTCATCACTTTTGACAGTACCGCTAAGCGCTTTATTTTGGATATATTTGATATTGCCATTGATGCAGAAGGCTATTTAGTAGAAAAAAATAACCCCAAACAAAGAGTCCTTTCTAATGGTGAAGATGTAAGAGAGGAGGATTTTGCTGGCGTAGAAAACGGCTCTATTGTTATCTTAAAATCAGATTTGCCCTCCTTAATTGATCTTTCCGACCGTTTAAAGTAGATTAAATGGCTCTTAGCCAGTTGTGGGCTTTTATTTTATCAGTTGCTAAAAATCCACACGTCCATCAGTTTCTTCTTGGTTTCTTTAAGAAAAAAGACAAAGATTTAGTAGATCCTCCCCTCCACATAGCGGCTAATGCTCAGACGCAAGCTTTTTCTATTAATCATAAAAAAGAAACCACTAATAAGAACACATATAATTTTAGCCTTATTTCAGTTAACGTGAACAAGTGCAATCCTAAAGGAAAAGCGAAAATCAAGAGCGGCATAAAAGAGTTGGTTCAAGGCAAGAACTACAGACTCCTTGAAAAAAAAGCTAGCGATAGTATTGCGGAAATAAAAAGAAATGAAGCTGCCCCAGCCGTTCAAAACACTCTTAGCATTTTAAGAGATATTGTCCCCGCTACCGACCTTCCTATTATTCGGGCCTCACTATTCTTAAGAAAGAAATTCCTCGAGAAAAAGAAAGCTGTTCCCGACTTGAAGGAGCAAATTAATTTAAGATATGGCCAACGAGGGGCTAGAATTTCAAATTTAGTTTGCGCAGGTTATTACGATGAAATGATTATTCCATTATATGAGAAAATGAAGGCGGATGCTGCCTATACTCGAGAAGCATTTGAAAAAATCTATGAAACCATTATTGCGGAGTCTGCGTACGCAGTCTTCGTTAACGTTTTAATTTCAGCGGCAAGACTGAAGAAAATCATTTATAGGAAAATTATCTCCAATAAAAGATATGGCACAAACGCCGTTAATATTCATGGAATAGGAAAAAACAATATAGGTAAAGTTCAAGCTGTGTGCAATGAAATCGCTAAGCTGCATTCTTCTCTTAAAGTGGATGAATTTAAGGTGGTTGGTGAAACAGTGTTTGTTAAAATAGGGATAGCTGCAACATTTAATCCCGAAGATTTTGCTGGTGAGCTTTAAGATTTTTAAAGTTTTTTCTCTTCGATATCGAATTCAACCCCTCCTATTCTGCGGGCAAATCCTCCCAATTTCCCGATATTAGAATCATGCTAATTACGATACAACTGGATGCGATCGGATAAATTAGCTTTAACCTAACACAGTGCATGGTTTCTCCCAAAGCAGCTTACTCACTTAGGGAGCGTGCATTTTTCATCTCGCTTTTTATGCATCGTGCGACATTCATTCGTCCCGCCGTAAGTTACCTGTCCCCACGGTGCCCGGTACCATTCGAGGTACCATTCGAATTCGAAACGCTTGGCTATACCTGTTTGGAATATACGCGTTTAGGTTTGATCTCTTCCAGGATGTCTTGGCTGCTCCTCAACAATGGGCTATAATCCAACTAACCGTTAAGGAAAGGTGCTGAAGGTGCCTTGCAATAAAACGCTGTCGGTTTCTGGCTGTGTTTTTTTAATATATGATTTCCAAGGAGAATAAAGCCCCATGAAAAAAAGGATAAAAAAATCAAAGACCATCATTGCGAACAAAGAAGATGAACAGGCTGTAATTGAGAATGTCGATGAGTCTTCCGAAATCAATAAACCATTTGATCCTACGCAAATTACGATCACAGTCAAACCGTTAATTATTGATTCTTTGATAAAAAGAATGGCTAGCAACCCGATGAGAATCAATTTAAATACAGATTTTCAGCGCGAGGGGAACCTTTGGAAGGAAGATACGCAAAGCCGTTTGATTGAGTCTCTACTGGTAAGAATTCCATTACCAGCCTTTTATTTTGATGGCTCGGATGATGAGAATTGGAAAGTGGTCGATGGGCTACAGAGGCTATATACTCTTAAAAATTTTGTTATTGATAAAACCTTAAAACTCTCAAAATTAGAATATCTGAAGCAATATGAAGGACGAGGGTTTGATGAATTGCCAAGTTTTCTTCAAGGAAGAGTTGAGGAAACTCATATTACCGCCTATATAATTAATCCAGGAACGCCAACAGACGTAAAGTACAATATTTTTAAGCGTATTAATACTGGTGGGCTTGTATTAAAAGCTCAAGAGATTCGTCATGCTTTAAACCAAGGGATACCCGCCGACTTCGTAAAAGAACTGGCCAAGTTACCAGAATTTGAAAAGGCAACAGATTACGCTCTACAATCTACTCACCGGATGGAGGATAGGGATTTTGTAACTCGATTCATTGCTTTTTACAATGATAGCCAAAAATATCAATCCGACTTAGATTCTTTTCTGAATGAGGCAATGGCGAATCTGAAAAAGATTAATATTGATGAGCGGAAGAAGACGAAAGACGATTTCATTAAAGCAATGAAAGCTGCGCGTGCAATTTTTGGCGATGATGCTTTTAGAAAAAGATATGCCGTCGGTGAAAAGCGTAAACCCTTGAATAAGGCCCTTTTCGATAGCACGGCAGTAAATTTAGCGAAATTGTCTGACGGCGACATAAAAAAGTTGATTCTCCGAAAGGATGCCATCAAAAAGGAATTCCTCGAAACTATGTCTAAAGATCGAAAGTTCGATAAAGCTATAACTGCAGGGACGGGCAAACCCGTCTCTATTGAGTATAGGTTTAACAAGGTTAAAAAAATGTTTGCGGAGATTTTACGTGATAAATAAAGTTGGATTGCTGAATTTCAAATGTTTTCAAGATGAGACCGTTAGTTTTAATTCGCTGACGCTATTGGCGGGATTAAACGGCATGGGGAAATCCACGGTTTTCCAGGCCTTGCTTCTGCTGCGACAAAACTATGAATTAGGATTGCTCAAGGAAGACAAGGGACTCCTTTTGAATGGCGAGTTAGTCCAAATAGGAAAAGGCGCTGATGTGCTTTATCAATATTTTGAATCAAACAATGTAGGAATAGGGCTTTTTTTGGATGACGAGATGCACGCAAGTTGGTGGTGGGAAGCTAAGGTGGATTCGGAAAGTCTTCCCCTTAAGGAGAAAATCATATCGTCAGATGAAGTTTACAAGGCGGCTCTATTTGGTATGGATTTTCATTATTTAAATGCGGAAAGATTAGGCCCTCGAGTGTATTCAGAGGTTTCGAATTATAATGTTATTAACAAAAATAATATCGGCCTCCGAGGCGAATACGCCGCCAGTTTTTTGTCGCAATTTCAAAGCAGCAAAATCCCAATTGAAAACTTGAGAAATCCAAGGACCCCTTCAATGGGAGATACCCTGCTCGAGCAAGTTAATGCTTGGATGAGTGAAATTAGGCTGGGGACAAGGGTCAATGTAACATCTAATCTGGAAATGGGGCTGGTGGGTTTGAATTATCAGTTTGTGAGTGACAAAGACGTTAGTAACAAGTTCCGCCCCACTAATGTTGGCTTTGGCTTATCTTTTCTTTTGCCTATTGTCGTCGCAATATTATCCTCTAAGCCGGGGGCATTGCTATTAATAGAAAATCCGGAAGCGCATTTGCATCCCCAAGGTCAAGTCAGAATAAGTGAATTAATGGCTATGGCTGCTGCTAACGGCATACAAATTATTGTAGAAACCCATAGCGATCATATCCTCAATGGAATAAGAATCGCCGTAAAGAATGGGATTATAAAACCTAACAAGACGGCACTGCTATTCGCTGGTGGTAAAACTGAGGGTGATAAATTCAAACATTACATTCAAAGCCCAAAAATTGATGAAAACGGGCGAATAGATACTTGGCCAGACGGCTTTTTTGATGAGTGGGACAAATCATTAGCCAATCTAATTTCCCCGTCACATCCTCCCCAGGAATAATTCGTGAATTTAGTTTTCAATGAGTTATCATTAAGTGCCAGAAGTTCCAAACACGCCGCGCAACAGATCATGCGCCAATTTGTATTTGTACTTCGAAAGACCCGCGAATTAGGCTTTAGTGGAATAAGAGCTCGCTCGACGTTTTTATATGCTGATCTCGCCCCGAATTACATTTTAAAGCAATGGATGAATGACCCCACTGTTGAGCGTGAGCATAAAAGTTTTTTTAAATCTTTTGCTACAAAATATCCCGATATCGAGGATTCAGATGTTGAAAAGGTTTTGAAATATGCAGGCTATGAAGCTGTTGGCCTCTCGTTAGCCTATGAACAACAAACCGTAGGCGTGAGTTTCTTCACAGACAACAAATGGGATGCATCATATTTGTCATTAAATAATGGAGAGCTTTGTTCAGTTATGCATGCGAGCAAAGAAATACATCTTTCTGATCTTAATTCTAAGATAAAGTCCTTTAGAAAAGGCGACATCAAAAATGGTGGGGATTTAATTGATAAATGGCGTGAATTATTTCCTTCGCTTGTTTTGTGTGATTCTGCTATCGATCAATTTAAAACGGTGACAGACAGCGCTCAACTATCGGCCATTATAGAACGATTATGGCAGCTGCATGAAGTTGCCAAAAAATTTTCCAGTGGCGGCACTCTGGATTTTAGTGGTGTCCCCGGTGATCCGCGAACAGAGAGTCAGTCGACGCTTTCTGAGTTTTCACGAGAAAGAACATTTCGATGTCCCGATGGACGCGCAAGGTTATTTAGCTGGCATGTTTCGGTTCCGCCGGCAGGGTACAGGCTTTTTTTTGAGGGTTGCACAGAGACGAGAGAAATGTTTATTGGATATCTTGGAGTTCACCCGCCCACCGCTACTTTCAACTGAAGCAGCTGCTTTAATCGTTCAGCCTGGATTCGTCTGCTTTGGGTGAGGGCAAAGCGGTCGCTTCCATGAAAAATGTGTTAACGGTAATTGTTAACAGTTTTGATGGATAATAGCGGCAAATCGCGGTTAATATCGGTCAAATACATTTCCAGAAAAACGGCGCTAACCCTTGATTTTGTGGTCATATCGGACAAATTCGGACAACCTCGGTAAATCGAGCTGGCTCCGCTTATAACCCAAAGGATAATGTCGCAATCTAGTCGGAAAGCGACATTACGGCGGAATTTGTTCTTTTGATGAATCGTTAATTCTTTATTCGTTTTGCTGTAGCCCGAAGACATGAAGACAGGTATACTTCTTAACTAATTATGCTTGATCGGGTTAAATTGTTTTGATTTTTGTATCGATTGGGGCGGTTTTTCCCACGGAATCCACTTTTTATTTGAACGGAAGGGATTTGAATCGGAATTGTTGAAGAAAAATTATGGCTAGAAAATTCGCAATCAAAAATCTTACGAAAGCAAAGAAGGCGAAAAACGATGAGTTTTATACTCAGTACATTGATATTCAAAAAGAGATTGAAAAGTATCTGGATTATAATCCAGGCACTTTTCGCAACAAGGTAGTATATTGCAATTGCGACGACCCCTACGAAAGCAATTTCTTTCGCTATTTCGTTCTCAACTTCAAAAAACTCGGCCTTAAACAACTTATCACAACAAGCTATAAGCCCTCTCCCGTAGCTAATACTCAAATTGAGTTGTTCGGCGATGATAGCACCCTCCCAAAATTAAAAGGCCGCCCAAAAGTAACTGCTAATAAGTTTATCATCAATGATGTGCATAAAATGGACGATGAGAGCGAATTTAACTTGAAATCTGTCGCCAGAAAACTGAAAACCAACAAACACAATGAATGGACGCCACTTGAAGGCAATGGAGATTTTCGTAGTGATGAATGTATAAGTTTGCTTAAAGAATCCGACATTATCGTAACGAATCCACCTTTCAGTTTGTTTCGTGAATATATTAAGCAACTTTTTGATTATAAAAAAAAGTTTCTGATTATCGGCAATATTAATTGCATAACTTATAGAGAAATATTCCAGAAAATTAAAGAAAACGGAGCATGGCTTGGCAATGGAATGGGACGGTGGATTTCTGGATTTATTGTGCCTGAATCCTACGACTTGTATGGGACAGAAGCTCGGATAGATGAAAATGGAGACCGAATTGTCGCCACTAATAATTGTTTGTGGCTCACTAATCTTGACCACGGAAGGCGTCATCAACCATTGCCACTTATGACAATGGCGGAGAATTTAAAGTATAGTAAACATAAAGAAATCAAAGGTAAGGCGTCATACGATAAATATGATAATTACGATGCAATAGAAGTACCTTTTACTGATTCAATACCGAGTGGTTATAAAGGTGTAATGGGTGTGCCGATTAGTTTCTTGGATAAATATAATCCTGATCAATTTGAAATTATTGGATGTTCGTATGATTATGGAAGGCCCGAAGGCTGGGATAAAAATATTGACATGGCAGTTTCGATAAATGGTGTAAATGTGTATAAAAGGATTTTAATTAAACATAGGAAATAGCATGAGGACAATTTTAAAAACTAACATAACCGTAAAAGAAATCTGTGATGGATTTGTCTATAACGAACTTGAAGGCAAGGGCTTGTTTGGCTTGTCTGGCAAGCTCACTATTCAGCCTGAATATCAGCGTAACTATATCTATCTTTCCGACGGTGGTAAGAAAGAAATGGCTGTCATCGCGTCAGTCCTTAAGGGTTATACAATAGGGCTTATTTATTTCAATAAAGTAAGCGAAAATAACCTTGAAGTTTTGGACGGACAACAGCGCATTACCAGTCTTGGACGTTTTGTTACTGGCAAATTTGCCATCAAGGATGACGACGGGAACGAGCAATATTTCACTGGCATGGCAAAGGACAAGCAAACGAGCATTTTGGAAACAAAACTGACCATTTACGAATGCGAGGGCAAGGAAAGCGAAATAAAGGAATGGTTCAAAACCATCAACATTGCCGGCGTCCCACTTAATGAGCAGGAGCTTTTGAATGCGATCTTTTCCGGCCCGTTTGTGACGCTGGGCAAAGCAGAGTTCAGTAACAGTCAAAATGCCAACATCCAAAAATGGGGTGCATATATCCGGGGCAGTGCTAATCGTCAGGACTTTTTGGAACGAGCTTTGGATTGGGCGAGCAAGGGCAATATCAGTGATTACATGAGCCAGCATCGCAAGGATAAATATATCAAAGAGCTTAGAACATATTTCGACAGTGTCATTGACTGGGTATCGAGCGTATTTACGGATGTGGAAAGTGAGATGTGCGGAATTGAATGGGGACGACTTTATCAAGAATACCACGCGAAAGCCTACAATCCCGCGGAGGTGTCAGCCAAAGTGCAAAAGCTCTACGGTGATCCTTATGTCAAGAACCGAAAAGGCGTTTATGAGTATATTCTAGGCGGTTCAACAGATACGAAATTACTGGATGTTCGGGTCTTTGATGAGGCAACTAAAAGATCGGCTTACGCGTCGCAGATAAAGACCGCAAAAGCTAAAAACAAATCAAATTGTTCACACTGTGCTATTGGACATGATGCTAATAAGAGCAAGATATGGAATTTTAATGAGATGGATGCAGACCACGTGTCAGCATGGAGTAAAGGCGGCGTGACTTCAGCTAAAAATTGTGAAATGTTATGTAAGACGCATAATCGAGCAAAAGGTAATCGATAAGAAAAAGTTTAAGTAATGTGCCAACGAAGATCGTAAACCGGACGCCAACCGGACGCCAACCGGACGCCGTTCTCCTGCCGAGGATTTCTTTTGGAACCAATTTCTTTAAGATTTTGAAATAAAGCCCAAGGTACGTCTCATAACCCAAAACCGCATGTCACATTTTCGTCGAAAAACGACATGATGCTGTCATTCCCGCCACATAAAACCCTTTTTTGCCATCAGGAGTTAATCCCGATGGCTTTTTTGTTTTTAGGGGGCTAGAATGCCTCTATTCCCGACGCAATTTTCGGGTCCAAAATCCCGGTAGTTACTACAGTCGATTTAGCAAGTGAATCTAAGCCAAAAGGATTGGGCTAATGCAAATTGACGCTCCGATTACAGCATCAATGCTTTATGACTATACTAGGTGTCCTACCCGGGTTGGATTGGACCTTTTCGAAAATTCAGAAAAACGCGACCCTATAAGCCCCTTTGTGCAAATGCTTTGGGACCGAGGCCATCTCTACGAAGATGAAGTTATTTCCAAGCTTAAATATCCTCATGTTAACTTCAAAGGACTTCCCAGCAAGGAAAGAGTAAAGCTCACCACGGAGGCCATGAACCGAAAAGAGCCGTTGATCTTGGGCGGGCGCATTCAAGAAGGGAGCCTCTTAGGGGATCCCGATCTATTGCGTTTGGAGAAACAAAAATATATTGCCGGAGATATTAAGTCTGGCGCCGGGGAAGAGAACGAAGGTGACGACAAGAAGCCCAAAAAACATTATGCGGTTCAACTCGCTCTCTATACCGACATTCTTGAACAAAAAGGATTGCTTGCTGATAGGCATGCGTTTGTGTGGGACGTTCACGGGGAAGAGGTTATCTATGATTTTGCGATTCCGATGGGTCCAAAAACACCGGAAACATATTGGGAGTACTACCAGTCCATTCTTGAAGCTGTTCGAGTCATCACTCAAAAGAAAGCGTTAGAGAGCCCGGCGTATAGCAGCGACTGTAAACAATGCCATTGGATGACAGAGTGCAAGAAAGCATTGATCGACGTCGACGACATTACGCTTATTCCTGAGCTTGGGCGAAGCCGAAGGGAATCACTGCTTCCCTTTGTGAAGACGGTTGGAGATTTAGCTGTTTGTACGGAGTTTCCTGCGAAAATACCCGGAATAGGTCAACCTACCATAGAAAAATTTAAGCGACGAGCAAATCTGCTGTCTAGTGCCGGCAAACAACCGTATTTATTATCGCCACTTGAACTGCCTCAGCCCAAAGTGGAAGTCTTTTTTGATATCGAAACTGATCCACTGCGGGATGTTTGCTATTTGCATGGGTTTGTCGAACGCGTAAACGGGGACAATTCGACTGAAAAATATATCAGCTTCTTTTCTGATACTGCACGGGCAGAAGACGAAAAAGTGGCCTTCGATAAAGCTTTTCGTTATTTAACGGGAAAAGAAAATAGCCTCTTTTATTACTACTCGAAATATGAAAGAACTATTTGGAGAAAACTACAAGGAAGATATCCTGATGTTTGTTCTCTAGAGCAGATCGAGGCCCTATTTGATCCCGGCAGGGGAATTGACCTGCTCTATGATGTTGTGATGAAATACACCGTATGGCCGACGTATAGCCACTCCATCAAGGATCTGGCCGTTTATTTGGGCTTCAAATGGCGTGATAAACACCCTTCAGGGGCCGCTTCAATCGAATGGTTCGACCAGTGGATTAGGACAAAAGATCCTGCCCACAAACAACGCATTCTGGATTACAACGAAGATGACTGTATAGCAACTCGAGTTCTTTTGGATGCTATCAGGCAACTGCAAGTAAAAGCCAATACGTGATCTGTAGCACTAAAATATGAAATAATATTGGCTGTGTAGGGACGGAGGGGCGCCGCGATCGTTTTTACGCTCCCTAAAGGCTAGAATGCACAGCCAGGCAAATGTTTCGGAGAAAAGTTTTTTGCACAACGCTATACAAAAAAGACTACAAGGAGGATTGCGATGTCTCCACTAACAAAAGATTCAATCCGAGAAATCATCGATGACTTCGCCAAGGACATTGCTCGCAGAAAGAGCGAAGGCCCAAAACCTACGACAGCAATAATTGATTTTAGGACAGAAAAAAGGGATAGGGTGGAGCGAAAAGTGTGGCTCGTTCCTATCGAACTGCTTCGCTTTAGGAAAGACAATGGGCGAATTGCTTCCGATGTTATCAGTCATGAAAAGACTAGCGGTGTATTGGATGAAAGTGGTGAAGGAGGGCAAAAAAAATTAAAAGAATTCCTAGAAAACAAAGATTCTGAGAAAACAGAAGACCTCAAAAAATCTATTATGCACCAAGATCAAACTGAGGCGGCGATTATTACTTGTGATGGATTCCTTATTAATGGTAACAGGCGTAAAATGGTTATGGAATTGCTCAAGGAAAAGACCCGTGAAGCACGATTTGATTATATGAAAGTCGTCATTTTGCCAGGCAAGGAGGAGCTTGGCGGGCCACCAACGCTAAAAGAGATTGAGCAGATAGAGAATCGTTATCAGTTGCAGCGTGATACCAAGGCTGAGTACTCAGGTTTAGATACAGCGTTATCAATCCGAAGGAAAAGGGATTGTGGCATGAGTCTTTTGGAACAGATCAAAGATGATCCCGTCCATGCGGGTCTAGATTCAAAGGAATTGACTAAAAAAGTAAAAGAGTATGAGGAGCATTTTCTAAAACCCCTTGATTGTGCGGATCGATATCTAGCCAATTTTGGAAGAGAAGGTCATTATTTCCTTATATCTGAAGGGGTATCGGATAGGGAAGGAAGGTGGCAAGCTTTTCTCGATTACTACCAATCCGTAGGGAAGAAATTGGAAGACAGAGAAGAAAGAGCGAAGTTGGGTGTTGGTGATTATGAAGTGGGCAAGCTCGAAGATGTGGCTTTTAAGATTATCAGGAAAAGAGAATTTCAAGAAATTGGAATAAGTAAAGTCCACAAGATGATGAGAGATTTCCCTAAATGGATAAAGGAGAAAGACGCAAAGAAGGAGCTTTTAGAGCTAGCCAAGTTGCCGGCGACATTGCCAGAGGAGTCTTCCAAAAAACAAGATGGGACTACTTTTAGCCCTAAGGAAATAGACAAACAGTGGGCTGCTCAACATCACCAGGAGTTTATGCATCGCATTAAAAAAACCATTAACTATTTCGAGCTCAAGAAATCGAAGGAAGGTCCTCTGGAGTTACTTGATCAGACTCTGAAAAAATTAGAACATGATAATATGAATATGGACCAGATAAGGTTACAAGATTTGCAATTGGCCATTAATTTGCTGTCGAACATTGAATCGCAGGCAAAGGAATTGCGCAAAGAGTGCTATGAGTTGGAAAAAAACGCAGAGAAATTAACAGCTCAACACAAATCAAGATAGGGCTATTCCGAGATAATGGCCGCCTTGCTCATTGATTTGGATTGCAACAACATTATTACCATCGTTGAGAATGCCCCTCTTCTTCAGCCTCACCAGCGAAGTCAGCTTAGCTTGCTTGGCTTTAAACCTCTTCCAGGAGAAAAAAAATATACACTTCTTCTCGAGCATTTTAATTATGACATGCTGGAGTTTTTAGATTATTTGAATAAAGAAGGGCTGGGCTACTCTCTGTCAAATGCATGCCAGCTGTATGTCGATAATTTAACCAGCAGCGTCAAGAAAATCGCCTCTTTAAGGGATAGCGCGCAGAATTTTAAACAGGGTATCCTCGATTCGGAGCGCTTTAAAAAGTTTGAGCATAATTTGAATGAGATTATTTATCGGAAACTCAAACATCATCAATTGGCGGCCGCATACCATTTGTATTTGGTCGAAAACGGAGCTAATTTTTCAGTCCCCGGAAGCGGCAAGACATCCGTCGTGCTTAGCGTTTTTGCGGAGCTAAAAAAAGAAAACAAAGTAAATACTCTGTTTGTGGTTGGCCCACCCTCGTGTTTTGGCCCTTGGAAGAATGAATTCTATCAAACATTTAATCGGCAACCAGACTGCACTATTTTATCTGGTGTCCCGCAGAAATTAAGACAAAAGGAATATTACAATACGGGTAAAAACTTGTCTGAGCTATATCTGACAACCTACCAAACATTGCTTAATGACCAAAATGATGTCAAAAGTCTTTTCGAACAGATGGGCGCAAATGTTTATTTTGTCATCGACGAAGCACACTACATGAAAAGGTTGCAAGGAAATTGGGCCACAGCCGTTTTGGGGCTCGCTGACTATGCTCGCTTTCGCTGCGTTTTAACCGGGACTCCAGTTCCTAAGAGTTACTCGGATATTTTTAATATAACAGATTTTTTGTGGCCGAGCGGTTCCGTTCTGGGCTCCAGCGCAAAAACGCAAATCACTTTATGCGAGAATGAACATAGAGCGGATGATGCGAAGACTATATTGAAATCTTCATTTAGCCCTTTCTTCTATCGTGTTAAAAAAGCCGATTTGGGTCTTAAGCCTCCTATTTTTCATCCCCCGCATCTTATTGAGATGAATAAATGGGAGCGATTAGTTTATGACGCGATCGACAAACAGATCAGGAGTTATTCAAAAGCGGATTATATGAAGAACATTGATGTTGTTAAAAGGTTGCGGAGAGGTCGAATTATTCGTCTAAGGCAATGCGTTTCATTGACATCCTTGCTTCGTGAGTCGGTCGAAGGCTATGGCGAAGATCTGGTGGGGGGGCAATCTGACGTTGCTAAGGCAATTTGTTCTTATGCACAACGAGAGATACCTGCTAAGGTTCTCTACTTGGAAAAAATGTTGCAGGATTATAAGAAGACAAATCGAAAAGTCGTTATTTGGGCGAATTTTGTTGGAACTTTAAAATACCTAAAAGAGTACTTGCTGAAGACGGATTACAATTGCGACTTAATATATGGGAAGACGCCGGTAGAGAATTCTTCAATGGAAGACGAGCGGACTAGAGAAGTAATTCGTGATGAATTTGTTGATCCTAAAAGCGGTTTGGATATTCTGCTCGCAAACCCTGCTGCTTGTGCTGAATCAATTTCACTACACAAAACATGTCATGATGCTATTTATTATGATCTTTCCTACAATTGTGCGCAGTATTTGCAATCATTAGACAGAATACATCGCGTTGGTGGTTCAGAGGAAGTCGAGGTTCACTACTTTTACCTTCAATATCGAGATACGATCGAAAGCGATATCAAGAACAACTTAGAGGCTAAGGCTAAAAAGATGAGCCATCTTATCGATGAAGATATGGCTATTTATTCTCTGGATATGTTCGAAGACGATGATGAAGATGATGCCTTCTTGAGGATTTATGGCGCTAAGTCCAACTAATTATTCAAAATTATCATTTCGGCAAGTATCCGTGATGATGCGCATATTGCAAGATTTATCGCAAAAAAACGATAATTTCTTAAGGCAGCGTTTTATTGATTTTTCGATGAATTACGACGAAACGGTTGCGTTTTTGTCAGAGCTTAGTCTGATGAGATTGGCACAAGGGGTGTGGGTTGTTTCAGAAAAATTACAAAATATGATAGGCGTTCTCGATGGAAGCGAGGCGCGGGAAGGGGGATTGAGGGAATTTGTCTTGTCTGAGCTGCTGAATTCAGATTCGGTTTATGGTGAAGAGGTTTATGATTATGTGTCTAAATTTGTTCCGAAGGAGGATGGGCTTTCGTACACGCCTTCTGTTAAGGAGAACCAAGCGTGCAGTGATGTGCGGAATTTTTTAATGGAGTTAAATGTTGTTGAATTTGTAAACGATCATTATCAGATTGCTGAAAAGTATGTTGCAACTTTAAGTGCATTCGAAAAAAAACCGAGAAAATTATCATTAGAAGCTTTGAAGAGAATCCAAGCTGAAAATGAAGGGCTCGGGCGTGCAGCAGAAGAAGCTGTAATCGAATACGAGCGGCAACGATTGAAAGATTATCCTGATTTTTCAGACAGGGTTAGGCGCATATCTGAAGAAAATGTGAGGGCGGGTTATGATGTTGAAAGCTTTAACTGCGAAGGTTCTGCGAAGCAAATATTTATCGAGGTAAAGGCTGTTTCAGCGGTAGACTTAGAATTCATTTGGACTGTTAATGAGATAAGCGCTGCGCAAAGATATGGCGACCGATATCATCTTTATCTTGTTCCCGTTGTGGCGGGCGGAACATTTAATATGTCTAAGTTACGCATAATTCGAGATCCGTATCATGCTGTTTATGATCAAGAAGAGAAATGGTCTAAAACGCCTTTAGAATTCATAATTAAAGAAAAGATTGGGTAAATGGGGAAAAATAAAAAAAATAATGTCATCAAGCCGGCGTTTGGATACTTTGGAGCCAAGCATAAGCTAGCATTACCGATAATTGAGCATCTTCCCCCTCATAATGCTTGGGTGGATGCTTTTTGTGGCTCTGCGGCTGTAACCTTGGCTAAGGTGCCTGCGCCCATTGAAGTTATTAATGATATAAATGGAGATGTAATTAATTTTTTCAAGCAACTTCGAAACCACCCCAGAGAACTTCAGCGCCTCGTTGCTCTCACGCCTTATTCTCGCCAAGAGCTGATGAGTGCGCATAAAGATTTAAAATCTGGAAATGCTTTAGAAAGGGCGAGGCGTTTTCTTGTTTCTGCCATGATGTCAATGAATGGTGTTTTTGGTAGTGACAGAGGCGGTTTTTCATATTCTAATTCCTATGCACGAAACGGCATGGAGGCCAGAGTAAGCCGATGGTGCAATGTGCCAAAGCGCTTCGAACGCATAGTGGAAAGATTGCGTCGATTGCGGATTGAAAATCAAGACGCAAGAGAGCTGCTTAAACAATTTCTGAACAGGCCCGGAACACTTGTCTATTTGGATCCACCATATTTAGTCGAGCGGACAAAAGGTTACGACTGTGATCAATATGATGAAAAATTTCACAAGGAGTTGCTAGCTCTTGCTTGCAAAGCGAAGTGCATGATCGTAATAAGTGGTTACGATAGCTCTTTTTACAATTCAATGCTCACAAGGAAACATGGATGGAAAAAGATAGAAATTGAGGCGCATACTCAGGGGTCTAATGGTAAAAGATTTGCGCGAACAGAAGTCCTCTGGCTAAACAAATATTGCCATAAAGCAAGACAACTTAAAAGAGCTCCAGTTGACTTAACTAAAAGAGAAGCCAGTCTTGGCAAAATAAATCCTGAAAGAGTTTAGAGGGCAAATGGTAAATGTGGCGGCGAAGTTTATTAATAAGTTTGAGATAAACACTTTCAATAAGAGTCGTGATGATAAATTTTATGCGTCATTGCGACAGTTGGTAACGATATTGTTTGCAATAGTTTTTGGTGTTGGCCTGGCAGCTTTAAAAGGAAAAGATCTTACAGATTATAACTTATGGGTTCTTGTTTTAGCGTATACGGCAATATTATTTAGTTGGTGGGGGTATCATTGGGGGACGGTAATGGGCCCCTATGAAACAAATTGGTTGAGCTATGTTGTTGATGTTCTCTTGCTGGTAATTTATTGGTATCTAATTAATACCCCTTCCCCTTTAGCGCACGTAATATTCTGGTACGTGCTGATGTTCCTTCTTTACTATTTCTGGGAGGCTATCCGCTGCTGTAAGACCGAAGGGATTGACGGCGATCAGAAACAGAAGATTAGAAAAGCAAGGAAGGCTAATCTTTTATTTTTTGTAATTCTAACATTGTTACTATTTTGTGATTTTAACAAATCGGATTTAAAACAGCTAATCGCTCCCACTCTTAGTTGGCTTGAATGGAGGTGGATGGTTGTTTCGATTCTATTTTTATTAGTTGTTGGCTATCGATGGGTTATTCATGCCATTTACTATCCAGCAAAGGAAACACCAATCCAAAATGGAGAAGTAAGTGCAGTGAGTGATGAAATCTTAATAAAGAGGGCGAAAGATGCAGCCCGTTATGCAAAAGCACATCTTTCAAATTATCGAGTTGGAGTTGCGATTCTCTCAGATAAGGGTAATGTGTATACCGGGTGCAATATAGAATTTGATAATTATTCAAATACCATTCATGCGGAAGAAGCTGCCCTGAGCGCTTTAATCAGCGCGGGAGAAGATACTCCTGTGCGTGTAGCGGTCTTTACTTCTGGAGATAAGTTCAGCTTTCCATGCGGTATGTGCCGCCAGTCATTATTTGAAATAGGCGGCGCAGATTTAAAGGTCATTGCTTGTACGGAGACCGAATCGAAGGTTATGTCTATGGGGGAATTATTGCCGGAGGGGTTTAAATTATAAATATGGGAGAAACCCTGAAGATATTTGTTTTCGATATCGATGGTGTTGCGTGCGATCACGCTGGGGCTATTTGTGCCGTTATAAATAAAGAATTTGGCATCGCTTCCAAAAAAGAAGATGTTACAACTTGGGATCATAATTTTGGCCCCATTACGTTTAAAGAAGCAGTGAGTAAATATTATCCGATCTCAAGCTTTATCGAAGAAATGCCAGTAGCTTTAGGTTTCAGTGAGTTTCTAAAGGAAATATCAAAAACAATGAAAGTGTTTTTCGCTTCTGCTAGAAGGCCATGCTGTCATGAAGCGACAATGGTGTGGATTAGAGAAAAATTTGGTTCTAAATTTAAAACTCATTTTGTTGAGAGGAAAATTGAATTAGACTTTGATTATTTAATAGATGATTGCCCTGGCGAGGTTTTAGCCGCGGCCGAACTGGGCAGAACGAGTTTCTTATTTTCAAGGCCTTGGAATAACAATCCTGAGACAAAAAAAAGATTAAACGATCAGTCGCAGGCCTTCTTTGTTGAAAATTTTGGGGGCGTTCTCAAATTTTTGAGTAAAAAGTAGAACGCTGTCTACAAATAGGTCGCTCAACAAGAATAGCGCCAGGTATCCAGGAGGCAGATTGAATGAGCGGTCCTAATGTCATATTTTCCCTCAAAGGCGACATGGCGGCATATAAAAACTGGCTAGAAAAATGGAACCTAAAGGCATGTTAAAGTTTCCGCTGACCGACACCATTATTTATTCATTGGCACGTTTAGTTGATGATGCACAATCATCGCGACGTGATCCTAGTCATGCAGATATAGGGTTTCAAGCTAAAAAGGCTGGTATTCAGGACGGTGATCCCAATAGGGAGGGAACTCCTGTTGGCAAGGAAAAGCGCGTTCGCGCGTTTCTAAGCTGGGCGATAGAAAATGCTCCGGATGGTGCAGAGCAATTTGCGATGGGATTGCTTTCGCAAATCAAAGCTTGCGGCGGATTTCGGGATTCCTCGCAAAATTTTGTCGGCTCGGAAGCAATTAGCAACTTGTCCTCGGCATTGCGAGAAGTAAATATCAGCCTAGCCAGCGACGGCTCAATTACGCCTTCATCTTTGGAGAGTCTTTCAGAAAAAGAAGTGTTTTCTGCGTTACAATTGTATATTCAGCGCGCAAAAAAGGGGATCGGCGATAGCCCTTTAGTAATCGGTACCGGCAAGGATTTGTTGGAAGCTGTTGCTGGCCATGTTTTACAGAAACTTTGGGGTTCCCATTCAAGACATGACAATTTTCCT
>Ga0182027_10004373_pt1 | contig 21897 bp, 20 predicted proteins | sample 712E1DmetaG_FD_121300 | JGI IMG/M metagenome (GOLD analysis project Ga0182027, IMG submission 121300) | Permafrost microbial communities from Stordalen Mire, Sweden - 712E1D metaG (Illumina Assembly) | ecosystem: Environmental > Terrestrial > Soil > Wetlands > Permafrost | place: Sweden... | reverse complement strand
TAAATGGTTCCTGAAGGGTCCTTTGAGGAGTTAAAACCAGGACCGAATCTCCCGGTACGCCGCGTGTAAGCAAATATTTTAATCGTTCAACACCGGTCGTTGATTTCCCTGTCCCAGCCGGTCCGGTGAGGAATAGTTTTGAATTTGTCGATGCTTCAATGATCTGGTGCTGGCTTGTTGTTAGATCCACCATAGCGTGAGGTTAATGGAAGGAGCATTATTTGTCAATCAATATCGACATCAATATCGATCATACCGTAAATTCCAAGTGACGCGATGGTGTAGTGTTATCAGACTGGACCATTGCTGAGCGATGATATCCGGTTAGTTTCTAATTTAAATATTTTGCAAGGAATTTTGTCACTCGTTCCCAAGCATCTTGAGCGGCATCGGGTCGGTATGAATTCGGGTCATTGTCTCTAAAGAATGCATGACCTGAATTTGGATAAACAATCACCTCGTGTTGAATGCCATTCTGTGAAAGCAATCTATCAAACTCTTCGATGGTGCCAACAGGGATGGATTTATCGTTATCTCCAAAAAGGCCTAAAACGGGGGCCTTAAGTCTATCGAGCTGGTCAAATAGCTGTTGCATGCCACCCCCATAAAAAGTACAAACTGCATCAAGGGGACGGCTAATACCCAGGGCAAGTGACATCCGCCCGCCAAAACAAAAACCTACGCTGCCAACTTTACCTGAACAATCAGGATGATTCTTCAATTCATCGAATACTTTTTGCAGATCGACGACCGCGGTCGGTCCGTATTTTTGCACCAACGTGGTAGCTTTATCATTATCCCCAAAAGGTGCGATCTCACCGTGATAGAGATCCGGAGCAAAAGCAAAATAGCCGGCCGAACCGAACCGATCGGCTACCGACTTGATGTGGTCGGTCAAACCCCACCATTCCTGAATCACCACCAACCCGGGCCATGGACCATTGCCTTTGGGTTTCGCAATATGACCGGGAACAGTACCCAGTTGAATCGATTCGCCCATTCTCTTCTCCTGTCTTATTTTGATGAAAAATTTTAACCTGAAGGCGTCGGTGTTACCGTGGTTTCTCCTTGAAGCGGGGTAGCATCCGGTATAGGAGTGCCACCCAGAGAGAAACTCCCGCCGACGCCGATACTGCAAACGCCTATATCGCCTTGAAGCACACAACCGGAGAGGTCCCCGCTACTGAGCGTATCCATGAGCGTGGTCACATCGTCCACCGTATCCGCCAACAAGACCAGGGTAGTGCCTTTTTCGGAGTGGCTAAAAAGTAACACCCCGTTCCCTGACCTTCCTATTTTTCCAAATTGGGGGATCTCAACATATTCATTCGTATCATCCAACTTCACATTAAAAGGTTCAACATATTTATTCAGATCATCGCTGGTTGAGAAGGTGCCTAATACGATCAGGTTGTTATCTGTCGGTGTATCCTTGACTACTTTAAGTTCCGTATTCGTTGCCGCCAACCGTGCTTGAAGGCTGGAAAGGGCACCGGTTATCCCGGCGGTGAGTTGCACATTCGATGTCGCCAGGATATCCACCTGCGCCTCATCGAAAATATAGGGGTAGTTAGCAAGGACATCCTGCCTGTGGCCGTTTAACAGGAAATCCGCGATGTTATTGATCAGTGTAGAATTATCGCCGACCGTATCATAGGGGGGCATCATGAAGGTGAAATCACCGGCGGCAAAGACGTTACCATCTTTACTCAGGACAGCTGCGGCCCACTCCTGCTTAGGATCATTCGCGGGCGTTGCGTCCGTCGTGGACGAAAGGGTTTTATTATCTCCAACCCATAGCGCTAATCCCGAATCCGTTTCTACCGAGTGTGTTCCATACAGGGCGATTTTGCTCAGGCCCCAGGTGAGATCGGATTTTCCAAATGACTTGAAATATACGTTGCGGAAGTTTCCTTCGTTCTCGATCAGATCATAAAGGTAATCTCCGTTGATGGTAATGCCAAAAGGTTCGAGAAGCGGGTTGACGGCATTTACATCAGGAGTATTCCCAACCGGGTTGCCAGTGAAATCATACATAACCTGACCGCGCGTTGCGTCCGTAAAGACAGTTAAACGTCCTCCGCGGTTGACAAAGTCTCTAACGAGTCGGATATCCTCCGAACTGAAAGCGGTAGAAGGTGAAATTACTATATATGCGCTGGCATACTTAAGTTGTGATGATAGCGTTGTTAGTTCAGAGGCAAATTCGACGCGTGCGCCGCGTTGAGTCAAGGCATTGGTCAATGTCTGGATTTCGGTGGGTTGGTATTGATTGCTGTGGGCATTGTCAACAATTACGATGCCGCCTAATTTTTTGATCGTTTCCACTTGCAGAGTGGAAACTGGTGCTTCAGGCATCTTCATATTTGCATAATCAGGAGTCGCGATCGACCGCGGAAAATCAAAGCCGGGAAAAAGCCAGATCAGACGTACCAGAACCGGTAATACCAGAGCTGCCAAGGCGATCCAGAAGATCTTTCGATTCATATCAACCTCCTACTTCTGTTCGACCGGCAAGGTCGGGATGTACAGCATATATATTCCCGGCTCAGAAGGATAAGGTAGCTTGACGCCGTCTTTTGATTGCAGAAAGAATCCCAACGCACTCGGTGTCGGATTATATATTGCAGGTGCATATAGATCCACCTCCTGATAATGCCAAAGATGAGCCAACCGAGCGGCTCGATCGTAAGCATCCGTCTCGGAACCAAGCTGGTCAATCAAACCCATGTGGAGTGCTTCACTGGCGGGCCAGATCTGACCTCGAAGCAGGATCTCAGGACCGATCTTCAAACGATTGCCACGCCCTACTGTGACGGCCTGGTAAAAACCCTGTTTAAGCATTTCAATCTCACGCACGGTCGTGTCCCGGGGCGATCCCCAAAGTTTATAGGGCCCGGTGGAGATGGTATCCTCAAGAACAATAGGGCTTGGAGGAAGATAGCCGATCACACCCACGTTGCCGACCTCCGAGGCGGGTACAGCCACAATATAATCCGTCCCGGAAGAAAGATAAAATGCACCACTGGCGGCCATACCACTGACCCACGTCACGACAGGTTTCGATTGCCTCAAGCGTGCCAATTCCATGTAGATCGCTTCGGTGTCCACGACTGTTCCGCCCGGGCTATCGAGTATCAACACAACAGCCCGCACATTGGGGTTATCGCGAGCATAGTCGATTTGGGAAATAAGGTCTTTTGCAGTGGAGGCGTATATTGCATCGTTAAGACGGATGACACCGATAACAGGTTTGGGGATAAGCAGCGAAAGGAGAATACCGACTATCAGAGCGGGAATTACCCACAATAACAATCGTCGGAGCTCCTCACCGGTTATTTCTAGTTTTTTCATGATGCTCCTTTTCGTTGATGACCATATCAGGATAAATGATTGCACATGCTTTGTCAACTGCTTTCTTGGAGCGATTCATCAACCCATGAACAGATCGACTACCCCGTAAAAATCGCGAAGTGAACAACTGATTTGCATAAGATATAATAATTATGTTTTATCCCAGGCAGCTTGTACTTAAGGAGGATGAACACGCTTTTCTGCTATTGTTCTGATACAGTGAACACGATTAATAATATTTTCAATTCTTCAATTTCCATATCAATACCAAGGAGGGTTATCGCAACGCTACTGGCTTCATATTATATCCTTGCGTTCGTGATGTGTCCTTATTGGAGTTTAATTCCAATTGAAGCCGGTGCCATTAAAATCCTCTCTGCCATAATCGGGCTCGGGGTTGTCTGGTCTTATCTATCTGCGGGCGATATTCAAACAAATAGTGGAGTTAAGACATTGTTATTCCTAGGTGTCCTCCTGGTTGGAATGGCAGCCTTAAACTATGGAACCCTTACATCGGTCATACCCTGGAGGGGCGACGAGTCAACCTTCATCGTACGAACCCGGGACTTGATGAGCAGGGTGCCGATAATGGTCACTCTCCTGGCTCCCATTGTGTTGGCTTTCATTGTATATGCTGTTGTAAGGAAATCACTCTGGTTGATTTTCGGGGGCGTTTTCATCGAAGCATGTGTGCTCTATCAATTTTTCCAAAACGGGCCATTTAACGGAATAGGTGCAGTTGTGCTTCTTCGATGGCCTTATGTAAATTACTGGTTTTATATAATTGCTCCGTACATTGCGAAATACATTTGGAACCCGAATCATGAATTCTTGTACAGAATTATTCCATTGGTTGCAGCGGCGGGGCTGGTTTGGGTTGTCCAAAGAAATCTCAGGGGTACGAGCTTTTTCATCAATTTGCTCTGGTTGTTTTCGATTGCAACTATTCCAATCGTTTTTTATTATTCATCGATTTTGTACATTGAATTGTCTGCTGTATTCCTTATGTTGATCGTGTGTTTTCATGCGAATGATCTTCTGCAAAATGATTTTAATAAAATTAAACGAAGTCCCGGGTGGCTGGCCCTTGTTTTAATGGGATTTGTTAAGGAGACGGTGATTGTTTTCCTATTATGTTTTCTCGTTTGTCGAACGGTTATATCCTGGCAAAGTCTGATTAAAAAAACCAACAAAAGATTAACTGACAAGATTAAAAACTATCTAATGAACGAATTGCCGATATTTTTTTGTATTTTATATCCCTATATGCTCTATATGGCCTTTCGCGCTTATTTGACCGACATCAGAAGTTACACCCGAACTTATAGCCCAAACATATCGAATTTACTTAACCCAAATCTATACAAAATAACAGGAAGGTCCTTTATCGAGCAATTCGGAATATTTCTCCCATTCTTTTTTTGGGGTTTATTTCTTTTATTGAAGAGGAAAGATTATCTTGTTGTCACTTTTACGTTATTACTCTTCATAGGAGTATCTTTTTTCTACGGCATTGACTCGGAGTCGCAAGGTTTTATCGGCTATAGCCGGTTTAATCTTTTTGTCTTACCTCCCCTCCTTGTTGGTTCGGTGGCTGCCATAAACCAGATATCAAAATGGGGGAAAACTGCCAGCGCCGCGGTTGCATGTTTGGCCATAGTTGCGAATCTGGCGATTTCACCGGTCAATTTTGATGGAACCAAAAAGCCTAATTGGGGAAATTATTTGATCGACACATCCGAACATTACTACCCTTATGATCAAGCACTTTTATGGTTAAAAAATAACCACGGTTCGCAGCGAATCCTTTTTAGCGAGATGTATTACCAGTATTATCTCAGTTTTTATTTTGCAAAGTTCAATTGGCATCCCACCTACACCATCCGTTTATTTGACGAAAACTCAGACGAAACCGTTGATTTGTCGAAGGTGATGTCTGAAGCCGAGCAGGAAGGGTATAACCTGGTTCTTTATCAAGTCGGGGGAAATAACGTCCCACAATCCAATACGATCGAAGGATTCTGTCTTGATAAAGTTTTTAAAAATCAGGCACATATGTTAATGCTCTACTCAAGGATGCCAAATTGCAATGAAATATCGAAATAGATCAGCAGATCATTGCTAGATTTTATAATTTTCCGGGTTTATGGCATGGAGAGGTCCAGATAATTTTGCATCCCCTTTAATCATTAATCGTTCAATTACCGGACTTTAAGCTTTCTTCTGGTATAAGAAACCACTGACGGTTGACATATAATTCACCCGCATGTATAATACTGTCCGCTTCTGCCCTGGCAGGAAATTGCCAGGGCGATCCTTTGTAACCCCAGCTTCCCCGTTTGCCGGCGTAGGTTGAAAGATACCCGCGGGCAGCTCGGCGAAGTGAATGACTGGAGAAAACATGAGATATGCAATCATTGAGAGCGGCGGCAAACAATATAAAGCCGTCGAAGGACAAACGATCGAAGTAGATCGTTTGTCCGATGCCTCGGGTGTTCAAGTTGAACTACGCCCATTATTGATGGCAGATGGCGATGAGTTCATGGTTGGAACTCCCACCGTAAGCGGAATTCAAGTCAAAGCCACCATTGTTGAACATTTCCACGGTGAAAAAGTTTTCCGTTTTAAATACAGTCCGAAGAAGCGCATCCGGGTAAGGGGAGGACACCGTCAGCAGTATTCCCGGCTGACAGTGGATTTCATAGGCAAGCCCGGCGAGACCCGCAAGGTTGAAAAGGTCGAGCCTGCTGAAATGCCCGAACCGAACACAAAGTCCAAAAAAGAGAAGCCAGCCAGACAGAATGCGCCAAAGAAAACCGAAGGAAAATCGCCTGCAAAAAAGGCTGATAAGGCGATAGCAAATGCTTCCCCCAAGGGGAAGAAACCTGCCGAGAAAAAACCTTCTTCAACCAAGAAGTCGACCAAGTAAAGTGAGAGGTAAAAATGGCTCATAAAAAAGGCGGCGGTTCCAGCCGAAACGGACGCGATTCGAATTCTCAACGCCTGGGCGTGAAGCGTTATGCCGGACAATTTGTCCTGTCAGGTAACATTTTAATTCGCCAGCACGGCACCAAGATCAAACCCGGATTGAATGTCGGCGCCGGAAAAGATGACACCCTTTTCGCTACAGCGGATGGTGTTGTGATGTTTGATCTCGTACGAGGCCGTAAGCGTGTCAATGTCATGCCCACGCCGGAAGGGAATTAATATGAAAGCCGAAATTCATCCAACTTTTTATACGGATGCGAAAGTGACTTGTGCATCGTGCGGCAAGACTTGGACCACGGGTTCGACGAAGAAGGAACTGCGTGTTGATATTTGCTCCAACTGTCATCCTTTCTTTAGCGGTGAGGCTCAAAGGATCATTGACATAGAAGGTCAGGTGGACCGCTTCTATAAGAAGTTGTCGGCTCGCCAGACCTATGTCGATACCAAAAAAGCCAAAGAAAATGCCATGAAATCACCCGAGCGGCCGATAGCTGAACTCGGACTCTCAAGCCGTGCGACTGAAGCATTAGCGAAAGCCGGAGTAACCGAAGTAAATCAGTTCTTGAAAAAGCTCACTGCAGGCGACCAGGCTGTTCTGTCGATTGAAGGCTTTGGTCAGAAGTCTCTAATCGATGCAAAAAAGAAACTCCGCGCGTTGGGCTATGAACTACCCGAAGCACCCGCGGCAGAAACATCTGCCTAGGATTTGCAGGCGCAGTAATCCCGAGTACACTTACAGGCAGATGCTTTAGCGTCTGCCTGTTTTGATAATTTCGCCATTCCTGACCATAAAATTCGATGAAGAAAACTTAGCTGGCAACGGAAGTTGGTCAATCCAATTGCTGGCCGGCTATAAGGATGCGGTGATCCCAGGAGAATAAATGCGTCATACCCATGGTTCGATAGAAGTCATCTGCGGTTCCATGTTCAGCGGGAAGACGGACGAGCTGATCCGCCGACTTGTACGTTCGACGATTGCAAAACAGAAAGTGCAGGTTTTCAAGCCGGCCATCGATGTTCGCTACGCGGTGGAAAAAGTGACGTCCCATGCAGGCGCGAACTTTAACGCAATTCCGATTCAAAAAGCAGGCGAAATCCTTACGAGAGTCGATAAAGATACAACAGTCGTCGGAATTGATGAGGCTCAATTCATGGACGATGAAGTCATTAATGTTGCTCAACAATTGGCCGCGGGAGGCATACGCGTGCTCGTGGCAGGTCTCGATACGGATTTTCGGGGCGAGCCGTTCGGCCCCATGCCGATCCTGATGTCGATGGCGGAACGAGTGGATAAATTACATGCTATTTGCATGGTCTGCGGTGATGAAGCCTCACGCACCCAAAGACTGGTCAACGGCAAACCTGCGCGGTATGATGACCCGGTTGTAATCGTGGGTGCCTCCGAGATGTACGAAGCACGTTGCCGTGTCCATCACGAAGTTCCGAAATAGCTAAATTACAACAAGATGGCATGAAATGCAAGATTACAGAGATGTACTGGGTGAAATCCTGATTGACGAGCAAACGCTGCAAAAGCGTGTAGCGGAACTTGGCGCGGAGATCAGCAGGGATTACCAGGGTGATGATAATTTGTTGCTTATTTGCATACTACGCGGCGGCGTGCCTTTTATGGTCGATTTAAGCCGTCACATCACCGTCCCGCATATGATGGATTTTATGGCAGTCTCATCCTACGGTTCCGGCAAGCGCGAGTCTGACGGAAATGTGCGTGTAACATTCGATCTGCAAACCAACATCATCGGTAAAGATGTATTACTCGTAGAGGATATTGTAGATAGCGGCCATACGATTGCGTCGGTATTAGGCATGCTCGAGACACGCCAGCCTGCCAGCTTGAAGGTGTGTACCTTGCTCGATAAAGCAGGGAGGCGGGAGGCGATTGTTCCTGTTCATTACCGTGGTTTTACAATTGCCAATAAATTCGTCTTTGGATACGGACTCGATCTCGATGAATACTACAGAAATCTTCGTTTCATCGGTGTTGTGGACCTGGAGAAATATCACCCGGCCTGATCTTGTTTTGCACTCAGGGTGGAGATGAACAGCGAAAAAGAACTTGTGCAAAAACCTTCTCCGTATGCAGGGCGTTGGGTTGCGCGACTTCAAGGTAAGATCATTGCTCATGGCGGAACACCTGAACAGGCGCGCCTTGCTGCTCAAAAAACCAGATACAAAGAAACGCCCGAAATCCTGTACATGCCGACCGTCTCTGAGTTCTCATTTTCCCCTTTGATCGCACGAGTACAAGCTGCATTACCACGACAGAAAATATATCTCGTCGGTGGTATATTGCGCGATGCTCTGCTTGGCCGCATTTCTCATGATTACGATTTTGCTGTAGCAAAAAATGCAATTGACGCGGCTCGTCGAGTCGCCGCCGAATTAAAAGCAGATTTCTATGTATTAGACGAAGGTTTCGATACGGCTCGTGTCATCATGTCGAATCAGGATGGGGAGCGTGATATTCTGGATTTCGCAGCTTTCCGAGGAGCCGATCTTGATGCAGATCTTCGAAGCCGCGACTTTACGATTAATGCCCTTGCTTTTGACCTTCAAACGGAGGCTATCCTCGATCCGTTAAATGGAGCATCAGATCTGCGTTTTAAAATAATCCGTGCCTGCTCCGGCACAGCGATGCGGGATGATCCGATCCGGATACTGCGAGCGATTCGTCAAGCGGCGGCTTTCGGATTCAAGATTGAGCCCGGAACGCGCAAAGCTATGAAGCAGGCTGCTAGCTTTCTTCCAAAGGTTTCACCCGAGCGCCAACGCGATGAGCTATTTAAGATACTTGATGGCTCCCATCCCGATGCTGCTCTGCGCGCGTTGGAAATATTAGGCGTTTTTCAGTACTTTCTCCCAGAGCTTTCTGATTTGAAGGGTGTCGAGCAATCACCTCCGCACGTCAAAGATGTGTGGGAACATACCTTGTCAGTCATTATTTCCCTTGATGAGATCCTGACTGTGCTATCGCCAGGCTATAGCACAATAAAGGCGAACGATATATTCACGGGATCCTTAACGCTCCGCCTTGGAAGGTATCGAGAACAATTGGCGGCTCATTTCCATAAATCTCTTAATGCTGATCGTTCCTTACGTGCGCTGTTGTTTTTTTCGGTTCTATATCACGACATCTCGAAACCTGCAACAAAATCAATAGACGCGACGGGCAGGATCCGTTTCCTAGAACACGACATGAAAGGCGCATTAATCACAGCAGAGCGTGCCCGTGCTTTTAATTTAAGCAACGATGAAATCGAACGCCTTAAAACCATCATTGCGAATCACATGCGGTTTCATCTTTTTACATCAATCATGGAAGGCGAAAAGAAAGGGCCATCACGGAAGGCGATCTATCGGTTCTACCGCGACGCAGGCGAGGCGGGGGTTGACCTGATCTTGTTAGGTTTGGCCGACCTGAAAGGAACACGCGGCCCTAATTTGACCCAGGAAACTTGGACTGCAGCCATCGATGTGGCCCGTATTTTCCTTGAAAATTTTTGGGAAAAGCCGGAAGAAGCCGTAGCCCCGCTACGTCTCGTAGATGGACACGACATCATTAAAGAATATAACATTCCTGAAGGTCCTGTGGTCGGAAAATTGCTTGAAGCTATTCGCGAAGCGCAGGCAACCGGCAAAGTAATTACGCGAGAAGAAGCAATATCCTTCGGTAGAGAGTGGCTAAAGGAAAATCAAAATGAATCTGGTCTTTTTTGATCTAGAAACCCAGAAACTGTTCCAAGAAGTAGGCGGTCGAGATCCAGGTAAATTATTATTAGCTTGCGGTGTGACTTTTTCGACAATGAAAAATGATTTCAATGTGTACTGGGAAAGTCAGGCGCTTGCTCTTATTGAAGAACTTAAATTGGCTGATAAAGTGGTCGGATTCAACATCCGCGAATTCGACTTCGAAGTCCTGCGCCATTACCTTCCAGCCTATAATTTTGCATCCATCCGGACCCTCGACCTGCTGCTCGATCTAAGCCGCATTTTAAATTTTCGAATACCTCTCAACTCCCTTGCCAGGGCGAGCCTGAGCTCGACCAAACTAGCTGATGGGATCCAATCTGTGGAATGGTTTCGAGCGGGAGAAAGGGATAAGGTTGCAGAATATTGCAAAGCTGATGTGGATATCACACGGCGAGTCTATGAATTTGGACGTGACAATGGTTTTGTATATTATTATAGTAAATTGGGAAGTAAATTAAAAGTTAGCGTCAAATGGAGTTAAAAATGGAAAAGCTGAATATTGATGGGACCAACATCGCCTATGCACGGCACGGAAAAGGTATGCCCATGGTACTGGTCCATGGTTACCCGCTGGATCACACGATCTGGGACGAAGTTGTGCCGCAATTGGAAAAAGAATTCGATCTCATCATTCCCGATTTGCGTGGCTTTGGTGAGTCGGACGTAAAGGCGTCCGATAATACCCTCACAGGTTATGCGACGGACATAGCCACATTGCTCAATTATCTTAAGATCGAAAAAGCTTGCCTAGCCGGTCATTCGATGGGGGGGTATGTTGCCCTGGCATTTGCACGGGAATTCCCTGATAGGGTTTCCGGGTTGGCGATGATATCGTCCCAAACGCCTTCCGACACACCTGAAATTAGAGAAGGCCGCCTCTCCACAGCAAGACAAGTGATAGAGAAGGGTGTTGGCATGGTGGTCGAGGCCATGACACCAAAATTATCAACTAATGAGCGCGTTCAGGATTTTGTTAAACGACTTATAGCTCAGCAACGGCCTGAAGGCATATCCAATGCGTTAAAAGCCATAGCAGGACGTTCTGATTCTTCCGAACTGTTCGCGACATTCAAATTCCCGGTTGTGATCGTACACGGTGATGCAGATTTGTTGATACCCATTAAACGCGGTCGAGAGATGAAGGCTGCTCTTCCATCGGCGAATTATTTTGAGTTAGCAGGACTTGGTCACATGGCCATGATGGAAAAGCCGCCTGTTGTGACAAAGGCATTAAGTACTTTAATAAAATAGAGCTAATAGCTTCAGGAGATAAAAAACAAGACCCGTGGTTGGGTCCTGTTTTTGCCTTATGTCGATAGGGGATGTGTCGACGAATGCAATATGACGTTATCCTGTGGAAGGTTGTGCAAAGCGCCAGTACGTCTTCTCAGCTTATTGAGGTGTGCAACCAGAACAGCACTTGGAACCGGTTTGACAAGGTAGTCATCGGCACCGGCGTCCAGAATGCTTGCAACAACGGTGGGATCATCCAATGCTGAAAGGATCAGGATCGGCACACTGGTAAAAACGCGGACGGCTTTACAAACCTGCCATCCATCCATGTCTGGCATCATTAAATCCAGGATAATTATCCGAGGCATTTTTTCGCGGGCGGTATGGATACCGTCTTCCCCGCTATTGGCAATCAATATATCGAATCCGTTTGCTCGCAGTATGACTGAAAGTAATTCGGTGATGGCAGGGTCGTCGTCTATAGTCAAAATGGATGTATTCATTATCAACTCCACCCTATTATCATTGATATACTTGGGGTTGTAGTTTGCAATTTATTTACAGATTGATGCATTCGGGGTGATATTTGTCATATCTAAAATGAACTATTTTTGGTAAAATATTTCACAATCTTGATCGAAAAAATTTAGGAGGCTCGAATGAAGAAGTGGGTTTATCTTTATAATGAGGTAAAGGAAGTAGAGAAAGCCACGGGTGGTGATTGGGATGACGTAAAGGGACTTGTAGGCGGAAAAGGGGCAGGTCTACTCGATATGACGCGTGCAGGCGTGCCGGTACCACCATTTTTTACGGTGACCACCGAAGGCTGCAACGAATATCAAAAGGTTGGCAAATTTCCGGCTGGTTTGTGGGCCCAGGAACTAGCCGCCTTGAAACAGGTTGAAAAGAAGACCGGGAAGAAGTTTGGCGACCCGGGGAATCCTTTGTTGGTCTCATGCCGTTCTGGTGCGAAGTTTTCAATGCCGGGCATGATGGATACCGTGCTAAATATCGGGTTGACAGATGAGACCGCGGCCGGGATGGTGAAATTAACCGGCAATCCGCGTTTCGTTTACGACTCCTATCGACGCCTGGTCGAGATGTTTGGCACGGTTGTTTTAGGAATTCCTGACGAAGCATTTGAAGAACCGCTCCAGGAGTACAAAACCAAGAAGGGTTACAAACTCGACGTCGAAATGAAAGCCGATGATTGGAAGGAAATGGTGCGCGCCTTCCGGGAAGTCGTCAAGAAGCATGAAGGCTTTGACTTTCCTCAGGATCCATACAAGCAGTTGGAACTGGCCACCGAAGCCGTCTTCAAGTCCTGGAATGGCAAGCGTGCCATTGACTATCGGCGCGCGACAAATATTCCCGATGACCTTGGCACCGCAGTCAATATCGTAACCATGGTCTTCGGCAACATGGGCGACGACTCCGGCACAGGAGTTGCGTTCACTCGCAACCCATCCACCGGTGATCGCAAGATGATGGGTGAGTATCTGCTTAATGCCCAGGGTGAGGACGTGGTGGCAGGCATCCGCAACGCCGACCCGATTGAAAATCTCAAGACCAAAATGCCGGAAGCCTATAACCAGTTTATGGATATTACTGCCAAACTGGAAAAGCATTATAAAGATATGCAGGATGTAGAGTTCACCATAGAGCATCGCAAATTGTGGATGCTCCAGACCCGCACCGGTAAACGGACTGCGAAGTCTGCTGTTAAGATCGCCGTGGATATGGCGAATGATGGACTTATCTCAAAAGAAGAAGCAGTAAAACGCGTCACGCCGGACCAGGTAGACACGATGCTTCATCCCCAGTTCGATGACCAGGCAAAAAAGAACGCAGAAAAATCCGGCGCGTTGTTCGGCAAAGGCGTAAACGCCTCCCCCGGAGCCGCGGTTGGCCAGGCTTATTTTGATGCCGATCTGGCCGAGAAAATGGCCAAGGAGCAAAAGCAGGATGTAATTATGGTACGTCCCTTCACCAAGCCGGATGACGTACACGGCATGATCGCTGCCAAAGGAGTGCTGACCAGTGAAGGTGGTGCCACATCACATGCTGCAGTGGTAGCACGCCAGTTTGGCATACCCTGCATCGTCGGCGCGTCCGCCATCAAGATCGATCTTGATAAGCGCGTTATGGTGGTAGGCGAGACCACGGTCAAAGAAGGCGATTGGATTTCAGTGGACGGCACGACAGGTAACGTATATATCGGCAAAATCCCGATGAGCGCGCCCTCCCTGGAAGAACAAACGGAATTAATGACGTTGCTCAACTGGGCTGATGAAATTTGCTCACGTCCAAACATGCGCATTGCACCGAAAGGCTGGCCGACCCGCGGGATGCAGGTCTGGGCAAATGCAGATTATCCCAAGGATGCACGCCGCGCTCGTTCCTATGGAGCAATGGGTATCGGCTTGTGCCGAACCGAGCATATGTTCTTCGAGCCCGAGCGTTTACCGATCGTCCAGCGTATGATCCTATCAGAAACGAGTGAAGGCCGTACCAAAGCATTGAATGAGTTGCTGCCATATCAGCGCAAGGACTATGACGGTTTGTTCGAGGCAATGGATGGACTTCCCGTCATTATCCGGTTGATCGATCCGCCTCTGCATGAGTTCATGCCTTCTGAAGAAGCGTTGTTCGAAGAAGTCATCACGATGCGTGTCAAAGGGGAGACGGCTGGCCTGGCAGAAAAAGAGAAAATGTTAAACGCTGTCAAAGGCATGCATGAGTCCAATCCAATGATGGGTTTGCGTGGTGTTCGATTGAGTATTTACATGCCTGAGATCGTCGAGATGCAGGTGCGGGCCATCTTTGAAGCGGCTGCGGATTGCACCATACGTGGTATCGTAGTCAAACCAGAGGTAATGATCCCTCTAACCTGTACAGTAAAGGAACTCGAATGGATCCAGCCACGCCTTATACGAATTGCGGCAGCGGTCATGGCCGAAAAGAAGGTCAACTTCCAATATAAATTTGGAACAATGATCGAGATCCCACGTGCTGCTGTTACGGCAGCTGAAATTGCCAATCATGCACAATTCTTCTCCTTCGGTACGAACGATCTTACCCAGATGACCTTTGGTTTTTCACGTGATGATGCCGAACGTAACTTCCTGGTCACTTATGTGGAGCAGGGCATTTTAGCCAAGAACCCATTCCAGACCATTGATCGCGATGGCGTTGGAAGATTAATGAAGATGGCTATCGAGGATGGACGGTCAACCAGGCCGGAGCTTGAGGTAGGCATTTGCGGTGAGCACGGCGGTGATCCAGACTCGATCGAATGGTGCCATCTAATCGGCAACAACTATGTAAGCTGCTCTCCTTTCCGCGTACCGATTGCACGACTTGCAGCGGCCCATGTTGCTTTGAAATACAGCGGGAAAAACGCCAAGAAAGCTGCTGTGAAAAAGGTCGCGCCCAAGGCAAAAGCCCTGAAAGCTGCGAAGCCTAAAGCGAAAAAGACAAAATCCATAACAAGCAAGACCCGAACAAGCAAGAAAAAGTAAATAAAAAATTCCCGTCATCAGACGGGAATTTTTCTCTTTATTTGACAGCTGCAGTTATGGGCTTAAGATTTGTACACCATAATATTTACTGTAACAGATATTCAACCAAAACCTGGGGTTATCGTTGGGCTTGTCAAGTGTCGTCCAGCTATCCATAGCAGGAATGTGAACCACATCGTATCCTGCCATTTTTTTTTGAATAATCTGCCGGTTAACCCTATCCCATTTCTGAGCGTAATCCAGATAAGCCTGACGGGTAGAATAAAGATTATGTATATTAACCCAAGCTGAAAAACCCATACATGCTATTGTAATAACAAGAAGTCCGGTTTGGGTGGTATTGAGCTGGCGTTGTGGCATGTAAAATGATAATTGGTTCCCGGCTGTAAATCCCGCAATCAAAAAGGTTACAACGAGGATAAAACCAGGGATACTTAACGTTCGATCAGGTGGTGCTTCCGATAGCCCCCAGGCGGCAGGCAGGAAACATCCGAAGGCAAGGGCGATGCCTGTCAATAAAATGGCTGGAGGTATCCAGGGCTTGGTTTTGCTTGTGTGATCAACGATCGAACCAAACCAGAGAGAGGCGAGGAAGACTCCTAGAATTCCTGCAAATCGTTCTGGCGCAATTAGGATATTAGAAATGAACATCAAGAAAGCTGATATGGAAATGGCGAAAATCCCTAATATACCAGGTGGTGGCTGATAAAAAGCTTGCCGGTTCACGTTGCCGGGGGCGGCAACCACAACGATCAACGAAGTCAATACGCCGAGCAATCCTCCCAGTATGAAGAAAATAGATCTGTCAGGAGAGCCCGGTTTTCTATTCAGAAGCCCCAAGATGGTCGCTCCCATGAAAAACACAAAGAGAACGGGAGTAAATGTTTCACTGAATCCACCAATGATAAATAGAAACCCAAAGCTGAGAATGCTCCAAAGCCACAAGCTTCTGGTTTTCCCTTTAATTTTTAGCCATTGGTAGAAAACCCAATAAAAAGTAAAAATAACAAGAGGAAGTATATACGATCTCATTCCCGTCCACCAATAAAGTGATTGAGGTACATCCGGACTGACCAATAGGGTTGAATAAACCGTAAGAGTCCCAAATCCAATCGATGTTAAAAACTTAATACTGGGGGAAAGTTCTTTAGGTAGAAAAAGATAAACAGTAATTATAGTGACTATCATCCAGATAATCAGCACTACAGGTGTTACAAATGGAATTCCTCCTGGTTTAATAATGAGGAGGAACCAATCAAAAATACTTGTGGAAAAAGTCCCGCTCCAGGTGATATACCAGTACCAGATAGATCGTAAAAAACCAAAGTGTTGCGCATAATACGCGACACAGTAATCATCTGCAAGGAAGCGACTCAGGCTTCCAATATAAGCATGGAATGATAAAGCGGCCAAGGAGAAAATTGCAATTGCGAGCAACGCCCCAATATCCCGCTTTTTAAACATGGACAAAGTATATACCCTTTACGATCCAACGAATGAGCTCAAGAATGCCGTGACATTCCCACCTAAATCCTCATTATTATATCCTCCCTCCATAACCACCAAAGTAGGCAATCCAAGTTTGGAAATATAATGACCTATATCCTTGATTCCTTTATGTGAAATATTAAATTTGCCAAGCGGGTCACCCTTGTAAATATCAGCTCCCACCGATACAACCAGAAATTTTGGCGAATAACCAAGAATTACATCCAAGGCTTTCTCCAGTGCAACAAGGTAAGTTATATCGCTTGTCCCTGACGGAAGAGGAAAGTTGTGGTGGAAATTAAGGCCGTCTCCTTCGCCGATCTCATCTGGGTAACCCGCATAATATGGATATTCAAAATCAGGATCGCCATGCAGTGAAATAGTCAAGACGTCTGATCGGTCATAAAAGATGTCCTGGGTGCCGTTACAAGCGTGATAATCTATGTCGAGCAGGGCGACTTTGCCTCCGGCGGATAACCAGTTTGCGGCAACTGCCGCATTATTGATAAAGCAATAGCCTGCCGCATAATCTTTGCCGGAGTGATGACCAGGAGGCCGACACAGGGCAAATGCAGAGGCTGGTTGATCGGCAAGCGACGAAATGTTTCCCGAATTATCAGCAATTAACTTTGCCGCGCTCAATGCACAGTTTACTGAAGCCCGGGCCGCTTTGTAGGTTCCTTTCACTATGCCAGCAGATAAGTCCATTATGTAATACCCGGCACGTCCAAGCACGCTGGCGGGTATATGAGGTTTGCGCCGAAGGGCAAACGTAGCGGGAAGTAAGACAAGGTTTTGGGAGGGAGTATCGGATGCCGGTTGCATCGCGATCCATTCGTCCCAGGCGGATGCCAGGAAATTAATATAACCAGGGTCGTGGACAGCGAGTATCGGATCAAGACCAAAATCTAAAGGCTCCTTAATTTCGGCCCAGGCGGTTTTATCAAGCGCTGACAGAATTTTGTCCAGCCGATCGGGGTTTTCCAGATAAGGCACTCGTTGACCCCCATCGAATAGTTCAAATGCAGGGTTGTGTTGACGATGGGTATCGGAGTAATAAACATTCATCCAGCCTCTTTGTATGTTCCTGAATCCGTTTTGATTATAAAGGTTTTCGAAGTATCATTTATTGTGGATAAATGATACTTCGAAATTGTATCAATATATAACGGAGGTTATATGGACGTATTGGGAGCCATACACGGCAGATTGTCGGCGGGAAAAATGCGACACGAACCTGTATCAAGGGAATTGATTGAGAAATTGCTGGATGCAGCCGTTCAAGCTCCCAATCATTACAAGGTTCGTCCATGGCGTTTTGTGGTTTTAATTGGAGATGGCCGGAAACGTCTCGGAAACTTGATGGCTGATATTTTTCATCATAAATTCCCGGATATTAAAGCCGACCTTCTCGATAAAGAACGCGTCAAACCATTGCGTTCACCGGTTGTAATTGCTGTAGGGGTAGACAAACCCGTTGACTCAAAAGTCATTGAGGTAGAGAATATCTGTGCGGCTGCGGCTGCCTGCCAAAACATTTTATTGGCAGCGCATGCACTCGGACTAAGTGCCCACTGGAGAACCGGTGATGCTGCGCGCGATCCACAAATAAAAAAATTCCTCGGATTTTCGGAAGACCAAAACCTGATCGCGTTTTTGTATATTGGCTATTCCGAGTTGCCAACCGTACCTTACCAGCGGGGTGGATTTGAAGATCGAACCACCTGGATAGACTGAAGGATGTTAATTTCATCCACAATGAGCTGCATATAAAATCATGCCTCTCTTTTCTTGAATGAATTGACATGAGAAAACTTTTCACTTATAAGTATCCCAGACTACCCAAGAGGAGGCAATTAAATGCTTGCCTTTAGTTTAATTCAAGCGAGCCCCAACACGGATCTGTCCTGGATTTTATACATCTTACTTGGTTTATTGTTATTCATTGTCATTATTGGAACATATGCAAGCCGTAAGAATATCCCTCCTGGTTCCTTTTCTGATCAAGGATTGAGAAAATTAAATGGGAAGACGATCAAAGCCCCTGCCAGGAAAAACCCAAGAAATTAGAATCAAATGCCTCCATGTTTTGGCGGGAGGCGCCATTTGTTCTTATTACTAAAAAACCTGTAGCAGGCAGTTGCCATACAGATCAGGACCAAAATTAATAAAAGACTACTGATTGGACTGGTGATATTCAATTGTTCAGATTTGGGCTTTCCCTGAATTATGTTGCCAGGTTTCTGACTATGCCGGATCCCGAACCAAGCCTGCGGAAGTCAATCCCTGTGAGTCGATTTCATATAACCATTCCCCAGACAGAACCGTTAAGATTGCCGAGATAACGATGCGTCTAGTGATATTAGAATCCAATGCGTAAAATGTGGATTAAACGATGAGCTATGATCGGGGAATAAGGTGAAAACGAATTTGTCTTGATCACCTCGATATTGTGGATGCGTTACATAATTATTCAACACGAAAGTTTTGATTCCGACAGATAAACTCTGATATAATCGCTCGTTTGTAACGGAGCCAACATAACGACAGGGAATCAGTTGTGTTATCTTTCCTAAAGGGCGCCGAAGCGCCAGGAGCAATGGAGAATCAACGGTGAACAAAAAAGACCAACTCGACCTCTATCATCAGATGGTACTCATCCGTCGCGTGGAAGAGCGCGGCGCGGAGCTATATCAGCAGGGTAAAATCGGCGGTTTCATGCATCTTTACATCGGCCAAGAAGCAGTCTCCACGGGTCTTATCGCGGCCAGGCAGCCCAATGACCGAGTTATCACTGCCTACCGTGATCACGGCGTGGCCATCAATTGCGGAATACCTGCTCAACAAGTCATGGCGGAATTACTGGGAAAGGCTACGGGGACATCGCACGGTAAGGGCGGCTCGATGCATATGGCTGATACCTCAAAAAACTTCTGGGGCGGTCACGCTATTGTCGGCGCGCATTTGCCTATTGCGACCGGAATGGCGCTCGGCGATAAATACGGTAACCGTAATAACGTCACGATCTGTATGTTCGGTGATGGGGCAACCAATATTGGATTTTTTCACGAAGCCTTGAATATGAGCATGGTCTGGCAATTGCCTGTCCTGTGGGTGTGTGAAAATAACTTATATGGCATGGGCACTGCCGTGAATCGCGCTTCTGCGGTATCTTCGATCGCGATGAAAGCCCGCGGATACAATATGCCGAATGATAAAGTGGATGGAATGGACGTGATGAAAGTATTCGATGCAGCACATAAGGCCATCGAAGCTGTACGGGCAGGTAACGGCCCTTCCCTCCTTGAAGTCACTACATATCGTTTCCGGGGTCATTCCATGGGCGATCCGGAACGTTATCGCAAGCAGGAAGAAGTCAAGAAGTGGGAAGAGAGCGATCCAATCGGTATTTATCGAAAATATTTAACCGAGAACAAGATTGCCAACGATAAATCCCTAGATGAAATAGAAGCTCAAATCCTGGGTGAAGTCGATAAGGCTGTTGAGTTCGCTGAGGCTTCTCCTGAACCCACCATGGAAGATCTTTATAAGGACGTTTATTCAGAATAGCGGCGGGAGATTAGAGAATGGTCAGTGATGTAATTATGCTGCTCTAATCATCCACCGGCAAATTTCTGAACACGAGGCATTTATGGCACATATTACTATGCGCGAAGCAATTTCGCAGGCACTTTGGGAGGAAATGGAACGTGATCCCGCTGTGTTCATCATGGGTGAGGAAGTGGGGGTATGGGGCGGATCCTACGCAGTTACCAAAGGTTTTTATGATCACTTTGGAGGGGAACGAGTACGAGATACGCCCATCGCTGAAGCCGGGATCATCGGAGCTGCAATCGGCGCCGCATTGGTGGGACAGCGTCCGGTGGCCGAATTAATGACGATAAACTTTGCTTTTGCCGCGATGGATCATATCGTGAACGAAGCTGCCAAATTGCATTATATGTTCGCAGGACAGTTCAAACTTCCGTTGGTGATTCGGACGGTAGGCGGAGGTGGACGTCAATTGGGCGCAACTCATTCACAAACCCCGGATGCAATCTTTGCGCACTTTCCCGGTCTGACGGTAGTAGCACCTGCGACACCTGAGGATGCGAAAGGATTACTTAAGTCTGCTATTCGATCGAATAATCCGGTCCTTTTCATTGAACACGCGACAATGTATCAGGTTCGCGGCGATGTCCCGGATGGCGATTTCACTATTCCGATAGGCCAATCCAAGATTCAACGTCCAGGGACCGATGTCACGATCGTCTCTTATTCAAAGGGGCTTGAAATATCAATGAAAGCTGCGGTTGAACTTGCCAAGGAAGGCATCGAAGCCGAAGTTGTCGATCTGCGGACCCTCCGTCCGCTTGATATGGATCCGGTACTTGAGTCGTTCAAGAAAACAAACCGCGCAGTCATCGTTGAAGAAGGCTGGAAATCTTTTGGCATTGGCAGTGAAATTTCCAGCCGAATTTATGAACAGGCATTTGATTATGTTGATGCCCCCATTAAACGCGTTGCACAAGACGAAGTGCCGCTGCCTTACAACCGCACGCTTGAGCAAGCTGCACTTCCACAAGTTGAAGATGTCCTGGCAGCGGTAAAAGAGGTGCTGTAATGGCCGAAACGATCACAATGCCCAAGTTGGGCTTCGATATGCAGGAAGGTACCCTCATTCGTTGGGTGAAGAGTGAGGGCGAAAATGTCAATAAAGGCGATGTATTGGCGGAGATCGAAACCGATAAAGCAACGGTGGAAGTTGAGTCGTCAGCCGGTGGTATTGTTCGTAAGCTGCTTGTGGATCAGGGAGCGGTTGTCCCGATCGGGGCGGCTATTGCCATTATAGGTACTAAAGATGAGAAGATCGAATTACCGGCAGAAGATAAAGGAGTTGGGGAAAAGGGCCTCCCAAGCTCGGCGCGACCAGAGTCCAAGACTACAATTGTCACACCGCTTCAATCCGCATTAAAAACGATGCCAACGCCTGGCCCTGTGGTAGCGCCGGCTGTAACAGGCACCGATATTATTGCTTTTAAGGCTTCACCTCTTGCCAAGAAAATGGCGCGGGAGGCGAATGTTGATTTAACGAGGATTCAAGGGAGCGGACCTGGCGGCCGGATTGTACGAAAGGATATTGAAACGGCCCTTTCGTCGAGCCAGAAATCAGAAATCCGCAATCAACCCGGTGCAGCGGTCAAAGCTCGTGACGACGAAACAGTGACTCTCACCAAACTTCGCCTGGCGATAGCGCGACGTATGGCCGAATCTAAAACAACGATACCCCACTTTTATGTCACGCACGAATATAAGATGGATGCCGTAATCGCTATTCGGAAACAGATTAATGAATTCCTGTCTGAAAATGAAAAAATTTCGGTTAACGACTTTATTATCAAGGCGGTTGCATTAACTCTGCGGGATTTTCCCAATTTGAACGCTTCGTTCGCCGGGGATAAGGTAGTACAACATGGTGCGATCAATATAGGTGTAGCCGTCGCAGTGGAAAATGGACTTTTGACTGTCGTTAGCAAGGATG
>Ga0182027_10004371_pt1 | contig 21900 bp, 18 predicted proteins | sample 712E1DmetaG_FD_121300 | JGI IMG/M metagenome (GOLD analysis project Ga0182027, IMG submission 121300) | Permafrost microbial communities from Stordalen Mire, Sweden - 712E1D metaG (Illumina Assembly) | ecosystem: Environmental > Terrestrial > Soil > Wetlands > Permafrost | place: Sweden... | reverse complement strand
GTGGAACTCGTAGTCGAAGTAGAAGAAGCCACCGAGCCCGAGCACGACGATGAGCAACACGACCACTCCGGTCGCGACAAGGGCGCGCTTGGTCCACCGCCTGCGCCTGGACGGGCGGGGTCGGCTCCTGCGCCCGTGAACCACAGTGGCCCGGCTGCCGGCAGTCCGCTCGCGGCCGGCTCCGCCACCGGCGGCGATTGCAGCCTCGTCAACTGGTTCGTGGGCCATCGGGCCTAACGGCGCACCTCGAGATGAGGATGGATCAGGACCGCGCAGCTCGCCGTCGAAGGGTACCTCGGGCACGGCATTTGAGGTTACAGCCTCTCCCGTCGAGAGTTGATGCACCAGCCAGTGAAGCCACTGCGCCAGTCCGGCCGACCGAGGAGTCCGATCATCGGGCGCCAATCGGAGCACACCGCACAGCTCGTGACCTGCTGTATGTCTCGGTCACGACAAACCGGGAAAGCTGAAGATCGTGGGTCGCCCCGGCTGGTGGTTGATCCTCTTCTTCATCCCGTTGGCCTGCCTCGTTATCGCTCTCATAGTTCTGGACGATCTGTCGAAGAGCTTCGGAAAGGGCGCTGGCTCCACGATCGGGCTCTTCTTCCTGGGCTTCATCTTCTCTCCGATGCTTGGGTTCGGGAGCGGGCAGTGTCACGGCCAAGAAGTCGCGCGGCCCTCGGCTACTGGCCCGTCTGGTCCTCAAACCCTGGCCAGGTCCCCGAACTTTGCGTAGTTCGCGATGAACGCCAAGCGCGCAGAGCCCGTCGGGCCATTCCGGTGCTTGGCGACGAGCACCTCCGCGGTCCCGCGGTCAGCAGAGTCGGGGTTGTAGACCTCATCGCGGTAGATGAACATCACGACGTCGGCATCCTGCTCGATGGCGCCGCTCTCCCGAAGGTCCGCAAGCATCGGCCGCTTGTCCGCCCTCGCTTCGAGACCTCGGGACAGCTGGCTGAGCGCCACGACCGGTAGTTGCAGCTCGCGCGCAAGGATCTTGAGCCCGCGGGAGATCTCAGAGATCTCGACCTGGCGGTTCTCGGCTGACGACCGGCCCGTCATGAGCTGGAGGTAATCGATGACGACGAGGCCGATGCCGTCCGACGAGCGCATCCGCCGCGCTTTGGCCCGGATATCCATGATGGTCACGTTCGGGTTGTCATCGATGAACAGGGGCGCTGTGTCGATGCGGCCAATCGCGCTCGAGATGCGCGGCCAGTCACTGTCGAGCAGGCGGCCGTTGCGAAGCTTGGTGACGTCGAGACGAGCCTCGGCCGCCAACACGCGCTGGGCGATCTCCAAGTGGCTCATCTCGAGCGAGAAGAACAGCACCGGTACCCCGTGGTTCGAGGAGGCGTGCGCCGACAGTCCGAGCGCGAAGGCCGTCTTTCCCATCGACGGCCGGGCGCCAACCACGATCAGATTGGATGGCTGGAGGCCCGAGAGAAGATAGTCGAGCTCGCCATAGCCGGTAGGCACACCAGTGATCGTCTCGCCCCTGCCGTAGAGGTGATCAAGACGTTCAAGACTCTCGGTCAGAAGGTCCTTCAGTGAGCGCACCGTGTCCGAGGTGCGCCGCTGGGCGACATCGAACACCAGCGCCTCGGCCTGGTCGAGGGCTCCGGCAATGTCAGCGGGAACCTCGTAGCCGATTTCGGCGATCTCATGCGCGACTCCGATCAGGCGGCGAAGCAGCGCGTGCTCCTGCACGATGCGCGCGTAACGGCCGGCACTTGAGATCGCCGGCGTGTTGGCCTGCAACGCGATGAGCGCCGCTGCTCCGCCGGATGCATCCAGCACGCCGACTCGACGCAGCTCCTCGGGGACCGTCACATAATCTGCAGGCTCACCCCTGGCGTACAGCGAAGTGATGGCCTCATAGATGTGTGCGTGCGACGGCTTGTAGAAGTCCTCGGCGCTGACCTGTTCGACCACGACTGCGATCGCATCGCGCGAGAGCAGCATCGCCCCTAGCACGGATTCCTCGGCATCAAAATTGTGCGGCGGCACCCGCGAGCCGCCCGCACTGCCTCCCGTGGCTGATGGACCCGACCCGCGCCGGCGTCGCGAGATGTCGGGGACGGGTTGCAATACAGCCATCACGATAAGGATGAACGCATCGGCCTGGGGGGCGCTAGGGCCGGATCTTGTGGATTACCCGCAAAATACCTGGCAAATCCTGTGCACGGAACGTGGACAAGCGCTCTCACGCCGTTGCGAGCCATTGTGCGGGCAAAGGCGAAGAGTTCATGCTCGAAGGGACGGCCCAGGTGCACAAGCACATCCCGATCCTGACATCCGGCTATATCACCGCCGTCGGGTGCCGAAAGTGCGGTCAGCTCGAGCTCACAACCTCCAGGGTGAGACGGAACTCGACGTCCGGGTGAAGGCGCACTCCCACCTCGTGCGCACCGAGGGTCTTGATGGCCTCGTCGATGACGAGCTTGCGTCGGTCGAGCTCGACGCCGGACTGGCGGCTGACTGCGTCGACGATGTCGGAGGCGGTCACGGAGCCGAACAGCCTGCCCTCGCTGCCCGACCGTGCCTCGATACGAAACATGATCGGGACTAGCTTGCGGGCGATCGCCTCGGCGCCTTGACGGTTGCGCGCATCCTTCAGGTCACGTGCACGACGCATCGCGGCAGCCTGGTCTTCGATCCCTACGCTGGCAACGATCGCGCGGCCCTGCGGTACCAGGAAGTTCCTCGCGAAGCCATCAGAGACGTCGGTGATGTCCCCGCGCTTTCCCACGCCTGGTATGTCGGTGCGCAGCACGACCTTCACTGCTCACCCGCCTCGTCCTCAATTGCCGCCGGCACCAGTGGCTCGAGCTCCGAATCCACAAGGTCGTCCTCGGGCACCGTATCGGTGAGCAGCACCTCCAGCTCGGGTTCGTCTGGTGACTCGGCGCGCGATGCGCCACGGCCGCCCGCGGCACCACGGCCGGGGCCACGTCCGCCTGGCCGCTCGCTCGTCGTCCGCTGGGTGAATGGAAGAAGCGCCAGCTCCCGAGCGGTCTTGATCGCCAGAGCAACCTCACGCTGGTGCTGGGCGCAGTTGCCCGACACACGCCGCGCGCGGATCTTGCCCCGATCGGACATGAACTTGCGCAGCACGTTCACGTCCTTGTAGTCGACCCAGGTGGCGTGCTCCTTGCAGAAGATACAGACCTTCTTCTTCGTGCGCCGACCGGTCTCCTTCGGAACGCGGCGGGTACCTCGGTCTCGATCATTGTTCCGCGCCATCTAGAAGGGCTCCTCGTCGTAGGACGCGAACGCCTCGCCCGCGGCTTGAGCAACGGGTTGAGCGGCTGAACGAGGGGCGGTGCCCCGACCGCCCCCGCCGCCAGGACCACCGTCAGAGGGTCCGCGCTTTTCGTTCTTGACCACTTGCGCGGTCGCCCAGCGGAGGCTCGGCCCGAGCTCATCGGCCACGACCTCGATCTTCGACCGCTTGTCACCTTCTGCTGTCTCCCAGCTGCGCTGCTCGAGCCGGCCCGTGACGATCACACGTGCTCCGCGCGTCAGGGTCTCGCTCACGTTCTCTGCCATCTCGCGCCAGCACACGACGTCGAAGAAGGAGGTCGCCTCCTCCCACTCCTGAGTTTGGCGATTCTGCCAGCGACGGTTCACTGCCAGACCGAAGCTCGCTGTGGCTTGCCCGTTCGGGGTGAATCGCAGTTCAGGGTCACGCGTGACGTTGCCCACCAGCGTGACGGAATTCCCATTCGACATTTCATTCGCTCCAGTCCGCTTAGCTCGCCGCTTTGGCCCGGGCAGCCTTGCGAATGGCGGTCTCCCGCCGCTTCGCTTCAGCTCGAAGGGCACGTCCGCTCTGCCGATCCGGCTGCCGCATCACCTTGTGGCGAAGCACGATGTCATCAAGAGTCAGCATTCGGTCGAGGTCAGCCACAAGGGTCGCCTCGGCCATGAACTCGATAAGGACGTAATAACCCTCGCTGCGGTGCTTGAGTTCGTACGCGAAGCTCCGGCGGCCCCACCGCTCGACGCGGCCGGGGCTACCCCCGCGGTCGCGCACCAGCGATGTGATGCGATCGAGACCGGCGTTGATGTCGCCATCCTCAAGGCCGACATCGAAGATAACCATGACTTCGTAGGGCCGCACGGCGGCCTCACCTCCTCCGGACCCGGCGCGCCAAGCGCTCGGGGCCCCGGTTCGGACGGGGCAGGGGTATAGGGGACGTCATCATGGTAGCCGAGGCCGGCCGCACCTGGCGCAGGTCCTCATCCACGCTCAGAGCATCGCAGACGGGTGTGACAACAGCGGACCGGCTCTGCTCAGGACGACGGACCGAGCGCCTCGCGCAACTCTGCCGATGCGTGGTACGACTCTGCCTCGGACGGATACCGCCCCGCCCGGACGTCGGCTGCCCAGGCCCTCACCGCCTCGGTCCCGACGCTGCCCAGCTCTGCGTACCGGCGAACGAACTTGGGAGCCTTGCTCTCCGAGAGTCCCAACAGGTCGTGCAGGACGATCACCTGCCCGTCGCAGGCCGGCCCGGCCCCGATGCCGATCGTCGGGATGTCGAGTTCCGCAGTGACGCGCTCGGCCAGGAGGTCCGGCACCCCCTCGAGCACGACGGCGAAACATCCTGCCGCAGCCAAAGCTTCTGCGTCTCGCCGCAGGTCGCCGGCGGCAGTTGCCTCGCGCCCTTGAACCTTGTAGCCCCCCATGGCATGAATCGACTGAGGAGTGAGCCCCAGGTGGCCCATCACAGGTATCTCCGCGTCGGTGATCGCCCGCACCGCGGGGACCCGGCGACGTCCACCCTCGAGCTTCACCGCGTGAGCACCCGCCCGTACGAGGATCGCCGCATTGCGGACCGTGTCGCTCGCCTCGAGATGGTAGGTGAGCCAAGGCATGTCACCTACGAGCAAAGCTCTCGGTCTCGCGCGTGCCACGGCTCCAACGTGGTAGGCGAGATCCTCGATTCCGACCTGGAGAGTGTCCTCCAGGCCGAGGACCAGCTCAGCGAGACTATCCCCGACGAGGATGATGTCGACATCGGCTCGGTCCACAACGCGGGCAAAGGGCGCATCATAGGCAGTGATCATCACGATGGGGCCCGCTCCCCGGCTGCGCTTGCGGGCGCGGATATCCGGTACTGTCACTTTTCCTGTCATTTTCGGACCTCCTCCCGTCCGGCGCCCTGGGCTGCCGGCGGTCAATCAGCGGTCGTTGGCTCCTGAAGCGAAACGCTCAGAAGATGGTTCCAAGCACATCCGGTGCAGACTTCAACGACGTAGCAAGCTACGTCGGCACTGCCCCGGGCGGCCCGCCGCCCGAGGTCGCGGAGATCCGCCAGCGGCAGTCCGCCGGGGGGAAGGCCGGGCCCGAACGCGAACGTGACATGCACAAGTTGCTCGTGTTCGCAGATGGGGCACTCGGTATCGGTCTCCCGCCCTAGGTTCTTCGCAACTCGCAGCAGCTCCGGCTGGGCATCGCAGACCTCAGGCCGGCCGAGGCGGCCTCGCCGGTACTCCTTCACGATCGATTCACGTATCAGCCGATACTCGATGCGGCCGGGACGCGGAAGCCCTCCAACTCCCCAGCTCGACTGCGGACCGTTCCGGACGCTCGACATCCCGGCCAGGCTACCGTGCCCGCCACCCCACGCCCGACGGTGGGACATCGGGGAGGCGGGCCGGGCGTCTACGCCACATCAGCCAGAACACGAACGTCGATGGAGTGAGCAACAGCACGTCGCCGACCAACGGCCCTGCACCGAAAAAGGACCGGAGGAGGAGGCCTGCGTCCCAGAACACGTGCACGACGATGAACGGCCCCAGTCGCCGCTATCGCCGCTACATGCGCACGCTGGCAAACGCCCAGGCGAGAATGGGAAGAACTCCCCAGCCGTAGTACAGGTGGTACGAGATCCGGACGAGGACCGCGACGACAATGGCGGCCGCAGGACGCAGGCCGCGCTGCTCGAGACGCCGAACCAGGAACGCCGGGCATCCCCCCGCCAAGAGACGTGAACGAGGTCCGATTCCACCGGTCCCACCAGCGCAGCGGCGCCACTCCCCACGGGTCCCGATACCAGGCGGCCGACGACAGCATGCCCGGCGTGCCGGGGCCTGTCGCATCACCCACGCCCGCGCAACCTGGCATCCAGCTAACTTCTGGCTTGGCCACGACAGACAGTGTCAGCCGACATATCGCATAGATATGTCGACGTGATACACTTGTGCGGTGCTCGAATTGGCGGTCCTGGGGCTCTTGAAGGAGCACCCGATGCACGGCTACGACCTGCGCAAACGGTTGCGCGGAGACTTCGGCCTCCTCTCGAGCCTGTCCTTCGGTTCGCTCTACCCAGCTCTTGCACGCCTCGAAGCCGCGGGGGCCGGCCGTGAGGTCCCGTCCGGGCGCAGCTCTCCGGACGCGCAGTCCACGAGCACGTTTACCTCTGCCGGCTCCATCGCCGGAGAGAGGGCCGCGTTCAGAGCACGCCTGGCGTCTCGGCGCGCGGCTTCGATCCGGACCGGCGGCGGCACGCGAGGGCGGCGGGTGTACGAGCTCACCGCTCGCGGTGACGAGCTGTTCCACCGCTTGCTCGAGACCGAAGAGCCCAAGCCTGAAGGCGGGCGTGACTTCGCATTGCGGTGGGCCTTTGCGAGCTACCTGAGCCCCGAGAACCGACTCTTGCTCCTGCAACGTCGGCGTGCCCAACTGCTGGCTACTCGGGAAGGCTCACGTCGAGCAGTAGAGTCGCCCTGGCGACCGCTCGACGGCTACCAGCGCTCCCTCGTCGACCACGCCGAGGAAGCGACCGAGCACGATCTGACCTGGATTGACCGTCTCATCGCTACCGAACAGGCGGCGCAGATCCCGTCATCGGCGCTCGCCCCTCCGTTGCACCCAACCCAAGCTGCTGAAACCCCGTCTGCCATCTTGAACGCGTCAGCCGCCCACGCGCGTGCGGCGTTCAAGAATGCAGCCACTGAAAGGAGTGAGCCATGAGTCCGACGGCCCGCAGTATCAAGGTCGCCATCGCGGGAGTGGGCAACTGCGCCAGCTCCCTCTTGCAAGGAGTCGAGTACTACCGCGACGCCGATCCGAACGACCGCGTGCCGGGTCTCATGCACGTATCGCTCGGTGGCTATCACGTCGGCGACACCCAGTTCGTGGCCGCCTTCGACGTGGACGCGGCGAAAGTGGGCCTTGACATCTCGAAGGCAATTTTCACCTCCAACAACAACACCCTGCGCTTTTCCGAGGTCCCCGCGCTCGGCGTCACCGTCGAACGCGGGCCGACACTTGACGGGCTTGGCATGTACTACCGCAAGGCCGTCGAGGAGTCGCCCGCCCCACCTGTCGACGTCGCCGACGTGTTGCGCCGTAGCGGAGCCGAGGTACTCATCGCCTACCTACCTGTGGGCTCCGAACAGGCACAAAAGCACTACGCCACCGCCGCGCTCGAGGCCGGTGTCGCGTTCGTCAACGCCATCCCGGTCTTCATCGCGAGCGATCCTGAGTGGGCGGACCGTTTCACCGCCGCGGGCATCCCGCTCATCGGTGACGACGTCAAGAGCCAGGTCGGCTCCACCATCGTCCACCGGGTCCTCACCCGCCTGTTCGAGGACCGGGGCATGGTGCTCGAACGCACCTACCAGCTGAACGTGGCCGGCAACATGGACTTCCAGAACATGTTGGAGCGCGAACGGCTCGTGTCGAAGAAGATCTCGAAGACCCGCGCCGTCACCAGTCAGATCGACCGCGCGATCTCTCCGGACAACGTGCACATCGGGCCTTCCGACTACGTGCCCTGGCTCGAGGACCGCAAATGGGCCTACATCCGCATGGAAGGCCGCAACTTCGGCGACGCGCCGCTCAACTTGGAGGTGAAGCTCGAGGTCCACGACTCGCCGAACTCGGCCGGTGTCATCATCGACGCTCTACGGTGTGCCAGGATCGGTCTCGACCGAGGTCTCGGCGGCCCCCTGATCGCCCCGTCGGCCTACTTCATGAAGTCGCCACCGGTGCAGTTCCACGACGACGAGGCCTATCGGATGGTCGAGGAGTTCGCGGGCAACTCCTGACCCGCGCGCAGCGGGACGGCAACTGAGGCGGCAAGCGACCAGCTAGGCCGCCACCGCTCTTGCCACCAGGTGTGGAGGGGCCGCTCGAGTTCGTCCATTCGCAAGGCGAGATCCTCCGCCTTGGCCTGGTCGCGGGTCGTGCAGTCACAACAGGTCAGCTCGTTCAGACGACACAGCAGGCGGGTGGCGATGCTTGCTGAGACGATCGACGGAACCTCGGACTGGCCTAGATCCCCAGGCGAGCGCGCCTGATCAGTTCACCCTTGGTGCGGTTGGTGACCGGCTGGTAGGCGGGCAGTGGCAGCAGGTGCTCGTGGATGGCGTCGAGCACCCAGGACGGCTGGGGGAAGAACAGCGACTCCAGCTCGGCCGCGGGCGTGATCCAGTTCCGTGCCCCGACGATGACCGGCGGTCCGTCGAGGTCGTTGAAGCACAGCTGCGTGAGGTTGGCGGCGACCGTCTGCATGACGCTCCCCCGCTCGACCTCCTCGGAGACGAGCACCACGTTGGCGGTCTTGCGCACGGACTCCACCAGCGGCTCATAGTTGATCGGGACGGCAGAGCGCAGGTCGATCACCTCGGCCGACAGGCCGAATCTCACCGACAGCTCCTCCGCCGCTTTGATCGCGGTGTACAGCGCCGGTCCGAGCGTCACGATCGTGAGGTCGCTGCCAGACCGTTTCACCGAGGGCTCGCTCAGCTCGATCTCGTAGTAGCCCTCGGGAACCCCTGCGGGCTCGAACATCTCGCCCACGTCGTACATTCTCTGGCTCTCGAGGAAGACCACCGGATCGGTGCCGATGAGCGCAGAGTTCATCATCCCCTTGGCGTCATACGGCGTGACCGGGTACACAACCTTCAGTCCCGGTATGTGGTGCAGCAGCGCCGTCCAGTCCTGCGAGTGCTGGGCCCCGTACTTGTCACCCACCGAGATGCGCAGGACGACGGGCATCGACAGGACCCCGGCCGACATCGCCTGCCACTTGGACAGCTGGTTGAAGATCTCATCGCCTGCGCGGCCGATGAAGTCGGCGTACATCAGCTCGGCGACTGCGCGGCCTCCCTCCATCGCGTACCCGACGGCCGCCCCGACGATCGCTGCCTCCGAGATGGGCGAGTTGAACAAGCGGTGATAGGGCAGCGCTTCGGTGAGCCCGCGATAGACGCCGAACGCGCCGCCCCAGTCGCGGTTCTCCTCGCCGAAGGCGACCATCGTAGGGTCGACGGCGAAGCGGTGCAGCAACGCCTCGAATATGGCGTCGCGGATGTTGTACAGCTTCAGCTTGGGCACAGGCTCACCGTCCACCAGGGCGGTGCGCACCTTGGCGGCGATCTGTTTGACCCGCGAGTTCTCGGCTAGGTCCCCCAGGAATTCGGGTTCGCGCTCGTCGAAGCGCTCGACGCGTCCAGAGGAGAACATGACGCTGCCCACCATCTCGGAGCTGACCTCGATGCGTGGGCTCGCCTCCAGGTCGATCGCCAGGCGGAACATGTCGAAGACCAGATCCTCGACGGCGCTCCTCGCCTCGTCCAGTGTCGACTCGCTCACCGCACCGCTCTCCACGACCTGGGAGCGGAAGCCGTTGATGCAATCCGCCGCCTGCCACTCCTCCACCTCCTCGCGGCTGCGATAGCTCGACGCATCCGACGGCGAGTGCCCGCTGTAGCGGTAGGTGAGGGTATCCAACAGCACTGGGCCGCGTCCCTCCAGCAGGATGACGCGGGCGCGCTCGAAGGCGTCGATCACCGCGAGAGGGTTGTAACCGTTGACCTCTTCCGCGTGCATCTGCTCGGGGTTGACTCCGGCGCCGAAACGGGCAATGGACTGCATGCCTGTCGTCTCGCCCTCGGGCTGGCCGCCCATGCCGTAGAAGTTGTTCATGCAGTTGAAGATGATCGGCAGCCCGCCACCTATGGACGCGTCCCACAGCTTGCGGTACTGGTCCATGGCAGCAAAGGTGACACCCTCCCACACCGGCCACAGCTGAAGGAACCGTCGCCGATGTTGGCCACCACGATGCCAGGCCGGCGATTGATGCGCTTGAACAGGGCCGCGCCGGGCGCGATCGAGCCCGAGCCGCCGACGATGGCGTTGTTGGGGTAGATCCCGAAAGCGGTGAAGAACGCGTGCATGGAGCCGCCCAGACCCCGGTTGAAGCCGGCCTCGCGCGCGAACATCTCGCTGTAGGCGCCGTATACGAAGAAGCGTTCAGCGAGCTCGCCGACCGGGACGCTGTACACCTTCTCCACCGGGGCGAGGACCGCGCCGTCGCGGTAGGAGCGCATCACGTGCTCCAGGTCGTCGTCGCCGAGCCGGCGAATGGCCGACAGCCCCTTGGCGATGATCTCGCCGTGGCTGCGGTGCGAGCCGAAGATGTGGTCCTGCGGGGTCAGCGAATAGGCCATGCCCACTGCCGCGGCCTCCTGGCCGATCGACAGGTGCGCGGGCCCAGCGTGGTTGTAAGTGACGCCCTTGTATGCGCCCTTGGTCTTGATCTCGTTGAGGATCGTCTCGAACTCGCGGATCGCACACATGTCGCGCCAGATGTGCACCAGGTCATCGGGCGAGAACCGGGCAGACTCCTCGACAACTGACCGGCTATAAGCGTTGACAAGGATGTCGTGGAAGTGAATTGCACCCGGACGGAACACCTCGTCCGGGACAACCGGGATGGACTTGGGCATCGAGTCTCTCCTAAACCACTGGTCACTGGGCCTTGAGGATCGCTGCGCGCAGCGCCTCGGCCACGGTCGGGTGCGGGAAGATGATCTCGCTGGCCTGCGCCAGCGTCATCTCGGCCTCGATCATCGCTCCGGCGGCGACGATGAACTCGCTCGAAAGGTCACCGATGGCGTGCACGCCGAGGATCTCGCCGTGGGCAGCACCGGCGAGCACCTTGACGAGTCCGGTCCCTTTCACGTGCTCGATCAGGAAGCGGCCGGCGAGGGCCATCGGCACGACGGCCTTCCGGTACTCGACCGCAGCCGCCTTGAGCTCCTCCTCGGTCTTGCCCACCATCGCCACCTCGGGGTGGGAGTAGATCACCGCCGGTATCGCCTCGTAACGCATGCGATCGGGCCGGCCGAACATCGAGTTGACTGCGACTATCCCCTCGCGGACTGCCACGTGCGCGAGCATGTGCCGCCCGGTCACGTCGCCGCAGGCCCAGATGTTGGGCACGTTTGTGCGGCCCTGGTCGTCCACACGAATGCCCCGGGTACTCGCGTCGACGCCCACCTCCTCCAGCCCGAGGTCGGCGACAACGGGAGTGCGGCCGGTGGCGTTGAGGATGTACGTCGCCGAGTCGCTGTGCTGAGCGCCGGCGACATCCTGATAGTGCAACGTGTCGCCGTCGATGCCCAGGACCAGGCAGGACAGGTGGATCTCAATGCCGCCGCGGCGCAAGATCTTGAGCAGCTCGTCGGCGATGTCGCCGTCGCAGCCGGTGGCGATCCTCGGCAATGCCTCGTACACCGTGACTTCGGTGCCGATCTCGTGGAAGAAGGAGGCGAACTCCAGACCGATGTAGCCACCGCCGATGATCGCGATCCGCTCCGGCACTGCCTTGAGCGCGAACACCGAGGTCGAGTCGAGAACCCGCTCGCCGTCGACGCCGGGGATCGGCGGGACTGCGGGTCGCGAGCCCGACGCGATGAGGATGTTGGCTGTCTCGTGGCGCTCCCCAGCAACCTCGACCGCGTTGCGGCCGACCAGGCGACCGGTTCCGTAGAGCACCTCCACGCTCGTGTCACGCAGTAGCCCCGACACGCCGCGCTTCAGAGTGCCGACTACCTTGTCCTTGCGCGCGACCAGCGCCGGCATGTCGAAGCTGGGCGCCCCGACGATTATGCCCAAGGCAGCAGCCTCGCGATACTCGCGGAACAGTCGGGAGGAGCGCAGGAAGGTCTTCGCCGGGATGCACCCGACGTTCAAGCAGGTGCCACCCAGCTCGGCTTTCTCGACGACGGCCACGCTCTTGCCGAGGCTGCCCGCATGGGCAGCGGCCTCGTAGCCGCCGGGTCCGGCACCGATGACAATTAGATCGAACATATCGACTGCACGCTCGCAATCTTCTGCTTGACGATGTTGAGGAACCTTGCCCCGGGCGCTCCGTCGATCACCTGGTGGTCGAAGGTGACCGAGAGGCCGATGACGTCGATGAAGTCGACCCCGCCATCGGGCTTGCGCACGGGTCTCAGTGTGATCGCGTCCACGCCGAGGATCGCGACCTGGGGCGGGTTGATCACGGGCGTGAAGGACTCGACCCCGAGCCCGCCGAGGTTGCTCACCGTGAAGGTGGCGTCGACCATGTCGTCGGCCCCCAGCGTTCCCTCGACCGCCTGCGTGGCCAGTGCGTTCATCCGGCCCGACAACTCAGCGACGCTGAGCTCCTCGCTGCGCCGGATCACGGGAACGACCAGTCCGCGCGGCGTGTCGCACGCGAAGCCCAGGTTGATGTGCGCACGCTGATACAGCCGACCTTCGATCAGCTCCGCGTTGACCGCCGGGACCTCGAGCACGGCCTGGATCGCGCAGAACGCCACGAGGTCGTTGATCGTGATGTCAGGGACGCCGGGCGAGGCCTTGACCTCGCGGCGCAAGGCCAACAGCCCGGTGGCGTCGGCCGAAGCGTGAAGCGTGTACTGCGCGGTGCTCGCCAGCGACTCCGCCATCCGTCGGGCAATCCTCCCGCGCATGGGGGAGAAACGGACGGGTGGAGGCACGAGATCGTCCGCGCGGATCATGCCACCCACTCCTGAGCCGGCACCCCTGAGCTCGTAGCCGCTGTCGATCAGGGTGCGAGCGGCCCGTGTGACCGGCGGCGAGGAGAGCAGCTCAGCGCGCACGTCCCTCTCCAGGATGCGCCCACCGGGCCCGCTGCCGGGCACCGTCCGCGGTTGGAAGCCGTGCTCGGCCGCAAACCGCCGCGCCCGCGGGCTCATGCGCCCGACGGGCACGGGGACGCTGGGCACCGGCGTTGCGGGCTGGATCTCAGGCCGCGCTCTGTCTGATCGCGGGATGGCGCTCGTCCAGTCGGCCCCGCCGTCGGGTGCCAGTGACACCGCCGTGGCAGCCGTGCCCGTCTGCGCCGCGGCTGCCGGAGCGTTACCGCTGCTCGTGGTCGCCGCCGTCCCTGCCGTCGCGGATGGGACCGGCATCTTGGGCCGATAGTCCTCGATCGCCTCCCCGGCCTCGCCGATGACGCACACGTTCGTGAAGACCGGGACAATCGCGCCGTCGTCGAAGAACAGCTCCAGCACGGTCCCGTCTACGGGCGCGGTGAGATCGAAGGTGGCTTTGTCGGTCTCCATCTCGGCCAGAATGTCACCCGCGCAAACGGCGTCGCCCTTGCGCTTGTTCCAGGCAACGAGCAGGCATTGCTCGACTGTGTTGCCCAGCTTGGGCATCTCGACTGGTGTTGCCACGTGCTCAGAGCCTCCTGGCCGGCCCGTTGCTGGTGCACTCATGCTGGCCGTCCACTAGCGCCGGCGGCTGCGAGCCGGCCACCTTCAACAGCTCCCTCTCCGCCTCCAGGCACCAGTGCCCGTCGTCGAGCTTTGACGCAACGCTCGGGAAGTCGCCGCCGAGCTCAGCAAGTGACAGCAGGCCGACCTCGTGCAGAGCGGGATAGACCACGATCTTGCCGCCCATGATCCCGTCCTGCAGCGCCGCCAAGCCAGCTGCTGCACCTGCCATGCCAGAGATCGCGTCGACCGACAGGTTGGTGTCCAACCCTCCGGCGGCGATCCTGCTCAGCAGCACTTCCATGTCTCTGACGACCGAGCCGCTGGTTCCGAACATGTAGCAGTGCCGCGCGATGTAGGCGTCCAGGTCGACGTCCTGGCGGGTCGCCACGGCGATCCCCGCAAAAATGTTGATCAGGCTCCGATCCTCGCTGCTGGCGACCGCGTCCGCGACCAACGACGGCATCGGAACGAGTATCAGGTGGTAGCTGAAGGTGCCGGCCAGCTGCTCGGTGCTCGGGTTCAGCAGCCGTAGGCTCACGCCGTTGGCCTGTGCAAGCGGCTGGGCCTTGGCTCGCAACGACCGCAGCCGTGCGTCGTCGAGGTCGGTGCCCACCACGGTGAGCCCGTCCACGCCCGCGGACAGGCTGCGAAGGATGTGCATCTGGCCCATCGGTCCGGCCGCGCCGATGGCCAGCACGCTGTCGCCTGCTCGTAGCTCCCCGGAGTCGGGGATCGCCGCATAGGACTCCGTAGCCGAGCGTCCGACGGTGCCGATCCAGCGCGTCGCCTCGTAGTGAACCCGGCCGACCCCCACCGACACCGGTGCCCCTATCGTGGCGCCCGCCAAGACGACGTTGATGATGGCACCCACGGCGAGCTTGTCGTTGAGCAGATCGATCGTCGGCTTGGACGCCCCAAAGTAGACAATGTCGTCGAAGGCCGCGTCCGGCAGGTCACCCACGTCGCTCGCGCGTGTCACAGCCACGTCCGGGCCGGCCCAGGCACAGTCGACCTCTGCCGCCGCGACGATGGTCACGAAGGCCGGTGCCTTACTGGGCTGAGCCGCCTCGGCCAAGCCCATCGCGGCGTGGCCGTCATCGACGACCACCAGCAGCCGTCCACCCGGGGCCAACGTGCGCCGGTTTGTCGTGGAGTAGGAGCTTTCAACACATGCCCACGGCTCGACCAACGCCACGGCCGACGCGCTGGGCTCCTCGGACACGGCGATGAGCGACCGAACACTGGTGGCGGTGTCCACGACAACGCGCTCGTCCACAAGCACATACTCCTGGAGGCCGCCCTCGAAATTGTACCCGAAGGCGGCGTTGGAGCCTTTGGTGGGCAGTGTGCGGTAGTCGGTCTGCACGAGGCAGCGTTCGCCCACCCTGTGCCGGGTGGCGTCGCTGCCCACCGCCACGATCCGGCACGACACCTCGTGTCCCGGCACGGTCGGCAGCTCGCCGGGCACGTAACTCGGGATCTGCTGAAGCACCTCAGGGGCGATGCCCGACACGATCTTCCCCTTGCGGGGGTGGGCCGAGAACTGGTTCAGCAGCTTGAGGTCGGAGAAGCACAGCCCTACGGCTTCGACCTTGACCACGATCTGGCGGGCACCGGGTTGCGGCACTTCCTTGCTGCGGTTGAGCACGAGATGTCCAGGTCCGACCAACTGAACGGCGTTCTGGGTGGCCGGGAGAGCGTCGTCGTGTTGGTCTGGTGTCATCGTGTCTGTCTGGCGTGGTCGTGTGTGACTGAAAGGGTCGCTTTTCGGCGGAGGCCTTCGTACCCGCACGTGATCGTAGACGACCGCTGCAACCGCCCGACAATTGAAGCTAGTGCAGCATCACCTGGCCACCGGTCACCGGGAGCGCCTGGCCGGTCTCGTACTCCTGTTCGACCAGATAGTAGATGGCCTTCATGACGTCGGCCGTCGTGCACCCGCGCTGCATCGGCACCTTGCTCGTGTAGAACTTCTTCACGTCGTCCAGTGTCTGAGCGCCGGGAACCTTCCCGGCGTTGAGGTACTGAACGAACAGCCCGGTCTGCGGGTCCGACCACAAGGGTCCGTCCAACAAGTTGCCCGGGCAAACTGAGTTCACCTTGATGCCGTCCGCGACCAGCTCGAGAGCGAAGGATTGGGTCAGGCCGACTCCGCCGAACTTGCTGCCCGCATAAGCGAAGTTCTTCTCTGATCCGGTCAGGCCGGATTTCGAGTTGATCTGGATGATGTCGCTCCAGTGGCCCGGACGCACGCGGCGCGGGATCGCCATCACCGGCACCGCCTTCTGCACGCACAGGAAGTAGCCCTTGTAGTTCACCGCGGTGGACAGGTCGAAGTCGCGCTCGGTCTGAGTCTTGACACTGGCGGCCCTGAGCACGCCGGCGTTGGAGACGAGCAGGTCCAAGCCGCCGTAGGCACGCACGACCTGGTGGATCAGCTCGTCGACCGACACCTCGTCGGCGACGTCAACACGCAGGCCGATCGCGCGCCCCTCGCCCCACTCCTGGGACAGGGCCTCGGCCGCCGCCTGCGCGCCCACGTCGTTGACGTCGGCCATCGCGACGTGGGCACCCTCGGCAACAAGGTCCTGCGCTATTTGCAGACCGAACCCCTGTGCCGCACCAGTCACAAGTGCCACCTTGCCCGCGACGCGCCCGGCACGGTTGCCGGAGGACGCCACCTCCCGTCGATAGGACTCGACCTCCCAGTCCTCGATGAACCGTCGCAGTCCGTCGCCAAGGCACTCGACCCCGCCCAGGCCTGCGGCGCCCGCCATGACGCCGATCGCGTCTTTGTAGACCTGGCGCACTGTGTCGGCCGCCGACCATGTGTCGCCAGCGGCGAAAAGTCCGAGTCCCTTGACCAGCACCACGTTGGGCAGCACCTCGTGCTGACACCGATACTCGCCGACGGCGTGCGTCAGGCGCTCCACCGGGTCATGGCTGGCCGCGTCCTCGAACCACAACGGGAAGGACTTGCAGTAGACGATCTGGTCCGGGCAGAGAGGGCCTAGACCCGTCAGCGCTTCTCCCTCGCTTCCGCCGGCCAGGCGCATCGTCGAAGGTGAGTCGTCCAGCGTGACAACCTTCAGGGCCTCGCCCGAGCTCAGCAGCGCGCGTAGCGCCGGAGCGATCGTGTTGACCAGCTCTCTTGCTCGACTCGCACCTACGGTGGCGACCGCACCGAAAGGCTCCGCGGACCTGGTCGGCTCCAGCACGCGCCCCAGCTCCTGGAACAACCAGTCGGTGTGAGCCCGGATCTCGTCAGGAGTTTCGCCGCTGACAACCAGGCCATGGTTGGCCATGACTATCGCCCTCGGGCCCTCCCGGCCCGTTCTGGCCTGGTAATCGCCAAGGGCCCGCTCCAGCGTCTTGGCAAGCAGGAACCCGGGGTCGACGGGGTCGATCCACAGCACCTGGTCACCCAGCTCACGCTCGACGATCGCACTGCCGTCGCGCGAGCAGCTGAAGGTGTTGACCAGCGTCGGGTGCGTGTGCACGACGTAGCGGCCGTGGATCAGGTGGTGCAGCACCGCCTCGACCGAGGGACGCCGGCCCTCTTGTGGGTCGACTCGGGCCGCGAGCACCGCCGCTTTGAACTGCTCCTCTCGCTGCTTGGGGTCGGTGCTGAGCGTGCTCTCCAGCAGCGTCTGCAGCGCCGCTCGATCCAGCTCGACGATGCCCTCCGGGCCGATCGTCGCGAGCGCGTAGCCACTGGCCTTGACGAACAGGCGGTCACCCAGCTTCGCCGATGTGTTGCCCCCGCCGGCCAGTACAAATTCCGGGTTGGAGCCGTAATAGTGAGACAGGTCGAGGAGATGCTCGAGCGGGCTCGCCGTTGCGTCGAACGACGGCCATGGCCGTGCAGAGGTCGTCACGACTGCCTCGTCCTCGCCGATGTCGTGGTGCTCGTTGGTTCCATTACTGCACTCCTGTCTCCGTCCGGTCTGCGGAACGCCTCGATGACCATCGAGCCCAGACGTGCCAGGGCAGCGATTCGCTGATCCTGCGTCACGAAGCCCGAGTTCAGGTAACCCTGTGCGTCGACGTAGCCCGTCTGCTCGCGCGCCGACAGGTACTGGTGCGCCGCCACGACGCACGCTCCCTCCCGGAACAGCTCCGCTACGCGCTCGGAAACCGGCACGCGGCCCTTGCACTCCGGCGTCATCGACGCCAGCTCGAGCGTGTTGTGCTCGGTACCGCCCAGCACGATGATCCCGGCGCGACGCAACTCCGTCGCGTAGCGGTCCACGGTGGTGGTCGCGTTACGGCTGGGGATGACCTCGGCGCACCAGATCCTTCGCGCGACCAGCGAGCTCACCAGCTCGTCGACCGAGGCCTCGAACGGGCACACGGGTGAGGCTCCGTCAGCCAGGACGGGGTAGCACGGCACGCCGCCCAGTGCGAGCACGAGCGCATACGCGGTGTCGGCTTCGAGGCAGGAATCCTCGACATAGGCCGGCTTGCCGGCCTTCATCAGCTGCGAACGGATCTGGTTCTGCACCGTCACCGGGTCGTCGGGTGCCGTGCACTCCACGCCCAGCAATCGCCTCAACGTGCTGGATCGCTCTCCCGCCTCGACGTGGGCGAACAGCGCCTCCTGGAACGCCTGGGCGATGTGACGTTCCTGCAGGTACACCGAGCTGGGCACAACCGCGTACCGGCGCGCCAGCGTCGCCTGGACCGACGCTGCGGTGACAGACGTGCTAACTCCGCTGCTCTCCATCAGCGCGGCCACCCGCTGGATCATCGCGGTCATGCGGGCGCTGTCGGCGTCGCGGATTGGCTGCAACAGGCGCTGCGCCTCGGCTGGCATGGGAACGAATCGGGTGATCCCCTTGCCGCACAGGTACATGCGTCCCGGGTTGTCGGGATCGTTGACCTTCACCCCGGCGGCCTGCAGCTCTCCTACAAGGCTGATGATCTCCACCCCGAAGAGAGGAAAGATGCCCTGCGCGCGCGCCGAGTGTGCGAACCGTGCGTAGACGCCGAAGTCGTAGTAGTTGTTCACGCCCAGGACTTCCAGCCCTGCGCCGGCAGCCAGGTCGACTGCCTGCTCGACGGTCTCGAACGCCGAGAAGTTGGGCGGCAGGTGAACGTGAGCGTTGGCCTTCGGGTGCGTGCTCCGCACGGGATCGCCCCGCCCTGGCCTTTCCTGCCCAGGCACGTCATGGGCCACCCCAGCCGGGGGCGCGGGGTTATCGAGGAGTCTCCCGAACGGGAGCTCGGGGAGTCCGCGCAGCGGCACGAGAGGATCGGGGAAGTCTGTGCCGACTGCCGGGCCGGTCGTGGCCTGAGGTGGCTGCGCAGCGGGCACAAGGCTCTGCGACATGGCGGGTCCCAACTCTCCGCGTGCCCTGATCAACTGGAATCTTGGACGTAGTTGACGCGAGAACCCGTGGCGACAAGGGATTGCCTCGAACGCGCACGCACCATCAAGACAGCTTGCCATAGGCCCGGTCGCCAACAGCGCGATCGCATTTCCTCTACTCGGCCGCCGCTCGCGAGGCAACCCGGGCCTCCGCGCGGCGCCAGCTGTCTTCCCGGCCCGAAGGCTGGTAGACGGCGCAGTCGGTATGGGCACGGACTACCGCTCGCATCTCGGTGAGCCCGCCCGAAAGAGCGCCGTGGGCCCGAGCTTGCACCAACAGGTTCCCCATGGTGGTCGCCTCCGCCGGGCCGGCGACGACCGGCAGACCAAGGGCATCGGCGGTGAGCTGGCAGAACAGATGGTTGTGGGAGCCGCCGCCGACGAGGTGCACCACATCGATGTCCTGTCCGGTCAGGGCACGGGCGTCGTCGATCGTGCGCCGGTGGGCGAGGGCCAGGCTGTCGAGAATGCAGCGGACGAGCGCGGCGGGAGTCTCGGGCAGTGGCTCGCCACGCTGAGCGCAGGCGCTGGCTATCCGGCGGGGCATGTCACCGGGCGGCAGGAACGCGGGATCGTCGACGTCGATGAGCGACCGCAACCCGGGCAGCCGGGCCGCCTCGGCGATCAGGCCCTCGAGGTCGGCCGGCTCGCCGGCGCGCTCGAAGGCCCTGATGCACTCCTGCAGGAGCCAGAGGCCCATGACGTTGCGCAGGTAGCGGATCGTGCCGTCGACCCCGCGCTCGTTGGTGAAGTTGGCGTGGCGGCTCGCGTCGGTGAGCACGGGCCGATCGAGCTCGAGGCCGACCAGTGACCACGTTCCCGAGGCGATGAAGGCGAAGCGCGGGGAGGTCGCGGGGACGGCGACGACTGCGGACGCCGTGTCGTGCGAGCCCACGGTCGTGAGGCAGACCGGACCGTCAAGCCCGGTCTCGCGCAACACCTCGGGGAGGAGCTCGCCGGCCGGGTCACCGGGGTGGCGGAGGGCGGGGAAAAGGTCACGGCGGATGCCGAGCTTGCCCATCAGATCGGCGTCCCAGTCTCCACTCACGACCGACAGGAGCTGGGTCGTCGAGGCGTGCGTCACCTCGGCACCGACCCGACCGGTGAGCCAGTACCCGAACAGGTCGGGCATCAGGAGCAAAGTGGCGGCCGCCTCGAGCTGGGCCGTGCCTGCGGCTGCGACGAGCTGATTCAAGGTGTTGAACGGCAGCACCTGGATGCCGGTGCGCCGGTAGAGCTCGGCCGCGGGGATCCGGCTCAGGACGAGGTCGGTGATGCCGTCCGTGCGCCGGTCCCGGTAGTGGACGGGGTTGCCGAGGAGCCGCCCGTCGCGATCGAGTAGCCCGAAGTCGACGCCCCAGGTGTCGATGCCGACCGAGTCGAGCCTGTCGACGTGCTTCCCAGCTCTTCGCAGACCGTCGAGGATGGCGCGGTGGAGCGCGAGAGCGTCCCAGTGCAGCATCCCGCCGGTGGTTACGGGCTCATTCTTGAACCGCGCCATCTCCTCCAGATGAAGTTCCTGGTCTCGTACCACGCCGAGGACAGCTCGGCCGCTTGAAGCACCGAGATCGACAGCGACGTGGTGGGTTGTCGGTGACATCTGGCGCGTGCAGGCGGCGGTCACGCCGCCATCAGCGTCGGGCACGTTGCCGGTCGAGCTCGGCCCGCGCCCGCTCGCAAAACAGGCAAGGGCCTCGTCTTGCAGGAGACCTCGCCGCCCGCACAACTGCTGTTGCGGGGTTCGCTCCCGCTCTGGCGCAGGAAGCGGTCGCGCAATGCCCGGACGTCAGGACTGGTCACCATCCTCCTATTTCAGGCGCTCCACCCCGCCTGGGTACCCCCGGTCCTGAGCTCAGTGATTCGTTCCGCGTAGCCGGACCGCTCGTAGGCGGCGAGCGGGTCAGGGTCCAGATCCATCGCCTGGCGCAGCTCGGCCAGCAGGGGGCGCACATCGGTGTTGTACGCGTCCATCAGAACGGCGTGCGCGCCCAGCACGTCGCCGGACTCCTGACGTTCCCGAAGCGTGTCCCGATCGACGAGCAACGCTTTCGCGGTCGCCTCCTGCACGTTCATCACGGAGCGGATCTCGGCCGGAATCTTCGGCTCGAGGTTGTGACACTGGTCGAGCATGAAGGCCACGCCGGCGTCCGGATCCAGAGCCTGCGCAGCGACGATCTCGTTCATGATCCGGAAGAGCTGGAACGGATCCGCAGCACCCACCATGAGGTCGTCGTCGGCGTAGAACCGACTGTTGAAGTGGAAGCCTCCCAGCTTCCCGGCGCGGAGCAGCACTGCCACGATGAACTCGATATTGGTGCCCGGAGCGTGATGGCCGGTGTCGACCAGCACCTGCGCCCGCTCGCCGAGCCGGATGCAGTGGGCGAAGGACGTGCCCCAGTCGGGCACATCGGTGGAGTAGAAAGCCGGCTCGAAGAACTTGTACTCGAGCAGCATCCGCATCCCCGCTGGCAGGGCCGCGTACACGGCGGCGAGGGCCTCGGCCAGGCAGTCCTGGCGTCTGGCGATGCTGTCCTGGCCCGGGTAGTTGGTGCCGTCGGCAAACCACAGGCTGAGGATCGTCGAGCCCGTCGCCTGCGCCACCTCGATGCACTCCAGCACGTGCCCGAGCGCGAGCCGGCGAACCACCGGGTCCGGGCTGCAGACGCTGCCGAGCTTGTACTCGGTCTCCTGGAACACGTTGGGGTTGATGGCACCGATCTCGAGCCCGACGCTTCGGGCATGGGCAGTCAAGTCTCCGTAGTCGTCAACCCGGTCCCAGGGGATGTGGATGGCCACCGACGGGGCGATGCCCGTGAAGCGATGGACCTGGGCCGCATCGTCGATCTTCTCATAGGGAGTGCGTGCCACGCCGGGCTGGGCGAACACCTTGAACCGCGTGCCGGAGTTGCCGTAGGCCCAAGAAGGGGTCTCGATCCGCTGCCGGCGCAGTACTTCTCGAACTGCAGATAGGTTGGTCATCTCCTCATCTCCTCATC
>Ga0182027_10004370_pt1 | contig 21905 bp, 23 predicted proteins | sample 712E1DmetaG_FD_121300 | JGI IMG/M metagenome (GOLD analysis project Ga0182027, IMG submission 121300) | Permafrost microbial communities from Stordalen Mire, Sweden - 712E1D metaG (Illumina Assembly) | ecosystem: Environmental > Terrestrial > Soil > Wetlands > Permafrost | place: Sweden... | reverse complement strand
GACGTTTTCAAACTTTTAACAAATATCGTAGAAGTTTTCCCATCATTCAACGATGTATCGAGATATAAAAGAAGAGAAATACAATTCTATAAAAGAGCACAGTTAGCTATTTTAGATATCTATGATGAATTTCATGGGTCCGGTATTGGAGAATTTTATAATATCAACAAACTGACAGCATGTGCAGAGTATAAAATTCCTCAAATACTTAGAAAGTTAGGAATACTACAATACGACCTTAACCTATCACAAAAAGTCGATAATAAAATAGAACTGCCTAAAGATAACGCTGAAGAAATAGAAATACGTGCTAATATGGTTTGGACTATTGAATTGATGAAGAATAGATTGGTTAAAAGATATCCTAATATAACATCAGCGATTATTGATAATTATCTCTGGGTAATGTCGCAGGATAAGTCTCCCTCAGATAAGCCATATCATCTGACAAGGACTATTGCATATTGAATCTTATCTAAAACAAAATCTTTTTAAATAACTTACATTTCCTATTATCTATACCCGTTAGGCACTCAGTCAATTTCTATTGACGACTGTCTGTTCACTACATCCGTAGGAGGGCAACAAATGAACAAGAATGAAGCTTTAGAAGTAATTAAGAATTTACGTAAGAATCATGAGAAGAAGAAATTCGTGCAGATGGTGGATTTAGTTGTAAATCTTCAAGATTTAGATTTTAAAAAACCGGAACATCAAATCGACTTCTATATAACATTACCGCATAATAACGGTAAGAAGAAAAATATTGCTGCGTTAGTCGATGTCGACTTGTTTGATGAAGCAAAGGCTACTTGTGATACGGTCATACCATTGTATCAATTTGAAGAGTATGCTAAAGATAAGAAGAAGATTAAGAAGCTTGCTAAGCAAAATGATTTCTTCATTGCACAATCAACTATAATGACAAAAATTGCTGCAACATTTGGTAGAGTGTTAGGTCCAAAGAATAAAATGCCTAATCCAAAAGCTGGATGCGTAGTGTTACCAAAGACTAATCTGAAACCATTATATGATAAATTGCAGAAAACTGTAAGAGTTCTAGCAAGAGCAAAGCCATTGATACAAGTAGCTATTGGTCGTGAAGATATGTCCGATGAGCAACTTGCTGAAAATTTATTTACTGTATATGATCAGATAATACATCACTTGCCTAAGGAAAGAAATAATTTGAAAAATATATTCATCAAGACTACAATGGGCAAGGCTTTGAAGGTGGAGGTATAAAATGACAACTAATACCACTCACGAAAAAGTAAAGAAAGGCAGAGCACACGTATCTAGTGCTAAGCAAAAGGCAGTACAAGATATTAAGGAATTAATAGATTATTATCCTGTTGTCGCTATAATCAACTTAGAAAATCTTCCAGCTAAACAATTGCAGAAGATGAAGACCAAGTTAAGAAAAGATTTGGAAATCAGAGTAACTAAAAAGAGTATTATAGAGCATGCATTAGAACTTTCTAATAAGAAGGATATTACCAAACTAGTGCCTCACTTAATAGGTAGTCCTGCATTATTATTATCCAAAGAAAATCCTTTTAAGATTTTCAAATTGTTAAAGCAAAGTAAGAGTGCTGCAGCTATCAAGGCTGGCCAGATAACTCCTAAAGATTTAACAATTCCAGCCGGACCAACACCATTTGCTCCTGGACCAATAATCGGTGAACTTGGAATGCTAAAGATCAAGGCAGGAATAGAATCTGGCAAAGTTGTAATCAAAGACGATGCTCACGTAGCTAAAAAAGGTGATGTTATTAATGATAAATTAGCATCATTATTAATGAGACTTGGAGTAGAGCCAATGGAAATTGGTTTAAACTTGGTTGCTGCTTACGAAAACGGTGATATATTAACTAGTGACGTTTTAGATATTGATGATAAGATATTCATACAAAAGATTCAGACTGCAGCAGCAGAAGCAATGAATCTAGCAATAGATATTGCATATGCATCAAATGATACAATCCTATTACTGATACAGAAATCGTTCAGAGAGAGCAAAGCAATAGCAATAGAAAGAGATATACTTGCAGACGCAGTTGTAGAGCAGATACTTGCAAAAGCAGATGCACAAGCAACAGCAGTGTCAGAAATAGTAAATAAGCAGTAATACTGCTGATAAAGTAAAAAAATTATAGACAAAAACAAATAAAATTCATGTTTTTTGGAGGTATAAAATGGAATACGTATACGCCGCAATGCTTTTACACAAAGCAGGACACAAAGTAGATGAAGCACATGTTAAAAAGGTATTAGAAGCAGCAGGTGTAAAAGTCGACGATGGTCGAGTAAAAGCACTAGTTGCAGCTCTAGATGGTGTAAATATTGACGAAGCAATTAAAAATGCAGCAGTCATGGCAGCACCAGTCGCAGCAGCTCCAGCAGCAGAAGGCCACAAGCCAGCAGCAAAGAAAGATGAGCATAAGGAAGAAAAGCAGGCAGAAGAGCAATCAGCAGCAGGCTTAAGTGCATTATTCGGATAAATACTATTAATTTTTATTTAAATTTAATATATAAAATCCGAGACTTTTTATTTTATTACGTTTTTTTAGTATAACTTTTTTATATAAACCTTTTAATATTGGTGAATAGTACAAATGTTGGAACAAGTAGAAATTGATAAACTATTAACAGAATTGAATAGTGTTAGGTCAGATGTTAGAGATTTAAGGAATAAGATTAATAATCTTGATAGAAAAAAAGAAGAATTATACAGAGAGAAAAGAAAAGTTAGTTCTGATATCCATTCTAGAATAAAAGTCGCTAAAGATTCTAAGGATAAGAGAAACAATCTGACTGAAGCAGTCAAGACTACAAAGCATTCTAAAGAAGAATTAGAAGCAAAACTTAAGGCTCTTGAAGCAGAAGTATCGACTTTGAAAGAAGAGAAGATTAAACTTCTTCAAAAGATTGGTGTCAGCGATCCTATGATGCTAAAAAAAGACATCAAGAAATTAGAATTCAAGATTGAGACTGAAGGAGTAACTTTTGAGAAAGAGAAAGAATTGATGAAAGTCTTATCAAAGATGAAAAAACAGTATGATAGTACTAAAGTCATTTTCGATATAGAAAACAAATTAAGCAGTAAATTCAGAGAATTAAGAGACTTGAGAGAAATGACTGATATGACTAAAAAGATAGTCCAAGTTTCAGCTAAAGAATCACAGAAACATCACGTTGAATTAATCGAATCATCTAAAGAAATTGATGAGTTAAAGAAAAGAGAAGATACATTCGAGTCAGAAGCAGCAAAATATAAATCTGAAATATTTGCAGCAAATGAAGAATTAAATGGAAAAATGCAAAGAATGGATGAGTTACGTAAAGTTCTCGGCGAAAACAATGTTAAATTGCGAGAAGACGTTGAAAGAAGCAATCATGAAATATTAAAGCAGAAAGATAATGCAGTCCAAGAAAAGATAAAGACAGGAAAGAAGTTGACAACTGAAGATCTTCTTATATTACAGCGAACAATGAAGAACTAAATTCTAAAAGTAAAAATTTTAATTATTCTTTTATTTAGAATTATCTAGAACTTATTATCATAAACATTTTAAAGTCTTTATGCTTTGATATATTATGACGTTATACTTTATAGGATTAGGATTATGCGATGAGACAGATATAACACTTAAGGGATTGGAAGCTGTCAAGAAGTGTGATTATGTATATCTAGAAAGGTACACATCTGTTCTTCAATGTCCAATCGAGACTCTTGAAAAACTTTATCATAAGAAAATAATTCTTGCAGACAGAGATATGGTTGAGAAGAAAGCAGATATTATACTTGAACATGCATTAACACATAATGTTGCATTCTTAGTTGTAGGTGATATATTTGGCGCAACAACTCATACGGATTTGATGCTTAGAGCTAAAGAAAAAAATGTTGAATGTGAGTATATCCATAACGTATCAATAATTAACGCTATAGGAATTGTTGGATTGGAATTATATAAGTATGGAAAAATTACTAGTATTCCATTCAGCACTGAAAGTTTCATGCCAGAAACACCATACGACGTCATTAAGATGAATAGAAAAGAAGGATTGCATGCACTTGTATTACTTGATTTAAGACCTGACGAAGCAAGGTACATGACTATAAATCAGGCTATAAATTACTTAATACACATAGAGCAGAATCGTAAAGAGAATATATTTACTGAAGATACACTATGCATAGGATGTGCAAGAATAGGATGCAAAGATTTCAAGATAAAATTTGGCAAAGCAAAAGATTTGATGAATGAAGATTTCGGAAAGCCATTACATTGTCTGATTATTCCTGGAACAATGCATTTTGTTGAAGAAGACGCATTAAAACAATGGGAATAAGTTCAAAATAAAAATCTATATAAATGACTTGATCTTAAGTATAAATATTATTCAAATTCAGAGGTAAAATTACGTGGAAGAAAAAAAAGGAAACGAATTATACATTACAGCAATAGTCGCTGTAGTGGCTGTTGTAGCAATTGTGATATTAATATCAACAGGAGTTGGAAAAATTAATCATAATCAAATAGGAGAAGCCACAAAAGTATTAGATTCAACAGGAAATGCTATGCGAACAGTAACTGAAGATGGTACAGTCTATCTTGGCTCAAAAGCGACTTCTACAACCATATCACAATTATGTACAGATAGTGATGGAGGATATAATATCTTAGAAAAAGGGATAGTACAACTCTATGATGCATCATCCAATGTCATATCAACATATACTGACACGTGCTTTGATTCCAAACTTAATACTCCCGTATATGAATGTGAAAATACTGGTAGCGATAGCACATGTACATACGAAGAATTTTTTTGTGTTGATAACAATAAAGATGGCATAAAAGAAACATATGATGCAATGATACCAAACCCTGAAGATGCATGTCCTAATGGATGCAGAGATGGCGCATGCTTACCGAATACAGAATGAAATATTTAATTAACCTCTTCCTTCTTTTTCAATAATAGTAACCTATATAAATACCTATTATTCTAGTGTTACTATGTTTAAAAGAGGTTTGAATATTCGCCTAGATAGGCGTCTAGGAAATAGAGGTATTTCTCCACTAATAGCCACAGTATTACTAATAGCGTTCGCTGTTTCCATTGGAACTATGATTATGAATTGGGGCAAAGATGCTGTCTCTGTTGGCGATTGTACTGAAACCAAACTTGAAGTTCAAATGTTTAGCGAAAAACCTATATTCTGTTACGATACATTAAACAGCAAGATTACTGTGATGCTTAAAAATACTGGAAGCACAGATGTCGATAGATTGAAGATGCGTGTAATCACTCCAGATTTCAAAACTGAAGATAAAGATTTAGCTGATAGCGCCATAAAATCTGGCGACATTAAAACTGAAAACATAAATTATATACAGAGTGGTCAGTTCCGCGTAGAGATAACACCTGTAATAAGTGTCGGTGGAAAAGAAAGAATCTGCTCTGATAAGTATGTGTTTGTCGATAATATACCGGCATGTAATTAAATAACTTCAACCAAAGACTTTAATCGAATAATTCTTAAATAAATTTATAAAAACCTCATGCATCTAAGCCATTATGGAATTAAAACTTAGCCTTAATAAGACTGTAGAGCAGAATGCTGAGAAATATTTTGATCAGGCAAAGAAATACAAGAAAAAGATTCCGGGAATAAAGAAGACTATTGATATGTATAAAAATAGGTTAATGAAAGCTGAAGAAGAAGTAAACTCAAAGCAGCAAGTTGCCAGAGAGCCTAAACCAAAAAAAGAATGGTTTGAAAAATTCAGATGGTTCATATCGACAGACGGTTTTTTAGTCATCGGCGGAAGGGATGCTACAACAAATGAAATTATAGTCAAAAAATATTTGGATAAAAATGATATTGTATTTCATACAGAGCTTGCTGGAAGCCCATTTGTGGCGGTCAAGAATCCTAATAATACGGAGATTCCAGCGCAAACAATCAAAGAATCTGCAGAATTATGTGCATCATTCAGTAAATCGTGGAAATCCGGAAGAACTACGGCTGAAGTATATTATGTTAATCCAGAACAGGTCAGTAAAGAAGCTCCATCTGGAATGGCTGCATTAGCTAAAGGATCTTTTATGATTAATGGTAAAAGAAACTTTGTTATAGCGACATTAAATGTTGCCGTATGCAATATTGGTCGGATAATGAGTGGCCCAGTATCTGCTGTAAAAAAACAGTGTGAAGACAAAGGGTTAAGCTATGTAGAGATAATTCAGGGTAAAGATAAATTAAGTGATGTCGGTAAAAAGATATATAAAATTATTGGTGGAGACTTAGATGAAATAGTTCGTAATCTGCCACCTGAATGTGCGATTAAGAAAGAAAACAAAAATAGAGGATAAAATGGATAAGCAATTAAAGAATATGCGTCAAGAATCAAAAATTTTGACTCCAAACATAAACATTGGAAAGAATGGTTTAACAGATCAAGTGATTAAAAATATTAGAGAAGAACTATCCAGAAATAAGCTCGTAAAATTAAAGATATTACAATCATATCTAGAGGATAAAGACAAAAATGAAGTGTTTGAGGAAATTGCTCAAAAGACTGAGGCAAAAGCGGTTCATAAAATAGGATTTACCATAACATTGACGCGAAGATAGCAAAGATTTTTCGAAGTTTAAAGTAAATCATTATTCTCGCGAAGCGCGAGCGTAAGGTTTATAAATATGTGTTTCTAAGATGTATAATTATGTAGACTTAGGTCTATTAAACATATAGATTTATATAGATTGCATATTAAAAAGAGGAAAATATGGGTGAAGTAAAAAAATCTAAGACTCCCGTCGAAGAAGCAGGCAAGGAATTTGGCTGGGTGGAAGAAGTATTTGAAGACTATAAAGACGTGTATGTTCCCACAGATTATCCTGAACCTGCAAAGAAGTTCCGTGTAGTCTTCGAGTCATTCTCATTGTCTATGGAAGAGACATACTTCTGGATACTTGGTGCATTACAGTATGATCAAGCATTCCCTAAAGTTGAAAAGATTACAGACATATTTTCTAGTGCTGAAAACAGTTCAATATTCGGCCAGGCATCGCAAAGATTAGGAATTCAGCAAGACAGAATAGCAAGCACTCTTGCAACAGTCGGTAAAATGGTTAAGGACTTGTTTGCTATAGTTAGGGAATTAAGAATCATTGATGAAAGATGTGTAGCATACGATGCGTGGACTAAAAATAAAAGCAAAAGCGCTGATGTTACATTAAAACAATTATATATTGATTTTGTGGAAAGTCAAGGTGGTCAAACCAAACCATCATCAGTATATGGTCTAGCGCAAAATCTCGGATATACAACCCTGCCAGATTTCTATTTCAACACTAGAGTATTCAAAACAGATGAAATAGATAAGGTTGTTGATGCATTACCAACAAACACAAATCTCAAGAATGTTCTACGAAGAAAACTTTTTGAATTTATAACTTGGAAAGAAGAAACTGAAAAAGAAATGAGACATAGAAGAACATTTACATTACATTATTTAAGACAGCAGTGGGCTATCATTAAAATGTATATGGGATGGTTAAAGCCTTATTTAAGAAATGTAAAGAGACTTAGCATGAATGAACAACAGGTTCTTGGACCGGAAATTATTTCTGCATTCGAGACTGCATCACTTGAAATTGAGATACTGGCATACGATCCTGTAAAAGCTGCGAAAGGAGATAGTCCATGCGTTCTAGTAAACTTTAAATATTTTGTAAAACCGTCATTAAGTTATCAACAACCTGAAAGTTATCAGAGAGGACCAATACACGTAGGAAAAGTTGATATAACGATGAGATCCTATGGATGGTCAAAAGAAGAGGTTGAAGCCTACAAAAGATATAGAGAAAAGCAAGAAATGGACTTATTGAGTGTAATCGATGCTTCGCTCAAATCTGCAATGGATGCACTATCCGAAGATTTAGAAAAATATCTTGCAGAGGCTGGAGAAGAAGAATTCAAGAAAAAACTTGATGATAAAAAAGAAGCAGAAAAAGATAATCGTACACCTATACAAAAATTCCTTAATATAAAAATTGTAGAAAAGAAAGATACTGGCGGTGGCGCTCTTGAGCCATTCATAGCAATTTTTATGGGTGCTGGAGAAATAATTGGAGCATTTTTCCCATCCACAGCTGTAGCAAAAAAAAACGCTCCTGGAAAGAAAGGAGATGGTGCTAGCAAGGCTTCAGCAGACATGAAGCTAGTATGGCAAAATTATAAGAAGAGTCATCAATTGTTGACTTGGTAAAGTAGAATCACTCAACAATATAAAATATTGTTCAGATATAATATATTAATCTAATTAAAAAGGTCTAATATGGTTAAAACTACTAATGATATTCTGGATATTGATCCATTAGAAAGAATGGATAGGCTAGATGAGATAAATACTGAGAAAAAAAAGACTATTGCCGCTAAGAAAAAAGAATTAGAAGAATACGAAAAAAATACGAAAATAGAAATAGAAGATATAGATAATAAAAAACGTAGAGAAATTGATGATCTTGAAAAGAGAAAGCAAAAAGAATTAGATGATTTGGATAAGAAACGTAAAGAATTACATGATTTGGAATCAAAAAAAATCAAGGAAATAGAGGAGACGCAAGAATTGATTGAACAAAGTTTCCAAGATTTGATGCGTCACAAAAGGATAATATTACAAGAAGAAGATGATATTAAAAGCAAATCTAAAGATGAAGAGTTAAGTCTTGAAGATGTTGCCAATACTGCTCCAAAGATTATTCCAGAAGGCGTTAATACTAATTATAGCAAATTTTTTGAAAATCTAGAGGAACCAAAAAAGCTTTATGATGTTACTAATAATGCATTTTATTCAGGCTTAACTGAACTGCGAAATAAGGCAGCCAGTGGCGAGATAACTCCTGAAGAAGAATTATTCATCCAGAAATTAAGAAGCCAATTTGAACAATTCAGTAATAATCAAACATATGTCGAAAAAGATCAGAACCAATATGTAAAAAGATCAATGCAGGTCATAGATCAAATAGGTAAATATCAAAGATTAAAAACTGATTAGATAGAATTAATGCAATTTTAACAATAAAAAATAAAGGTTATACATGACAATATTTAATGTAGATTATTTCAACACATTAGACAGGGGTTATTATAGTCCTCAAACTATTAGTGAAGCTAAACAAAAAGGTAATTTTTCTGGCACTGGTGATGCTTTTCCAGAAGCTAATGCTATCGGTACAGAATTAACTGCAAGAGAGATTGGTACAACGATGGCTCCTGACACATATCCTATCCAAGAATTGCAAGCAAAGATTAGACAAGGTGCCGCTAAATTAGAAATAGCATTTGCTGGTGCTGGTAAAAGCGGATTTAATGGACGAGGAGCTACTCCGGAAATTCTCGGTAAAAAGGAGCGTGCAGAATTCAGAGAATTAGCAAAAGTGAGTGAAGTTGATGTTTCTACACATGCAACATTCGGTAAACAAGGATTATCTGGATTGACGCAACAAGGGTTCAGCGAAGATGAAGCTCAGAAAACATTAAAAGAGATAAATAAAGCAATTGAATTTGCAGCCACAGCTACTATGGGTGGAGCAGTAGTATTTCATACTGGAGAGTGGCAGAGACCAATCATGGACGCAGGAATTAAAAATCCTCAAAAAGCTGGACCAAATGATAGAATATTTAGTGAGTACGAAAAAGAATATGAAAAAGCTCCTATATTCTTGGCTGATGAAAGGACAGGACAGATACAGGCATTGAATAGGGATATGAAATTTTATTTCCCTGATGAAGAAAAAGACAAAGATACTGGAATGACTTATCTTAAAAAAAATGATAAAGGAGAGTATACAGTTAAAGAATATAATTACGAGAGTGCACTTGAATTAATTAAAAAAAAGCATTCTGATGACGATAAACTAAAGAATAAAACTGATGCACAAATATTAATGTATGGCTTGAATGAACAAAGATTAAAAGAAGCAGAGGGTCAGGCTTTAAGATTTAGTGAAAATTTGGATGACGCAAAAAAAGCTTTACAGAAAGTTATGGAACAACGTAAATTTGAAGAGGAACTCTGGGATAGGACTCCGGAAAAAGATAGATGGAAATTAATGAAACAAGAGTCTAATAAATATTTGGGTGAATTACAAGGTCAATATGTTCCAAAAAAAGATTTGCTCAAAGAGAAAGAAAAAGAAATAAGAGATCAGATTATTGGAAATCAATCAACAGTAGCATCAGCAATGGAACAACATCAAAAAATACTTGAAGATATGAATCGTTTAAAACCTATTGAAGAAGTGGGTATAAAAAGGACTGCTGATACTCTTGCTAAAGCAGGTCTTAAAGCCATGCATGAAACTGAAGCGCATAAAAAAGAACTTACTGCTCCAATATATATCGCTCCAGAAAATGTTTTCCCAGATTATTATGGTTCTCAAGCAGATGAAATGATTAAGATAGTTCAAGAGTCACGAAAAGAGATGGCAAATAAGTTGGTAAAACAAGGGTATAGTGGAAGTGATGCTATGAAGAAAGCAGAAACACATATCAAAGCAACATTAGATACTGGACACTTAAATAATTGGCGTCAACATTTCAAAGGTTCTGATAAAGAATTTAATAAGTGGTATCTTGATGAAGTACAAAAGATGGTTGATAAAAAAATATTAGGACATATTCATTTGACTGATAATTGGGGTTATGATGATGAGCATTTGACGCCTGGTCAAGGTAATACTCCAACAAAAGATGTAGTTAAAATGTTGGAAAAGGCAGGATTCAAAGATTTCATAACTGAAGTCGGAAGTTTCAATGCTAATACTATATTGACAGATACACTAGCAGAGTTAGGTAGTCCGGTTTATGCTCTTGGTAGAGGAATATCATTTGGAAAAGTCAGGCATGGACACTTTGGTTATGCTGCTCCTCCAAATTATATCGTTGGAGCATATGCACCAAGCAATGAGTTTAGACTATGGTCAGAAGTTCCATTGGAATAGGTTAATTATAAAAAATCAAAGCTAATTAAATTTATAATATATTTCAGAAAAAAATATTAGAATAGGAGTGCCTACTGCAAAATGGTTATTAATCTTAATAAAGCATTGATGATTGTAACAGTATAAAGTCATAAAGAGGTGGGTTAGTTGGATTTTCCGATTGAAGATAGAAAGATTTCACACTTAGAAAAGTATCCTAAAGAAGACATAGATATAGTATATAAATTCTCTCGCGAAGTAAAAAAAGAATTAGGAAACTTATTGAAAGGAATAATACTATTCGGAAGCACAGCAAGACATATTGATACCAACAAAAAAAGTCATGATATCGACATATTATTAATAATTGATGATGTGTCTATAAAATTAAATTCTGAACTCATACAAACATATAGGATAATAGTTGAAAAAGTTGTGTTCAAGACTTCTAAAAAATTGCATATAACGAGTTTGCGCTTGACAAATTTTTGGGAGTATGTAAGAGCAGGAGATCCTATCGCAGTCAATATGTTAAGAGATGGCATAGCAATCCTTGATACAGGATTTTTTGAACCATTACAATTATTATTATATGAAGGAAGAATCAGGCCTAGTGCTGAAAGCATTCAGAATTATTTGATGATGGCGCCACAGACATTACAGAATTCTAGAGGACACATCCTACAAGCTACACTAGACTTATATTGGGCAGTCATTGACTGCGCACATGCAGCATTAATGTATGTCGGAGAAGTTCCTCCAAGCCCTGCGCATGCAGCAGATATGGTTGAAGAAAAATTAGTAAAGCCAGGATTGCTTGAAAAAAAACATTTACACACAATCAGGATGTTCTACAATCTTGGCAAGAGTATAATGCATGGACAGTTGCAGGATATGACTGGAGATCAATACGATGCATATTATAGAGAAGCGTATGACTTTGTTATGGCTATCAAGAAATTTATCAATAAGAAATAATTCTATAATATTATTTATTATTTCAAATAAATATCATTATTGGACTATGATTATCTCCTCTTTCTAACAAGTACTTGCTGTATATTCTTATCCAACATCTTTCTTACTACAAATATCACATTATCTTTTTCAAAACGATATACTGAACCTTTCTTTGGATTTATCATATTTTCTTTAAGAAACGTTGCCAATGTTGTGAAATTATTAGATATAGGCATCTGGAGTTTTAATTTCTTATTCAATGATCGTATATCTATCTTAGTGCTTACTATCCACTCGTTTTTATCTATATGTTTTATCAAATGATCCACCCTGTCAGATTCATCAAATATTTCACCAACTAACTCTTCTAGAATATCTTCCATAGTGAGTATGCCTTGAAATCTTCTTCTCTTATCTATAACTATAACCATATGTACATGTCTTAATTGCATCATTTTTAATGCATGATCTATCTTTTTATCAGGATGAATAAAAACCGTATATTCAACTAAACTCTTTAAGGTCTTGTCTTTTTCATCGCGTAATGCCATGTTCATAACTTCTTGAACTCGCACTATTCCTTTCATATTACCAGTATTTTTATCATATACAGGCACTCTAGAAAACGCCTGTTCTTCTAATTGTGGCAATGCTTCTCTTAATGGAGTATTCCATTCTAACGCAAACACATCATCTCTCTTTGTCATTACTTTTTCTACAGGTATATCATTAAATTTGAATACATTATTTATTATTTCTTTCTCTTGTTCATTTATTTCCCCTTCTTTTTCACCAATCATTACCAAGTATTTTATTTCTTTTTCTGTAACTAATGGTTCCTTTTCACGTTTCTTTCCAATACTATTGGCAAGATTTGAAAGTAAATGAAAAAACCAAACAAGAGGAGTAAAAATTTTGATTAATACAACAAATATTGGCGCTACAAATAATGCTATACGTTTTGCATTTTTTGAGGCTAGAGTCTTTGGAAGTATCTCACCAAATGTCAAGATAATAAAAGTCATTATTCCTGTTGCTAGCCCTAAATATACATCTCCAAAAGTATCAATTGTGAATTTAGCTACTAAAACTGGTCCTAAAATATTAACTACAGTATTTCCTATAAGTATTGTTATTAATGCCTCGCTCGTATGTTCTTTAAGATAAAGCAACTGTTTTGCTCTAGGGACTCTATAATGAGCCAACTGCTTGGCTTTCATATGCGAAACTCCGAGTATTGCTACTTCAGATCCACTAAAGAATGCTGAACAAAAAATAGTAATAGCAAACAATATTAGATTGAAATTCATTATATTAAAAGTGTTTGTTTAAATATAAATTTATCGTTAGATTATCTTAGAATTATATACAATTCTATAATAATTATGATTAATAAAAAAATTGTAGAATTATTTTAAAACATCTTTTACTGTAACGTACAACGATCCGATTCTTTCTATCTGACCTATTGCCAAATAATCGTTAGTACCGCTTATATCAACTACACAACCATTATCATTGATACTATTTACAGTAACACTATATCCTGCATAGTATGTTGAACTTCCGGTTTCTAAACTTACAGCTAATGTATTATCATCATATATTGTGGTTTGTCCAACAATTATTTTACATGATGCTACGTTTGACGTTGTAACTTGAGTGTTCGCTGTAGTGCTTGCGTCCCCTGCGCTTAATACTTGTATTGCTTGGCCAGCAGAATCAACGCTCTGAATATTTCCATTATTTGCTGTACTATCAACTCTATCAAATGTTATAGCAAAATATGCTATTAAGAATATTGCAAATATTGATACTATTCCAAGAACTGCATTGCTAATTTTAGGTTTATGCTCAGAATGATTTTTTTGGAGATTATGTTCAATATTATGTTTAGGTTTAAGTGTCGCCATAAACTTGTTTGAGAGAACCTTATTTATATATTTTGTGTTCTACAAAATTACTGCAAAGAAAATTACGACGTTCTTCTAATCCTTGCAACAAAAAAGCCCTCAGTATCATTATCGTAAGGATGTATTCTCAAACATTTTTCTACTTCAGGTCGTATCGACAAATCCTGAAAACTAGTTATGGCTTTTGTTCGCTTAATACCTAACGCAGAATTATTAATATCTTCAAGTCTAGCGTTCGGGTATTTGTCGAGTAAATACGAGATTACTGCTTCGTTTTCTTCAGGTTCTATAGTACATGTACTATAGACCATTACGCCATTTGGTTTCAACAAATTAAATGCCACGTCAATTAAGTTTCTTTGTATCCTATTCAATTTTGTTATGCCCAGTGGGTTCCACATTAATATTGTACGCAAAGATTTTCTAATAGTGCCAGTGCCCGAACATGGCGCATCGACCAGAATCTTATCAAATCTAAATTCTGGATGTGAATCAGCAATCCTTTTAAACCTGTGTTCTTGCATCATCGTCAACACTGAATTTCTTACACCACAGCGCTGCATATTCATTCCTAATGCTCTAAGCCTCGCGCCAGCAATATCATTCGCAACTAATATTCCTTTGTTCTGCATATACATTGCAATCTGCGTAGTTTTGCTCCCGGGAGCTGCACACATATCTAGAACCATCTCTCCAGGTTTTGGATCTAAAACTCTTGGAGGTATCATTGATGCTGCTTCTTGAACATATATGTATCCTAAATGATGCTCTATTAAGTTTCCTAAATCGAATCTTTTTCCATCTTTGTATGTTATCCAAAATCCTTCATGACACCATGGTATCTCTTCAAGCTGCCATCTGTCACTCAATCTTTTTTGTATATCTTCAACACTAATCTTTAATGTATTTACTCTGATACATTTTCTGATATATGATAAAGAATAATTCATGAACTTATCATAATCTTCTCCAAGTAACTCGCGATAATGATCCTCAAATTTTTTTTTGACATCAACGTTTCTTGGAATCTTTTCAAGATGATGAGCAGTAGGTTTTCCATAATTTTTTTCTGAATCTATATTAGAACCGTTGTCGAAAGAATCATTATCAGAATCAGTTGTAGTATCGGCCGTCTCATCTACTTCTATTCCTTCAGCTTCTTTTACAACATCATCAATATCAAGTAATTTAGCCATGAAATAAAAGAATAATGATTGGTTTATAAAAATAGTGAAATAATAAATGAGATTATAATATAAAATTATTATAAGAATATTTATAAAATTCAGTAATATCCTAAATTGGAGAATATCTATGACTATAAAATATTTTAGGCATCCAGAATTAACGCTTGAAGATGATATATGGTGCAACGAACAAGCAGACAAAATATTTGATATGTCAAATGATCCAAATCAGATGGATCTAGAAGATGCTTCTTTCGAAATTACAAAATTATTTCCTTATGCTTGGACAGTAATCAAAGATGACAACAGAATTGTAGGATATACATATATTCTTCCTACTACAAATAATTTAATGAAAAAATTTGTATCTGAAGAAATAACAGAAAAACAGATGTCTCAAATAATTAATACAGAAATAAGATATAACAACTGTGATGCAATTTATTTAGCCGGAGCATTTTTTATTGAGGAATACCAAAATAAAGGCCTGGCAATTAGATCTACAATAGATACTATCAGACACATGGATAAGGAAAGAGGATTAAAAATCAAGGATTTATATATCTGGCCCTTCACTGAGGCAATGATAAACATGATCGAAAAAGCCAAGATATTAGTAGAGAAGGATAATAGAATTCTACATGTATATTATCTTAATAAATGATTAAAAGATAATCAACCAGAATTTAATAAGAAATAATCTAAGATTAAATATTTTTATTACTCAAATCTTTGGCACTGCCAATTCTGCAGGTGTATTGAATTCATATTTCTCTTTGATGAATAATTTACTAACTTCCATCATTATGAATCCGAAACATGAAACTCCTAGTATCACCGCCCAATGCACCCATCCCAAAGCCACAGTGCCAAATACTCCTTCTAAGAATGGATTATATACAACAAGTAATTGTATCGATACTGATGCTGTTATTCCTAATGTTAACCAAGGATTGCTGAATGGAAGCATCTTCTTGAATGATGCGAAACTTCTGGCACTCATCACTGCAAACATTTCAAACATTACAAGTGTTGTAAAAGCCATTGTCTGCGCAAGTTTTAAATCAGTTTGATAATATAGACTGAATACAAATAACGTTCCAAGCCCCATAGCTATACCAAAAATAACTATCAACCATAACATCTCTTTAGTCAATGGATTTTGTTTAGGATTTCTAGGACTATGCATCATTACATCTTCCTCGGCTTTTTCAGAGCCAAGACCAAGCGCCGGCAATCCATCTGTAAGCAAATTCATCAACAATAGCTGTAATGTTATTAATGGAAGCGGAAATCCCATTAGCACTGCAAAAAATACTGTTGTAACTTCTCCAACATTGCATGCAAGCAAATATTTCGTGGATTTTAATATTCTATCATAGATGTTTCTACCTTCAGCAATTGCATTAACTATTGTTGCAAAATTATCATCTACAAGTATTGTCTTTGCAACCTCTTTACTAACATCAGTACCTGTTATTCCCATTGCAATTCCAACGTCTGCTTTCTTTAATGCGGGAGCATCATTAACGCCATCTCCAGTCATTGCAACTATATGACCTTTCTTCTGTAATGCATCCACAATTCTGGTCTTTTGAATAGGCAGTGCTCTTGCAATTATTCTAATATTGTCGATTTGTCTTTCTAATTCTAAATCAGATATATTATCAAGATCTGATCCAGTTAATACAATATCTCCATCACGTAAAAGATTAATCTGCCTAGCGATGGCTTTTGCTGTAGCTGGATGATCTCCAGTGATCATCATCACTCGAATTCCTGCAGAATCACATTGCGCTATTGCTTCTTTTACACCTTCACGCGGAGGATCAATCATGCCTGTAAGCCCGACAAATACCAAATCTTTTTCTACAGTTACAATATCGTATTTTTTTAATTTAGAGACATCTCTGTACGCTAATGCCAATACTCTTAATGCATCTTCAGCAAACTCATTATTAGTCTTCAATATTTCATCGCGATCTTTTTTAGTAATTGCACGAATCTTTCCATTAACCATTATCTTAGAACATATCCGTAATACGAAATCTGGAGCGCCTTTGACATATGCCTCGGTCTTGGTATTGTTATAATTCTCAAATATTGTGGACATCAATTTTCGTTCAGCATCAAAAGGCAATTCCTGAATTTTAGAATAATTTTCCTCGACATATTTATCATCAAGACTGCTTTTCTTTGCAAGAACCATTAATGATCCTTCTGTAGGATCTCCGATTATAGCCCAATTATTTGTATTGACAAGATTTGATCCGTCTGCATCAATGTTGCTATTATTATCACAGTTGTTAACAAGCTTAGAATCATTGCACAAATATCCAATCTTAAATAATAAATCTAAATTCTTCAAATTTTTTGTCTCTAACTTATTATTTCCAGAATAAAATTCTCCTACAGGAATATATCCACTTCCTGTCACATCAATAATGGTGTTATTAGCAAATATTTTAGTTATAGTCATCTGATTTTTAGTTAGTGTTCCTGTTTTATCAGAACAAATAACTGTAACTGCACCAAGACTTTCTGCAGCCGGCAATTTTTTTACAATCATGTTTTTAGAAGCTAATCTCTTTGCGCCACGAGATAAACTTATAGTTACGATTGCAGCAAGCGCAGAGGGAACAGCAGCTACTGCTAAACTCAAAGAGAATATAAATAATCTAGCAATAAATTTTCCCCATTCAACATCAGATTTATCTAAAGAAAATATGCTGATTATAAAAACTAGAGCAACTAAACCTAAGACTATTAACGTCAATTGTTTTGCCATCTTCTCAAACTTTATCTGTAGTGGCGTCGCAGTTTCTTCCATCTCTTCTATCGTGCTGGCTATTTTTCCAAACTCTGTTTTTGTTCCAGTAACTGTGACCACACCGTTGCCATTTCCTCTAGTCACAATTGTTCCGCCAAACGCCATATTCGTCTGGTCTGCGACAGATAATCCAGAAGATAACTGTACGACAATTTTTTTTGAAGGCACACTCTCTCCTGTGAGTGATGCCTCGTCAATTTCCATACCATCAGAAACAATCAATCTTACATCTGCTGGAACTATATCTCCCTCAGACAGTATTATAATATCTCCAAATATAAGTTCACGCGCAGGAATTTTTGAATCGGTTTCATCTCTGTGAACCGTAGCGAATGGAGCACTAATTTTTTTCAGGGCATCCATCGCTTGTTCCGCACGATATTCCTGAATGAATCCTAAGATTATAGTTAAAAGAATTATGGCGAGTATTCCATAAAATTCCAAACTTTCACCAAAAAAGAAACTTATTACTGCTGCAGCAATCAATAATAATATTAAGAAATTTTTGAATTGATTTAATAGAATAGTAAATACAGTATACTTGTTTTTCTGTTCCAATTCATTATACCCAGAAATTTTTAATCGACTTTTAGCCTCAACGGTAGTAAGACCTCTCTCACTAGAATTCAACCTAAGATATACATCCTTTAATGACTCATCAAAAAACAAGTCTACCCACCTCTCTTACTGATATTATTATCTCGAAAGTATTGTTTATAAATATTGTGTTGCGAGTTAACGTAAACTCCTAATTCTTCATAACAATCTTTATATACTCTTGATTTCTAAACTAATGCATGCCTGAGAAAGAAATCACTGAAGATGATCTAAAGAACATGTCTGCTGAAGAGATTGCAGAACTTCAGAAGCAGAATTGCATTTTTTGCAAGATTGCGAACAAGGAGATTCCTGCAAAGATAATTCATGAAGATGATGATGTCATCTGTATTCTCGATATTAATCCTGCTTCTGAGGGACATATTTTAGTATATCCTAAAAAACATTATATGATTATGCCTCATATTCCTGACGATGTACTTTCTAAAATTTTTAAGAATGTCAAATTGATGTCGCATACATTATTGAAAAGTCTTCAATGTAAAGGTACTACTGTATTTGTTGCTAATGGAGTGGCAGCTGGACAAAAAGCGCCACATGTTCTAATTCACGTATTTCCTCGTCGAGAAAATGATGATTTGGTCAAACTTCCTACTTATGAGATGAGTAATGAACAGATTGAGAAATTGAAGATTGAATTAAAGCCTTATTTGAATCAAGTGTTTGGTATAAGAAAGAAGATAATCAGAGAAGCTGAGTTTGTCGAGAAGAAGGGATTACATCTTGATACACTCGAAGCTAAGTCAGAACCTGAAAAATATCATGAAGAAGAAACAAAGTTAGAGCATCACGATAAACCAAAAGATAAAGTTCACGAAGATAATAAAGAGGAAACAGAAAAGAAATCTGCTCCTAAAAAAGATACAAAAGCAAAAGTAGATTTAGACGATATTGCTAAATTGTTCGGCGGATGAATATATGGACTGCGTAATCTGCGATGGAAAATTCGAGAAGAATATTCTTTTCGAGAATGATAAGATGATAATAATGTTAGCTGTAGAACCTTCTGTAAATGGTCACATCCAAATATTTTCTAAAGAACATCATACGATAATGGAGCAAGTTTCTGATGAAGAAATAAGTAACATGATTTCTGCAGCGAATAAGATTTCTATAGTACTATTCGAATTATTAAAGGTTCATGGAACAAATATAATTATAAATAATGGTGTTCCTTCAGGACAAAAGATTCCACATTTTGGTATTGATATACTTCCAAGACGCACTGATGATAATCTTAAACTAGATTGGTCATTAAAACAAGCGACTCCAGAAGCATTAGAAAGTGTTCATAGAATTATCAATGAGGGAATGAATACTCCTGAAAAAGCAGTTATGGAAGAGAAGAGAGATGTTGGCATAATTAAGGCTGAATCTGCGATAGCAGAAAAGAAAAAAGAAGAAAAACAACAAGAAACATCAGATATAGAAAATAATTCTGATGATGAGAATCCAACTAATTATCATCATCAAATGTTTAGGAGAATACCATAAAACAACTTTTAAGACTAAGATATACTATAAATACTAATTATAAATTCAATAAAATTCTAGAATGAAAAAAATAGTAAAAAAATAAAATAGCTATATATTATAGATAGTATTAATTGTGATTAATAGCCCTTCTTTTTCTTATAGCAATCTTTGCAAAAAACTGGTTTTCCTTCTGTTGGCTTGAATGGTACTTCACATTCATTACCACATTCAGAACACGTTGCTTTATGCATTTCTCTTGGGCCGAAGTCGCGTCTAAATCCGCCGCCACTATTTCCGCCTCGATTGAATCCGTTCATGAGATAACCTCCTACTCTTAGGAAACATTATCAGATTATAAATGTTAGTATTTTAAAGAGAAAATTGGTAGAAAAATTTATATAATATCTAACTTACTGACAGAATATGACTACAAACAATGATATGATTATAATACGAAAAGCAAATGCTAATGATGTTGAATCTATAATAAAGATGTGGAAAGAATTTATGAAAATACATGATGCTATAGTAATGGAAAAGAATCCTTTGCTAAAGCAACATATAAGATTAAAAAAGGATTCTAGGGAAAGTTTCCAGAAATTTATCAAAAAACAGATTAAATCTACAGACTCATTAGTTTCAATAGCTGAAATCGATGGCAAACCTATAGGTTATGCACTTAGTTTCATTAAAAGAAATATTCCAGTTTTTGCAATGGATAAAATAGGATATATCAGCGACATGTATATAGAAAAAGAATATAATGGTATGGGTATCGGCTCTAAATTAAAAAACGAAGCTGTTAGATGGTTCAAGAAAAAGAACATAAAAAATATTTCTTTAATAGTTTTCCATGATAACGAACATGCGCGTAAAGTATATGAGAAATGGGGTTTCTTCAATTATAGCATAGAGATGAGAAAAGGAATATAAAAATTATATTTATATTAGATTACAAATTTAGAATACACCGGCATAAAACAATATAATGGTCGCAACATATGCTATTAAAAATGCTGGTATAAATGGTATGCCTTCTTTGATTGTAACTGTCTTGATTTTTCCTTGTGCCAAATATTTCTTTAATAATATAATCTGTTCTCGTGAAACGCCAAGATCTTTTGGTCCAGTCACATATTTTTTTCCGACATAAATATCTTTGTATATCCAGTCTCCTTCTGTTAACTTGCTTATTGGAATATCCTTCACCATGCATGTCTCTTCGATTACTTTAACAAATAGCCAAACATAGAATAATACATAGAACATTGCAATGAATGCCAATATTATTAGTCTAAATTCTTCAGGCAATACTGTTAATACTAAAACTATCAATACTAGAACCACTACTAGCAATATTCTTCGTGTTATCACAACTTCGCGCTTGTGTAACCAATCAGTCATATGATTCATGAATACTTTACGATTTTTTATTGATAAAAATATACTCCAAATTAGACCATACAAAGCTCCAAAAAATATTATGCTAGCAATCAATACGAGCAGCAAGAAATTATTTGGTCCAAACAATGGAAAGATATTAAATCCAAATATAGCTCCAAGTCCCATTATCAACTTGCTATCTCCTCCACCCCATTGTCCTAAATAAAACATCGCGTATGCTACAATTAATCCTAATACAAAACCCATCACTGACTGGATTAAGAAGATATAGTTCCATTCTATTACAGTATTGATTACTGCTATTGCAAATGCAATAACTATTAGTCCATAAGAAACATAATCAGGCACTTCTCTTTTTTTTAAATCAGTGAAAGAAGCTATGACTAAAGCTACAAACGCTATGATAATTCCGATTAAAAGCATTATTGTTAATTCTTGAAGGATTATATAAAGTTTATTAGTAACTTTTTATCACCTACTTATAACAACAAAACATTTATATATTAGTATAG
>Ga0182027_10004369_pt1 | contig 21909 bp, 18 predicted proteins | sample 712E1DmetaG_FD_121300 | JGI IMG/M metagenome (GOLD analysis project Ga0182027, IMG submission 121300) | Permafrost microbial communities from Stordalen Mire, Sweden - 712E1D metaG (Illumina Assembly) | ecosystem: Environmental > Terrestrial > Soil > Wetlands > Permafrost | place: Sweden... | reverse complement strand
GTACCGCCATTACGGCTGCGGACGTACCGAACATCGACAAGGTTAGCGTGCAGGTTTCGTCAGGTACCGCGGCGATCACGGTGGCCAGCCTCTGTATCACCGGAATCTCGTTCCAGTAGACTTAGCAGGAACGTGAGCCTACACGGCACCCTGCGCCCCTTCAGCAACGTCTGCACCACCAGCATCGTCCCGCTGTAGATTCGGCCCGATCGCCGTAGCTTGTGAAAGGTGTCATCGACCGTGCTACGATGACACCCATGACGAAGACGCAGGTGTATTTCCCGGAAAGCGACCTTTCAGCGCTGCACAAAGTGGCCCGGCGCACGAAGCGCCCGGTGGCGGCCCTGATTAGGGAGGCGGTCGAGCGCGTGTGGTTGGCAGCCGAGACCGACGGTCCCATTGCTCTCTGGCGTGGTACCGTCAAGCGTGGTTCGGTGGATCACGACAGCATCTACGACGCGCCATGATCCGGCAGGGGGAGGCTGTTTTTGTAGACACAGGTGCTTGGATCGCGCTTGCCCTGACCCAAGATCCGATGCACGACCGTGCCAAGGCCGCCTGGCAGCAGCTCCGATCATCAGGCGCTCGCATCGTGACCTCCATCCCGGTAGTGATGGAAACCTTCACCTTCCTTGAGCGGAACACCACGCGCGAGGTGGCGCTGGCGTGGAAGGATTCACTGGCTCGCGTGCCTCATTTTCGGCTCTGTGAATGCGGCGCACGGGATCTTGCGGCGGCCTGGCGCCATTTCGCCCAGCCGGGCCTGCACAAATTGTCGGCCGTGGACGCCACCAGCTTCGTGCTGATGGAGCATGAAAGGATCAGGGTCGCCTTCGCATTCGATCACCACTTCGCATCAGCCGGCTACCGGCTGGTCGGTTGAGCCGCCTGTCGGCTACACGCGCCCCGGCGCCTGCGCCGCGCGTTCGCGCAGGCCGACGAGCCGCCGCCCCGCCGCTTCCAGGGTCTCGGGCCGCTTGGCGAAGTGGAACCGGATCAGGTTGTGCACCGGCTCATGAAAGAAGCTGGAGCCGGGAACCGCGGCCACACCCACCTCTTTGACCAGCCAGTCGCAGAAGGCCCTGTCGTCAGTCCATCCCGACTCCGCAATGTCCACCAGAACATAATATGCGCCCTCGGGTTCCGTGAAACGCAGTCCGGTCTGTTGGAGAAACCCAAGGAACAAGTCGCGCTTCGCACTGTAGCTGGCCTGCAGTTCGGCGTAGTAGCTGTCAGGGCCGCTAGTCGTCGCTATTCACGACCAGATCCACCGCCATGCCCTTGCCCAGGGCTTGATTGGCGGCAGGCTTCTGCTCAAGCACGACGCCCGGGCTGCGATCGTCGTTCGAGGCATGGTGGATCTGGCCGACTGTCAGTCCGGCCTGGGTAAGCAGATCCTTGGCCTTGGACAATCCCTTGCCGACCACGGCGGGCACGATGACGGTTTCGGCGCCCTTCGACACCTTCAACTCCAATCCCGTGCCAGCCCGCACCTCAGCGCCCTCGGCCATGCTTTGCCCGATGACCATGCCCACGCCCAGGGTAGGATGGGCCTGCTCGACCACACTGCTGATGGTGAGATGAGCCTTTTCCAGGCGGATACGGGCTTCACTCACGAGCTGGCCGACCACACCAGGTACCTTGACCAGGGTGGGCGCACGGGCAACCACCACGTTCACCGGCTCGCCTCCATGTAGCTTGGACCCAGGCAGCGGGCGCTGGGAAATGATCTGACCTGGCGGCGCAGAGGTATCCTCCCGATCCTCGGCGACGACCAAGAGCAATCCACCCTGGTCAAGCGCCGTGCGGCCCGTATCCACGTTGGACCCGACCACGTTGGGAACGTCGACGGATCGGCGGAACAGGTCACCGCGGATAGAGGCGTAGGAAACGCCCAGGGCCACCAGCGCCGCAATTACAGCCGAAAGCATTGTTTGGCGAAACATGCCAGCACGTTATCGTGACTTGCGGCCGCAAACAACTAGGGATTGGTAGTCCCGCTGCGAAAAGCCGTTTAGGGGCGTCATCCGGTCCGGCGGCCTTGGCACAAGATCTGGCGCGCCCGGCATCTTTCTGCGAGATTTCGCCCGAGGTCACCATGTCTCCGACAAGAATCAAGTCCAGCCTGCAACTTGCCAACGTCCGCTACGAGATCCGCGGTCCGCTGGCGCGTCGGGCTGCCGAGTTGGAGAAGGCCGGGCACGAGATCATCAAGCTGAACATCGGCAATCCAGGCGCCTTCGGGTTTCGTGCGCCCGAAACCATGCGCTTGGCCATGATCGAGAATCTTCGCGACGCGGACGCCTATTGCCACCAAAAGGGGATCTTTTCGGCGCGCGAGGCGGTGGTGATGCAGCAGCAAAGCCGCGGGATCATGGACGCCAACGCGGATGATGTTTTCATGGGCAACGGGGTGAGCGAGCTGATCCTGTTTTCGCTGCGCGCCCTGCTCAACCAAGGGGACGAGGTCTTGGTGCCCAGCCCAGACTATCCCTTGTGGACAGCCGCCACCCATCTGGCCGACGGCACCGCTGTGCATTACCCGTGTCCACCGCAGAACAATTGGGTGCCTGACCTCGACGCCTTGGCGCGCCTCCTTACCCCCCGCACCCGCGCCATGGTGATAATTTCGCCCAACAACCCAACCGGCGCGGTGTATCCGCGCGAGGTGCTGGCCAAGATGGTCGACATCGCCGAGTCGCACGACCTGGTGGTGTTCTCCGACGAGATCTACGACCAGATGACCTACGAGGGCGCCGAATACACGCCGGTGGCCACCCTGGCCAGGCACACCCTGTGTGGGACTTTCTCCGGTCTGTCCAAGGTCTATCGGGCTTGCGGCTTTCGCGTGGGCTGGTTGAGCTTCTCGGGCGAGAAGGACCACGCGCGCGAATACCTAATGGGTCTGGATACCATCGCGTCGCTGCGGCTGTGCTCCAACGTGGTGGGCCAGTGGGCGGTGCAGACCGCTCTGGGCGGCTACCAGTCAATTCGCGATCTGGTGCGGCCGGGCGGCCGCCTATATCAGACGCGCGCGACGATTCTCGATGGCTGTGGGCGCAGCAAGTATCTGTCAGTGGTCCCGCCCCGCGGGGCTATGTACGCCTTCGTGCGGGTGGATGCCAGCAAACTGCCGAATTTCGACGACCAGAAATTCGCGCTCGACTTGCTCGAGCGCAAGCATGTGCTGGTGGCCCCGGGTACCAGCTTCAACGTGCCCTATCGCGATCACTTCCGCATCACCCTTCTGCCCGACGCGGAAACCATGGTCGAGGTCTTCAGACGGATGGAGGATCTGCTAGACGACTATGCCGCCGAGGCCGGCGCAATGGGAACTGCGAAGTCCTGAGGCACGAGGTTTGCAGCAGTTTTTCGCGGAGACGTCCCTCAAGCCTGACCCGATCTGCCTGGCCCGGGGTTAGTCACGAGCTTTCGCACAGCGGCCCGCAGGGCGTCGGGATCATAGGGCTTGCGCAAGATCGGGTCGTTGGCGGTCACTTCGGCTTTGTCGCCCAACGATTCGGCGGCGTAGCCGCTGGCGAACAAAACTGGAATGTCCGGGCGCAAAACGCGGCAACGGGCGGCCACTTCGAAACCGCTGAGTCCCGGCATCATGACGTCGAGGAAAAGCAGGTCGAATTGTCCGGGATCGGCCGCGAACCGGTTGACCGCTTGCTCTCCATCGGACACGGCAATCACACGCGCGCCGAGGCGGGCGAGCACCTTTTCGGCAACCCGGCGGACGGCTTCGCTGTCTTCTGCGAGCAGAATCGTGGCGGCGATGGGTTCCTGGCCGTCCAGAGTAGGCGCGGCGGCCGGCTGCTGCGCCGGGGCCCGTTCGCGCGTCTCACAGGGCAGCAGCAAGACAAACTGGGCGCCCTGGCCAGGCTCGCTGCTGGCGGCGATGTGCCCGCCGTGCTGCCGGATGATGCCGTAGACCACCGCCAGCCCGAGGCCCGAACCCCGATCGAGAGGCTTGGTCGAGAAAAACGGCTCGAAAATCCGATCGAGAATCGCAGCAGTCATGCCGTGGCCGGTATCCGATACCGTGATACGGACGAACCGCCCGGCCGGCCGCTGGCACAGTTGTCCCGCGGTCGTGGCGTCGAGCACCACGGGCTCGATCGCGATTGACAAGAGTCCGCCGTCGGGCATGACGTCGCGGGCGTTGAGGCAGAGATTGAGGAGAACCTGCTCAAGCTGGCCCTTGTCCGCCTCGGTCACCACCGGCTGCGCGGCGGCGCGAAAATCGATGCGGATGTTCTCGGGAATCAGCCGCCGGATCATCGCCAAATGGTTGGCCACCAGGCCGTTGAGATCGACGCTCTCCCAGCGCAGCGCCTGCCGGCGCCCGAAGGTGAGCAGTTGCCGAGTGAGCTGGCTGGCCTGAGCGACGGCGGTGACGATCGCGCCGAGCGCTGCCTCATGATCGCGGCTGTCCGGAGCGAGCGCAAGGTTGGCGTTGCCCCCGATCACCTGGAGCAGGTTGTTGAAGTCGTGGGCGATGCCACCGGCGAGCAGCCCGACGGCTTCGAGCTTTTGCGCCTCCCGTAGCTGTTCCTCCAGCGCACTCTGCCGGTCGGCGGCTTCGCGCAGCTCAGTGATGTCGCGGATGAAGGAGAGCACGGCATCGCCACCCTCCCATTCGACGCGCGTGGGACTCGACTGTACCCAGCGGTGCGAGCCGTCCTTGCGGAGAATCTGCCAGCCCGGATGGCTCGGCACATGCGCTCCGCCGAGCACGGCCTCGGTTTGGGAACGCATTTCGTGGCGGAACGTGGGCGCGATGAACTCACTCCAGTCGCTCTGCCAGGGAAACTCCGCCGCGGTTTGGTACCCGAACATCTGGAGCGCAGCCGGATTCGCGTAGCGCAGGTGGCCGTCCTGGTGGACCACGATGCCGACGATCGCGCATTCGATCAGGGTGCGATAGCGTTCCTCGCTCTGGTGGAGGGCGCGCTCGCTGGCGACGCGATCGGTGATGTCGCGGGAGACAACCAGGGCGGACGCGATCGCCCCGTCGGCAGCGATTTCGGGAATGGCCCGCGACTCGAAGCGCCGCAGCCCGGCGGGCGTCTTGAAATCGAACTCGACGGTGATGGACTGGCCGCTCGCGAAGACCCGATCGACAGTTCGTTCCCAGAGCGCGACGTGTTCCGCGGAAAAACCGAATTCGGCTATTCGCCGCCCGGTCACTTTCGCGGGTAGCAGCCCGGTCGCGGTGGCAAATGCCGGATTGGCGTAGAGGTAGCGTGCCTCGCGGTCGTAGCGCACGATGGTGTCGGGCGAGTTTTCGGCCAGCGTCCGTACCTCTTGCTCGCGCTCGGCGATTTCCCGACGGGATTGCTCGCGCTCGGAGATGTGTCTGCGAAGGGCATCGCGCATGCGGCCGAGGGTGACGGACAGCAGATCTAGTTCGCCCAGGTGGGAGCGCACAGGTGCGGCTTCGGTCAAATCGAGCGCAGCGATTCGCTGGCTTTGCGCAGCCAGTTCGGCCAGCGGCTGCGAGAACCAGCGGGCGAAACGCAGCGCCAGCCAGGCGGCGGCAAGCAGGGCCAATAGCCCGACTGCGGCGATGAGCCACTGATAATGGCGAGCCGCCGGAATGAGGTCGGACTCGGGCAGCAGCACGCCGATCCAAAACCGTTGCCGGGAGCCAAGCTCGAAAGGCGTGAATCCCGCCCACCAAGTCTCGCCGGCAATCGCGAGACGAAAGCGATCGGGCTGGCCTCCGCGGTCGGCCTGCCACGTCGCCACCGCCTCCGCAACGCTGGGAGAGCCGGCTTCGGCGACCGGTTGCAGCGAGGGCACGTCGGCGTCTGGCCTGCCCTCGGTTCGGCGGCCCCGGGGCGGCCCGAGCAGCCTCCCGTCATCGGTCAGTACAAACATCATCCCGCGCGGCGAGGGTTGCGCCGACGTCGTGAACTTGGCGATCTCGTCCAAAGGCAGGTTGTAGGTGACGATCAGGATTTCGCCCGACGGGTCGCGCGCGGCGACGGCCGCGGAAATACTGGGGGCCTTCGCGGTATAGAGCGGGTAGACATCGGTCCATGCCACCAGGCTCGAGGCGGCGGCCTGCGCCTCGGGCAGGCTTTGATCGCGAAACGCCGCCATGGCCACCCTGTACCAGGGTCGCTGCCGACTGTCGTAGCCGGACAGAGACAGATCCCATTTCTGCACGAGTTGTCGCCCGGCGTCCTCCCAGAGCGCCCAGCGACTGGTCTCACCCCATTCGGCGGGCCGGAAATCCCGCGTGAGGAATTGCAGGCGGCCGGGGTCGGGCGCCGGCAGCCGGTCCGCCACGGGCCTCAAGAGCGTGGATCGGCGGACGGGTTCAGTGTAGCGTTCCACGAGAAAATGCGCGCCATCCTGATCGGCTAGCATCATGGAATCGACTTTGGGCAGCGAAAAGAGCCCCGGCATAAGGAATTTCCTGCGCGTCTCCGCGTCCTTGGCCGAGTACCGCCCCTCCCGGACCGCCGCATAGTCCTCGATCATCTTTTGCCGGATTGGATCGAACAGATCGCCCAGCCGGAGCTCCGCATCTCGCCCCAGTGCGAACATCAGGGATCCGGCGACGTCGCGCGCCAGGCGCGCGGTGCCGAAAAGCGACGCAGTCAACAAGCTGCCCAGAACCAACAACACCACGAGGGCGAAGGCAATCAGCAACCCCTCGCGGATGCTGACGCTTCGGCGCGGCGGGATTTGTTCGGGGGAGCTCTGCTTTGGCATCATCGTGAGACCATCATCATTCAAGGCGAAAGAAACGAGACTTCCCGACCTGCGCGATAAACTGCATGCTGTCTACGACACTGGGAGAGTTATAGATCCGATTGAGAAAGGCCGCAGCCCGCTTGCAGCCCGGCGTGAGATGTACTATTCGTATACCGCGATCCCTGCAATCCTGAATGAACGCCTTTTCCGACCTGAGGGAAACCCCGTGGGCTTCGTTGTTTGAGTGGTAGGGCGGCAAATCAAGCCATCCTCCAGTATACGATGGGCGAAATGGCGGAAGGTCGCGGAAGTAAAGGTAGAGGTCGGTCGAATAGACCTGCCGGGCGTCGGTGATGCCCTCGCGAACACACACCTGTTCGAGGGCACGATAGTGGCGGGAAGCCCTACTCCACGACAGCACGCTGGCAATATCCTTCGTCGCACATGCGCCGAGAAGGAGCGCCACTACGATGTACGCTACCAGTCGCGGCCACGATACCGAAGACGCGAGAGAGCGCAGCCGGTCGATCCAGAGGGCATGGCCGGCGAGAGCCAGAAAGCAAAGAGATACCGGCAGAGCGAGGAGGACCGCTCTGCCACTATCGGCGGTGGCCATGAGCGCGCTATACAAGAAACAGAAACAGAGCCAGAGCACTGCCGCTCGCCGCAACAGACGGTCCTTGCAAAGAAAACACAATACGATGGGCGCGGACAGGGCGGGGAAAATCCTAACAAACGTGGCAAAGTATGACGACAGGAAGGCCGACGGATCGGAGAGAATGACCGACAGTGGAGTGCCCACAGAAGGCGTCGCGGCAGTGTGGTACCAGTTCACGTGATGCACGTGCAGGTAGATGTTGAACGCCTCATAGGTTTGAAACGGCGAATGCCCCGACAGCACATTCAGAGCAATCTGGAAGCCGTAGACCAGTGCGCACGATGCCAGCGCGAGCATGACCCCAGCAATCCGCTTGCGAAACACAAGTGCTGCGGTGACTAGAAGGAATATGCCTCCCGGCAGAGCATGGTAGCGCCACAGTGCTGCCATGCCCAGGAGTCCACCGGCGAGCGCATACCACCAAAACCGCGGTGTGGGAGCGAGTAGTGCCACGAATAGGGCGCAGGTGCCGACTGTGAAGAACACCATTGCGCCCGAATCAGCGCCCGGCGTGTACAGACACTGAAAGACCTGTGGAAAGAGGAACACGAGACTGGCGGCTGTGAGGGACGGCAAGATTCCAAGCCCGCGAAGCCGCAGGACAGCGAGTATCGCAAGAGCCAAGAACCAGGTCAGTACTACATTGATGCCCAGGGCCGACAGAGCTGGATATTCGAAGCGAGGCAGCAGGCGGAGGAGCACCGTGTAGCCCACGGGATAGAAACCGTCATAGAACGTGCTGAGGTTGCGGGCATCGAGTCTTTGCGAGAGGTAGTGGTTCCCCCAGAAATCGTTCAGGGGCGTGTGAAGATCCGTGAGGATCCCGAGCAGTGCAATGACCACTGCGAATGGAAGCGCGACGAAAACATTGCGCGTAGCCGGCTTCCAGCGAGAACTCTCCGGATGTGGTCGCGCCATCAAGAGACAGAGTACGCCATTTCTTGTGCGTTTTGGTGAGGTTGCACCGTAACGCTAGCGGGTGTCGGTCCCGCACCTGCGACTGGTAGGGGACGAACCCGTGGTGGTAGTGGATTTCCAGGGGCTGCGCGACTACGCCAAAGCGCACTGAGGTGGCGGCAGTTCGGCGATCTCGGCGGGGCTTCTTTCCGCAGCACCCGTGAATCTTGAAGAAGCAAGCAACGTGCCGTGGCTCTGGTAAGGTAGCCCCGCCAAGACGTGATACGGGCGCGCAAACTATGCAAGACCTACCGGGTGCACCGCCGGCCACCAGGCCTGCTGGCGGCCCTGCGCTCGGTGATCCGCCGTCGCTACGAAGAGGTGCGGGCACTGGTCGACGTGAGCTTCGACATCGCGCCGGGTGAGCGGGTGGGATTTCTCGGGCCCAACGGCGCGGGCAAGACCACGGCGCTCAAGATTCTCTCGGGGTTGCTCTACCCGACCAGCGGAAGCGTTACGGTGGGCGACTTCGTGCCGCAGGAACGGCGCACCGAATTTCTGCACATGATCACCCTGGTCATGGGGCAGAAGCAGCAGCTCCTTTGGGACTTGCCCCCGGCGGAAACATTCGCCATGAACCGAGCCCTATTCGACCTGCCCCGGCGCGAGGCGGACGCCACCCAGCAAGAGCTCGTGGATCTGCTCGAAATCGGCCCGCTCATCGGCAAGCCAACGCGGCAACTGTCCCTGGGCGAGCGCATGAAGTGCGAGCTGGTGGCCGCCCTTCTGCACCGGCCGAAGGTGCTATTTCTCGACGAGCCCACCATTGGCCTGGACGTGTCCATGCAGGCGCGGGTACGCGATTTCATCCGTCGCTACAACGAATCCACCGGCGCGTCCGTGCTGCTCACCAGCCACTACATGGAGGACGTAGCGGCTCTGTGTCCGCGGGTCATCGTCATCGACAAGGGCCACCTCATCTACGATGGCGATCTGCGGACGCTGGCCCGCCGCATTCGCCCCGAGAAGCGCATCACCATGCATTTCTCCTCGGTGCCGGCGCCCGGCGACCTGGATCGGCTGGGCAACTGCGTGGCTCGCTCAGAGTTGCAGGCCACCCTGGCGGTGCCCGCCGCGCAGGTGACTGAGGCGGTGCGGGCGGCGCTCAGCCGGCTGCCCATCTCCGATATCTCCGTCGAGGACCCGCCGCTGGAAGAGATCATGCAAGAGTTTCTCGACGGCCAGTCCGCCAACGGGGGCGCGAGGTCTGCATGAGTCGGCGCCCGGGCGGGGAAGGGCTGCGGGCCGTGCGGCACGTGCTGCGGGTGTATCCGGCGCTGCTACGGGTGGGCTTTGCCGATATGTTTGCCTACCGCGCCGAAATGGTGGTCTGGCTGCTGACCATGAACATGCCTCTGGTAATGATGGCGTTGTGGACGACGGTGGCCGCGACCGGGCCGGTAGGTCGCTTTGGTCAGCGCGAATTCGTGGCCTACTACCTGGGCATGCTGCTCGTGCGTATCATCACGGGCTCCTGGCTGGTGTGGGAGTTGACCATGGAGATTCGGCACGGCACGTTGGCGTCGCGCCTTCTGCGACCAATCCATCCCCTGTGGGCGCACAGTGCGATGCAGTTGGCGGCCGTGCCCCTGCGGGCGCTCTTGGTCTCACCCTTGGTTCTGGTCCTCTACTGGGTCGCAGGCGAACGTCTGCCGTTGCACGAGCCAGCGCGCCTGGCGGTTGCAGTCGCGGCGATTGCCGGGGCGTGGATCCTCTTGTTCCTTGTCATGGCCATCATTGGCACGCTGGCGGCGTATGTGGAAAGTGCGCTCTCGATCTTCGACGTGTGGTTGGGCGCGCAGGCGGTCCTGTCCGGCTTCCTGGTACCTCTGGAACTGCTGCCGCCCTGGGTGTCGCAGGCTGCACGCTATCTGCCCTTCCGCTACATTCTAGGCTTCCCGGTCGAGACACTCATCGGCCTGGAAAGCACCACCAGTGCCCTGCACGAACTGGGCGTGCAGTGGCTCTTCATTGCGGGCTCGCTGGTTGCCACCCTGGCGCTGTGGCGCGCGGCCTTGAAGCGCTTCGCGGCCTTCGGGGGTTAGGGGATGCGCCCACTGCGCCACTATGCTCGCCTGCTGGCCGTGCAGATGCGGACGTCGTTGACCTTGGCGGTTCAGTATCGCTTCGATTTCTTCCTGGAGGGCGCGCTCGCCCTGTTCTGGCTGGCCATCACCTTGATTCCCCTACTGGTGGTCTATTCGCGCCGGGAGTCGGTGGCGGGTTGGAGCTTCCCCGAGGCCTTGGTGGTGGTGGGCTGGTTTTCCGTGCTCAAGGCGGTGCTCGACGGAGGCGTGACCCCAAGCTTGAATTTCGTAGTGGAGGGCGTGCGCAAGGGGACGCTGGACTTCATCTTGTTGAAGCCGGCCGACGCGCAGTTTCTGGTGTCGACGGCGCGTTTTGAGCCCTGGCGCATCCTTGATTTCCTCGGCAGCATCGCCGTCCTGGCCTACGCCTTTCATCGCCTGGGACGCGTGCCCAGCGTCGGCGATTTCATGGTCGGCTTGGCGCTCTTCGGTGTGGCGCTGATTCTTCTCTATTCGCTGTGGATCCTGGTGGTCAGCGTTTCGTTTCGCGTGGTCAAAGTCGACAATCTCTCCTATCTCTTCATTTCCATCTTCGACGCCGGCCGCTGGCCCATCGACGTGTTCAAGGGAGCACTGCGCCTGATCTTCACCGTGGTTTTTCCCCTGGCGCTCATGACCACATATCCAGCGCAGGCGCTGCTCGGCAAGCTCACCTCTGCGCATGCGCTGCTGGCTGGGACAGGCGGGCTCGCCTTTGCGGCAATCGCCCGCCTTGTGTGGAAACGGGCTTTGCGCGCGTACACCTCGGCAAGCTCGTGATATGGGATGGTGACCGATCGCATCAGCGACGGATTCGCATCCGGACGCAGCCTCAGAAATCTGAGACGGCACTGGCATCTGGTTCATGGAAAGCACCGGCAATTGCTCTGGCAGGCATGCTAAAATAGCGACTTCGCTGTCCCCTGAGGGCTGAAGGACCGTGGCATGACACTTGCTTCTGTTGGGAGTACGGGCAGCCGCATGTAGTTAATCGGTAGCGCTAAGCGCAAGGAGCCGAACATGAAAGAGAAAGACATCCGAGAGCGCATCCACACCTTCCTCAGGGACACGGTCCGGTACGTGGTGGTGCCTGCTTCGATGGGGATCGGGCTTGCGCTGGTGGGTTGCAACGATTCAGGGCTGAACTCCAACCAGGATGGCTCGGCGGACTCGTCAACCGTGCAGCCCGGCGCGGGTGGTTCCAGTGGAACGAATTCCTCCACGCCCCCAGGGGCCTTGGGCGGCATGGTGGTTGTCTACGGGGTGGCGATGCAGGGTGGGGCGACCGCGTCTGGTGGGGCGCCGGGGTCGGGCGGAGTGATTCAAACCGGCGGAACCACGCACCCAGGCGCCATGGGCGGCGCCATTGGCGGCATGGCGACTCTCTATATGGCGCCGATGGGTGGGGCGACCGCGTCCGGCGGAGTGACGGCGACAGGCGGAACCACGCACCCAAGCGCCATGGGCGGCATGGTGACTGATTACTCGGCGCCGTTCAGTGGTGGGCGGACTGCGTCCGGCGGCATTCCGGTGTACATCGCGGGCATGCCGGCTGCGGGCGGAGCGACTGGGACCGGCGGAGTGACAGGGACGGGCGGAATGGGAATGGCGGGGATGTATCCTCTGTACATGGGGAGCTTTCCGGTCGCGGGCGGGACGATGGAGAAGTACGCATCGCCCGTACCGGATGCGGCAACCGGTACCGGCGGAGTGTCGGGGACGGGCGGAACCACGATTCCCGACGCGGGAAAGACCGATGCCGAGCCGAAAGGCACTGGTGGCATGACGGTTCTCTACATGGCGCGGATGCCCGACGCGGCAGTCACGAGGTACGGGACGCCAGCGCCGGCCTATATGGCGCCCATGCCGGACAAGAACTAGTCACGCAGATACAGGTAGAACACCCTCGTGATTGAAGTCCTGCGGCGAGTCGGGTTTTTCCCGCGCGCTTGCGTGTGGGAGCTGACCCTGGCATGCAACCTGCGCTGCAAGCACTGCGGGTCCATCGCCGGGAGCAAGCGCGCGGACGAGCTGTCGCTCGAGGAGTGCCTGCGCGTGGCCGACGAGCTGGTGGGGCTCGGGTGCCGGCGCATCACCTTGAGCGGCGGCGAGCCGACGCTGTACCCGGGCTGGCACGAGGTGGGACGGCGGCTGGTGGAGTTGGGCGCGCGGGTAAACCTGATCTCGAACGGCCTCACCTGGTCGGACAAACATATCGAACAGGCGCAGAAGGCCGGGCTGTGCGGCGTGGCCTTCAGCATCGACGGCTTCGAGAAAGAGCACGACGAATTCCGGGCCCCGGGCTCGTTCGTGCGGGTGGTGCGCGCCATCGACACCAGCGTGGCGGCGGGCTTGCCGGTGGCGGTCAACACCACCCTCAACCGACTCAATCAGGGCCTGCTCAAGTCGTTGAGGCAGTTCTTGATGGATCACGGCGTGTTCGCCTGGCAACTACAGTTCGCCACTGCCACCGGGAACATGGGCGCGCACCGCGATTTGGTTTCGCCGCCGGAGGATCTGTTGTGGCTGGTGCCCCAGATCGCGGAGCTGTGCCGGATCAACTGCCCTGAATTCAAGATCTATCCCAGCGACGACATTGGCTACTTCGGCAAGCCGGAGTCGGACCTGCGCGATGCGGAAACGACGCTGCCCTTCTGGCTGGGCTGCCGCGCCGGCTGCCAGGTGATCGGGATCGAGAGCAGCGGAAACGTGAAGGGGTGTCTTTCATTGCCCTCGTCGATGCATGGCGAAGCCCGTTTCGTCGAGGGCAACGTGCGGCAGAAGAGCCTTCGCGACATCTGGAGCCGTGCAGACGCTTTCGCGTACAACCGGCTTTTCAGGGAGGAACAGCTCGGCGGTTTCTGCCGCATCTGTCGCTTTCGCGATATCTGCCGCGGCGGCTGTTCCTGGGCCACCTATGCCGGGGGGGGAATCGGAAACGAGAACTGCTTCTACTACCAGGCGGTGAGGCACCGGCGCTTCGACCTGCTTGCCGAGGAGCCGACCGACGACGAGGTCCGCCACTTCGACGGGTACGCGGTGGGTGCGGCCTCGGTCGCCGGGGGCCGACCATGACCGGCGACGAATCCGCATACGGCGGATCCGAGAGAGACGGCGCCGCGCCCCTTCCGCCACTCGACACCATCATCGAACAGGCCCGCGCCGCCATCAACCAGCACGATTTGGGCGACGCGCGGGAAAGAATCATCCAGGGGTTGGCCCTGGCGCCTGAAAACCTGACCCTGCTCGATCTGGGTGGCTTCGTTTGCTTCTTCCTGGGCGACTACGTCGCCACGGAGATGTATTGCCGTCGTGCACTCGCGGTCAAGCCCGACCACGCCTACGCCTGCAAAGGGCTGGGCCTGGCGCTAGCGCGGCAGGGCCGTGTGGATGAGGGCGTGCAAAGCCTTGAACGCGCCATTGCGCTTGCGCCGGAATGGGTGGACTCGTATTGGGACTTGGCTGTGACCCTGCTGGAAGCGGGTCGCTCTGACGAGGCGCTGCATGCGGTCGAGCGGGGTGAGGCTGCCGTGCCTGGCGAGACCAAGCGCCTTCGTGGTCTGGCCCAGACCATACGCACCCGCGGCCGTCGCTAGCAGGCCAGCCTCTTGACGCGAAGGGTACTGCTAAACGGCTTCCGGCTGTCATAGTGGCGCCGCGCGGTGCGCATGTCCGCTGCGTATCCGTACTGTTTCTGTTACGTAAACTACCCTTGCGCTAGGAGGCGAGGCGTGGCCGCAAGAATTGCATTTGTTTCCACTGAGTAACTGAGAAGTGAATTGTCAGTAAATCCTGCCACGACGCTTGGTCGGCTCACTCGAAAAAGCGAAAGAGCCGCTCACACTGTCTGGACACGCGATGCTGGCTTCGTCTACTTTCCCCGTCACTCGCAACCGCGCGGCTGCAATGAAGGCTCACTCAACATCGCATAGCGGGTCCACCCGCAGGTCCGGGCCGGGGATCGTGATCTCGACTGTCACCTGTCCGGTGTCTCGCGGCATTGGTTCGGAAGAGATGACGCGAAGGGGAGGCCATTCTCGTGGCTGACATGGCGACAGTACAGCCGGGTGCAGGTCCGGCCAAGGCTCCTCCTTCCGTGATCGTGGTTTTCGTCTGTGAGAACAGCGCGCGGCCGGGCCGCTTGCCCACTTCGGGCATGCGCTACCGGCCAGAGGAGCCCGACTTCGGCTGGCCGTTCCCCGTACAAGAGGTGGTGGTGCCCTGTTCAGGCCGGCTGCAACCAGAACACTTTCTCAAGGCCTTCGAAGACGGCGCCGATGCTGTCGGCGTCGTGTGCTGTGAAGAGGGCAACTGCCACCATCACGAAGGGAGCAAGCGTTGCCGCCGGAGGGTGGAGGCCGTCTCGTCGCTGCTGGGGGAGATTGGCCTCGGCAAAGAGCGACTAATCTTGTTCCACCTGCCTGGCTCGGCGGTGCAGGACATGGCGCTGGGTGCTGGGGCGTCGGCTCCGGTAACTGTGGATCCGACGCTTGGGCAGAAGCTGGCGGCGGTACGCGAGGGCATTGTCGCTCGTGTGGCTGCCCTGGCGCCGACGCCTCTGCGGGCGACGGGCTTGTCAGAGGACGTTCCGTATCAACTGGAAAGTGAAGATGACAGCGACTAGCAAATTGTCCGAAAAACTGAGCAGCGGGAAGCCTGCCTTGACCGCGGCCTGTTTTCCGCCACATGGAACCGATCCGGCGGCCGTGAAGAAGCTGGCAGCGTGTTTTCCCCCGTCGCTCGACGGCGTGATCGTCGGCGACCACGCAGAGCAGACGCACGGCTCGGCCTTGGCCTGCGCGGTGCTGCTGGCTGCGGAGAAGATCGAACCGATGCTCAGCCTATGCGCGCGCGATCGCAACCGCGTGGCGCTGGAGGCCGATGTGCTGGGCGCCGCCACGCTGGGTGTGAAGAACTTTTTCTGCATGTCGGGCATGCATCAGGCGCTGGGCGGTTTTCCGCAGGCGGCGGGCGCCTACGATATCGATTCCGTGCAATTGACCCAGGCGCTGGCAAAGATGACGAGCGCTGGGCTGGATTTCAGCGGGAACAAGCTCGCGGCGACGCCGTCGCTCACCGTGGCGGCGGCTGCCCATCCGTATCTCCGTCCCATCGAAATGGCCCTCGCGCAGACGAGAAAGAAGATCGCGGCCGGCGCGCAGATCCTGCTCACCGATCCGATTTTTGACCTGGCCGGCTTCGAAGAATGGCTGAAGGCGGTGCGGGCCGTGGGCCTGGACAGGCAGGCCGCTATCATCGCCAGCGTGTTGCCTCTTACCAGCGTGGCGCAAGCCGAGGAGCTGCGCACGCAGCCCGGCAGCCCGATCAGCGATGACATCATCAAGCGTCTGCGCACCGGCGATGCGGCCCAGGCCGGGGTGGCCATCGCGGCCGAGATCGCGAGCAAGGTCAAGACCATGGCCGGTGTGCGCGGTATTCACATCCACAGCGCGGGCTGCGAGTCACTGGTCGCGCCCGTGATCAAGGAAGCCCGCCTAGGGTAGAGCCCGCCATGCCCGAGAAGTACCACATCAAGTCGCTGCCAACCCAGGGGCGCTTTCGCCACGTTGGCAAGTACGGCAGCGTGGACTGGCGCGAGGATTGTGCCCGTTGCAGCAACTGTGTGAAGCCTCGCTGCGTGTTCGACACCTACCGCAAGGAAGCGGCCTACAACCGCGACCCGCACACCTCGATCATTCCGCTTTACGAGTGCCGCGCCTGCCTGTCCTGCGTGCAGGGTTGCACCAAGGGACTCTTGGAGATCTCGCTCAATCCCGAGTACCTGGCCATGGGCGACGGGTACTGGAAACCCGACATCATGGCCACCACCTGGAATCAGGCTGACACCGGCCGGGTTCCCGTCTCGGGCGCCGGTTACCGCGGGCGCTTCCATGGTTTTGGCTTCGATTCGATCTGGACCGACATGTCCGAGATCGTTCGCCCCACGCGTGATGGGATCCACGGTCGCGAATACATCAGCACCAGCGTGGACATCGGGCCCAAACCGATGCGGCTCTCATTTTCCAATGACGGCAAGCTGCTGGGCGAGCCGGCCAGCCTGATTGACCTGCCTTTGCCACTCATCCTGGACGTTCCGTCCTGGCAGGTCGGAGGTCAGGAGCTGGCGCGTGCCCGTCTGACCGCGGCGGCAAAGCTGAAGACCCTGGCGGTGGCCCGCGCTGCCGACGTGGCCGGGGCGCCGGCCGCGGAGATGCCGTTTCTGATTCCGCTGCTTGGCAGCGAGGGTTTGGGCGAAATCCAGAGCATCCTGCCGCAGGTGCGGATGGTCGAGTTCGTGGATAGTCCAGAGGTGTCGGCCCTTGCCGGCAAGGCGAAGGCGACAAATTCCAAGTTGGTCATCGCGGTTCGCTTGCCCCTGCAAAGCGCGGCAGCCGAGCGCATTTTGCAGCTCAGCCGAACCGGCCTGAAGGTGTTCCATCTGTGCGCTGACCTGCATGGCTGCGAGGTGGGGGTGGAAAAGCCTCGACACCTCAAGGACGTCATGCGCGAGATCCATGGCCGCTTGGTCAGAGAAGGCATTCGCGACGAGATCACGCTGATCGTTGCCGGCGGCATCGCCTTGGCCGAGCACATGGCCAAGGCCATCATCTGCGGCGCGGATCTGGTGGCGGCGGACACCGCATTGCTGGTGGCGCTCGGCTGCCGCGTCTGTCGTGGGGTGCAGGATGCGGACCACCAGGATCATTGTCCGGCCGAGGTCCCCAAGCTGGAGAGTGCCTACGCGGTCCAGCGCATGGTGAACCTCATGGCAGCCTGGCATTCGCAGCTTTTGGAGGTGTTGGGCGCCATGGGCATCCGCGAGGTGCGGCGCCTGCGTGGCGAGGTGGGGCGTGCGATTTTCAAGGAAGACGTCGAACGGGAGGCATTCGGTGACCTTCTCCCTCGCTAGCTCAAAAGCCCAGCCCGCGGCCGTTCCGGCGCAGTCCGTCTCCGCCGAGGCCGAGTCCCCCGTGGTCAGCCGCCAGGTGCAGCCCGCGCCTGAGCGCTACCGCAATGCCCTGGGCAAGTACAAGATCAATCGCTCAGCCGACTGCGTGGCCTGTGGCGAGTGCGCCAAACTGTGCCCGCAGGGAGTGCACGTCAAGCCTGATGGCTACACCTTCACCCTGCGACCTCTCGATCATCTGTGCATTGGCCCGGACTGCGCCAAGACCGACCACTTCTGCGTGGCCCGGTGCAAGCAGAAGGCTCTCACCCTGGCGCGCAACCCCACTGTGGACGCCATGGGTGATCCGCGCTGGACCGCCGATCTGATCCTTTCCACCTGGCACATGGCGGAAACCGGCCACCTGCCCGCCGCGGGTCTGGAATACCGGCACGGCGAATCGGGCGGCGGCTTCGACTGCATCGACTTCAAGTTCCCAGCCGCACCGGCCACGGTGGACCCCGCCAAGGTCGACACCAGCCTGGATCTCAACCGCCGCAACGACGGCCGGCCACAGGTGCGCATTGATCTGCCTGTCTACGGCGGCGGAATGTCATTCGGCTCAGTAAGCATCCACACCATCCTCGCCAAAGCGCGCGCGGCCACAGCCTGGAACACCTTCACCTGCACCGGCGAGGGCGGCTATCCCGATCGCCTCATGCCCTATGACGAACACGTCATCACCCAGGTCGCGACCGGCCTGTTCGGCGTGCGCGAGGACACCATCCAGCGTGTGCGCCTAGTGGAGTTCAAGTACGCCCAGGGCGCCAAGCCCGGCCTGGGCGGTCACCTGCTGGGCGACAAGAACACGCCCGCGGTGGCGCGCATGCGCGAGGCGATTGCCGGCAACGCGCTGTTTTCGCCCTTCCCGTTCCACAGCGTGTACAGCGTGGAGGACCACAAGAAGCACCTCGACTGGATCAAAGAGGTGAATCCACGCGCGCTAGTTTCGGTCAAGGTGTCCACGCCTACCGACGTGGACATGGTGGCGGTGGGCAGCTACTACGCCGGCGCGCACATCATCCACCTGGATGGCAGCTACGGCGGCACGGGCGCGGCGCCCGACATCGCGAAGAAGAACATCGCAATGCCTATCGAGTACGCCATCGCCAAGGTGCACAAGTTCCTGGCGGCCGAAGGCATCCGCGACTCGGTCACGCTGATCGTCAGCGGCGGCTTGCGCACCGCCGACGACGTGATGAAGGCCATCGCGCTCGGCGCCGACGGCGTGGTCATCGGCACTGCCGACATGGTGGCGCTGGGCTGCGTGCGCTGTGCCCTATGCGAGAGCGGCCGCGGCTGCCCACGCGGCATCGCCAGTACCGACCCTGAACTGATGATGCTGATGAGCCTGGACTGGGCCACCCAGCGGCTGATCAATCTGCTGCACGCCTGGCGCGAGCGCATGGTTGAGATCCTGGTGGGCCTGGGCCTGCACAGCGTGAAGGATCTGCGCGGCCACAGTGATCTTTTGACCTACACCGAAGCCGCGGAGGCCACGTCATGAGCGAATCGGCCGATCGTCTTCTGGCCACGCGCAGTTCGATCTATCGCGACGCCGAGCCGGTCGAGGGTGAGCGCGCTGAAGAAGGCGGATGCGGCGTCACGGGCTTTGCCTGCAACATTCCGGTGCGCGGAAAGTTCATCTACGAGCCGTCGATCCAGATGCAGAACCGCGGCAATGGCAAGGGCGGCGGTATCGCGGCCACCGGGCTTCAGCCAGAGCAGATCGGCATATCGCGCGAGGTGCTCGACTCGCACTACCTCTTGCAAGTGGCGCTGCTCGACCCGACCGTGCACCCCGAGATGGAGCGGCAGTTCGTGCTGCCCCACTTCGACGTGGCCCTGTCCACCCGGCAAGAGCACATCGACGATCACCGCGACATCCCCGGCCTCACGGTGCGGCCTCCCGATGTGCACCGCTATGTGGTGCGGGCCAAGCCGGCGGTGCTCAAGGGCTTTGCCGAATCCAACGGTCTAGAGAAGCTGTCGCCGCGCGAGCTGGAAGACGAGTTCGTGTGGCGCAATTCCTACCGCCTCAACGACACGTTTTACGCCTCGCTGGGTGACAAGCGCGCTTTCGTGCTGTCGCACGGCCGCGACCAGCTTGTCTTCAAGATCGTCGGTTACGCCGAGCAGAATGTCGAGTACTACAAGCTGGAGGACTTCCGCGCCCATGTCTGGATCGCGCACCAGCGCTATCCCACCAAGGGCCGGGTCTGGCACCCGGGGGGCGCCCACCCGTTCGTGGGGTTGAACGAGGCGCTGGTGCACAACGGCGACTTTGCCAACTACCATTCGGTGTGCGAGTACCTGCGCCAGCGCAACATCAAACAGCAGTTTCTCACCGACACGGAGGTGTCGGTGCAGCTCTTCGATCTGTGGGACCGGGTCTACAAGTACCCGCTGGAATACATCATCGAGGCACTGGCCCCGACCACCGAGCTGGACTTCGACCAGCTTCCGCCCGACAAGCAGCGCATCTACCGCCAGATCCAGGCCACTCACATCCACGCTTCGCCCGACGGGCCTTGGTTCTTCATCATCGCGCGCAATCACCCCGACCAGAAGCGGATGCAGCTTCTCGGCATCACCGACACCGCCATGCTGCGGCCGCAGGTCTTCGCCCTGGCTGACAGTGGTGAAGTGCAGATCGGCCTCATCTGTTCGGAGAAGCAGGCCATCGACGCCACCCTGCGCAGCCTGTCGCGCGAGGATGCGCGCTTCTGTCCGGTCGCCGACAAGTACTGGAACGCGCGCGGCGGCAGCAGCACCGACGGCGGCTCCTTCGTCTTCACCATCAGCGACGACAATGGCAAGAAGAAACTCCACTGCGCCGACAAGTTCGGCCGTCAGGTCAAACTGGACGTGGGTGCCGCACGCTGCGACCAGGTCAAGCGGGAAGCCCCCATTGAGATCGTAGCGGCGGGCATGCGCAAGGCGGTGCTGGAAGCGCTCAAGCAGGGCCGAGCCCAGGATCTCTTCACCCATGTCGTGCAGAACCTGCCCGGCTGGCCTGCCAGCGGCCTGCGCGACCTGTGCGATCGCATCGTCGAGTCCTGTGACAACGGACGCAGCAAGGCCACCGCTATTGAGGCTTTGACCATGCTTTACGACCGGCGCTTCGACACCGGCGACAAGCGGCGCAGCACCGTATTGCCGGTCTTGGAAGAGACGATGTACCGACTCTTCGACGCGAGCCCGCTGCTGGGCCAGCCCGGCGAGGGTAGTTTCCGCCGGCTGAATTGGGCGAGCCGTGAGAAGATCGCAGCACCGCAGCCGGGCGAGGAAGTCCTGGTCATCGACGCGGAGAAGTTCCCGCCCGAAGGCGACGACTGCGATGCCGTGTATCTGCGCCAGGCCTTCCAGGCCGGCTGGCGGCGTTTCATGGTGTATCGCCTGCGCGGCCAGCGCTTCACTGGCGTGGGCCTGGGCCCCGGCACCGACGGCGTGCGCATCGACACCTACGGCTCCAGCGGCGACTACTTGGCCAGCGGCATGGACGGCGAGGAGATCCGGGTGCACGGCAACGCCCAGGACCAAGTCGGTCAGATCGCAAAACGCGGCAAGCTGGTGATCTTTGGCGACGTGGGCCAGACCTTCATGTACGGCGCCAAGGGCGGCGAAATGTACATCATGGGCAATGGCGCCGGCCGGCCTCTCATCAATGCCGTGGGCCGGCCGCGCGTGGTCATCAACGGCACCTGCCTCGACTTTCTGGCCGAGTCGTTCATGGCCGGCGATCCGCTCAACGGCGGCGGCTTTGTCATCCTGAACGGCGTAGAATTCGATCGCCACGGCAAGCTGGTGGCGCAAGCGGTTCCCTACCCGGGCAGCAATCTATTCTCGCTGGCATCAGGCGGCGCCATCTACATCCGCGACCCGCACAAGAAAGTTGTGGAGCAGCAGCTCAACGGCGGCGTGTTCGGCCCGGTCACCGACGCCGACTGGCGGGTGATGCGGCCCTATCTGGAAGAGAACGAGCGCCTGTTTGGCATCGCCATCGAGGACCTGCTGACCGTCAACGGCAAGCGGCTCTTGCCCGCGGACGTGTATCGCAAGGTCAGCGCGGTGTCGCTCGCGGTGCTGGCATCCGCCACGGAGAAGAAGAAATGAACGCGCCGCTAGCGATGACCGATCAAGGTCGCGGTTTTTTCGCGGAAGTCTCGCAGGAGAGCCAAGGGAACCTGTCGGCTTGCCTGCAATGCAAGAAGTGCACGTCCGGCTGCCCGGTCGCTGGTTGGGCGGACATCAAGCCGCACGAGCTGGTGCGGCTGTCCCAGTTTGGTTGCAAGGACGAACTGCTCGGCAGCCGCATGATCTGGGAATGCACCTCGTGCCAGACCTGTACCACCCGTTGCCCGCAGCAAGTGGACATCGCGTCGCTCAACGATGCGCTTCGCCGCATGAGCCGGCGCGCGAGCCAGGTGAACAGCAAGACCACCGTGCCGGCCTTCAACGACATCTTCCTGCGCACAGTGAGAAAGCGCGGCCGCATGTTCGAGGCCGGGCTCATGGCCTCGTTCAAGCTGCGCACCATGCAGTTGTTCTCCGACATGGGCAAGCTG
>Ga0182027_10004368_pt1 | contig 21910 bp, 13 predicted proteins | sample 712E1DmetaG_FD_121300 | JGI IMG/M metagenome (GOLD analysis project Ga0182027, IMG submission 121300) | Permafrost microbial communities from Stordalen Mire, Sweden - 712E1D metaG (Illumina Assembly) | ecosystem: Environmental > Terrestrial > Soil > Wetlands > Permafrost | place: Sweden... | reverse complement strand
GGCGGTCTGGTCGAAAACGAAACTGCTGTCCGCGCTTATCGCCTGGGTCAGGTCCCCGCTCCAAACCACCGTATTGGAGGCGGCCTCCGCGATCTTTGTGGTAAGGGTCACGGTTGCGGCGGCGCCGCTTGCGTTCTGGACATGCGTAAGGATCTTTATGTCGGCAGAGGCGTCGGTAGCCGTCAATGCCGCGACATACGTTCCCCAGTTGTTGACAACAGAGTATACGTTGGCCGGGACATACACCTTGTTGGTAACATGCATCCACACCGGCCGGAACAGTCCGCCATCACCCATGCCGTACTTGAATTCACACGAAAAATGGGGATACAAGTAAAACCCCTCAACGTTGCTTACCTTGACCGCCAGGACATTGTCCGCTCCTCCGAGTGTCGCATAGGGGGTGATGTCCACGATAAAGGGTTCGAAACCGATCACATGGGTGGCGCTCGGATTGTATTTGCTGTTGGTTTTTATCATGGTGCCGTTGATCCACACCTGCGCACCGATATGCGCGCCCTCGAATTCGACGAAGATCTTCTTGGTGGAATACGCATTATCAAGCGTGAAGTGCTTTCGGTACCAGGCCACCGTGCCTACGCCGTTGCCCGGGCCGCCCGCGGCCATGTTAAGAAACGTCTGCACGTCGGCCCAGGTGTGCGGAATGCCGACGGTATTCCATGCCGCGTCGTTGAACGCCGCGGTCTGCGCATTTACCGGATCACCGACATTGAACTTCCACGGTGTGGCGCCCAAATTGATCTTGAGCCTGACGCTCGGGTCCGGAACATACGTTTCCGCTGTGCACAACGAGAACGCGATACCGGCAATAACCGCCGCAATCAACGCAATCCTGTTTTTCATACCAACCTCTCCCCCAATTTTTGTGAATACAATTGTGAGATATATTCCTGTTAGAAACAATTCGTACTCGACAAATCTTCCGCCCGCTACTCTTCGAGGTGCCTCCGCAGCCAACGCCGCCTTATCGCAAATCAATCCTCTCGGGGCTACCAATGAGGGGGTGTGGGTTCAGACATCAGACGTTTACATCAAGTAGGGGCACAGAATCCTGTGCCCCTACAAAAACGCGCCGGGCGGCAAAACCCCAGGCTGAACCTCTCCCACAACAAATGTTCTTCTATCTCAGCACCACCGCCCGCTTTACAAATGTGCTTCCTCCGTCCACGGCGCAGCGTACCAGATACACACCGTTGCCGATTGCACCGGATAGCCCGCTCACAAGCGGAAGCGGATGCCAGCCCTCCGACTGTTTGAAACGATCCACGTGCCGTACGATTTTGCCGCTCGCGTCAATCACGTCGAACGACACCAGCGCCGGCAGAGTAAGGAAGTACTTGAGCACGCGACCGACCATGACCATCTGCACGGTTGCCGCCGCAGAGGGTGCACGATTGGGGACCGGCCCGATCACCGACACCGATGAAATGGGCGGTACCGGCAGCGTGGTAAACGATGCGGTTCCACTAGCGATGCCCGGCGATGCGGCGGTAACCGTCACTGTCCCTGCTGCAAACGTGGACCGAACCGCGACCTTGCACATTCCGCCTTCGGCCGTGAGCTCGTGGTCGCCCGGCGAATGGGCAAACTGGCCGCCTGGCGAGGTGTTGTTGTCCGCGCCGCCGCGGTAATTACCCGGGCCGGACACGCTGAACGTGACGTTGGGGCTCGACGTGGGGCACCAATTGCCCTGCGCGTCGACAATGGTGGCAAGGACGAAGGCCGCGTCCGAACCGTTTGCATAGATTTTGAAGGTGTCCCCGTAACACGGCTTTACGACCGGAGTCGCAACTGTCAACTGAACGTGGTCCGGTGCGCCCGCGGTCTTTTTCTCATCGAAGCACACTACGTTTCCTGCCGCGTCCAAACCTTCGGCGCGCACCGTTCCGGATGCCCAGGTCACGTTCCACTGGCATTGACGCGGCAGGAGCGTGTTGTCGTTCGTTGAGTCGGGGAAAGGCACCATGGTTCCCTGGGACGTCCCGTTGATAAGCAGCCGAACGCTCGGGCAATTGGAAAATGCGTTTTCCGTTATGGCGCCGCCCCGGTTCCAATGGTGCGCAAGCTTGACAACAGGTTTTACGGAGTAGTTCATCCAACACGCCTGGTAGATCCAATACAGCATTTTGGGAATACGGTTCCAGTCCATCATGGACGTTCCGAACGACCGCCCGATGCCGACTTCACCCGGCGTCTCGGCCATGTACCATTGGACAAGGCCGAAGCACTTCGCCTGCTTGCTGCTTTTCCAGTTCTGGATGTACGAGGTTGCGTAGGTGAGCTCGTTGTCGTAGTTGAACCGGAAATCTCTCGCTCTGTAGTCCCAGGCTTCCGCTCCCCACGACGGAATAGCCGGGTATTGCTGGTGAAAGGCGATTTCGCACCCTGTAAACGAGCAGGCGACCACGCTCGCCACCCCGGCCTGCGCCGAGGGTACCGCCTCCCAGTACCCCCTGTCGGACATGGCACGCGTGTGCACCGGATCCCAGACGCTGTCGATGTTCTTCCGGATATCCTGTTCGAGCGTGGCGGAAAAGGGACCGTTGCTCACTTCCCAACAGAGAATGGAGGGATTGTTCCTGTCGCGGATTATCATGTCCCGGTGAAATTCCTTCTTGAGGGCGCTTTGCATGGCCGATGGATTTGCCAGGGTTCCCTCAATGTCGCCGCTGGGCTGCGCGAGCATGACGCCGAACTGGTCGCATGCCTCGGTAAATTCGCCGCTGGCCGTTGCGTGGCCGGGCCGCCAGAAATTGCCGCCGATGTCGGCCATGAGCTTGGCATCGCGCCATTGCTGCTCTTCGGGCACGGCGCATCCGAGCGCCGGATAATCGTACCGGGAGGCGCCGCCCCACATGTAATGCGGATGCCCGTTGATTATCGGGAAGTCGGCGGTCCACGTGATCACCCGGATACCGAGGGGGCTTTCGAACACGTCGACAGTCTTGGTTCCAACCTTGACAATGTGGTAGACGCGGTATAGATAGGGTCTTCCATAGATGCTGTTCGCGGGATACCAGAGATTCGGATTTGTAACCGTGGCTGTCTGATCAAAGACATATGCAGTGTCCGCCGCAATGGTTTGCGTCTGGTCCTGCGTCCAGACAACCGTGTGGGCCGAATCGACGATTTTTGTGGTGAGAGTCACGCCTGCGGGCGATCCGCTTTCATTCTTGACGTGCGTGAGGATTCGCACATCGGCGGAGGCCGAGGTTGCCGTCACCGCGGCCACATACGTACCCCAGTTGTTGACAACAGAGTATACGTTGGCCGGTACATACACCTTATCGCAAACGTACATGTACACGGGCCTAAAAAGCCCGTTGCAACCCATACCGTATTTGAAATTCTCGGCAAACCCGGGATCCGTGTAGAAACCGCCCGCGCTGCTCACCTTGACTGCAAGGACGTTTTCGGTTGCCCCGAAATGCGCATACGGTGTGATGTCAACAATAAACGGAATAAAGGCGATCACGTGGGTGGCGGTGGGGTTATAGGCGCTGTTGCCCGGAATAAAGGTGCCGTTGATGTACACTGCGGCGCCGATGCCCGCGCCCCTGAATTCGACGAATATTTTCTTACCCGAATAGGCGTTGTCGAGGGTGAAATGGCATCTGTACCATGTTGAAGCGTCGTAGCCGGGCCCCGGGCCTCCCGTTGCTTCGTTCAGAAAGGATAGCGTGTCACTCCACGTGTGCGGAATGCCGACGGTATTCCATGCCGCGTCGTTGAAGGTCGTGGTCGATGCGCCGATGGGATCGCCTCTTGTGAACTTCCAGGGCATTGAGCCAAGGTTAATCTTAAGTCTGACCGTGGGATCAGGAACATAGGTTTCCGCGTAGGTGACAAACGACGATGTCATCGCAAATAGCAGAGAAGCGATCACCAACCTTCTTGCAAACATGAACTCCCCCTTTTGGGTTTGCAATTAATCGATTAATCTATGCTTTGAATCATGCTTCAAGATGACCCGATCCAACCTCCACCGATTGAAGAACCCCGAAGCACCACGACTACAACTGCATATAACACTACAGGAGTAGCCCTGACAGCGAACCTGCGAGGACGCGCAACTACGACCGGATGTACGCCCCAGTGAGCAGCCTGCACCGCGATTACAACCGGATGTACACCCCGGTGAGCAGCCTGTAATGCGCTCGCTGTGGGATTCAATTCATTTGTTCACGCACAAGGTGCTGCAGGATACAAGGGGAAAATCGCGAGATACGGTTCAGATATGGGGCAAGCATTTGAAATACTTTTGGCGAGCAGTTCTCCCCCCTGCCCATCCATAAATATATTAAAGAAATTGGGGAAAAGCGTAGAATTGTTTGCGCGACGCTCGGCTGGGTTCCCTCAGATAAATTGGCTGGATGGGCGCACCGCTCAGCACGCGGCGCGCCCTACAGTCCTGCCCGGCGCACGGGCAGAGGCGGGGACCTGATTTTACCTTGCGAACAGGACTTTGCTGGTAACTTCGGCCTCCCCCAGCCGGCAACGGAGGATATATGCGCCGCGGCCGACCATTGCGCCGTTGCCCGAGGTTCCCAGGCTCAGCGTGTGATACCCTGTTGCCGACGTGCCCTGGTAAAGCCGGGCCACAAGCCTGCCTGTCGGAGAATACAATTCGAACAGCACGCGTCCCTGCGCAGGCATAAAGAATCCCACGGAAAGCCCCCGGCCCTGGGAATTCGACAGCACCGTGACCCGGCCGGGGTCCGCAGCTCTCTGCAATTCGGTCACCCCGGTTAGGGGAACAATCCAGAATGTATCCACCGACGAAAAGCTGCCGAAATTGAAGTTCGCGCTCACCCGCCAGAACAATCTGCCATAGGGCAGGTCGGCCTGGGGAAGGTACGATGTATCGGAAAGCGGCAGTGAAATAAGCGGATTGGCGAAATTTCCGATCGTGTCAACTTGGATCCGGTACGACGACGCGCCGACCCCGGGATGCCACGCAAAGGCCGGACGTCTGTTGGCCTGGGAATCGGGCGCAATCGGGATCAGGAGGGGAACCGAGTCGTTCTGGATGGTGAATGTATCGGTCTGCGAGTACTGTGTTCCGGCCGTTGACTTGACATGCCAGAGGATGCGCCCGATGGGCAGGTCTACGAGCGGCCGGTAGAACGTGTCGGCAACGATGTCGGAGATGAGCGGCGACGCAAACCCGGGGCCTGTGGCGACCTGGACCGTATACGACGACGACGCGTTTGCCGCATGCCACAGGAGCGTGGGCCGGCGGTTGAGCGTGGGATCGGGCGTGTACGGGATAAGGATCGGCGTTGACGGATCAAGAATGGTTACCAACGATACCGCCGACCAGGTCGAGGTATCCGCGTCGTTTGACACGCGCCAGAAGATTGTTTTGATGGGAAGGTCGACAAGCGGCGCATACGATGTGTCGGACAGCGGTATGGATATTATGGGGTTTGCAAACGTGCGCACCGTATCTATTTGCAACCTGTAAACCGGTATCCTGGCGTTTGCCAGCCAGCGGAACAGGGGCCGGCGGTTGTAGGTGGGGTCGGGCGTGCAGCCGACCGGGACCGGCGATGGCGGTTTCCCCACCGCATAATGCGCCTTGATCGTGTCGGCCGAAAGCGCATAGTTGTACAGCCGAAGCTCGTCGATTCTCCCTTTGTCAAAGAGTTTCACGACGCCTCCCTGAAGTGTCTGGCAGGCGATTCGTGCGTTGGCCGCCACGGGATACCCTATGCCGCCCGAGTATGGTGTGGTCGCCTCAAGGTTTCCATTTACGTAAATCTTGAAGGCGGCTCCGTCGTATGAGCCCACGATGTGATACCATTTCCCGGCAAGAATTTGCGTTGTCGAAACAGCCTCATACCACGCGTATCTTCCGCTGTTGGCAGCCGCAAACACTGCTTCATTATTGGCGTCGGTGTACAGACCATATCCGTTGTAGACGCCGGATGCGACGTACTGGTAGTCGAATATGAAGGCTCCCATTGCCGTATCGGTGTTGTACCACGCTTCAACGGTGAGCTGGTTAAGCGCAAAGCTGTCCTTCGAATTTGCGACCGTCAACTCGTAATTCGTGCCGGTGCACTGCAGCGCCTTGCCGATTACTCCCTTGCCCTGGCCCACGCCCGTTCCCGTCCAGGAAGCATTGTACCCGTGTCCGGTGACGTCGTAAAAGGTGTTGCCGGAAGCGGAATCGAAGGACCAGGACGCGACGAGTTTTTGCTGAAGGATCTGGGCTTCCGAGGATTTCTGAAGACAAGCAACGAGCGCGAAGCCAAGGACCCATAGTGGCAACCGTTTCACATATGCTCCCTTGCTGAAGTGTAGTCCCAAGAAAATTCGTGAAGAAAGTGCTGCATGTCTAGTACTAAATATATGCTATCCAGTCTTGTCTGTCTGCATCAACGACAAGAAAGTGTTTTCCGGCAGAAAACCCCGGTGGGCGGCTAGCGGCGCCGTGATGTGTTGATATTGACAAAGAACGAAATGCCGTACTTGAAGGCGCGGTTGTAAATGTCGTAGTCGAGGTTGGGCTGGCTCTTGTTATCGTAAATGTCGATGAGGCCGTGACAGTAGGAGGCCCAGATCCGCAGGTCACCGAACCACGCGATCGGGAGATCATAACCAACGGTTCCGCTCAGGCCGAAATCCACGGACCCCGTGAGCGTGTCGATGTTGTCGGTTTGTGAAGTATTGGAATTGTAAACCCGCGTGGTGACCTGGGATTCCATGAGGAAGCCGAATTCCGGCCCGAAAGTTACGTAAATGCTGCCCGGTATCATGAGGGGGAGCATTCCCTTGAGATACACCGGAACCTGCAGATACCGGTAGTCGTATTCAAACTCGCCGCTCACGAGGTTAATGGCCCCGAGCGACAAGTTCCCCGAGACAATGCCTCCCCGCTTCTCGTAGTTGAGCCCGATGCCCGCGCCGACGTACTCGTTGAAATTGACCTCCCCGGCCAGGCCGAACATGATGTAGCCCACCCATTTCGACTCGTCAACGCTGATGCCCTGCGGCGTTTTGTCAACCTGCACCATGGAGGCCGTGCCGCCGATGTTTGCGCCGACGCAAAACGACGGTTCGCCAAGCGCGGTGCATGCCAGCAGACACACTATTGTTCCCACCCATCGAACCATGTTTGGTGCTCTCCTTTTCGCAACAGCGAGACTTAACAAAAAATAGGTGCGGCACGAAGCCAAAGCAAGCAGTGAAATGGCGCCGGTGCGATCGGTGGAACCGCATGCAGAAAAGGCAATTCCGATGAGTGCCCAGGCCACAGGGGCCGAGAAAATCACTCACTTGCGGGATGAGTTGGACTCACGCCCCGTGTGGGAGGCCAGCCATTCGGCCACGGCGCGTGGAATCCACTCGTGCCCGCCGTCGAAAATGGTGACGCGGGAATTGCCCGCAAAGCGCCGAAGAAATATTCGCCGGGCAAAAAGCGGGTCGTGCGCCGTGTCCGAAGGTTGCGGATTCTCAAGCGTTCCGCCGTACGCGCTAAGCTGCCGGATTTCCCCATCGGAAACGGCAGCAACCCCGGCGGCCGCGGCAACGGCATTGAATGCCGCCAGTGTTTGACTTACAGGAACAGGATTGACCCCGTGACCGTCGTCGCGCCCTGCGGCAAAATCGAAAGGGACATCCTTTGCAGCGGCGAGCCGGCCCAGCGGGGAACGCGATTCGTATTGAGCACGGACCTCCGGGCGCTCTTGTGGTGCGCCGCCGAAGCAGCGCCGCATGTCACGTCCGTATTGCCGGTCGGCGTGGATCCCGTACCACGAAACCAGATCGCTAATGCCGACCCATGCGCTCACCGCTGTCCAGCGTTCGGGAAACCGCGAAGCCTCGAGCATTGCCATGTACCCGCCGCCCGACATTCCCGCAAGGTAAATGCGATCGGTATCCAGCGCGAAATGCGCCGCCGTCCAGTTCAATGCGTCAATAACATCGCGGCACGCCGCGTCGGACCCGCAGGCAAGGGGATGATCGTCTGCGCCGCGAAAATCGGGGAACAGGTACAGCCAGCCGCGGGTTTGCGCTTCGCGCTCAAGCTCCCCATACATTTCCCGCTGTTCCATGTTCGCGCTCCAGGTATGCAGGGCAACTACAATGGGGTACGCTACCGCTTGCTGATGGACCCGCCTCGGAACGATAAGGTAGGCGGACTGCGGCGTGGAATCATACGTGCTTGTAAAGGAGATCCTGTGGCGGCCGGGAGCAAGGAATGATTGCGAAAAGGCAATTCCTGAGAGAATCAATAGAGCGAGACACACGGGCGTGAAAATGCGAAGGAAATCCTTTTTATAACTCATATCGGTGATCGCCCAAGATAATGCGAAATGGCGTACGACGGTTTATGTTCCCGGCTGCCCCAAAGGCTTCCCCGCCACATGCTTGACAACATATTGTTCAGGAATAATGCGGACCGAAGAACAGAAAACAGGGTGTAAGCGTGGCTTCGCAGAATCGCCTCAGCTCCCCGTCTTCTCCATTTCCATCATTTGCGCATACGTAAACACCGGGCCGTCCTTGCACACGTACTTGGGGCCGATGTTGCATCTGCCGCACTTCCCTATGCCGCAGCTCATTCTGCGTTCCTGGGAGGTGATGATGGTCTCGGGCGTGAACCCGAGTTGCAGGAGCGGGGGCATGGTGAACTTGAGCATGACGGGCGGTCCGCATACGATACAATGTGCATTTGCGGAGCTCGGCGCAACCTGACTCACCACGGCCGGCACGAATCCTTCGCGGCCTTTCCACGAAGCGTCTCCCTTGTCGACCGTTATATGGGTAGCTATGTCGGAGCGCCGCTGCCACTCGGAAAGTTCCCGTTTGTAGAGCAGTTCGCCCGGACTGCGCGCGCCGTAGATGATGGTGATTGTCCCGTAGTTCTTGCGTACAGAGTCGTTCAGCAGGTAGCGGATGGTGGCGCGGAGCGTGGTAAACGCAAACCCGCCGCCCACGATGAGGAGGTTTCTTCCCTTGAGATTTTCCAGCGGAAAGCTGTTTCCCAGCGGCCCGCGCAAGCCCATGGTGTCGCCTTCGGCCATGTCGTGCAGCGCCGTGGTGACAAGACCGGTCGGATAACGTTTTACGGTGAACTCCGCATACCCTTTGTCCAGAGGAGACGATGCGATACCGATGGGAATTTCCCCGGCGCCGGCAACATGCAGCATTGCGAACTGGCCGCATTTGTGGGTAAACTTCTGTTCGTCGGCCTTATCGCAGAAGGCAAAGCGGAATGTCTTAAGGTCTTTTTCGTCGTTTTCGACGGTTACCTTCTCGATGCGGACTTTGTACGGAACATACGGATTTGCGGCAGTGTTCATGCGGTCACCTTGGAAAGCGTCTCGCGAATGTCTATGTTGCTTGGACAGGCAGTAACGCACCGGCCGCAGCCGACGCAGAATACCGTGTTGAAATTTTCCGGCGCATACGAAAACTTGTGCATCACGCGCTGACGCATGCGCTCACCCTTCTTGCCGCGCGGATTGTGGCCCGACGCCTCGCGGACAAAGGAGGCGAACATGCACGCGTCGTGGACGCGCAGCCTGCTTCCGGCTTCGCGCTTTGCGCGGTCGCTGAAATCGAAACAGTGACAGGTGGGGCACAGAAATGTACATGCCCCGCAACTCAGGCACGTTTCCGCGATGCTTTCCCAGAATGCAGGATCGGATCTTCCGGAAAGCGCTGCGGGAGCCTGTTGCACGGCGACACCGGGTATTTGTCCGGCAACATCCGATTCCTGTTTGTCGCGCTTTTGCAGTTCCTTTGCCGAGGGATCGCGGAACAGGCTCTTGTTCTTCTTCACAAAAGCCTGGCCTTTGGCGGTCAGGGGCTCCAGTAGGAGCACGGTGCCCAGATTGAACCCGATGATGTCGGCGCCCTGTTTCGAAGAAGGTGAGCCGCCCGTGGACGTGCAAAAGCATGCCGCCTCGGGTTTGTTGCATGCGAGCGAAATCAAGAGCGCCGCATCTCTGCGTTTGCTGTAATAGGGGTCGGTGTATTTGTCGTCGGTAAAGACTCTGTCGAGATGTGAGAGCGCCAGCGCGTCACACGGGCGAACGCCGAAAATGACGTCGGCCGTGCCGCTTACCGGCACTTCCCGCACGCCGCTTGCGTCGAACCTGGTGATTTCCTCACATTGCGGAAAGAACTCCCGCTTGGGAGGCAGCTTGAAATTCTCGTACTCCAGAGCCAGATCGCTTTGAGAGGTGATATCCGCAAGCACAACCCCGGTCGGAGAATGGACCGGACCGCGCACCGTGCCAAGTTTGAGCAATGCTGCCGTGAATTTCTTCAGATTTTTGATATCCAGCGCGACGGATTGCACTCTATTTCTCCTCCGGATCGGTAATGAAACACTGGCTGTCGTCCTGTTTAAACATGTTGAGCAGGGGCGCCTCGTCGCCGGAAATTCCCGGAACGCTGCAGAACAGATCATGCGCATCCTGCGCGAGCTTCTGTGTAAACAGGCGCAGGTCTATTCCCATGGGGCAGGCATTGACGCATGCGTCACATTCGACGCAGCGTCCGGCCTGATGAAACATCCGGCCCATATGGAAGGCTATGGTCTCCGACAGCTCGTTCGCGGGCGACACCCAGGCGGGCTTCTTCTGGTCGGCAAAGCATACCTTGCAATAGCAGTTGGGGCACGCTTCACGGCAGGCATTGCACCGGATGCACCTTGAAATCTCTTTGACAAAGGCCTTCCACCGTTCTTGGGAAGACTTTGCCGCAAATGCCTTGACGCGCGCATAGCCCGCTTTTGCCGGCTTCCGGCTTTCGCCGGTAATGCTGATGTCCGCGTCCCTGACCATGGGGTTTACGCATTCAAGACAGGCTCGACCGATTTCGTCTTTCTTTCCTTGTGCGCCTTTTACGGCGGCTGTCATGCCGTTGCACGGCATGCCGATAACAATGACATTCGCCCTGGGTACCTGGTTTTCCTTGACGAGTCCGCCTACAGACCGGCTGTCGCACCCTTTGGCGATAACGGCAATTCGCGGCGGCTTGTACCCGTCTTTTGGCCGGGCAGGCTTTTCAAACTGCTTGGGCAGAAACGTGGCCAGATTCGCCGTACAAAAACCGTTCCAGACAAGATTTTCCACGTCGGCTGCGCTTCGCGCAAAATATGGCCGCGACGAATTGGCACGAGACCCTTTGCGGAAGCCGACGATAACGTCGACCTTCTTGTCGTCGAAGAGTTGCTTCGCCGCTGCCTTCATTTTCTTTTCTGCGTCCTGCATCCGTACTCTCTCTTGCTGTCAACGTTACGCTAACGAACGTTTGCCGCAATCGTATCTTCCTTCACGATCTTCCGCGGTGTTTTGAGCTTCCGAACGTCGTTTACCACTTTTTCTATAAGCGAGGCAAACCTGCCGCCTTCCGATGCCGAAACCCATGAAAACTGGACACGCTCCGGTTCAATCCCGAGATATTCGAGAAAGCTCTTGAGCATGGCGAATTTCCTGCGCGCAACCAGGTTGCCGCTGATGTAATGGCAGTCGCCCGGATGGCAGCCTGATACCAGAACGCCGTCGGCCCCTTCCTGGAGGGCCTTGATAATATAGAGCGGATCAACACGTCCCGAACACGGCACGCGGATCACGCGCACATTCGCCGGATACTGCATTCTGTTCACGCCGGCAAGATCCGCCCCGGCATAGGAACACCAGTTGCACAAAAAGGCGACGATGGTCGGTTCGCTTTTGTTGGTCGGTTTTGCCACGTCATTCTCCTCAATCAGACTGGAAGATTCACCGCAAAGGCGCAAAGAACGCAAAAAAAAAGAATAGTTTTTACCAAGGTCTAGGCACGTATCACCATTTTCGTCTTTTCTAAACTCTATTTTACCTTTGCGTTCGTCTCCGCGTCCTTTGCGCCTTTGCGGTGAGGCATTTCTTAAATCGTACTCAACATGCTCAATATCTGTTCGTTCTTGAACCCGTTCAAATCTATCGCGCCAGCCCTGCATGATGCCGCGCATGCGCCGCAGCCTTTGCAGAGCGCCTCGTTGACAACTGCAATTCCCTTCACCGGGTCCAGCTCCACCGCGCCGTATGCGCACACAGCTACGCAGGCTCCGCACCCGCTGCACATTTCCTGTCGAATACTCGATATCTTGCCCTCGGATTCAATTGACTTTTTCGAAAGTATGGTGGCCGCGCGTCCTGCTGCCGCGCGCGCCTGCGCAATGGTCTCGCCGATATCCTTGGGATAATGGGCCAGGCCGCATACGAATACGCCGTCGGTCGCAAAATCAACGGGACGAAGCTTGACATGCGCTTCGAGGAAGAATCCGTCCTGTTCCAGCGGCACCTTGAAGAATTGCGACAGCGCCTTGTTGTCCGGATTGGCAACGATTCCTGCACTGAGAACCAGAAGATCCGGTTTTATCGAAATGGTTTTTCCCAGAATGGCGTCCTTGACCGATACAACCAGATTACCGCCCTTGTTCGTTACTTCGGGCTTCTTGTTCTTTTCGAACCGGATGAAAATCACGCCTTTTTCGCGCGCGATTCGGTAGTATTTCTCGCGCAGACCATAGCTGCGTATGTCGCGGAATAGAATGTACACGGCAGTCTTCGGGTTCTGTTCCTTTATTGCAATGGCGTTCTTGAGTGCGTTGGAACAGCACACGCGGCTGCAATAGTCGCGTATGTCATCGCGTGAGCCCACACATTGAATCATCACGACGGATTTTAGATTAACGATTGCAGATTGCGGGTTGTCGGACGCCGAATCGTCATGGAACAGTTCTTCGAGCCGGCGCTGTGTTATTATCCGTTCATTCTTGCCGTAAAGATAGTCCGTCGGCTGATGCTCATTTGCCCCGCTGGCAACAATCACCACGCCGTGATCGATGGCCGCGGCGTTCCCTTCGAGCTCGGTCTTGAAATTCCCCACATAGCCGGAGACATTCTTGATTTTCGCGTTCAGGTGCGTTGTGATTCTGGAGTGATGAGTAACGTTTTTAATCAACCGAGAAAGTTCCGGCCTGGTCGCTTTTCCGGACAGCGTTGACCGGACATGCAGCAAATTGCCGCCGAGCTCGCCGCTTTTCTCCAGCATGGTGACGTCGAAATCCTGATTTGCAAGGTCAAGCGCAGCGGTCATTCCTGCCAGGCCGCCGCCGATAACAAGCGCGCCTTTGGTAACGCCCATGCTCTTCCTGTACAGCGGCGCCGCCAGCTTTACCTTGGCAACAGAGGCGCGCACCAGGTCGCAGGCCTTACGCGTCGCATTGGCAGGCTCTTTCTGGTGCACCCAGGCGCAATGCTCGCGGATATTGGCGAATTCGAACAGGTATGGATTGACGCCGGCTTGCTCCAGGGTCTTCTGAAACAGCGGTTCGTGCGTACGCGGCGTGCAAGCAGCCACCACAAGTCTGTTGAGTTTGTGAGTCTCGATGGCGGCCTTGATTGCTTTTTGCGAATCCTGCGCGCAGGAAAACATGAGTTCGCCAGCGAATTTCACGCCGGGCAGGCTTTGCGCGTATTGTACCACGGCCGGCACGTCCACCACGGAGGCGATGTTGATGCCGCAACGGCATACGTACACGCCGATTCTGGGCGGTTCGCCCCGCAGATCCTTCTGTTTGGGAAGATCCGCCATTATTTCTTTGACTTCAAGATCGCCCATCGTGGATGCGGCTGCCGACGCCGCCCCGCTTGCCTCCATGACCGATTCCGGTATGTCTTTGGGGCCGCTCACGCTGCCGCAGGCAAAGATGCCGGCGCGGCTGGTAGTGACGGGTTCCATTGTGTCAACGCTTACGAAACCGGACGAGTCAAGCCGGACATGCAAATTATTGGCAGCCGCCATGGACGAGACCGACGGTTGCATGCCGACCGACAGCACGAGCATGTCGAATTTCTTGGACGAAACCTTTCCGTCCTGCGTTATGTACCGAATATTCAGATCGTTGGTAACGGGATCGCTCTCAACCGATGCGATGCGGCCGTTGATAAGCGTTGTGTCGTGACGGTCCCGCGCCTTGTCGATAAACCGGTCGAAACCCTTGCCGTATGCGCGTATATCCATGTAGAAAATGGTGGATTTCGCTTTCGGCAAGTGCTCCTGGGTGATGATCGCATCCTTTGCCGCCTGCATGCAGCATATTGCCGAGCAATGTTCGTTGCCGGCCGAGATGTCCCTCGATCCGACGCATTGCAGTATCGCTATTCGTGTCGGTTCCTTCTTGTCGGACGGCCGCATGATGTGGCCGCCCGTTGGACCGGAGGCGCTCAGGAGCCTTTCGTATTCGATACTCGTGACAACATTGGGAAACACGCCGTACCCGTATTCACCCTTGAGCTTTGCGTTGAATTCCGTTGTTCCGCAGGCGAGAATAACCGACCCGACTTCGATTGTCACCATTTCGTCTTTTTGCGTAAAATCAATGGCATTCGTGCCGCATGCCTTCTGGCACAGCCTGCAGGTGCCTTTCTTCAGGTACAGGCAGCTTGCCGCATCGATCACCGCAACCGCGGGAACAGCTTGCGGAAAAGGAATCCTGATGGCCTTAGTCTGAGAAAGTCCCTTGTTGTAGGGGTCCGGAACCTTGGTAGGGCATTTGGTGACGCATATGCCGCAGCCCGTGCACTTGCTTTCGTCAACATACCGGGGCCGTTTGAGGATTTTCACCTTGAGATTAGGCGCAACGCCCTCGACACCGGCGACTTCGCTGTTGGTAATGATATGCAAATAGGGATGGCCGCCTGCCTGGACGAGCTTGGGAGACAGGATACACATTGCGCAGTCGTTGGTAGGAAATGTCTTATCGAGCTGCGACATACGGCCGCCGATGGACGGGCCGCTCTCAACGAGAAAGGTTTCAATTCCCATCTCGGCCAAATCCAATGCAGCCTGAATCCCGGCCACGCCGCCGCCAACCACCATTGCTTTTTTATACATAGGTATTACGCCCTGTTACCGCTTGTCACGAGGACACATTCCGATTCCAACATCATTGCGAGCGAAGCGAAGCAATCTCCTGTTGGCCGCATTGTCTTTCCGCAACGAATTGAGCAATTTGCAGTCGCGTACGCAACGGGAGATTGCTTCGTCGCAGACTCCTCGCAATGACGCGTATGTGCGCGGAATTTCATCACGCACATGTTACTTTCCAGCCTTTGCTTTCGCCTTCTTCGCCGTAACCCGTTTCTTTCCCGCAACCGCGCCTTTTACCAGTTCGCGCCGCAGCGTCTGGGACTTTTTGTCGAATTCGTCTTCCCTGGCAAGCATTTCGGCCGGGGCAAACCCGTCCCGTACCGCCATATGCCGAAGCGCCCGCATGATATCGGTAAAATCCACCTGCTGGGGGCATCGGGCATAGCACCGGTAGCACATCATGCACAACCAGATGGCCTGCGACGCCAGAACTTCCTGACGCATGCCGTACAGCACTTTACGGATGATGGTCCGGCAGTTGTATTCCTCGTCGATGTTCGTGACGGGGCAGCCGGCTGCGCAGGTGCCGCACGCGAAACATCTTTTGATGTTCGCCCCACCCGGCATGAGCGCTACTTCGTCCCGAAAAGTCGGATCGAGTTCTTCTACGACTATCACGTCTGTGTTACTCTTTGCCATGATGACCGTTCCCCTTATGACTTCAAATGCCGTATTTGAAAGACCTCGCAGCAAGCTGCGAGGACCGCGATTACAACCGGATGTACGCCCCGGTGAGCAGCCTGCAATCTTTCCATCCCTATGGAACAAAAACGTACTCATAGTCGCTGGCATTCCCCGAAGCAGGGCTTCGGGGAATGCGCTCGCTATGGGATTCAATCGTCAATCATTAATTCTTTTTGAAATTTGCATTTTCAATCTGCAATCTACAATCTGAAATCTGCAATTTCTCTAGGCCTTCGGTCCCATGCCCGCAATGCACTGATCCTCGCGCACCACTTTCCGCGCACCGCCGTCGTTTGACGTAGACCAGTCTTGCGGCACGGCAATAGACTCCAGCATTGCAACCTTGTCGAGTGACTTGGCCCTATCGTAGATAAGCTGCCACGCGCAATCGGTTTGTTCGCTCACTTCGCATTTGCCGTTGCGCGAACTGCCGCACGGACCGTTGAGCTGCTTCTTTGAGCAGCGGGTGATGGGACAAATGCCGAAGTACTGGCCGAGCCGGCAATTTCCGCAGCCCGCGCATTTCTCCGCCCACACTCCTTGCGATTCAAGAATTCCCATGAACTGCGTATTGAGCCCGGGATACACCGCGGTTTTTGGAAACCGTTCGGCAAGCGCCTGAACGCCCGCGCCGCATCCGAGCGACAGAATGGCGTCGTATTCGCCGACTCGCTGGCCCAGCACATCTATGAATGCATCTTCACACTGGCGCTCGATGGTGCATTCGTGCACGGTAACGTTTTCGCGTCCGGCAAGCTTGAGCGACATGCGCAGGGCCGATCCTATGATGCCGGTCTCGCGTTCGCCTCCGGCAAGACAGACGGTAACGCAGGTGCCGCACCCGACAACGAGAATGCGGTTATGCCCCTGTACCATGTCACGAATTTCCGGAATTTTTTTTCGATCGGCAACGATCATCTGTTTCCTCCTTGGATGGCCTTTTCGGCCTGAAGCGCCATTTCCGCGATACCGTTTTCCAAATGCGTTTCGCTTTTACGCAAGGGACTCACGCCAAGCGGCGCGATGCGGGCGTTCATTTCCTTCACGATCTCGGCAAACCTGGGCCCTTCGGCCGACGAAAGATTGAACATCTCCAGCCGCTCGGGTTCGATGCCGATTTCGCCGAGAATCTGCTTCACTCGCTGGACCCGTTTTTTTGCCCGAAGATTGCCTTCGAGAAAATGGCATCCGCCTTCGAGGCACCCGGCAACCAAAACGCCGTCAACGCCTTTTTCGAAGGCTGCGAGAAGATGGTTCTCCTCGATTTTCCCGGTGCACGGGAACCGCAGCACGCGAACATTGGACGGATACTGGAGCCTCATCGAGCCCGCCATGTCCGCCGCCGCATAGGCACAATAATGGCAGCAGAAGGCGAGGATTACGGGTTGTTGGGTCATTTCGTATTTGTCCTGTTAAGAAAGAACACTCACCGCAAAGACGCAAAGGTCGCAAAGGAATTTAGAGTTGGCTAAGGACTTTGGTCCTATTATTCATTTACTCTACTCTGAGTTTTCTTTGCGTCTTCTTTGCGCTCTCCGCGCCTTTGCGGTGAATCTTGTGTCTTGCTATTTCTTCCATCTCGGCTGCGCAACGCCCACCTTTTCGAGGTACGTTGTCTCGACCGGCTGTTCCTCAAAGGTTCCTGCAAGCAGGCTGTTTATCGCGCCCAGAATCTGAACATCCAGATAATGATGCAGCGTGATCGCCTTTGCCGGGCACGACGACGTACAGCTTCCGCACCCCATGCACACCGCAGCCTGAACCTCAACCTTGTTGTCCTTGCCGATCTGCGGCGCCAGGTACGGGCACACATGCACGCAGGTCATGCAGGCGATGCACTTGTTCGGGTCCACCCAGGCCGTCTGCGCGCCCACGGGCATACGTTTGCACGAGAGAATCGACGCGGAACGCGCCGCCACGGCATTGGCCTGCGAAATCGTCTCGCTGATAAACTTCGGCGCGTGCGCCGTGCCGCACAAAAACAATCCTTCGCTGGCGAAATCGACGGGCCGCAGCTTAACATGCGCTTCAAGGAAAAAACCGTCCGCGTTAAGCGGAACGCGCAGCAGGTCCGACAGGTCCTGGCGGTCGTCGCGCGCAACGATCGGCGCGGCAAGCACGAGAAGATCGGGCGTCATGATAAGCTCGCGCCCCAGAATCTTGTCGGTGACGCGCACGGTGAGACCGTTGTCAACCGCCACCTCGGGCAGCCGCTTGTCGTCGTACCGGACAAACATGATCCCCTTTTCGCGCGCTTCGCGGTATGCCGCCTCCCGGAACCCATAGGTCCGCATTTCGCGGTACAAAACGAGTATCCTGGCCTTGGGATAACGCTTGCGCAACAGGAGCGCGTTCTTCACGGCGGTTGTGCAGCACACCCTGGAGCAGTACGGACGTTCATCGTTTCTCTGTTCAACGCATTGTATCATGACGATGGTCGATTTTTCCGGCAAAGCAAGTTCATTTCTGGCGATGCGTCCGGACAGTTCGAGCTGTGTAATCACCTTGTCGCTTTTCCCGTAACCGAATGATTGCGGTTTCAATTCTTTTGCGCCGCTCGCCAGAATCACAACGCCGTGTTCGACTTTGAGGGTTGTTTCGGGCGTTACGATATCCGAGGTAAAATCGCCCACATGGCCGTCCACTTTTTTGACCGTCGAATGCAGATACGCCTTGATACGCGGATGAGACTCCACCCGGTCGATCAGATGCGACACGAACGCGGACACATTGCTCTTGTCAAGAGTCTCGTGTATCTCGCGCGCCATGCCGCCCAGGATGTTCTCTTTTTCCACAAGGAAAACCCGGTATCCCTGATCCGCAATGGAAAGCGCAGCCGTCATGCCGCCGACGCCTCCACCGATGATAAGCGCGGCGTTTTTCACCGGCACCGTGGATTCAACAAGCGGCTTGAGGCCGACGGTTCTGCCGACGGTCATGCGAACAAGGTCTTTGGCCTTCTCGGTCGCTTTGTCTGGCTCGGCGGAATGCACCCACGAGCATTGGTCGCGGATATTCGCCATTTCGAGCAGGTACGGGTTGAGCCCCGCGTCGCGGAGCGTGTCGCGGAAAATCGCCTCGTGCGTGCGCGGCGTGCATGACGCGACGATCACGCGGTTGAGACGGTATTTGATGATCTTCTCTTTGATCTGGTCCTGGGTGTCGTCCGCGCAGGTGTACATATTGCGCTCCGCGTGCACGACAAACGGGAGCGTTCGGGTGCGTTGCACCACAGCCTCCACGTCCACTACCGAAGCGATGTTGCTGCCGCAATGGCAGATGAACACGCCGACGCGCGGCGGTTCGTCGGTAACGTCGCGCTCCGGCGGATATGTTTTCGTCTTTACCCGTGTCCCGCGGGCGGACGCAAGCAGCGCCATGGCCTTTGCCGCAACGGCGGAGGCCTGCATGACGGTGTCGGGAATGTCCTTGGGTTCGGCGAGCGCGCCGCCCACAAAGACGCCCGCGCGGGACGTTTCCAAAGGAGAAAGCTCGCCGGTGAGGACGAATCCCCACTGGTTGAGCATCACGTTGAATCTGTCAACCTGGTCCTTGAGGCTTGCACTGGGTTCGAGGCCCAGAGACAGCACCACCAGATCGTGTTCGGCGGTAACGCAGCGGTTATCTTCGCTCATGTACGTAATCTTCAGGTTCTTCGTGTCGCTCACCTGTTCAACAGACGACGGGCGGCACCGGACATAGGACACGCCCATTTCCTTTGCGCGGTTGAAATACCGGTCGAAATCCTTGCCGTAGGCGCGCATGTCCATGTAGTACACCGTGACCTGGGTGTCGGGCTCATGCTGTTTTGCCAGAATTGCTTCCTTGGTGGCAGCCATGCAGCACACCGAGGAGCAGTAGTCGTTGCACATTTTGGAATCGCGCGACCCCACGCACTGGATAAACGCGATGCTCTTTGGTGTTGCGTTATCGGAAGGCCGCCGAACGTGGCCTTTGGTGGGGCCTGCCGCCGAAAGCAGCCGTTCGAATTGCGTATTGGCAATAACATTCGCGTCGAAGCCGGTGCCGTATTCGATGCGCCGCAGCGGGTCGAAGGCCGAAAATCCGGGCGTGAGCAGCACCGCGCCCACGTCAAGTTCCTGCATTGTTTCCTTCTGCTCGTAGTCGATTGCGCCCGCGCCGCACACTTCCGCGCACAGCCCGCACTCGCCCGTTGTGAGGCGCACGCAGGTTTTGCGGTCTATAAACGGAACGCGCGGCGTTGCCTGGGGATGCGCCATGTCGATGTTCGGGCGCGCTTCCAGATACTGGTTATAGGCCGTGAGGTGTTTTCTGGTGGCAGCCGTTGCGACGTGCGTGTGGTCGGAGGCGCCTGTGGGGCACACGAAATCGCATGCGCCGCACACCTGGCACTGCTCGCTCTTCTCGTCGTATGCGGGCAGCACTTCCCTTTTTACGCCGCGGCCGAACATGCTGATCGCGCCCCGGCCCATGAGGTCGCCGCACACTTTGACGCACAGGCCGCACAATATGCATTCACCGTCGGCCTTCTTTTCGAACGGCGTCGACGTAACGCCCAGCGCTGCGGCGAATTCCGCGAGCTTTTTGGAATTCGGCGCCTCGGCCAGCAGCAGTTCAAGGATAATCTTTCGGCTTTCGCGGATGGCGGGCGTGTCGGTATTGACCTTCATGCCGTTTTCCACCGGATAGTTGCACGACGAGACCTGCCGGGGACCCCGGGGAGTATCCAGCTCCACGATGCAAACCCGGCAGGCGCCGATGGGCTCCATACCGCGGTAGTTGCAGAGCGTGGGAATCGCTATTCCCATTTGTCGCGCAGCGGTGAGAATGGTGACGCCGAGCGCAACCTCGGAGGTGCGTCCGTCAATTGTTACCGTGATTCTGTTTGTACCTATAGGGTCCATTGTTTCTTCCGATTTCAAAATTTCGATGCTCAATCGTTTCCAGGTTACAGGTTCCAGGTTAACAGGAAAAGTTCTTTATCATAAACCTGCAACCTGGAACTTGGAACTATGTTTTCATTTCGCACACGCCTGCCGGACATTTCCGGCCCGCTATGTGCATGTCAATATCGTCACGGAAATGGCGCAGGGCGTTTGTCACCGGGCCGGACGCGGTGGTACCAAGCCCGCATACGCTCGCCGCGTTCATCGCTTGGCTAAGCCGCTCGAGCTGTTCAATGGTTTCGGTATTGCCTTTCCCCTCGCAGATTTTGTTGAACATTGCATACATCTGCTTGGTGCCTTCGCGGCACGGCGTGCACCTGCCGCACGACTCGTCCACAAAAAATCCGAGAAGGAATCGCGTCATGTCAACCACGCAGGAATCGGAGTCCATCACAATGATGCCGCCGGTCCCCATGTTGGCCGATTTTCCCGGCACGTCCTGCGAATCGATTGCCAGATCGAGCATCGACGGCGGCACGCAGCCGATGGACGGTCCGCCCACCTGCACCGCCTTACACGCCTTGTCACCGCGGATGCCGCCCCCCATTCCGTAAATCATATCCCGCAAGGTGATCCCGAAAGGCACTTCAACGAGTCCGGGATTCTTTACCGAACCTTCGAGAGAAAAGATCGTTGTCCCGGTGGTCGTTTTCGATCCGATGGAGGCATACCACTGCGATCCCCTGGTGATGATCGGCGCAACGCTTGCCCATGTCTTGACATTGTTCACAACCGTGGGTTTGCCCCAGAGGCCGGCGGTAACGGGAAACGGCGGCCTGCCGCGCGGTTCGCCCGAATGGCCTTCAATGGATTCAATAAGTCCTGTTTCCTCGCCGCAGACGTACGCGCCTGCACCGCGGCGAACGCTCAGGCGGAAATTCCACCCGGAGCCGAAAATGTCGTCGCCGAGAATGCCGAGTTTTTCCGCTTCCGCAATTGCATGTTCGAGGGTGGTGATGGCAAGCGGATATTCACTGCGGACATACACGTACCCCACATTCGCGCCGATCGCGTACGATCCGATGATCATACCCTCGATGATCGCATGCGGGTCGCCTTCGAGCACGCTGCGGTCCATGGATGAACCGGGCGCGCCTTCGTCCGCGTTGCAGACGACATATTTGACGTCGCCCTTTGCGTTGTGCGCAAACCGCCATTTCTGGCCGGTGGGGAAATACGCGCCGCCGCGTCCGCGCAGGCCCGAAGCCGTGATCTCGTCGAGCACGCTGGCGGGCTTCATTGACGAAAGCGCCTTCTGCGCTCCGCGGTATGCGCCGCGGGCGATGGATTCTTCAATGGACATCGGATCAATGGAACCGCAGTTCCGCATGATCACT
>Ga0182027_10004367_pt1 | contig 21919 bp, 15 predicted proteins | sample 712E1DmetaG_FD_121300 | JGI IMG/M metagenome (GOLD analysis project Ga0182027, IMG submission 121300) | Permafrost microbial communities from Stordalen Mire, Sweden - 712E1D metaG (Illumina Assembly) | ecosystem: Environmental > Terrestrial > Soil > Wetlands > Permafrost | place: Sweden... | reverse complement strand
GTCATCACGGTCGCCAACTGGGCGCGGCCACGCGACCTCTCGCACTTCGAGAGCTTCACTCACTATCACGCCACGTTCTACCGGCAGGTTGAGGCGCTGAGCGTGACACCGTACTCGACGGGCTCGATTGACCGCGCGCTGACCGGCGTGCTGGTCAGCGCCATCCGGCAGGCAGCAGCCGACTACAACAGCAACGATGGGGCGCAGCAGATGCAGCCGGCGAACGCGATCGTGCAAAGAGTGCTGGCGGCCCTACCGGTGCGCGCGGGGGAGGCCGGGACCGGTGGCGCGACGCTTCAGGACTTTGTGCAGGCAGCGCTGCAGCAACGGATTGACGCTTGGCGCGGCCGCGCCGTCCGGATGAAGGGCGGCGCGCGGCTCGGTTACAGAGATGGCCGCGACGGCGTGACCGTCGGGTTGCTCGAGATGGCTGGGGCGGCCGCATGGACCGAATTCACGGTGCTGAACTCACTGCGCGATGTGGAGCCGGAGGCCGGGCTCACGTTCGACGACAGCGGTATGGATAGCGTGGAGGCGGGCCAATGAGCGGGACCGATGTGGGGACGGTGCGGCCGACGCAGTTGATCTACAGCTATGGGGTCGGCTCGACGGTGGACCTTCCGCAGTTTTCGGCGATGGTGATGGGGTTGGACGACTGGCCCGTCGGCGACATGGAGGAGATTCGCGAGGATCGCCTGCTCCGGGTGGTGCGGCACGTGTTGGGCGCACAGGTCCGCCAACTCAAGGCGGCGCCGCTACGGGAGGACGCGCCTGGCCCGCTGTTTCGGACCTCTTCAGGAGATGGCGTTCCGGTCGCCGCGTTTCCGCGGTGGCTAGTGTGCACTCAATGCCGGTTGCTGGCGCCGATCCGGTCGGCTTTGTTTGAGTTTCGGCCGGACGCCACACGGCCGGAGCGCTCCTGCTTCATCCACAAGAACTGCCCGCGCCTGGCGAAAGCGCCGGCAATTCCCGCACGGTTTCTGGTGGCATGCGAGAACGGCCACGTGGACGATTTCCCCTGGGACGAATATCTGCACGGTGGCGCGGGCACGTGTCCTGGGCCACTGGAGTTGCGCGATGTGGGGGCCAGCGGCGAGGCGGCCGATGTGATGCTGATCTGCCGGGCTTGCCAGAAGCGAAAGCCGCTGGCGCCAGCGTTTTCCGAGGATGGCAAAGCGGCTCTGCCGGGGTGCCGCGGGCGGCATCCGCATCTGCGGGTGTCACCGCTCGAGGAGTGCCATGCGCAGTCCCAGCCTATCACGCTGGGTGCGACGAACATGTGGTTCTCGAAGACGCTCTCGGCGCTGTCCATTCCCTCGTCTGCCGACCCGCTGGAGCAGTTGGTGGAGCAGGATCTGACGGCGCTGTTTGAGGACGCAGAGTCCGAGCGTGACGTCAAGCTGGTGCGCAGGGGACAGCCACGCTACGATCCGTACTCCGACGCACAGATCTGGGCAGCGATCTTGAAGCTGCGCGCGCTCAACGGCGCAGCGCCGCTCACGCCCAAGGATCTGAAGCTCCCTGAATGGAAGCTATTCTCCAACCCTGACACAGGGAGAAACAGTCCGAACCTGCGGGTCCGCGTGGCGACACCGCCGGCGAAATACGCACCGTGGATCGAGAGCGTGGTCCTAATCGAGCGGTTGCGAGAGGTGCAGGCTCTGGCCGGGTTCACACGGCTGGAAGCGTCAGGCGAAGATTCGACCGCGAAGCTCGTGCCACTGCGGCGAGGGCCCGCGGAGTGGGTGCCGGCGGTCGAGGTGCGGGGCGAAGGGCTCTTCCTCCGGCTTTCCGAGGCGAAGGTGGCGGAGTGGCTAGCGGAGGGCAGGCCGCTTGAGACGCAATTCTTCGGTGCTCACCAGCGTTGGCGGAAGCAGAGGAATCTGGAGCCGTCGCTTGGGTTCCCGGGACTGCGGTATGTCCTGCTGCACTCGTTGGCGCATGCACTGATCCGGCAGTTCTCGGTTGAGTGCGGATATGCCGCGGCCAGCCTGCGGGAGCGGATCTACTCCTCGACTCCAGATGATGAGGAGTCGATGGCAGGTATCCTCATTTACACCGCCGCACCCGATAGCGAAGGCACGCTTGGCGGATTGGTGACGTTGGGGGAGACGGCCAACTTGGAGCAGCACCTCGACCAGGCGCTTGAGGGGCTGGAAATCTGCTCGTCCGACCCGTTGTGCGCCGAGACGCTCCCCGAGCAGGCGTTCATGTCGCTACACGGCGCCGCTTGCCACAACTGCCTGTTTTTGCCGGAGACGTCGTGCGAGCGGGGCAATCGGTACCTGGACCGGACGGTGCTGGTGCCGACAATGGAGCGCGGCGAGTTCGCGTTTTTCCGCTCATGACGACAGCCGAAGCGTGTCTCAAGCTGGCGGAGGATCTGCCTGGCAGCCTTGTGGAGTTTCTGATTGGCCAGCTCCGCCGGGGTGCGGTGCCGGCGATGCCGAACCCCGGCTATCAGGCGCGCGTGGACGAGCTCGTGCGGAGTCGGGCGGAGGTCCGCGCCGAGTTGGCGCCGATGCTGGAGGTGGCCCTGGCCGCGAAGCGCTCGCGGCAGACTGCGGAGCTTGTATGGACCGGCCCCGCAACCTGCGTGGTGCCAGTGCGGAGCACAGAGCAGGTGTTGTTTGACCTGGTCCAGAATGCGGAACGGAACCTCACGATCATGAGTTTCGGGATCTTCCAGGTTCCACGCCTCGTGGAAACCCTCGAGCAGTCTCTGGAGCGTCAAGTCGAGCTTCGCATCATCCTCGGTGATCGGGAGTCGAAGAGCGATTGGGCGCTCGATCAACAGCGTCGCCAGCTTGGGGACATGGTAGTCTCGAAGGCGTGTCTATGCTGGTGGCCTCATGAGCGGAGGCTACGCGACACGGCTGGCTGCGCCGGCTTGATGCACGCGAAGGCAGCCGTCGCCGACTCCCGCATCGCGTTCCTGACCAGCGCCAACCTCACCGAGGCGGCCCTCGAACGAAACATGGAGTTGGGTGTGCTCATCCGTGGCGGCGCCGTGCCCGCCGCGATCGACCGGCTGATCGATGCCCTTCTGGACTCCGGTGAATTGCAGGTGTTGTAGGGCGGCAGGCCGCGTCTCCAGGCGGCGGTCCGCAAGCTTTCCTCGTGTGACCCGCGGCTCGGGGGACGTCCGGAACAAGGGAGGCTTGGTGCGAGTTAACCAGCACTATATGCGAGAGCGCCTCGCGTACTCCCGGACAGTTCGCCAGACAGCAACCTCGCGCCCGATGTTCAGCGACGTCAGCTTGTTCCAGGCGTTCGGCATCTCTCTGAGTCGACGCAGGGGGTGTCGGAGATCCGTTGTACGGCCTGACGCGAGGTCGTTGAAATGCTTCAGCAGTTCGTAGGCGACAACATCGGCGGCCTGGAGGGGAAGTACGCCACGCTTGTCCTCGAAGCGCAAATTCCCGAGACGATACTCCTTCCGCACATTCTCGTTTCTGCATAGGACCGAATGCTGCAGGCGAATCGCAGACTCAGGCTGACCCTTCTCGAAGACCAGATCGACCGGCTCGGTTTGGCCGTTATCGTCGGCCCACACGCAGATACGTGTCATGCAGTACCGGCCGAGGAACGCGTACGGCCCCCCCATGTCCTTTCGCATGTCTTCGGGCACCAGTGTTTTCCAGTGCCGTTTGGTGATAATCGCGCCGAAGCTGTAGATGGCGTGATCCAGAATACACTGGCATATGTCTGCTGAGAACTTGATGCGTTCGGGTTCGAATTGCTTGTTCGGACTCCTCCACTTCCTGAAGGCGCCTGTGCTGTGAGCGAACTCCCGCATGTGGGAGTAGGGAACACCGTGCTGAGCCAAGATCTCCCGCCAGCGGCCTTCAAAGGCCTTCCAATGCTCGATAGGCGCAATCAGGCCACCGACGCCGATGTAGTCGTTTGCGTCATCCGACCCGGATTCGTCGACATACGCCACGAACATTTCAGAGTTGCGTTCCGGATAGCCGGCCAAGTGCCCTACACACGCTATAATTCCAGAGAAAGGATGAGATTTCAAGATGTCTGATGAACAACTGTTTGTAGAACGACGGCCCCAAGGCGATTATGCAGTCAGAAAGGCTAAGGCGGAGAGGGCTAGCGCGGTGTTGCCCACTCAGGAAGAAGCCATTGCAAAGGCGCGGGAGCTGAACCCAGACAAGGACCCGCTGGTCGAGCGCGTCCGGCACACCACAGGCGGCAATCGAGATAAGTGGCGCAAGCCATAAGTTGAATTGGCGCCGGACCGCGAGACGTAGCGGCGGCGGCTTCGTTCTTGCCGGTCCCGTCGGACTGCCGGGCGTCGGCGGCCCATAGCGGCTTTCTCGCAACTTGGGAGCTCGTAGGCTGGTGACGGGCCAGGCGCGCGCCGCGAGTCATCAGCCATCGATCAGTCTCGCGACCCGCACAGTTGGAGGTTGAAGCAGGAGCCGTGGTCCCCCATCTGCAAGCAAGGGCAACCGCCTCAACCTGTCACTGCGAGAACAAGGACGCACTGGCCAGACGCCGTTGACATAAACGCCGATTATCGGCAGTAGAAAGTCGGGCCGTTAGAGTCCTCGTCAGCGTATGAGGCGGCCATCTTTCGGGCGCGACGACTACCACGTGTTCTGGCAAACCTGCAGCGGGTCGGCGAATACTATTGAAAGAACCCCCTGAAAAAGCTGCGTCTGAGGAGCGAGGTGGATATACAATGAGTGATGGCCAGGAAGGCATCGCGGAATTCAGACCGGCGGACAGACGTGATGAGGGTTTGGGCCATTCTCTGCTATGCGACGGCTGCTTGATGCTCTTTGTGATAGCGCGCTTGTATTCTCGTTTTTCTCGGGCGCGCTGATCTCTCTCGCGGGGAACTTCACGACTTCGGCCTTGGTGTGGACAAGAGGCGTGCCCGTGTCGCGCACGACCCTATATTGGCTCGGTTTCTTCGTGGCGCTCGCCTCAATCGGCTCCTTCTGGATCAGTGCAGCCCTCGAACGTGCCCGGCGAGCATGGGAGGCCGACGGTGCTGTCGTCGCTGTGCGCGGGGACTACGTCAGACGCTACGCGGTGCCCGGCCTCGTGCGAGGACTTGCCTTGTTGATGATGGGGCTCATCTTGGCCATCGCGACCTTCATACGCTCCTAGATTCTGCTACGTCATGGCTCCGGACGATCTCGTTGTTCGATTCGAGGAAGGTCTTAAGGACAAGGGTTGGCCCACGCTGGACGACCTCAACAGCTCGAGGAGTCGTGTCTTCGTCAACCAAGCCCTTGTCGAATCCGCGGCGGCGCTACTCGCGCGGAAGCGTCTCTGCCTGATTCGTGGCGCCGAGGGCAGAGGGAAGACGGTCCTTGCTCGACTTGTAGGCAAGCGCCTTCGAGAAGACCAGTGGGATGTCTGGATCTTGGATCTCGCTTCGTGGCAGGACACGTCAAACGTGATTCAAGTTATTGAGACGATAGGTTGGAGGAGGAAGCGGGCACTCGTTATTGTCGAAAACGCGCACCGCGCTGAGGGTGATCTCCTAGCGGAGCTCGTCGATCTCCAAAGCGGTGCGGATTTCCAAGCTTCTTTTCTCTTCACCACGCGGTGGATTCCCGGAACAGACGAGTCCGAACCGCGCGACCCGCTCAGGCACGTCGTGGAGGCCGGCTGGAGCGTTGATCTCAACCCCGACGTTTCGGTCGCTGAGCAGGTGATCTTGAAGACGGTCGGCTCATATGTGCTCGACGAACGTGACCGGCAGTGGATCGTGAAGGAAATCGGATCGAGACCGAACCTGCGCCGTTTAAGGTGGTATCTCGACGTGTGGCTTGAGCGGCCCCCGAGAAGGAGGCTTGCGGAAGTCGCGCGGAAGGAGGTATACGACAGGGTTCGGGCACAGATCATTCAAAAACTACCAATCGAACACAGAGAAGCACTGATCCTCGCGTCGGCCATTCTTCAACTCGATGTTGAGTTTGACCCCTTGGTACTCGACGCGCCGGACCGCGACGCGCTGGAGCGCGAAAAGCCATTCTCGCTGACGAGTTCGGGGTACTATCGCATTGCACACGCCTCAGATGCAGCGCTGGTAACCGAGGCCGCCGCGGACGCATATCGGCTGCCTGCCGATACTCTGACGGCTCGCATGATCAGAAACTACGTCCAGCGGCTGCCGAGACCCAGAAACTACGCACGACTCCTGCGGTGTCTGTTGCAGCACGAGAACGAGGCATTCGCCAGGTCGTTAGCCGAATCGGACCTCGTCGGCCTGACCGATGCTGCAACCGACGATCGCATCTGGAAGCCAGCGGTAGTTCTTGAATTCTTACTCAAGACACAGGGTCAGAAGGCAGCCGTGGACTTCTGGAAGCAGTACGAAGCCAGCCTCGCACGTCATAGAGGAGGAGTGCAGGCAGGACTGAGGGACAAGATCCGCGAGATTACTGCCGGCCGACTCCTCAGTCTTCTTGCGCTACTGGGCGCGGTGGATCGGGACTTGCGTAGGCCAATCGAAGAAGCATGCAGCCAGGAGGTGATCCTGGAGAAGATGAGGGGGGGCGGCGGCGGGGAGGACTTCTCCAGGCTCATGAGGGAGGACTTTCTTTGCAGGGCCCTCTCCTCCACTGAGTGGTCCGCCCAGGCGCTCGCCGCCAGAGTCGCAGGCTGGCCGCTGGGTAAGATTCTGGCACTCCTGAGCAGCTTCAGACCCAAGTCGAGGCATTCCTTCTTAGTCGAGTTCGGTCGTTGCCTACGCCTGCACCCAGAATTCCTGGAAAAGAGTGGAAGCACTCCTTATGACTCCATCAGGAAACTGAGAGGTCGGCTGCGCAAGGCCGATCCCGAGCTATGTGACCATCTCGATGACATCATGCCCGAGGATCTGATGGCTGAGTCGTTGTCGCGGGCGACACTCTCAAACATCGCATTCTACTTTACGGCTTGCCGGGCGGCGGGGAACCTCACGGATACTGTTAGCCCAAGAACCAAAGAGGAGCGGACCGCTCTGACGGTGCTCAGGAAGCTGAGTGCCGGGAACCTAGCGGAACGGCTGTCGCGCGTTCGCGATCCAGTCGGGGCAGTGGGGAAGTTCCTAGGCGCGCTCGCCAGAGTGCGCGTGGAGCCCACGATGGGGCGCGCCATCTTGGACCAGATCGGAGTCCTTTTGTCCCAATCGGAGCTTCAGTGCAAGCCGGTTGCCCTCTGTGTGCTTCTGACTCAACTGAAGAAACTGGACGAGTGCCTCTGGGGCACTGTGGTTAGGAGATTGGCGGATGGTTATGACGTCCTGAGACTCGTGCCTCAGCTAGACTCAGCCGCCGCGACGCTCCTCTGGCATATAGGTCAAGTGGATGCTACGCGAGCCCTGCAAATCGCGAACGCCTGGTTCGCGCTTGACCCCTGCACGGTGATGAGACACTGGCGGTCGGACAGTTACTCCCAGTTCGGGCTTTTGCTCTGCAATCTCGCGACGACCGATCTGCCCGGCAGTAGGCGATGGGTTCAGAAGAATAGTCCTGATCAGTGGTTCGAGACGCTCAGAGGCGATCATGCGCAACACAACTTCTCTGCTCTTCTGTGGTTGTACCTAATCGACACGGATCTGGCGAGGAGCTTGTTGGACCGAGTGGTCGCCTATCGTTACGCGGCCGGCGCGGTCCTCGTAGCCGATGATCTTTCGCTCGTGGGGTTGAAGGCCTATGCGCACGGAGGAGCGAGTACGGCCGATGTGGCATACCCGACCGCAAGGAAGGTGGCAGAGTGGCTCGCGGGGAAACATCCATTCCCAGCGTGGGCGTTTTCGGTCTACGCGATCCGGAACCACAGTGCTTCGCTCGCCAGTGAGACTTTGGAACTTGCGGCCCGGTACATGCACGCTGCGAGCGTGCCGTCGGACATCGGTGTCGCCCTAACAAAGACAGTGCAGCCCGCGCTGCGCGCAATACTGTCTGACGCAGTGCAAGGGATAGCGCTTCCGACCGAGGCCATCGGGACCCCGAGATGGCGGAAGCGCACGGAGGGCTGGGGGCGGCGCTGAAGCGCCTCCGCGACTATGTTGGAGCGGAAAAGGAGTTTCGCGAGGCGATCCGACTGGAGCCGAGCTATGCGTGGGCACATTCGAACCTCGGGGAACAAGGCCAACCGACCGGCCGGCGGCGCGACACGCGCGCCTGTGCGCCAACGGCAGGCCACAAAACAAGCCGCCCGCGCGGCGGGGGCTTGGCGGGGTCGCGGCGTCCTGCTAGAAGCTGACGTCTTGCCCGAGATTCCTGATGTCCTGAACGGCCGACGTCCGCGGGCAGGTGGGAGCCAGACTCTGAAAACGCTATTGCGTGTTGCCGGCCTCTTTTCTGTGGCGTTCCTCTCGGCGCCAGTAGTAGTACTGGAAAGTAGACATCCAGACTATGTCACATAGTCGGAGGCAAGTATCGCGTGGCCCGTCCTCAGCAGCTCGAGGCGTGTGCCTCACCGCATCAGTCACCTGACGAAGGGCATCGAGGGCATCATAACCGTCGGGAGCGAATCGCGTTGTTGCGAGGTTGTTGAGAGGTTCGGCGAGCGCGGGCTCAACCGTCGCGCAGGCAAGCAGGCTCACTGCAGCGAGCCGCACTGCATCCAGCATGGTCTCGATACGCAGATCCGTTTCTGGCACAAAGCGCAAGCTATCTATGACGCGCACCGTCGGCGCGATCTGGAGGAGCCGCATCTCTGGGTTTTGGGTTGTGTCACTCAGTACTTTGCAGATGCTCGCATACCGCTCCTGGTTCGTGAAGAGCCTCTCGCCAAGGCCGACGCGCGATGCAAGTTGTGCGCCGACAAGAAGCGTGGCAGTGCAGAGTTGGAAGATTTGCCGTCCATACGCCAAGAGAGAGTTACACAGTGGAGGGCTTTTGGGCTTCCTCTCCTCGGTCGCGGCGAATCGGAGTTGGACTGCGCGCCCTTCGTGGAGGATTGCGGAACGTGCGTCGTAGAACTGTGACGCCCACGTATCAAGCCGAGGGACCCTCCCCAGAAGGAGAGAGATTGCGTCGGACAACCGTTCGGTCTTCTTGTCCTCCGGTACTGCGAGAAGCGTTTCAAAAGCGACGGCGAGCATCACTAGGTTGGTCTCATCGTTGTGAGAACTGCTGTTCGCTCTGTTAAACCACGTTATAGCGCGCAACATCCGTTCCGCATTCGCATCTAGTGGTCGTGCAAGGAGCAAGGGCAGGTGCGGGTAGACCGTAGACTCCCGAAAGAACCGTTCGGCGTCACACGCAAGGTCTTGAGCGAGGTTCATAGGCGGGTGGGGAACTGGCGGATAAACCCGCGATCCCTGGCATACCCAGAAGTGGTGCTGAAAATTGCAGAGGCCAGCATAACCCGGAAGTTCGTGACGTTCATTCGGCACCGGCGGCGGTGTGGGGCCGACATACTGGACGTTGTGGTCGGGTTGAACAATGAAACTGACGACAGGCGCCGGCGTGAAGATGAGCATCCTGGCTGATTCGTACTCCAGGAAGGGCGTTCCGAGGGCGGGGTGCGGCGCACAGTAACAGTAGGCGATCACGGCCTGGATGCGCCGCAGCGTTGCCGTCATCTCCTCAGCGTTTGTCCATGGCACGATCGCGTAGGTGGCGGAGCGAATTTGGTATTCGCCTTGTAGGAAGAGCATCGCGGCGATCGCTTTGACGTGCCGGACCTGCTCGTCAGGCAGGCCCTCGGTGTCCAGAGTCGAGCGCAGGTGAACACCACCAAGCACGACCGGCGCAGAGGTCTTCAGGTACGGGAACACTGCGATACTGTATTCGGCTTCTGGCAGAGCCATGGCTTCCTATCCTACAACGCTCGGCGGAGGGCGGTGTTGTTCCGCGCGGGCGAGTGTACTGAGAATGCGGGCGGCTCCTCCCAACTACCCTCTCTTCTCCGCACCACGTGTTAAACTCCGCAACGAGAACCTCGTCCGCACCCGACGCCTGGTCGCCAACTGCTTATGGCCTTTGTGCTCCAGTGATCACGTGAAACACGCCCGGCTCGCCAGGCTTCAAACCATACCAGGCCGCTCTAATCTCTCGGGCTTCCTCCTTGAGGATCCGCGCGCCCTTGTTTGGATCGTGCTTCAGTTCGTTCTGCTGTTTTCGTACCCTATCGATGGCGTCAGCAACCGCCCCAGGATCCAACCCTGCCCGGTTGAACGTCTCATAGTTCCGCCCTGGACAGCGGCATACTGCTTCTATGGCTTCCCCAAGCTGGAATAAGGTCGGGTTCCAGCCGCGGTAACGAGAATCCAGCAATAACGGAAGGACACGCGCCTTCACGGCCCACTCGAATGCCTGCGCGATTTCGCGAAGACCGGCCGTTGGACTAGGGCTTTGGAGAAATATCCATTCGCCGCTTATGAGTGTCTGTCGGGCGACGGGAGGTAGCCGGTCGAGTACGTCTTCGCCCAAGAGCTGCGACAGGGAGTCCCTAACACGTTCCGGCGTGGGCGGAAGAGCCGCCTCGATTCGTTGCGAAGTGACCCACAACATGTCGTGCGTGTTCCGTAGGAGTTCGCTCTCCGGCTGGCCACCGGCCTGGATCGGCTGGTCCCCTACGTACTCCGGCGCCACTCCCAGTGCTGCCGCCGCCACCACCTCTACGAGCTCCTTGAGAAATGGACGGTCCGTCCGATCAATAGGGGCGTAGCCGAGCAGCTCCTGCCACGTTCCAAAGTCCGCCGCCTCGGTAACAGGGACCGCCCACATGAACTCCCGCAGATCCCCGTCGCTTGGAAGGCTCGTGAAGTCAAAATCCGTGTCTCGGAACATGCGTGAGACAAGCAGGCTCGCTATCCCTGCGCGAAGCAGCTTTGGGTCCAAACTCTTGAAGACACTGACCATTGCCGGGTGTCCTGTCCCAGAAGCGAACATGGCCCACGGATGGGCTGCGCTCTGGTCATCGGACTCTGGGGTTAGGTGTCTCAACTCGATCATCCGACTCAGGTGCTCTCCGCCCACCACCGCGCGCCATCCGAGTAGCTCCGCGGCATGGAGCCAATCTTCACAACCCTCAGGAGCCTGCCGACTCAGAAACTCCTCTATGCGCTCATCATCGACGCGCTGAATTGCGGCCAGAGTCTCGAGATACATCACAAATAGCTTGGCCTCTAGGTGAACAAGGCGATCATAGATGTCGGTGACCAGCGGGGCTTGGGAGCGACATTGAGGGCAGAAGAGCACGTGACGCTGGTGCTCCCGACACCACGGAATAAAAGACTCGGACAGCAATTCCAGTTCGAGTTGCTCAGAACCCTCGCAACCCCCTTGTGAGCCCCAAACGGGGAAACGAGCCTCGGAGACCCACGTTACACGGTTATCAGTGACAACAAGCGGGTCGTGCCAGAGTGCTGACTGGGACTCCGGCACTTCGCCGGGCCGCCTCTTTTCGAGAGCAGACAGAAGCTCTAGCGTTGCGAGATTCCTTTGAGCCCGAGCTCGCATCTCCGCGGAAAACACTTCCGACCACTCGGATGCAAGCACGGTGTGCTCAAGCGCCAAGTCCACTCGACCAACGGCGCGAAGGCGCAGGATAACTCGCGGATCCAACTCGAAGTCTATGGGCAAGAACCCGCGGAAGGTTTTCCCAACGATCTTGCCTGATATCGTCATCGGCCCGCGCGCCCTGATGTCAAGGTCAATACCGCATGCCGTCCGGATCTCTTCAGCGCGTCGCTCAACTGCCTTCTCCGCACCTGCGAAGCGCTCAAAACTGCTGGGATCTGCTGTCATTATCTCGAGCTGGCCTCCTCTTTCCTGTTCACAACCACCAAAGCCGTTTCAGACTCATTATGATCCAGGACCGTGGCAGTAGATGGTGGCCGTGGTGGTTCTAGTAGCCACGCTTTCGTCTGGTGTCGTAGCACGACAGCATCGCGAAGCCCTTATATATAGGGATCTTTGGCTCCAGGGCTACCACGACCGGCGACCGTGCGGCGCGCGAGATGCTCAGAGCAGCGCAACGTCCAGAGCGGCGCGTTGGCCGACCACGATCCGCATCGATGGGCGAATCGATCTCTCTACAGGGCCGGTCTGCACCGGCGCGGGGCGTTCTGGAACAGTGGCGCCAGAGCGACGCTATATGCATATGAACTCCCTCCCCTTGTGATAGACCGTGATGTCACCGTCAGAGCTCACCTTGACGGCGAGGCCATAGAAAGATGCGCCAATCGCCGCTTTCGTCCTGCTACCCTCCGAACCTCGCAGCCGTCCAATCTTCTTTGGGGTGAGAACCGCGCCAAAGGCCAGAATCGCCTTTGAGTTATTCAATACGACAGCACCATCAAGGGACGCCAACTCCACCACGACAGCGCGAGGTACGCCCTTGCCACCACCGACGGCGCGGTCGAACGCTATGTCTGCTGGTGATCGACCAGGGGCCCCCATCTCGTCACCCGGACGTACAATCTTTCGTATGTTCGCGGCATTTCGCAGGACGACGAACAGCCCACCGGACCGCCTGAACGAGACATCTAGCGCCGAGCGATAGATCTCCCCAATCAGCCTGCCCAGTTCCGACGGTTCGACGTGCTGAGCCCGAGCCCGATCTCGGAGAAGAGTTATGAGATACGAGTGATTCCAGTACTGCCAACGGCCGTATCTGTAAGTAAACCGTAAACTGCCTTCATCGAACACCAGCAGGTCTCCATGTCTGCTGAGCGCAATGCCGCATTTGCGGTCGCGACTCGCGCGCGCCATTGGCTCTGCCCACGACGGGAAGAAGTGTTTTGTTGTCAACCGGCGCTGATCGAAGCGATCCAGATCAACGAAGTCGACCAGCTGGCCGGCGCCGGAGAGATGGTAGGCCGTTCGGTAACCGTCAGAGAGCGCACGGTACTTCTTTGTCGTCAAGAAACCGCTCGGGAACACGACGGGCGCGCCACCTACTGCGGCATGGTCCAGGATGCACCCAAACGTCAGTGCCTTATTCTCGTAAGTCTGCTCGGCCAGCTTGTGCAGGGCGACAAACACTTCGCGCAGAGACACCGTGAGTCCATGATGCTCCTGAAGATGTTCTGCGACAATCAACTCATCAAACGAGGCCCGGATGGCTTGAAGGGACGCTGGGTTGCTGCCGTCTGCTTGCGGAGTCAATATCGCGGAGACTTGGTGTGCAATTCGCCGGCAAATGTCCTGCTCGCGCAGGTCGAGAATACGGCGGGCGGCGTTCTGCCCGACGGCCACGCTGCGCCGCTGTACGAATGCAGTTATTGAACGTCCGACGGTGCTGTTACCGACGGCGACCGTCATTCGCAGTTGCGTGCGACCCGGCGATGTCCAGACTGCGCCCGGCTTCGCGCATGTAGATGCCTCTTTCCATGTGGACATTTCAACGTGGGGCAGAATGCGCTCAACTGCTCCTACGGCATGTTCCAGGAAAGCATACCCTTCAGTGCCAATCTGCCTCCGCAGCCTGCTATTTGCCCGCAGAACCAAGGCTACCCTCCCGAAGTCCAGAATAGTACGTTTTCACATGTGTCGATCTCGTAATCGTGAATATCCAGCATAACCGCAAGTCTCGCAAAACAGAATCGTGCGACCATGTTCCTTCCGTTTGAAAACAGAGCGAATAAGCTCCTTTACCCTCGAAAGCGCATTCCCGCATAATCACAACAGTCAGGTGCGAGGTGATCGTGTCGCCGTCGCTGATGCCGACGACTTGGCCAGTGAAAACTCGCCCGGCGGCGCCAAGGACCGGATGCGCGCGGCGCCCGCGGTGCCTGACGGCCGAGGACGCCGGGTGGCACAAATGGCCGATAATCTGATCTGGGATGGTGGCTGCTTTATGGATCTCGACACGGCGGTAACAACCAATCCGAACTCAGATGACACACCGATCTGGCGTTACATGGACCTTTCGAGGTTCGTCGCGGTCCTAGCGACAAGGTCCTTGTGGTTTTCGAAGATAGCCGGGCTACGCGATGACCCCTACGAGGGATTCTGCAGGGCGGCGTGCATCCGGCTGTCGGCGGCGGAGGACGTCGGCCCCAAGTGGGTTACGCACACGGATCCTGAAGGAACAGCCCAGATATCTGCTGCGGAGATGATCGCGCGGTTCACTCGCCTCGCAGCCGGCGACTGCGAAAATGCGCCTGAGCATCTGTACGTGAATTCGTGGTGCCTCGCAGAGGAATCGATGGCCATGTGGCAGATCTACGGCTTGCGGGGAACAGGGGTCGCAGTAAAATCGTCCGTTGATCGCTACCAGCGGGCTGCGAAGTTCGACGTCCGACCAGAGCAGTACACCCTCGGGCCGGTCAGCTATCACGCTGACATAACCTCGTGCGCAGCCCTTCAGTATGACTTTACTCGCGGAGCGGTTCCGCTTCCCGGCCCTTCTCTTTGGGCGAGGATCCTCGGCGTGGGCTTCCACAAGCGCGCTTGCTATGAGTACGAACGGGAATGGCGGTCGGCCTTGTATCAGGACTCGCAGCCGAGTGTTACGGGCTGTGCGATTCCCTTCGATCTGGACGCGCTGATCGAAGAAGTCTACGTCGGTCCGCGGGCCGAAGCGTTTCTGCCAGAGGTGGTGGAGTCCATAATGGGTAGGTTCGACCTCAACAAACCCTTGAAGGTGTCGTCCTTGCTGCGTCCGCCGCAGAACGGCGTACCCGAATCCGAAGGACGGGACGGGCCGGAGATACACCCCGCAGCGTAGACTGGGGATCATGCTCCGGACCGCCGGCGTGGATGGCAGGGCGCTTGGTCATTTCAGGTATACGAAGGGGTTCGCGCAGACCGTAGGCGCCTACCTGTTGCGTATCGCCCGCATTCATGTAACGCAGCAAGGAGCCTGGCAACCGACCGGGTGTCGACGCGACACGGGCGCCCTGTGCGCCACGGGGGCCCAGTTCTCTGGTGAGCCGCGGGGGCGACCGTCGGAGCGTAGAGCAGACACGCCCGAACGGCCCCTGTCGCCAGGCGCCGCGATGATAACGGGTGGCGTGCCCGGCATTTTCGCGATCAGGAAGGACGCACGTTTCGACCGACCACCGAACCCGTATTCGCCTGGCGCCGAGCGCGTGGTCTGTCGTGGTCTGTCAACGGCCGTAAGTCTATGAAAACATGGTAGCGCTAACGGGAATCGAACCCGTATTTAAGCCTTGAGAGGGCTCCGTCCTAACCGTTAGACGATAGCGCCTTCCGCTTGACCAAGATAGCACACTGGCCGCCGCCTTCGGTACAACAAAAACCCCGGCCTCAGGGGCACTCCCTGGGGCCGGGGCGACAACGTGCGACGGGGGAAACTAGCCGCGGACCGGCTCGAAATAGCCTTGCGCCAGCTCGGGCTTGGCTTCGAGGGCCTTGCTCCAGCAAGCCTTGGCGTCTTCCTCTTGACCGAGCGACTTCATGACGTGGCCCAGGTTCAACAACGCCTCGGCGAAGTCCGGGTTCTCCGAAAGCGCCTCGCGGTAGAGCCGCGCGGCCTCGTCGGATTGGCCCGCTTTCTGCAGCAACAGCCCGGTGTTGTACAGCAACTCCGGCGTGCGCTCACCCAGGTCGACGAGCCGGCCGTGGAATTCGAGCGCCTGGTCGAGGTCGCCACGCTCCAGAGCCAGGGCCGCCAGCCCGCGCAGCGCGTCGAGCGACTTGGGATCGGAGTTCAGCGCCTGCTCGTAAACCAACTGCGCCAGGTCGCGGTCGCCCATCTTCCAGTACGCCAGCGCCAGGTTCATCTGCGCTTCGATCCAATCTTTGCGCTTCTTGAGGCAGGTCTCGAAGGCCTCGGCGCTGCCGCGGTAGTCGCCGCGTTGCAGGCGCACGTAGCCCAGCCGGAACCGCGCTTCGTGGTTCTCCGGATCCTTGTCGAGCACCTTCATGTAGGTCTTCTCGGCTTCGTCCTGCTCGCCGGATTGCTCGAGCACCAGCGCCAGGTTCCACAGCGCCGCGACGGCGTTCGGATCGAGGCGGACCGCCTCGCGGTAGGCGTCCTTGGCTTCCTTCAACGCGCCCAGTTCCTGGCGCACGATGCCCAGGTTGGTGTAGGTCTGGGAAGACTGCGGCCTTACCTTGATGGCCTGCTGATACGAATCGGCGGCTTGCTGCAGCCGCTGCGCCTTCTGATGCGCCAGGCCGAGATTGAACCAGCCCTCGAAATGGTTCGGGACTGCGTCCACCAGGAGCGTGCAGAACTTCGCCGCCATCTGGAAATCGCCGCTGGCCGAAGCCCATGCCGCCAGACCTTCGAGCGCGGCGGTGGACTGCGGGCGCAGTTCGAGCAGGTGCTCGGAGCACTCCCGCACCAACTCGTAATCCTTCTTCGCCATTCCGATCGCGATCAGGTTGGCGAGCGACTCTTCCGAATTCGGATTGCGTTTCAGGACGCGGCGGTATAGCTCGGACGCCTCGTCGAATCGCGAATCGAGTTGAAGCGCCACGGCCTTGCCGAACACCGCGGTCTCGTTCTCGGGCTCGCGCTCGATCACGCGCTCGAAAGCGGCCAGCGCCGGCTGCGGCTGGTTCAAGTGAAGCTGGCAAATGCCCAGGCCCAACTGCGCTTCCGTGCGGGTCGAATCCACCTGGAAAGCCTTCTGGAACTTCTCGGCGGCTTCCTGCCAGCGGCCCGTACGCTCCAGGCACACGGCCAGATTGAACCAGCCCATCTGATGGCTGGGCTCGATCTGGAGGAGCTCGCGGTAGCTGTTGGCCGCGCCTTCAAACTGGCCCAGTTCGAACTGGACCTGGCCCATGGCCGAGTAAATCTCCGCGGACTTCTCGCCCTTGGCCACGGCGCGCTGCAACTCGCGCAGCGCCTCCTCCGCCTTTCCGTCCAAGTGCAGGGAAACTGCTCGGGCGATGTAGCGCGACGCCTTGGGAGCCTCCGTGCGCGGACTGAACTCAACGGGCCGAAGCTCCGGCCCTCCACCGATTGGTTTACGCGGACTCATGATTCCACCTCTCTTCTTTTAATCCGTGCCGCCCTACTCTCGTCGCCGTTACGGCTCAAGCCGGGGGCGTGCTCCCGGCTCAGTTGCTTGGAGCGAGTATGCCACAAACCTTGCCCCAAAAATCGTCGTTGTTGCTCACCTTTATCCAATAAAGGCTCGGCTTGTCCTCCGGACTGCCGAAAAACCCGACCGCGCCAGCGCGCAGCCGGTCATCTGCCCAAGAATCGATAACCTGGCCTTCAACCGAGGTCGAGAAACTGCTGCCGGCAACGTCTTCTTGAATCCGAACCGGCCGGCCTCTCTGCAAATCGATGTGCACGGGGATCCGCACCCGCTCGCTTTCCTGCCCGCCCACCACCTGGTAGCGCACCAGCGACACATCCGGCAGCGCGCCTTCCCGCGTGATGGTCAACTGGGTGGCGTAGTAATTCTGCATGTCCGCGGCTCGGAATACCCATCCGATGGTGCGGCCGTTGATCTGGCCGAGAAACTCGATGTGATAGTCGGAGAGCTGCTGCGAGGGGCGATACAGGGCCAACTGGCCGGCCCCGACGAATCCGGCAGGGTTGGCCGACCAACTCGTGGCCCAATCGCCCGCGCCCGTCCAGCCCTCCAGGCCTTTCGAGAAATCGTGTTCCATGTGAATTGCGGCGCGGCTCTGGAAGCTCTCCTTCATGGACTTGCTGCCGCCCGAGCAACCCGTCAGCGAGGTGCCGAGTGCGACTACGCCAAGAACCATCAGAACGCCCCGGAAGAGTCCGGAGGCGCTCTTGAGCGCACTGCGCCAGCGCGGCGAGTAGCTCTCGGCAATCGATTCGAAATCCATTTTTTCCAACTGGGCACCACTTGCCAGAACGATAATCTCGATGGCAAACGGCAGTTCGCCGTGCCCCGCGGCCGGAGTATCCACTCCGCGGCGCGGTGGGCCGATCACCGGGGCCAGACCCGATTGGTCGAGGTCGTATCGGGCCTGGGGCTCGGAAGCGACCGGAGGAATCCAAGCCTCCAACGGCGCCGCCTCGTACGGCGCTGCACAAATCATGGTCCGCTCGTCGTCCCAGTCTTCGAACTCGACGGTATGGAATACGCCGGACGGCATGTGGGCCTTCTCGACCGTGTCGTGGAAGACCGGCAGGCGGCTGGGGTGCCGGTGCGGACGGAACAGCGGTTCCAGTTGCACCGTAGCGCGGTTGGTGCGGGCGTCCTGGCGGGCGGCCGGCGCGGGGATTTTCGCGGGAGGCACGCCGCCCAGCGCGGGCTCGTAGCCGGCCAGTTCGGGCTGGCGCGCCGCGGGCACCGCGAGTTCAACGAACGTGCCCGGCTCCGCCTTGCTCGTGCGGCCGGCTCGGGCGGGCGAATCCGGCGCGTGTGCGAACTGGAAGCTGGTCGTGGACGGCCACGACACGCCTGTCGCGCGCGATTGGATCGAAGCGTGCTCGATGGCCGCGGATTCCTGGCCGTAGGCTTCCGGTCCGGCTGGGACAGGTTTTCCAGCGCGATTGCAGGCGCGGATCGCGACCGTCGAGAACGACGACGGAGGCAGCGGGTGGGCGAAGGCCAGCGCCTGCGCGCCCGCCAACTCCACAGGCTGCGTGCTGATCGGATCGACGGATGCGGGCGCCGCCTGAGGTCGGCCGGCCAGCGCGCGTCCCTTTCCGGCAGACGGCAGCGCCACGTCCAGGGTGTGCCGCGCCATCACCCCACGGGATGCAGGCTCAAGCGGAGCGGAGAGATCGAAGGCGACGATCTCGGCCTCGCGCCGGCGGGAGTCGAGCGGCCAAGCCTTCTGTTTCGGCACGGGCGCCAGTTCCGCTGCCGCGAGCGGGAACGGCCCCACCGGACGTATACGGCTGTCTGCCGTGCTGAGGGGCGCCGTGAGCGGGATCGGCACGCTCGCGATCGCGGGCGCGCTGGCCTTGCGCATGTCGCGCCGTACCGGGCCCGCGAGCGGATTCGCCGCACACTCATCCAGGCTTCTGGAGGCGACGATCCGGGCTAGCGTCGCATCGAGCAGGATTTCGGGCAGCAGCGCGTGGCGGTTCCGGAAATCGAGGCTGATCGAGCGGACCGCGGGCTGGGCGCCGGACTTCGATTGCGGCAGGACCGTCGCGTCGGGCGTGATCTTCAGGGCTTCGCGGGCCGAGATTCTTGGCTCGGCCGGGAACACGGCTTCCTGCGCGGAGAACGGCGACGTGGTCCCAAGTGCCTTCGCTGCCGCCGGCCGCCGGGGCGCAGCTTCCAGGTGCGATCCATGCTCGATCGAACCGGAGCGGAGCGCGCCGATGTGAAGCGGGGCGCTTCCGCGCTCGATGGTGGGGGCCGACGGTCCGAGGGCCAGCCAACTGCACGGCTGGGGCGCGCTCCGAATGGCGGCTCCCGCGATCTGGCCGCGGACCGCCGTCGAAGCGGTGAGCACCAACGGCGCGGCGGTCCTGGAAGTCCGCTCCATGAAGGCGGCCGGTGGAACGGGCAGCAAGAAGCCAATCGTCGTTGCGGCAGCCCCGATGGCTGGGGCTCGCCGCGGCGCGACCGCGATGGTGGTCCCCGCAGGCAGCAGGTGCGTCGAGGAAACCGGAGCCGGCGGCAGCGGGAACAGCGTCTGGCAGTTGATGGGAAGCGCCGGAAGCGAGAGCGCGGCAGCGGACCGGGCGCGCGGCGCCGGTTGCGCGCCACCCTGCAGAGAGCGCGGACCGATCGCGCCCGCCGTGGCGGGCAGCCGCAGCTCCACATCGGGCAGCCGAACCTGGGAGCCAGCCTGAATCCTCAGCTCTCCTGAAACCGCGGCGCGTTGCCGGTGTCCCGCGCGAGAGGCGGGCAGAAGAGTCGCCGCCTCGGCGGATGCCAGTTGGATGCCGCCCGCGGGTGCGTGGTACTCGGGGAGCAATGCCAGCAGGCCGGCGAAATCGAGGTTCGCGCCGGCGCTCGTCGAGGAGCCCTTGCGAGCGGCCGGGTAGGGCCACGCGGAATAGGTCGCCTGCTCGATGCGCTCGTCGAAATGGATGGAACAGGCGGGCGTGCGCGCCTGGAACGCGAACTCGACCGCGCCTTCCGGCTGGGGCCGGAATGCCCTGGCGACTGGCCGCTCGGGCATGAGTCCCCGCCGCGGCTCACCGGCACTGAGACGGCTGGTGCGCACCAACGCCGCCAGAGTGGGGATCTCGACCAGCGCGTCGGGCTGCCCAAACTGTGCGCCGACCGTGACCACTCCGGGCCGCGTTCCGCGGGCGGGGACGCCGGCGGAAGTGGCCGCAGACGTGGCGGGCGCCAGGAGGCGTCGCGCCGCCGCGATACCGGCGCCGCGCGGCATGAGGGGCTCGAAAGCTGCGAAGCCGGCGGTCGATCCGGAAACGGCCGCTGCGGAAACGCGCCGCGTGGGCGATGGCAACCCCGACGCCAGCACGGACTGGGCCGCGGGCAGCGAACCGGCCTGCCGCCGGGAGACGAGCTCCGGCAGTTCCGTCCGCGGTTCAGGCCAACGTGCGGCATCGATCGCCGCGGCGAGTGCCCGCGTGCCGGGCCTCGGTTTGGCCGCCGCCGCATGCCCCAAGGCCTCGAAGTCCGCCGGGCTCACGCCGGAGATGAGCTTGGTCGCCGCCAGATGCGGGAGCGCGGTCGGCGGCACCGAGGCGAAATCCGGGATGGGCGCCCAGCGCCTGGCGGTCGCGATCGCTCGTGGCCGCGGTGCTTCCGTGCGCTTCTCGGGCGCTACCGGCGGCGTGGCCCCGAGTTCGACCTCAGCTACCGGCCTCAGCGCGAAGGTGGGCAGCGACGCGGTTCCGGCGAACTCCGCGGCCGGGACCTCGATCGGGCGGAACGCACTTTGCACCCCGCGCGGCAGCGGTACTGTCGCCAGCTCCGAGCCAGCCACCGCTCCGCGCCTCCGCAGGGCGGTGTGACAGGACCAGGACGGCAGTGCCTGGAAAACCGCCGGGGGCGCCATTAGAGCGCTCGCCGCAAGGTTGACCGAGCGGGCCGGGACCGGCTGATATCCGCTCAGCCCAACCGCGCGCCCCGCCGCAGGGTGCGACGGCCAGGTGACGCTGGCGCTCGCCTGGAACGGCAGGAATGCAACCTCGCCGGGCTTTCCAGCGACGTTTCTCGTCCCGCGCGGCATGGGCGGGTGGGCCAGTCCAGCCAGCCGGACCCCGGCTGCCAGTTTACGGGCCAGGTGGAAGCGCGGCAGGGCCGGCCTGGGTACCGCGCGTCCGGCCGCGTCGGTGGCGGCGTGAACGCTGGCCGCAAGCCGTGCCGCCCGTGGGCCGAAGTCCAGCAGCGGCTGCCGCCGCATTTGGGGAACGAGGCTGGCCGCCGTGGTTTCGAGAGCCTGTAAGTGCGGTGCGCCCTGAAATCCGCTGCCGCCTGCCGGCCCGGAGCGGGCGGGCATGATGCCAGAGACCGGGCGCCGCATCGGTTCCCGGACGAACAGACTGTAGCGCAAGCCGCAATGCCCGGGAGTAGCCGTAGTGGAGGGGGCGGCAAAGGACGGCTCGGGCGTTTCGAGGTCTGCCGCGCGCGGGCCAAAGGCCTGGGGCTGCGGCTCGCAATCCAGCCTGGCGAAATAGAATGCCTCGGGCGGGATGGGGTCCGGCGGCGGTCCGGTATAAACCGGCTCCGGCTCGGGTTCAGGGAGCCTGAATTCCTCCGGCTCCGGGGGCGGCGGAGGGCGGCGTTCGAAAGCCGGCTGGATGGCTTCTTCCTCGACCGCGATGGCTTCGGGCTGCCATTCCGGTAGAGGCGCTGCGTCCGGATGCAGAACGGGTGTACCCAGCCGCTGACCTGCGTCAAGCAGCCGGTCCAGTGCCAGTCGTGTCAGCTCTTGGTAACGTTTCCGATGGTCGTCTGAACAGAAGTCGGCATCGGTGAGCTGACGAACGAGCGACACCCGTTTCCCACAAAAGAAGCAGGGCATCCGGTCGCAATCCTACCGGACAATTATATTGGCGTTTGACCCCTTTTGCCAGAAGAATCAACCGGTTTAGGCGAGATGACTCGAAACGCCTTAAGCTCTTCTCATGAGCGCGGCGTAGCCCGAAAAGGGACCAATGT
>Ga0182027_10004366_pt1 | contig 21929 bp, 9 predicted proteins | sample 712E1DmetaG_FD_121300 | JGI IMG/M metagenome (GOLD analysis project Ga0182027, IMG submission 121300) | Permafrost microbial communities from Stordalen Mire, Sweden - 712E1D metaG (Illumina Assembly) | ecosystem: Environmental > Terrestrial > Soil > Wetlands > Permafrost | place: Sweden... | reverse complement strand
ACGACTCCGGGCAGCGTCAGTAAGAAGCAGTAGAGATACGAGTCAAAGTCTGGTCGACTAGTGACATTAGCAAACTTTCCGAATTTCCCTGATAGGCCGAGGAGACTCAGAGGACCCCTGATCCAAATGGATTGAGCCACACCGGGGAACACCCAATTTATGAAGAAGAACAGAGTGTCGAGTGGATCGGAGAAGCCGTGAGTGACGCCGCAATTCTCAAACCGGGGAGCGTTGCACCCGCATTCATGAGTAAAGGGAATGTTGATGTCGCGTAGTGCGTTGCAGCCTCCGTTGTTGAGTATCAATTCTCTCGGCGCCAGCATTTCCAGTCCTGACATCCAGTGAGTTGCATTTGAGATGTAGTATGGCACCCAGACAGGTGCACCACGCCACAGTGGGTTCCAGATAGGGATCACACCAAACAGCTTCACCTCGCCGTAGATCTTGGGGCAGTCGACACCAAATGGAGTGGGAATAAGGAGATAGTACAACAGGCCAACGCTCCCTTTTGCGCCATCAAGGTTGTAGTTGAGAATAAAGTTCTTGATATCTTGTGTGGTAACTTCTGTGCTATTCTTCTTGAGTATACTCGCAATTACTGCCGTGGCAAGTTCTGATACCGTTAAATTCTGTGGAGTCACGCCGAGTATCGATCCAACGACACTTAGAGAGATGTGCTCGATCTGTTGCAAGAAGACAGAGCTCTCGAGCCACTCTCCCGCAGCTGTGTGTTGCAGTTCCATGTCGATTAGCGAGGCGTTGAGTCCTTCAAATGGTCCTCCATACATGTACCACTCTGACCCATTGTTACCTGGAGATATGAGGTTGCACACTGTCGACTGTCCCAGCAGTATGTAGTCCCATATTGTGCCGACGACACCATACCGGTCGAATGCTCTCCATGTGCATGCGCTTTCGAGGAGTTCAGTGTAGTTGTATCCACAGAGGAGGAAGCAGTCCCGGTGGACGTCTTTGAGATTGGGGATGACTTGTATCCAGAACCCACGAGCAAGTGCTTCTTTGATTGTTCTTGTTGGCCCGACTGGTGGGGGTGTTTCCTCGTTTCTCGTCTTCCGTAATGGGTACTGGCGTGCGCGCTGCTTGATAGTCTTGGTGTCTGCTCCGTGCTGGTCGACGAGATCTTCCAGGCGGTGACACGAACCTCCGTCGGGGAATGCTACGCAAGTCGCCGCTTCCAATTCGCGTGCGATGTATGCCAGCACGTCTGGCGAGAATATTTTGCTGAGAGATGCTCGTGTCTTCTCTTGTGGTGTAGGAGGAGAAGAAGAAGAAGAAGAAGACTCGTCATTGGTTGTCTTTGGTTTATTCTTGTCTTTGCGCTGACCGTACTCGATTACTTGGTGCACCAAAAAGTCGAGCTTGTCAATGAGGTTGATGAGTTCTCGATTGTTATCGTCGTTTGCTATGAACGGGAAGTCTCTCAATGCCCGGCGAAGCGTGGAGTTGGCACCTGAAGATGAACTACTGGATTCATTGGTGTTTGAACTCTGTGAACCAAAGTAGCCAAACGCGCCATTCGCGCTCAACCATAGATAAAATTCAGTGGCATTCTGTGGAAGCCATTTGAACCGTCCGCACCGAACGCAAGGCATCACTGGGTCATAGTAGCACACGTCGCGGACGGGAAGTGGAACGCTCGGCTTTCTCTGTGGAGGGTTGAGTCGTGAGCTGAGCGTTGGCCGGAGTCTATTTAGTGAGCAATTCATCAGCGTGCACTGCGGAGGAATGTTTTTCTTGTAGCGGCGGTTGCTTTCCTCGTAACGAGCTGTCCAGGCGAATTCATTGCGAGGAAGTGGAGGTTCTCTGTATTCTACTTCTCCTCCCTCGTCGTCTCTTATAATCGAAATAGGGTACACCACGTGTTTTACATCATCGAACGCCACTTTGAGTCGAATTGCATACTGAGAAATGTACCCACACTGTGTCGAAGAGAGTTGGTCTGTGTTGTCTGCGAACGGAGCGAGGAAGGCGCATCTGTCATGCGTTGTTGGATACAGTGAACTTGGGTCGTATTGCAGATTATTGAAGAAGTTTCCATCGTGGGACGTGCAAGCAAGTGATTGGTATAGTGCTGGCGTGTATGTTACAGCTCCTGGAGTTGTTCCATCTGTGAAGTTATTTGTGAGACTCGTTGTCACCAATGGGAACATGTATGATGTCAATATATCGATGTTGTACAGCACACTACACATCCATGTGATTGCAGCAGCATGACCGTGGACGATGGTTGGAATTGTGCAATGAGTTGTATTTGTAGTATTGGTAACAGTGATGTAGTTGTTTGAAGAGTTTGTAGAATTGACCAAGACAGTGTAGTTATTAATTGTCGTTATTGTCGTGCACACTGGTGGATTGAACATTGAACCGTACTCTGTTCTGTAGTACGTGCAATTGACTGGCAACAAGTTCTGGCACCATGTGTCATTTGGACACAGGCTGGAGCAAAAGTCGTTCCTGCTCTGGTAAGTGACCACAGAAGTGGTCGGAGTGGTGGAGGAAAACAGAATTTCTGTCTCTTCGATTGCTTGTGCTCGAGTCATGCTCACTTCGTCAAAGTTGGCACTCCCATTGATTCCGTACGTTAGCAGGAAGTTTTCGATAGTGATAGATGGCCCAGTTAGTCCACTTGGAATCACAGGTGGGACATTTACTGATGTGCAGTCCATGGTCGTGCTTGAACATGACGGATAGACTGTTTGGCTGAGGTCGCCTGATACGAGCATTCCCACTGGAGTACCCACAGGAACGAAGACCGTAGGTGGTCTGATGTACAGCCACACGTAGTTACGGTATACGTAGTTGGTCGTCCAGTCGTACTGGTTGATATCGAATGTCAGTCCCGAAGGCACTGTACCACAGACGGTTGCGCTCATTGCTACCTGAGAAGAAGAGGTGCAGTCAACTGGATCAAATAGGCCAGTGGCGCAATGTAGACTCGGATCACACGTGCTTGGTGGAGTTGGAGAGACATAGGTGGCAGATGGAGAACATGCTCCGTTGTCCAGTGCGCACGCGCCAGTTGTTCCCGTGTTGAGTGGAGTCTGTGGACAGTTTGTGCTGTAGTCAGTTATTTGCCATCTAGCACACACCGTCGTTCCCACGATGTTTGCTGTGGTGTTGGCGTGAACTGTCGTCACTCCGAGGATGGGAGTATCGCTGCACACCACGAGTGGGTCCGTGGGGGCGTTGTAAGTTGATGTCCACATGTTGTTTCCCACGTACACCCATCCAGGTAAGGAAGGGATGTCGGATAGACTTGCTGTGGACAACCCATACGAGGCGAGTTCACCAGAACTTAAGGGAATGTAATCTAGCTGGTTCGTACAACTCGGAGACGATAGCGTGGGTGGAGAGTACTGCACGGATTCCAGCGACAAAATGGACGAAGCGGGAACAATCTTTGAGGGCAAGACACCGGAAACAGTCCGATTTATCTTTACTCGCGTGTAGTCTGAGAGTACGTCGTAGTCGGGAGCATTGCGCAGACCGCGGAACACAGGCTCTTTTAGTGTATATGGACAGAAGAACGGAACAAAGTTCTCGCCATACACTTCAGCCGTTCCCACCGAGCTGAATGTGTAGTCGCAAGTGCACCACGTCTTTGAATGATCATTTGGGTTAGGCGGGCACTTACACGAAGTGTACTCTGATATTGTTGGAGAACTCGGATCAGAACCAATACATTCCTGGTGGTACTCGGGAACGCATTGTCCAGGAGGGTACTGATGTATTGTTGCATCCCATTGGAGGTCACACGAACTTGAACACGCCATGGATGCCGTGGCACTTGGATAACACATCACAGGAACGGTGTTGTATACGCAGTATCGATCGGCTCTCTCTGTACACCAGTCACTGCACATCGCGAGTGTTAGACCGTAGACAGTCTGTGGTGAGTCGACTGTTCCATAGAATTCGGTAATTACCGTGGAGTTTCCGCTCATTATCGCTGCTTCCGCATATGATATGTATGAGTCAGCGTTGTTGTAGTCGCACTTGTTGTGGCAGAACGTGCTCACGGTTGCTGCGTCTCCGCGTCCCAGAGCTGTGCAAAAGTCGTCGACAGAGTCTCCGCCACGAACAGTGATCGCGTCCGGATAGACCACATCCGGTCCAAAGATGTTGATCAAGTTGTCGACAGTGACGTTGTAGTAGACACTGGCAGACAGCGATGCCAATTCCCAGACTTCGAGGTCGTTTGCGTCGATTCCGTACGCAGAGCACACCCGTAAGAATGTGTCGCTCGTCGAAGGTCCGTGACAGATACGATCACATGCACCTTGAACATATGCCAAGTCAGGAAAGCTAGCACTTGGACATGTCCGTGCGATTGGGCACAACCGTGTGAGGTTGAGTGTGTGTTGGCCAGACAAGCAATTGGGACACCATGGCGGACAGTAGTCAGGAGGTGGTCCTGGTGGAGGGATGGGCGTTGTATCTCCTGGATAGGATACTTCGCATCCATACTCGTCGGTATATCGCGCGGTGTCTGTACAGTTCGTTGGACCAATGCAATCGAGTTTCTCGCCAATGGCGTAGCTCCCTTGTGGTTGCGCAAGTGCACTGATGTTGTGGCCGCACCAGTAGTTTGAACAGATGTTCACGTAGTCGCGGGGAATTGCGGTGTCCTTTGCGAACTTCCCCCACGTGCGACCGAGCATGGCCATCTGCGTGGCATTGTCGATGTTTCCGAGCAGTGCAGACACGTTCGTGCTGATTGAGTGGATGAGAGACATTGCTTTGACGACACCGGGGTCTTTGAGCGATAGATGTAACACATTCGTGAGTAGGTCATCTACTGCATTCGACGACGTCTTTGCAGTAGCGTTGAAAATTGCCACATAGTGGTTGATCGTGTCTTGATCGAGACCGACCGACGCCATCCCAGATGTTAGTGCGCTAATTCCATCTGTGGTTCCATTGACAACCGCAGTTGACATTGCAGAAACCAGGATCGTCGCAACAATAGTGATGCGTGCAGCTGGCGCGAATTTACAGAAGGCTACGGTGATTGGGTCACTCTCAGTTGTGAGGTCTGCGCACTGTTGGTCGTCAAGCTCTCCAGCCATTCCAATGAGTTCTTCGGTGAGTCCGTCTCGCGTTGATATAGCTCCAGCAGTACTTTGTCGTGCGATGTCCTTGGCCTCTTTCGAAGTCGGAGCAGAAACATATGGCCACACCACACCTTCTTGCATGAACCGAATTAAGCAGAGCGTGCTTTTGTATCGCATGACCAGGCCGATTGCGCTGTTGTAGTTGGCAGAACTAGCACTGCTATTTGTTGCGCTGTAATTGTAGTAGGCATTCTGTAGTGTATTGGCTGAGAATAGCAGTGTTGAGCGACAACTGTCGTATTCTGGGAACATGATTGCGGTGACCTGAAGCACACTGATTGCTTGGAGAGGGTCGGCAGACAGTCCGAGATCCCGCTTACTGCAGTCTGGGTTTCCGAGGATTGTGCAAAGAAACCCTGTTGTGTCGGTATTGCAGAGCCAACACGCAAACCCGTGTGTAATACAAGTGATGAAGAACGATAGACATTCGAGTGGGCCTTCCCCATTGATCGTGATGCCAGGGAATATGACAGAGTCAATGAGTTCCAACAAGAGTCGCACAATACCGTTGTACCAGACACTGATAAGTGTCGCGACTGCGTTAGTGAATGTACTCCACGCACACGATACTGAACCACTTGGGATGCACACCACTGCATCGATGAAAGTAATTATCACATTCAAGAATGCATTCACGAGCTGAACGAGTTTCGACTCCTTACTGATGAACACGTCGTCAACAAGTACAGCAATATTATTGCAGACGCTAGCTGCCGTTGTTGAGACGGTGTCCAGAGCTTGTCCCCAAGCAATGAAGAAGGCTTTCCACGATATGGCCAGTGTCTCCATTGGTGTGTACGCGTTTATTCCGACTGCACCATCGACGTACGAGTCAATTCCAGGAATAATCAACAGGATGAGTTGGATAAATGATTGAAGCATTGCAGGGAAGAGATTAAGAGTCGTTGCGATGATTGCTCCTATTCCATCGTACAGTGCTTTCAGACTGTCTGCGGTCGGTTGGTCTATCAATGCAGTGAATCGATAGAGTATGGCAGACACGGCGTTTCCAATTGCAATGCACATTCGCTCATATGCAACAAACGGTTCAGTGACTGACATCTTTGGGAGTGTTCCGTCTGCGCCGTGACCGATTGCGCGTAGTATTTGAATGACAAACGCCGTCGAGAGTTCAACTATACTGTCTGCAAGTGTGCCAGCTTCGCACATTCTATCTTTTCCACTGACATCAAGGGCAGAGAATAGCGTGCGCATTGATATTCGCAAGTTCTGAATGGACTCCTCGATTGCACATGTTGTAGTTCCTGTAACTGTTGCCCATCGACGTGAGCTAAAGTCGCCTTCAAGTATTGCGCCGAGTGCTCCCATCTCGAATGCGGCCAAATCGGCAGACACTGCACTGATCGAGAAGATGCCCTGGCCTATTGCTGCGGAGAGGTTGTTGAACCCTTCGCTGTATGGATCAAGATCAGACGCAAGGGACGTGGAAAGTGATGTGATGAGAGTGAGGATATGGCCAGTAAGTGAGAATGGCACTGCAATTGCATGACCCACAGCCCATCCAACATCTTGCGTGGCGCAACCAACGTTCGCGAGGACTTGGCCATATGCATTCGGACTCGCTTTGTCTGCAAATGGCGACACGAATAGCGAGTAGAGTCCGACCTTGGTCAGTTGTGTGGCTGCAAGACCGACGCGCTCTAACGCGCGCTGCAGATGAATGTCGATGATTCCAAGTGGAGTAAAGAACTCATCGAAAGCATAGGTGAGAGCTCCTACAGCATTGTCTACCTCTGCCTTAATCCGCGTCGGGTCAAAGCACGGGCCATTCCCAAGCATGCATCTCCCTTTTCCTTGACAACATGTACTCCCTTGTTCAACGAACATCGGGCATGGATCGACCATCTGTTCCATCATAGGGTACTGTGTGGTCTGTTGTGCGAGTGCTGCAGCTTGGACAATAGGGTCACTACACGAGTAACAGTGACCACTGTAGAACACTGGTGTGTCGGGAGTGCTCGTGCAGTGGGAGTCAGTGACGATGGCGCCATCGTTTGCGATGGAGTGTATTGCTTCTATGAGGAGTCTATTTGTTGCGGTTATTGTCTTGACAATAGCAAATACTGCTGCTCCGAGACCTCCGCCAGGATTTATCGTGGCGTTGGTTCCCCACCACTTGGTAATGTCGACATAAACATTATCGATGCCCGAGAATGCATCGTCGAACTGTGCTGCGGCGTTTTCAAGTTCTGCAATTGCTGGATCAAGTAGTTGGTAGTTCCCAAAGCCGACGGGATCGAGTATGACTTCGGGTATGATGTCAAGTATGCGGTAGATGGCTCTCATCAGTGCAGAAAGAGTCCCGTCATCGCAGGGGAGTAGATTGAGAGGACAGAAGTTTCCTCCTGGCGAGTACGGGCATGCATCTGGCAATCCCGCCTCTGCTGCCGCATTCTTGAAGAAGCAACCAATGTCTGTGAGTAATTTTGAGGTGCGATTTGCAAAGACGTATTGTGTGTAGATGAAGGACTGGAGGTCGGCGGGGTCGAACTTCCACGAGGAGAAGTCGCCATTCCGTATGCTGTTGACAATCAAGCGACCGAGTTCTACGTACATCATTCCTGCTCCCTCAATGATCGGTGGAATGTCGGCAGTGCCGATGACTTTGTCAAGGCGGATAGTAATGTTCGTCTCTGGGAATGTGAACTCGAGCATGTCGAGTGGCAGTGCAGTATCCAGAAGGCCCTTCACTATTCCGGCCAGCGCAGTCACACCGGTGTTTAGCCAGTCGAACATGGGATCTGGACTGACATGGCGTACTTCTTCGAAGCTGTGTGCATTCTCGGTGACAGTGATAAAGTAGTTGGCGAATGCAGAGTAAATACCGATGGGAACTGATGCGAGGATGCCGACGTTTTGATCGAACATGCTGCCCGTGCACGATAGACTCGGAATGATGTCGTGGTCTTTGAAGACAATCTTGCATGTGCGCCAGTTTGGTATCATGTCGAACAAGTTGTTCACATTGCTTGCGAATGCTGCTGGGACCAGGTTGAGCAGGCCGAGTGAGCAGTTGAAATAGCCTCCCTTGGAGTATGTCTCATAGTCTGGGTGATCTTTTATCAATTGTATTATGTTGCGTAGCAAGTAGACCCACGAGCGACACGTTGTGTTGATTGTCTGTGGAAACACTGCCATCACTGACTGAGGAGATTCAATTTGAGACAAGAAGAGGTAGAGCTCAAAGAGGCTCTGCACGGCAGTGTTGTTTGCTAGACCTGAGAGGCCCATTTCTGACTGTGGAAACCAGTCGGCGAAGGATCCACTCACTTCGATGCACATCGCCTCATAGGAATCGAAGAGACGATCAAAATCCATGCCATTGAGCACATTTAGAACGTCTGATGTAGATGTGGATGACGCCAGGCCGAGGACAGTCTTCCACGTGATGAGTGTGGTCTCTGAGAATACCGGTGCGAGTCCTCGAGAAAGACCTCCAACATGCCAGCCTTGTAAATCGAAATTAGGACCCAGGGTGTAGCCTTCAATATTGATATTTGATGTGATGTTGATGGCGTCCGCGATTGTTATCAGCGCGCTATCAAGTACATCATCGACAAAGTCACCGAGGCAGCAAAACATAGCATTCCACATTCCAACCGCATCGGTAATGTCGGGGAGGAGGATGGTTGCATTGAATGGGGGCCATGCCAACGATTCCTGCCCTGGAGCAACGCCAAAGGCTTCCTGAAAGATCCACGAGAAAGCCTCAACGATCCACGTCCAGATGCGGAAGATCGCGCGCATGACCTGGGAGATTACTTCTGCGGCGAGCGCGAGAATGTTTGACAGCACACACCTGGGGTGTGGATCAAGTAGCGCCAGTGTTATTGCGTCCGTGACGTATGCCACAGTGGAACAGTAACAAAAGATCTCTGACGACAAGCCATGGGAAACGTGTGCTAGGCCGTCGAAAAGGAGGGACGATGCGAGTGCGGTTGTGTTGGTATTTGTGGGCTTCCCGAAGGTTGCGTTGATTGCGACACGCAACGTAACTACGAGCGCTCGCGCAACAGGAGTAAGACCTCGCCCAATCTCGTCGAGCAAGTACGTCGTTCCATTGCATCGCAAAGGAAGTGTTGCAGCGTCCCAAATAGCTTTGTTTGGCAAGAGTAGAGGGATGTTTGCTACTTCTGCCGCCTTCATTGCCCATGGTGCAAGATTTTGCACAGTCGGGTCGATGAGTTCTGCAGTGAGTGGGCGAAGGGTGCACGTCCACACAACTTGTGATCCACTCAATACAATGTGGTGATAAGGAAACCAGAACAATGAAATGATTGCAATGATAATGAGGACGAGACCAGCAATGGGATTGGCTATGATGAAGCGTACCATCGAAGTTATGCTACTGACCAGGTCGTGCCACCATTGAACGGATTGGTCAACAATGCCAGTCCCTGCAGAACCAAGTGATGCAACGACTGAACCCATGGTTGAAGAGGGGGGGGGAATGTTGAATTAAAAAAAGATAGATGCCATGGACCACTCTTTGTACTTTTCTTTTTTTTCTTTTTGGCTCTAGTTTTCAATGTAAAGGATAGGGCGACACCATGGCCACACAGAATCTTATTTTGATCGACAACAAATTTCCACATAACAGGTAAACAAAGTCAAATACTTTTTTTTCTCGAGAGTTGACAATCCAACCAACATGGATCGTTTAAATATGGCAGACTACGACGAAGTGTTTCGGCCTCCAACCAAGTTTGTTATTGTCGCTGGTGCGATTGCAGCCGGAAAGACGACACTCTCCGAAGCGGTGTCCAAGCGCCTGGGATGGGAGTTGTCCATGGAGCCAGTAAAGACGAATCCATTTCTACGAAAGTTCTACGCGGAAATGACAGAGTCCAACAAGAAGGAAGAACAACTCAAACAGGCCAGACTAATGCGCATTCGTGCGCTGGAGCATGCTCATGAAATGTGCGACGAACTCGTAAAACAAAAGGAAGAAGTCAATCCCGAGAAAGTTCTTTCCGTTGTGTGCAGCTTCCTGTTCTCATCCGCCCAGCATGTCTCTCCTGAGTTCACGCAAGTCATGGCACAGATCATGACGCAAATCGAGCAAAAGGCTAATCCCAGAGAGGTTTCCCAGAGGTTGCTACATGAAGTCGATGCGGAGCTCGCGCGGGAGAAGAGCAGTGGAGACGAGCACGTCGAGTTTCCTACTGCTTTCAGTATGCAAATATTCCTGCTCTCAGAACGGTTTGATCTACACCAACGGATCGTGTGGTCAGGCAAAAACTACATCCAGGACAGGGGTATCTACGAAGACCTTATATTCGGGAAGATGCTTGCTGACTCGGGGAAGATGGGCCAACTCGAGTACGGGACGTACCGGGCCATATTCCACCGCATGACCAATTTCCTCCATCGCCCAGACCTTATCATCTACCTCGACGTTAAACCAGAGGTGGCAGTACGTCGCATGCACATCAGGGGACGCGAATGCGAGAAAGACGTGAGTCTCGAATACCTCACCGCCCTCTGCGCAGGCTACGAGAACTGGCTCAAAACAGAAGTGGAAGGTTTCATACCCTTGCACAGGGTCGACTGGAACGATGACAGTCTCAAAGACGGCGTGATCGACGAGGAAAAGATGAAGGGAATCATCGACAGGATTGCACAGATCAAACGCCGCCCTGTTTACTTTTGAGAGGGGTACACCACCCCCACCCTTACAACACTACACACACGTCGCGGCAGTTCCGCACCACCAAAAAAAACTTGGAAACCACAACTCAAATTTTTTTCCACATCTTTGTGAAACTTTGTTTATTAGTTACTTTGAGCGCCACACGCTACCACCAAAAAAAATTGTCCAATCAATCACCTCACATGGCAGCGGGACGAGGTATGAATGGAATCGAAGTGGCGAATCTCTCAAGTGGATGTGCAACCAATGGATCGTGGTCTGCGGTGTCGGATCACATTTACACGTTGTTAAAAGTTAGAGATCCATCAAAGGCGAATTTCTTTCGCACTGGGCTATTTGGCAGCTCGGTTGGACTATTCCAGACTGCTTACAACACTATAGTAGATGTCCAGTTGATCTACGACGCGCTCATTCTAGCTCATCAAGAACTTCTCGCCAAAGCCATCTTTCCGACAATGCACTGTAGTGCCACGCTACGCAGTCATCCATCACCTCCTCCTCAGTCGGAATACACACTGGATTTTATACCGAATGACGGCCATGTACCACTTGCCGACGATCTATTTCCCGCGTATCACCGCGCTCCGACCCACGCGCTTCCTCCGCCTCCGCCTCTTCCACCTCCACCGGTACCATCTACTTTCGCAAGTTGTGCCATCTCAGGAGAAGAGCAACACGCGCTGGCTGGTGCGTGTACATCAGGACTCTGCGCGGCTGTGCGCGACCATCTATCCACTTTGCTTATTGATGGCGGTCGTCTGGACATCGCAAGAAACTACAGGCCAGGATTAATCGGAGACTCTGAAAATTTGTTCAAACAAGTCGCGATTGATGGCGTCAATCGCCGCACCGTTTATAAGGCACTTTGTATGGCGGGGAGCACTGCTACTGCAGAAGCGATCCTCGGGAATTCTTCGCACAAAAGGCCAACCGAAACGCTGTCTCCACCAACGTTCCACCCAGATCAGCATGTCATCCAGCTGTGCGTCTCTTACAACGACGTGTTGTACCACACGACCACTGGTACAGATAGCACATGGGATGAAGTTGTTCTACAGTGCATCACTGTGGCCGGATTGGACTCGACCGCTAACAAGACAATCGAGTTCTATCAGAAAGATCACGACAGATGGATACGTCTGACCGACACGACGTTCGACATGTGGCAACAGAACCCAACTCTGAAAATGAAGCTGAGAATTCGTAATTCCGTTGTTGCACCCGCTCCACCCGCTCCTCTTGCTGCTACTCATCCTCCATCAGTAACACAAATACCACAAGTGCTCCATGTGGATGAGCGTGGTCCACCCGCTCCTCCTCCTGCTGATACTCTTCCTTCATCAGTAATCCCACAGGTTCTCCCTGTTGCGCCCGTTCCTTATCCTGTCGCCCCACGTGGACAGATTCATCCACAACAATGAAAAAATCATCTCTCTCTCTCTCTCCCTCTCAAAAAAGAGCATTGGCATCCAAAATTTTCATTTTTGTTGGTGTTGTTGTGTTTGAGCTTTCTCCTTTAGTTCTTTCAAGCAGAGGAAGCACATGACCTCGTACTTGTCGCTTCCACCGATCACGATCTTTTCAGTTAACTCGCACTTGCGGACATTGTAAATTGCATCACCTCTGCGGCATTTGCACTCGCGGCAGACCTTGCGGAAGCGCTCAGAGTCCTTTTCGAGCAAATGGGCCTGTCCAAAGTGTTGTTCATCAAACGTGCTGTCCAGAGAAGCGATGATGACGAACTTTCCTGCTCCTTTCATTGCAAGCGCGAATTCTTGCAAGTCTTCGAAGAACTGGCCCTCGTCTATTCCAATGACGTCTGCCAGTTCGCACTCGTGTGCAATGTCTTTCAATTTTTCAGTGGTGTGGACTGGTATGAGTGCTTCGACTCCGCGCAGACTCGTTCCGCACTGTGAGCTCCAGGTCTCGTTTTTTCCACGAGTGTCCTTGTTGGAGCGAACGACACAGCACCTGTACCCAGTGTAGTGCAGATCGAGCACTTTGCACAGCATCTTGCTGGTATTGTGAGTGACGGTGTTGTCTTCCAGGAGGAATCTTCCAGAGCAGCCACTTTCGAGTGTGAAACCAAAGTACTCACCAGACCCCTCGTAGGTGAACGAGAGCTGTGAGAATACCATTTGCTGGAGACCGTCGAACATGACCATACGCACTCCAAAGTAGTCTGAGAGTTTCTTATTTTCAAGAACGGCATTTTTGAGGACTTTGAATGGAATGTCAACCATGGCATGCTCAGACAGCTTGAACACAGTCATGATGTGGTCAGAGTTCACAACATAGGACATCCCAGTTCCACTCTGTGAGACCTTGTAAAGCTCACCAACTCCATGTGTGATCGATGTGACTTTGACGGGCTTGAAATTCTCTGAAACAAGCAACATTTCTGGCATTATGTTCTGAACGGGAATTGCAGCGGCCATACCATGGACCCGGACTTTGGTGTCTCTACCCAGACACTTGCCACTGAACATCGGACCGACAGTTATTTCGATCTTCCCAGAGCGTTGTGGTTGCAGAGGTGGGGATTGCGCCATTGAAGAAATATACACACTCCTTCTTGCCTACCAAGCTTTTTTTTAGTTAATAAAAAGGTTGTATGCAAAAGTTTTTTTTGTGATAAAAAGAAATCACGAGAAGAAGAGAAGAAAAATGGAGCCACACGAAGAATTGTTATCATCACCACCAATACCACCACGTAAACCAGATACGGACAAGACGTCTGTGTTTGGGGAGTGGAAGATCACTCTTACTGCTAAAGGTCACAAATACACCGTTGTGTCGCTCATCAATGGAACGCCTGTCGTCGGCCAGATCGACAGTGTGACGCAGTTTTCCAGTGGGTTGTTCCCAAAGTTCGATGCGGACAAAATACTCAAAAGATATAAGGAAAAAGGGATGCTGAAATTCGGGGGACCGGTTACCAAAAAGCAGGTGGTCAAGGAATACTGGGAAGAGAACGCGAACCATGCCGCGTTGCTTGGAACGGAAATGCATTCTGTGATCGAGAGTATTTTTAGGAAATACATGGTAACTCCGCCTCCGCGTGATTACGTTCTTCCAACGACACTCCCACCACCAATTGAAGGAAAGCCATTCCCCACCATTCCAATTGTGCCGCTCTACAAGACTGGGAGCACGATCGTCGAAATGCGGCACTTGGAACAACTTATCAGCTACTTTAAAGCCAACCACTTTGAACCAATCGCAATCGAGAAATGTCTCTTTTCACTTCAACTGCTTCTCTGTGGAACGCTCGACATTCTGGTTAGAGACACAATCACCGGTGATCTCTACATATTGGACTGGAAACGGAGGGAAGAGTTCACGACAACGAGCGACTACGATACGGGAATTCCGAAAACTCCCATGGAAGGTAGGCAGCACTCGCACCTAGAAAGCGCAATAGTGCAACTCAACATGTATCGGTACATGCTCCAGGAGGGTGAGCACCGCGTGATCAAAGGACTGCGCATCATTTCAATCCACCCACATCTCCCAGCTATACTGGTCAACGAAATTCCAATTGATGAACCACTGACTCGTGCACTCGTTGAGTATCGCCTTAAGACAATGACACCCAAATGAAAGTCTAAAAAAAAGAAGTTGGTATTTTTTTGAAAGTTTAGTAATTGTCAAGTTCACCACGGGAAGCAGTCCCAATAATTTCATTGTCGTCCACTGTGGTAGCCATTTTACTTTGGAGAGAGAGTGCCTTTCTGTATTTTATGATATGATCGACGAGACGTTGTAGCAAATTGACAAAGTAGAGCGAGTTTATGAGGAACATTGTGGAATTTCCAAAGTCCGACGACGAGTACTTTTGAGCGTAGGCATAAACTCCAACAGACACAAACAAGACGATGTATTTGAACTTTCTACGCGGTTCCACATACTCTAACAACAGAGCGAACAATTGACTGGCTACGGTGTAGTAGTAGAAGATTGAAATGAAGAGCGCGTTTACTCCGGTGTTCCCAGAAATCCACAGTGAAAGACATTTCACACTGTCATACAAGGCAACACACACTGGTTTCCCCAGCACTTCAATGAACGGGTCTGGACCGAACAACCCAAGAACCCCCATTGTAATAGTGAACATCACAGTGAACTTGAATGCATCCCAGACGACTTCCGAGACAACTGTTCCGAGTATTGTTTTATACCATGGAAGTTGATAGTAGCTCAATCTGGTGACGTACATGCCAAATAGTGCAACGAACATGGCACCCACAACCGTGAAATAGTTCCTGTAGTGCATCATGAATTGAAGAAGGTGTGACGTTTCGGTTTCGAGTTTGATGTACTCTTTGGCAGTTCGGTTTTGGTGGTATCCAGAGAACAGTTCACACATGAAAACGCATATGAGCAAAAGCAAGAAGCAGATGTCACACGTCGTGTCGACGATGTCTCGCAGTTGCATGTCTGCTTGCATGTAGCACGTATTTTTTATTGAAACGTCTCCATCAGAAATCATGTTCTTCAACTTCCGGAGTTCACTGGCAGTTATTTCTCTCGACTGCTGTTCGTATTCTTCCTGTGTGATGTGTTTCTCGTTACACGGAACGAGTGGTTTGTGTGTCGTACTCATTCTCTCTCTTCTTTGGTTGCAAAGGTGACAAAAATAAAACACACCTTCTCTCTTTAACACAGTAGTTGTTTAACAGAAATGAACTTTTTTTCTCCGAAATTATTTTTTCGTGGTTGAGGGGTGATCTTCATCATAGTCAGCGTTTAAATGACCAATCCAACGAACATGTTGTTCATCGCATGTTGTGTATGTATGACCTTCACTTGCCAACCAATCTATTGCACGTTGCACCACTTCATTTCCAAGCGTTGGACCGAATTTTCTGAATACACACATAATTGGCATTCCAATAACAACTCGACTCAGTTTAATAAATTCGAGAATATTAGTCGCATGTGTGGTTTGTTCCATGTCCGTTTGTCTATCTAATTGAAAACAAACAAGAAACTTTTTTTTAAATTTATGTGAATGATAAAACTTCAAAAAAAAGAGTTGTTTTCTTTTTCTTTCATTGGTCACTGTATCTCTCAACCACGACTGTGCGTTTTGCTTTCCTGTGTTCGATGTAAACTGGATACAGCATGGATGCCCAGATGACGCTGAGAATCATGGCATAGAAAGACCAGATGACATATGCAAAGTAAAGACCAAAGGGTGTCCACTCACGGTCGAGCCCCATCAAGATGAGTGCGGCAAACCCTGTTCCAAAGAGGAGGATTGAGTCGATCATGCACATCCACACCCACCGTTTGACAAAGAAGAAGAACGACCACAGTAAGTTGAAGATGTGGTTGATGAACAACAGAGACATGATGGCCAAGTAGTCTCTCGAAGGGATGATGTCTGCAATTGTGACAGGAGGAACGATTTGATCCTCGTATGAGATGGCGTATGTCACAATAGCTGCTGTGATTAGACCGTACATGATCGTCCAAATTATGGCGTAGACCCATGACTTTGCTGGGAACATCCACCATACCCACGGGTTGAGCTTCTTCCTGTACTCTTCGTAGAAGAGTTTGTCAGTCTCGGGAATTAACCAGTTGATGAAAAATGGCGGAAGGAACACGAGCGCCACGATAATCAAGATTAACCAAAATGTAATGATAACCATTGGATGGGGGGGGGGAGAGAAGTTTCTGTTATAACTTGTGTTGAAACAACTGAAGAGAGAATTATCAAATTGCAGTGATGAATTGGTTCTTTGTAGTTTTTCCTCTATATTTCTGTTTTTAACATGAGTTCCTTAATGGCATGGCAATTCAAAAAATTATAAGTTGGTGTCCTGGAGAAACAACTTCGTCGAGTATAATCTGAACAACACCACCAGTTGTAGCAGTGATTTTGTAGTTGTCTACAAATACAACTTGGGAAATAGTCACTATGTTGGCGGCAATTGCATGTGGCAATTTGTAGTTCGTGACAGTGGTAGTCAATCCTTCTCCAGCTTTCGGAGCATGCGTGGCGGGGAAGAAGTTGAGTACCACTACTTCAGTGGTAATTTGTGCGTGACCATCAGCAAACCACACCTCGAAAAACATCTTGGGGTAGGAGACGGTGAACAACTGGTTGCTGTAGTTCTTGGAAAACTTGGCTACGCTGTCACGCTTCACCGTCAGCCGTTTGCACATAGGACACATGACTGGAACTGCAGTCGTAATTGTAGATGGGGGGACTGGTTGTGGTGGTGGTGGTGGTGACCCACCCGAATTCTCACTCACTCCAGCAATGGATTCCATAGCTCGGTTGTACGCCCGCTTGTGCTCCTTGGTCTCCAACATTACAAACCCGAGGATGCTTCCGTGTGTGCTGTAGAGCATCCCGTCTGGATACAGCCGCACGGTACCAAACGGAATCGACTCGACAAAGAGATCCTTACCGAGCTTGAGCAAGAAGTGGTCGGTGGCCACCTGCTTGCGGTGCGCCAGTCCGTTCGTTGGATTCAGAATGATCTGCGCAAAATGCACTCCATAACGCTGAACGACATATTCTCCGTCGTACCTCCCGACTTCGCTGTACGGAACGAGATTGACGACTTCGTTATCGAGGTACGTGCGTATGGCAAGCGCCTTGGTGTTGGTTAGAGTGGCAATAGGAATGGCCACTCCCTCGTGCCACCAATACTTGGAAATCGACATTTTGGGAGTTTTAAAAAAAAATATTTATGAAGTGTTTTTTTGTGAAAAGTGTGTTTGTTTTCATATTTTGGTTCCAGTGATTGACAATTTGAAGTTTTGGAGGTCTCCTGTGTATTTGTTCGACACAGTGTCAATAATGAGCAGTGACCACTTTCCCTTTGCCAATTCGTCTCTGTAGCCAACGAAAGTGAACACCCAATTATCGTAGTCAGTCCCAGTGTCACGTGGACGAGCGGGTATTGTGAAGCGAGTGCCCGATGGCGACGAAAGAGTGAAGGAAAGTTCTCCTCGTCTGCGGTGAAGTATTTTGACGGTGGCCATCACCTTTTCCACCACCACGTTTTCGGTGGAATTCTCGAATTGCACATTCGCCCAAGTGACAATGGCCGCACGACTTCCTCGTGACTCTGGTACGATACACGGAAGACTTCTATCTCCACCATCAACAGGAGAACTCAGACTGACCTCTCCCAGTGACGACGATGACATAACAGTTGAACACTTGGTGCCAATTGTATCAATTGTTATGTGTGAATCAATTCTTGTTGGAGTCATTGTTCGCGCAAGTCTTACTGCATTAGCAGCATTGACGAGACCGAATCCGTAGTATGTGCTGTACATGTGGCCACCTGCAGTGAGTTTCCATTCTTTGTGGGTAGCGTCTATCAGAGTTGATGTGTTCGCAAGCACTGACATTACGTCGTTTGCACACAACAAGGGATTTGCTTCAATAATCATCGCGACGACGCCAGCAACAAATGGAGTGGCAGCACTGGTCCCTCCAAACGAGTCTTTGCAACCAGACTTTCCTCCGCCAACAGTGTCTGTTGTCGTGATCCACCAGTTGTCTCCGCTCGATGGTGCACAGACAAACACAGACGGACACGCTTCACTGTAGTAGGCAATGCGCCCTAGGTGGGAGACAGCAGCAACTGTGATTGCATTTGGATGGGTGGCGTAGCCATCGTATGCGCAGCAGTCGCCCCGGTCTCTCCCGTTTCCGCTTGCCCAGACATAGAGATTGCCCAATCCCTTCCGACCAGTCTTCCCTCCGAGCGAGATTGACATTTGAGTGAGTGGGCCAGGTCTTTCGAGCCTGGTTCCATCGTCTTGTGGACCCCATGAACAGCTGTAGATGTCAATGTCTTTGAATTTGTGTGACAGTGCTCGTGCTTCTGTTGCATCGGATACAGCCTCAGCAATCAGGCGCAGACCAGCGACGCGCGACCTGCACGCAACGCCGTGGACACACACCGGATGCCTCGGAGGTGCTCCAGAGTATCCGTGTGCTGCTGCCACTCCTGCTGCACTCGTTCCATGTGAATCTCCCGGGCCTGGTGTTGGATTGTGATCATTCTTGTCGTTTGTGTTGAAGTCATCAGACAACTCGGGAGCATAGCCGGGAAACAAATCGACGTTGTGCCAGTCGAGTCCGTCGTCGACGATGGCAATTACAGTGCCATTTCCGAATACTCCCAACTTCCACGCTTCGATTACGTGGACAGGGATGCTGTCTGTTCCACTGAGATGCCACGCAATGTTGGTGTACTTCATTGGGTCAACTGTGTCTCGTGGGTATTGCCGACGCTTCTTTTGAACGCTCTCCCAGACAGCGTTGTTCTCGCTATCCACCTCTCGCCGGTTGTATTGCCTCCTCTCGCCAGCGAGACGGTCGACGAATTCGTCGTAAGTTTCGATGATTCCACTGTCTTTTTTCTGGCGGAAATTCTCGTCGGCACATGCGATTTCAAACTCGTAAACTTCCTGCAACTGTCCCACCTGACCAACAAACTTCATGTCGCTGATGTGCGCTCGCACGAAGTCACTGAGTGGCACGTCTGGTGGGAGTTGGATTGCCAGTGTTACAGGGTTGGAACATGGAGTGTCGGCGTCCTTGAGTGTGCGTTTTGAAAATGGAGTATTTGCACATTGCGAGAGACACAGAAATTCGACACATATCACTAAAATGCACGCCACAATTGAATGCATTTTTTTGCACTCTCTCAAAAGTCGAGATGACACAAAAAAATGAATGGTGAGTAGTCATTAAGACAAGTTGATTGTTTATTGGTCAGATTGTTGTGTTTTGTGTTTGATTTTCATGGAATCAACTGGTGAATGTCGGTTTGTCATGTGCCCACATGCTCGGCAGGTGTGCTCCACATATGGGGTGTTTAAAATTGCTTTAACATTTTCGTGCTTTGGGTGTATCACTGGTTGTGGAAGTAAACAAGTTTTGCACTCAGTACACTTGGGATATTCTTTGGAGAGGCCTTTACTTGTATGTTGGTGTATATTCACTAGATGATAGCAATCTGTGCATCCATACTCACCACTTGTGTTGGTGAAAATAAGGTCTTGATTTGCAAACAGAAATGTCGCAGTGTAGCGACATTGGCAATCCATGAAACTACATGTAGAAACTTCGGTGTCGGCATGTCCTTTTGGTTCAAGTTTTTCCCAAGCTTTCATATAGGCACGATAGGCGATGGGAATTCCAAGGAAAGCGGCCGTGGAAGTAGCAAACGTGAGAAGTTGTCTTATTAAAACTGTGGACCCAATAAACTTGAATAAGTCACCCGAGATAAACGTACTCAGAGAAGTAAGTCCAGTAGCATACACTATTGGCAATTCTTGTGTCTGTTCGATATTAGGAATTGGTTTGTCCATAAACAAGTTGATCAGCACGAAGACGTACTGAGCGATGGAAGTGTAGACAAAAAATTGCTTGCCCAATTCCTTTAGGAACATCCCAATGAAATGTGAAGCTGGTTTCCCTGTTACAATAAATCCCTTTTGCTTTTGTTCGGGAGTCCTTGGATCCACAGTACCTGGGAGAAGGTAAATTTTGCTTGGTTGTTCCTCTGCCATGGATTCTTCTGAGGTAGTTGAAGATGTGGTTGCTGTGGCATCTCTTGCTGCTTTATTCCTATCATCGGCAGCCTTCTGCTCTACGTTCCTATCGTATAAATAAGCAATCCCTGCAATAGTACCTGCAATAACCACAGAAATAATTACTTTTTCGATAAAACCTAGAACCGTAGCACCAAAGAAGAAGCTGAACATGGCTTGAAATATGTACCCGATTAATCCCACTTCCACAGGTTTTCCTTTGTAAAGATAGCCAGTGACCTGGACATATGATGGAATTTGGTGGCTCATAAGTAGTCTGAATCCACCAGCAATACCCCAATTCTTCATTGCATCCCACTGGCTATCAGACGATCGTCCTAACAATGGATAATATATATCAGGGTCAGCTGTTATAGTAGACAGTCCGCGTGCAGGATCCTTCTTTCCCAGTGGAAGAATGTGGCTAACCACTGGGTCGTCCACCATGGCGTCAGGCAAGAACTTCCAGTCCATCATGTATCTGGTCATGTTTTTGAGAGGTTCAAATTTAGTGGATTGTATTTTGTCGTACAAATCCATGAACACCTTCTGGAATTTGTCTCCATATGTAATCCGATGAGCCTTGGAAAGATCTCCAGCAACTCCATTGATCGAATCTCGCATTGAAACTGATACTGTATCAGTATCTCCTGCTGCATTACTCTTAGAAGCCATCAGTTTGAATGCGTCGATTACCACATCTGTAGTCAGGGTCGCACCATCCACTCTGATTGCTAATTCTCCTTCATACTTCTCATATGTACTCGAGCCGAAAACCATTTTGGCATCTTGAAGGAATGCATCTAAGTCACCCGACTCGCGTATAGTATTGTCTACGTAAGTTTCCAATGTAGAATTCACTTTAGCTATATAATGGCCAGTCAGCCACCAGATGTAAGCAAACTTTACGAGAAACGAAAACAAAGTCACGCCTAGGAGCGTCATAGCGTCTTTGTACACCCACGAAAATCCAGTTTTTTCTGCTGCACTGGCTTCTTCTTTTGACAGAGTAGGTGTCTTTTGTTGGTGCACACTAACTGCATTTTCCCGGAGTGAAAACACCGCTCTTGCCTTTTCGTTGACTTCCTTGTTTGTGCAGAACATGCCAGCGCAAATTACATTAATTTCGGCTTCCATCGCACGGTCCATCGTGGCTTTCAAATTCTCGGGGGTGTTTGTGCTGTGCTTTCCAGCCTTGAAAATGAGAAGTTCGGTGCCAGAAACGAACCCCTTTTGCAATTCTGGGTTGTGAAGCAACTCTTCATCCGAGTCAACACCGAGAATTACTGCAGTGAATGCATGCGAAAGCGACTTTGCATCCGTGGACAAGTCACCGAATCCATCTGCAGAAGTGTCGCATAGCATCATCGTGAGATCTTTGAACACAAGGTCGTGTTCATTGAGCGCACTTTGCACCGCTTTGACATGCAGTAGATCAGGCGGATGTGTCTCTTCTTCCATTTCGTCTTCTTTTTCTTTTTCTTTACCTTTGCCTTCTCCCCTTTTTCCTTCTTTTGGTGCCCGTGTGTTTTTCGTGACAAATT
>Ga0182027_10004363_pt1 | contig 21953 bp, 14 predicted proteins | sample 712E1DmetaG_FD_121300 | JGI IMG/M metagenome (GOLD analysis project Ga0182027, IMG submission 121300) | Permafrost microbial communities from Stordalen Mire, Sweden - 712E1D metaG (Illumina Assembly) | ecosystem: Environmental > Terrestrial > Soil > Wetlands > Permafrost | place: Sweden... | reverse complement strand
TGGCCGAACCAGTGAGCTTCAGAACGGTGGCGTCAGTGGTTGTTTCTCCGGCTACAGCCAGAGAATAACCAGTGACCAGAACGATCATGGTAAGAAGCTTGGAGAAGGATATTTTCATGGTGCTGGACTAGTAATTTGACGGTGCAACCGGGATAATAGGGGTAAAATTTACGTGAACGCGCCTGAATTCGCAAGTGCAAATGTGGTCATTTTGCATCAAGGCTACTTCTCCTTCATCACATAGACTCCGTCCCAATCGGCAGGAGGCGATTTGATGCTGAAACTCCTCACGATGTCGAGGTACACCAGCGATGGATTGCTGCTCACCCCGGGACTCCGCCCCGGAACGTTGGGCTCGAGTTCGGAGCTTCGCCGGAACAGCTCCCCGGCACCCGGCCAATCACGTGCATAATAGCGTTCGAGTCCCTGCGCGAACAACCCGATACATTCCCGGGTTGCGTCCGTAACCGATTCACGAAGGCCAACAATCTCGTGTATCGGCACCGCCTGGGTGCGGCCCACGACGGTGATGCGACCGAGCTGCCGAAATACCAACCGCTCGAGGCCTTGCGGCCCGCAGGCAAGCTTCGTCGCCTCGGTACACATGGTATAGACTCCCCAACTTTTCGCGCCCGACTCCATTCGCGCGGCAAGATTCACATTGTCTCCCATCATCGTATAATTGAACCGTGTGCTGCTGCCCATGTTGCCAACGACACATTGACCTGTATTCAGCCCGATGCGCGCGCGCATGGCTTTGACGCTCGCGGGCCATTTGCCTCCCTCGGACTGCCATTTTTCGCGTAATTCCACGATCCGCCGCTGGACGCGTTGAGTGGCCACGCATGCACGAAACGCATGGTCAGGCAACGCCACAGGCGCTCCAAACATGACCACGACGGCGTCGCCGATGTACTTGTCGAGCGATCCGCCCTCCTCCAACAAAACGTCTGTGCAGGCAGTGAGGTATTCGTTCATCAGCTCGACCAGGCGGTCAGCTGCCAATTGTTCGGAAATCCGGGAGAAGCCCTGGATATCGCTAAAATAAGCCGTCAGCTCCGCCAGATGCCCGCCCAGCTTTGGTCGCTCGCCCGATTTGACCATTTGGTCCACCAATTGAGGAGAGACGTAGGTGCCAAACATGCCCTTGACCTGCTGCTTCGCCCTCTGCTCCTGCAATACGCGCCGGTCGATGACCACGAATTGGAGGATCCCGAACCCCGTAAGTGGCGCCACCACCGGCAGCCAAAAATTGCCCCACACCCAGGCCCAGGTTGCGAACGAGATATAGCCGACAAACCCCAGGACGGTGCCTCCACTGAGCAAAAAGACCGATCGGTCGGCCAGCAGCCACATTACGGCATAACCGCAAATCAGCGCCACCTGCCAGAGCTTTGTCTCCGGAATCCGAAACGCATAATCCCCCGCCAGGATGTTGGCAACGACATTGGCATGCACGAGTACGAGGGGCGCATACGGCTCCAATTGTGTCGGCCCGGCGTCCGCCTTGCCTGTCACCGTCTGTCCCACGAATACGATCTTGCCGGTAATGTCGGGCGGCGGCAACGCACCCGGCTTCTTGTCGACAAAGTAGTCGTTGGATTTGTTGAGTATCTCCCAGTACGTGTGAACCGGGAAGTCAGCCTGTTTGTAGCGGAAATTGACGAGGTAATGGCCGTTCGATGTGATCGGAACCCGCAATATGCGGCCCTTCCCGGGCAGGTACACCGCATCGCCGAGCCGGATCCGCACCTTGGCCGGATCCACATGAAGATAGCTCATTACGATCTGCAGTGAAAACGAGGGATAGACCTTTCTCCCCACCCGCACCACGAAGGGAATCTCGCGAATAATGCCGTCGCTGGACTTCGGCGCGTCAACAATGCCGTACCGGCTCACGGCGCGCAGCTGCGGAAACGGGATCGTGGCAAAGTCGTCCCCATCGATCTTGCTGACATCGCCCTCGATTTGGGTGAGAGGCTCGGTTGGCCCGGCAGAGCCCGGCAGGGTGCCCGGCTGAACATCAACCGTCGAAGCACCCACGACAACCTCCGTGCCGCGCTCCACCGCCGCCTGGGTGCCCAGGCCCATCCGCGCATCGCCTTCGCCCTCGCGGCTGGCATCGAAAATCACATCCCAGGCGACGACCGCCGGATGGGACAACGAAATCAATTCGTTGAAATTGCCATGCCAGCCCCGGTCCGGCGGCCAGGCGACCATGGCGTCGGTACCGTCCTCGAAAAGAATCACCGCCAGGCGCGGATCGGCCGGAGGTTGGAACAAGGCGCGAAACGACGTGCGCCAGTCGAGCGTGCGCCACTCAAGCTGTCGGGTAAATTCCAGCTGGCTCACCCCGAAGGCCACGCCAAAACAAATTATGGGCACCCACCAGGAACGGCGGATTGCATTGAGGGAAAATCGGCTCATCGGGCGGGGGCAGGATGTCAGTCAGCCGGCGAGAAACAAACGAATTTCCCGAAAGGCGCTGATTTTCGCCCCTTGGCCGACATCAGCCACCAGCCAGACAGCGTGCGGCACATGCAAACCGAGGGTAAGATAAACGAGAAACGATCGGGTCTGTCAGATGTCCCGGGATTTTGCTCATGGCAGTGTTCCTGAGCAAGAGACATTAATCCCAGATTCCGCAGTTGAGGCGGAATCCACTCACTCACGCTCGCAGCTACGAGGAGCGAAAGCCTCGCCTGCGGAATCTAGGTTCTGCGTCAACAGCTGCTCGGCGAGGCGGATGCCGCCGAGACGGTTGATTTCGTGCCGTGAACACGCGGCCTACAACGAGGGCGCCCAGAACGCGATCCCTTAGCCGTCAGCGCCGCACAACCCTTGGCGGTGACAGCGCACCGCCCTCCAAAGAAATCGTCGCACGCTACAACGAAATCAACGGATATTTGCATAATTACGAGTGAGACCGTCTCTCGCTCTTGGATTCCGAGTTCTTGTGGGGCTGAGCTCGCTGCCTTGGGCTGGACCGGAAGTCGGGATTCCCCAATGCTTCAGTCATGAATACTGTTGGTCTCGCTATTCGTTTGCTCCCATTGCTCCTGGGCGCCGTCATTGGATTGAGGGCTGCACCGGAGGCTGCGCCCGCCAGCGCTGGGCATCCGTTCGTCTGCACGGACTATACACAAGGAAAGGTTTTTGTTATCTCGGCAGCGGGGAAGATTGAATGGGATTATCCGGCGCCGTCCTGCAACGACGTGTGGATTCTTCCGGGCGGCAACCTGCTGTTCAACACCGGCCATGGCGTCAAGGAGGTGACACGGGCCAAGGAAGTCGTCTTTTCCTACGAGTCGACAAGCGCGATCTACGCCTGCCAGCGATTGCCAAACGGCCTGACCTTTGTTGGCGAGTGCAACAGCGGACGGCTGCTCGAGGTCGATGGCGCCGGCCGGATCGTCAAGGAAGTCCGGCTGCTGCCACCCGGCGTCGATGGCGGCGGCGCCTTTATGCGCAATGCCCGCCGCCTGGAAAACGGCCACTACCTGGTGGCGCACTATGGACTCGACGTTGTTCGGGAGTATGACGGCCACGGCGCCATGGTTCGTGAGATCCCGGCTCCAGGCGGACCGCATACCGCCATCCGCCTGCCCAATGGCAACACGCTGGTGGCCTGCGCCGACCGGCCGGGCGGTGCAGCCCATGTCTTCGAGGTAGACGCGGCGGGAAAGACTGTCTGGTCGGTTGCAGCCGACGAACTGCCCGGCGTCCACCTGAAATTCATGACGGGACTACAGCGTCTGCCAAACGGAAACACCGTGCTGACCAACTGGCTTGGGCACGGCCACTTCGGCGAGGCTCCCCACATCATCGAGGTCACGCCGGACAAACGCGTCGTCTGGACCTATGCGAACCACAGCGATCTCCGCACCGTTTCGAGCGTCCAACTCATGGACGTGCCGGGTGACGTGATTCGCGGCGAGATCTGGCACTAGCCGCGGGGAGGGCTCGAAGCCCACCCCCGCGGCTAAGCAAATGGCGGGAGCCATTTGTAAGGAGCGGGCGGACGAAGTCCGACACGCTCCTACGGGTGCGCGGGCACGACGAGGAGCTCGATGCCCTTGCCGTTCACCGGATCGAGATTGCGCGAGTACTGGCGGGCGACCTCGTTGTTCCAATGCTCGTGCACGCCGAGACTTTTCAGCGCCTCGCCGTCGGGCGCGTAACGGACGCCCGAGGGTGGGTGGCCCGCAAGCGCCGCCTCGTGCATATAGTTGTCGGCATTCTTCACCGGTTGAAAATCCTTGAACCGGCCGAACGGAAACTCGGCCCGGATGAAATCCAGCCCAACCGAATCGATGGCGATCGGATCCTGCGACATAAACAGGCTGGCGAGCCACTCTCCGTGAAAGAGCTTTGTCCAGCGGCCATGCTCGGCGACGTTGTCGTTGACGTCGCGCACGCCATAGAGGCCGTCCAGCATGAAGATCAGGGTCTTCCCGCCCAGCTCCTTCGAGCCAATCATGTCCACGAACGGATGGTAGGTGGCCATGGGGTGGGAGTGCGAGTTCACGTACACCTCGTGGTCGCGCACGTCGACGGTGCCATAGTGGTTTTTCGCGGTTAGCGATGCGCCCGTGGTCGGGTGGCCTTTCAACAGGGTCAAATTCACCAGGTAGGTCGCCTCAACAACGCATTTCGGCAGGTCGCGGCCGACCTTTGGATCCGGGATGGAATAGTGGAGAGTATCCTTCTGGTACTCCACCGGGAGGCGCCCGTTGGTGCCATCACCCTTGGAATCGACGAAGCGGACGCCCGGACACGCGGCATGCGACGGCTTGTAGACCCGATCAGGCACGACACGGGTTGCCTCGTAAACCGTGATCATCTCCTGCGGCACGCCGGCAACCACGACGAGCTGGTGCAACAGTGCAACGAGGGTCTGCGGCGACTGGTCGATCTGGCCGTCGACATCACCATAACCCTCGTAGGCGTTGTTGCAGTTGATCTTCACCGCGATCTTCTCGCCGGGAGCATAGCCGGTGTTGCTCCCGCGTTGGGTGCGGTTGTGGTACTTGAAGATTGCCTCCCACGCAGCGGCGTCGGAGGAAGCACCGGCGAGGGCGCGGAGCGAACGCGACATCATGTTGTCAACCGCGGGCTGGCTGATGCCGGTGCCTTCGTCCCACCAATTGCCCGTTTTTCCGTCCCACGGCGTGGCCGCCAGATCGCGGATCCAGACAACCCGCCCGGGGAAGATGCCCTTGCCCGCTCCCATCGGGTGATTGGCCCCATCCGAGGGGACCCATGGCGGTGGCAACACAGCGCTGGCGGCCGGAGCCGTGGAAGCGGCGGCAGGGTCTGCGGCACGCGTTGGGAGGAGCGAAAACAACGTGAGCACCCCGCAGGCAAACAGATGTGGCGTCGGGTATTGGAGGAGTTTCATGATGGGAGGATAAGTTATGGTCTGTTCGCTTCGCCGCGGCGCGCGACGATCCTGCTGGAGGGCGGTGCGCCCGACTTTGCCAAGGCTCCGTCGTGGCCCGTCCCAAATGCAGGGCCTCGCCGAAGCTCGAAGAGCGAAGGCGGCCCGTCACCGCCTTGGTTTGGTCGGCGCTGACAGCCTGCCATGCCGTAGCCTCGCGAAGGCTGGCGCAGCGCCCTCCACCTCTGGTTGCGGCTCCGTCCGTGCTGGGTTGCCTGCATGCTACGGTATCGGCACAAATCGCGCGACGGCGCCGCCGCCGGGCGCCAGGCGCAGGTCGAGCGTAGTGTCGGCCGACACCACGCGTTCTTCGATCTCGATGTGTTCCGCATTCTCGGCGCTGTCAGCCGCGTCGTGCCACCAGCGCAGCCGCCACTGCCCTGCCCCGAGAAAATCGAGCTTCACGGACCGCACGCGCGTGACTCCGTTGTTGAGCGCGCCGAGGTACCAGTCGGGGCCGGAGCGTCGCGCCATCACCAGATGCTCGCCCACGGCGCCCGAAAGCACCCGGGTCTCATCCCACACGGTCGGCACCAGCTTGAGAAAATCGAGGCCGGGCTGGCCGCGCAGATTGGTGGGATGATCGCACACGCACATCACCGGACTGTCGTAAGCAACGAACAGCGCGAGCTGGCCGGCGCGGGTGCCCTGAACTTGCGTCGGCGATACCCCTTTCTGGAATGTCTCCGGCACCCGGTTGACGAAACCGCCGGGAGTGAAATCGCCAGGTCCGGCCAGAAAGCGGGTAAACGGCAGCGTGACGCGATGCTCCGCGGTTACCCGCCGGCTCCACTTGTTGTATTCGTTGCCCAGGATTCCTTCGCGCGTGATCTGATTAGGCCACGTTCGGATCATCCCGGTGGGTTTGTAGGCCCCATGGAAATTGACCATCAGGTGATGCTCCGCGGCGGTGCGGGTGATCGTCTCGTACCAGTTCACCATTTCCTGATCGTCCCGGTCCATGAAATCGATCTTCACCCCGGCGAGGCCCCATTTCTCGTAAAGCGCAAAGGCCTGCTTGAAAGCGTCGCCCTGAGCGGCATCGGTCCAGTAAAGCCAGACCCAAAGCCGCACCTTGTTTTCAGCGGCGAAACGCAGGAGCTCTGGCATGTCGACGCCGGGTGCGGGCCGGGTGATGTCGGCATCGGGTCTGGGCGCGCCCGTGTGGGTGCCAACATACCAGCCGCCGTCGACCAGTTGATAGGACCAGCCCATCTCGCCTGCGAACAGGATGAAGTCCTTCATGGTTCCGGTATCCTTTTTACCGATACCTGACCACCAGCTATCCCACGCGAGCATGCCGGGCTTGACCCACGACGGATCGGCGATCTGGCAGGGCGTGCTCAGGTTGAGCACGAGATCGCTCTCGATCAGCCGGCCCGGCTCCCGGCCGATGATCAGCACCCGCCACGGCGAGGCGTGCGGCAGCGTGGCTTTCACCAGTCCCTGCCCGTCCAGCCGCGGCGCGAGCCGGCTGCGCAGCGTCACCGCGGTCGTGCCCGCCGCCTGCGGTTCGCGGGCCAGCCAGAGACCGGCCCAGTCGATCAGGTCGGCTTCAGTAACGGCCACCCACGCAGCGGGCGTGTGCGTGAGCAGGGGCAGCCCGGTCACGGTGTCCGATGACAGGTCCGACAGTCGCTGCCGCAAAAACTCCCACTCCTGCGACCCCGCGAAACCGTCGCGCACATCGTAGGTGTCCGACGGGACATGGGTGTGATCACCCGCGTAGCAGAGATTGTCGGCAGTAAAGGCGAATTCGGTCAGCTCCTCCTCCACGACGAAGTCCTTGGCGCCCGCCCCGGCGGGCAAGGCATAGCGGAAACCAACCCCGTCGTCGGAGGCGCGAAAGACGACCTGGAACTCTCGGCCGCCCGCGCGTTCGCGCAGCGTCAGCGCGAGCTCGCGATGGTGGTCGCGCACCTGGCGCCGTTTGCCGAGCGGGTTGACCCACGTCGCATCGACTTCGCTCCGGTCGGCCTTGACGAGCATGGCATCGCGGCCGAGCTCGCCGTCGCGCAAACGCAGGCCGAGCCGTGACGCATTTAGGATCGGCACGCCATCGATCGCCACGCGGTAGGTGATGGCGCCCGCCGGATTGACCGCCACAACGATGCGACCGTCGGGCGACTGCAGTTCCAGAGACGTAGAGACAGGCGCCAGCTCGACCGCACGGGCCATCCCACCAGCAATCACCAGGAGGACGGCCCACAAGGCGGGCGCCCGCCACGAGCGGAGTTCGCCGGAGCGACGGAAGCATTGGATGTTCATGGGGAAAACAAGGATTTGGCGGTTCATAGTTTCTGCCGCGCGACCGGGCCGGGCAGCCGGGTGTCATCGATCCCGCGGCTGTTCTCGACGGCGAAATCGGTCACGTTGCGAAGATCGAACATGGGCGCTTCGTTCGTTCCGCGCCGGAGGTTGAGGTGATCGAACCGCGCATTCACAACGTCTTCGAGCACGAACGCCGGACGCGCGTCGGGCTGCGTATAATCGATCTTCACGCGATCCATTTCGATATCTCGGACGTGGCGGATGAAGAAGGCGTAGGAGGGAAGGTCGCCAAACATCGTGGGCTCAGGATAGGCGCGCTCCTCCTCGGGGGGCACCCGCTCGCCCAGTTCCTGCGAACCGCCTCCCTGCTGCACGATGCGAACATTGCTGATCCGGATGTCTTCAATCGGATGACCGGGGATGCCGCTGAGAATGCACCCGAAACGTCCGTCGGCATCGGATGCCACCACGTTGTCGATGCTGATCCGGCGGATTGAGCCGACCGGCGGATTGTTGGGACCACGCAGCCGGCTGCCGAGGCGGATGAAGATCGGCGCGTTTGCCACGTGGCGCATCGTGATGTTAGATATCGCAACATCCTCGATGTGCGCACCGTCGACGCTCTCGATAGCGAGGCCACGGCAGTCGTCAAAGACACAGTTCGTGATGGCGATGTTCTTGAAGTCACCGTTCGATTCAGTCCCCAGCTTGATGCGGCCGGTGCGATAGGATCTATACTCCGGTGCGCTCCGCTTGAACGTTGCATCAAGCAGGGTGCCCTCGTCGAAATTACCGGCGAGATAGCAGTCGGAGATGGTGATATTGTCGCAGTGACGGATCCGCCCAAGACCGTAGGAGGCCTTCAGGCAGATGCCGTCATCCCAGGGGGAGTTCACGCTGCATTGCGTGATCCGCACGTTTTGGCAGGCATCGATGTCCATTCCGTCGCGGTTGGTGTCGATCTTGAGGTTGTCGATGGTCAGGTTGTCAACGCCAGTGGCGAGAATGCCGAAGTGGCCGCCGTGCAGGATGGAGAAATCGCGCAGAAGCACGTTGCGGCAATCGCGCAGCGCGATCGCCTTGTTGCCGCTGCCGGGCCCGCCGTCCTGATATCGTTTCGCGCCCTTCGCCACGTCGGCAAAGCGCTCAAAGCCGCAATTCAAACCACGGCCGTGAATCCGGCCGGGCCCGAGAATCGACACGTTCTCGAGGCCGATGCCCCAGATGAGGCTGTTCTGCCAGTGGCTGTGCCCATAGTCCTGATAGTTGAACTTGTCGCCCCACTCGTTCGGCTCGGGCAGGTCATACGGAGCCTGCGTGGGAGCGACGGCCTCAATCGCGGCGCCTGCCTCGAGCCACAACGTGATATTGCTCTTCAGCCGGATCGACGCGGAGAGATAGGTGCCGGGCGGAAAGAGCACCGTGCCGCCGCCGGCCGCGGCCGCCGCCAGTATGGCACGGTTAATCGCGTCGGAATCGACCGTCTTGCCATCGCCGGCCGCGCCCTGCGCCCTAACGTCGAAAACACGGGCGGCGGGCACATCGGCGCGAACGGCCGCACCGCAGGCGAGGCTGACAATGAGCCAGCTTGCCAGAGTTCTTGGAGAGAAGAACGAAATCATGGGGGGCATCATGAGCTGATTAGAATGAAATGCGCATCTCCAAACTGCCGGTTGTCCGAAGTGGCATGGGCATCCTGCCCACGTCCGGAAATACCTCCGGTCCACGGGCGGACGCCCGTGCCACTTTCAGCCAGTCTCGCAATACACCAACGATTCAGAGCGGTGCTCAATCCAGTATGACATTCGGATTGTCGTTTGGAATTGCGGTGTCTTGTTAACAGTAACAGCGCAACCATGGAAAGCACCTCCGAACCCTGCACGATGCGCAAGCTCGCCGGCCGCCTGGGTGTGAGCGTGATGACCATATCCCGCGCCCTGCGCAACGCTCCCGGGGTCGCCGCCACGACGCACCGGCGGGTCCTGGCGATGGCCCGCCGGCTGCATTACCGGCCCGACCCGGCGCTGGCGGTCCTGAACGCCTACCGTTTCGGCCGGAGGAAACGCGCCAACCATGAACCGATCGCCTTCCTTACAAATCATCCGACGCCCAATTACTGGAAACAGGTCGGAACATTTGTCCGCTATTTCGAGGGAGCATCCAGACGCGCGGAGGAGCTGGGCTACCGGCTGGAGCCGTTCTGGATGGGAGATCCCGAACTCACCGCCCGCCGCGCCTCCGGGATCCTTCGCGACCGTGGGATCCGCGGCCTGCTCGTCGGGCCGCTCACCCAGGGCCAGTCCTCCCTGGACTTGGAGTGGGACTGGTTTTGCGCGGTAGCCCTCGGCCGGAGCCTTGCTCACCCCCGGCTGACGACTGTGTCCACGAACCATTTCCAGGCGGTGGAGCTTGCCTGGCGCAAAGCGGTCGACCACGGGTTTCATCGGATCGGGCTGGCGCTGAGTGAACACGAAGACCTGCGGACGGTTGGCGCATTGCGGGCGTCGTATCTATTGCAGCAGGTGCGGTCTGGTTGTGTCGCCATCCCAATCCTGCTGATGGCGGAATTCTCAGCCAAAATGATGGCGACGTGGGTCGACGACCACCGCCCAGATGTTCTCCTGAGCAGCAACCAACGCCATCATGATCTGCTGGAAGGCAGACAACGCCGCTCGCTTCCGTTTATCCATCTGAACGTCAACCCGACCTCGAATCTTGCCGGCATCGACCAGGGCCACGACCAGGTTGGCGAACACGCCGCGGCGCTGTTGCATCTCAAGCTGATCCAGCGCGAAACCGGCATCCCGGTGCGCCGTGACATCGCGATGCTCGACGGAAGCTGGCAGGAGGGAAAATTCATCCCGGAGACGATGGAGACGCTTGCGCGACTTTGACCGGATTTGGGCCGGAAAATGGTGTAGGAGCCTGCTTGCAGGCGATTCAGGAGATGGTCTGCTCCGAACGTTTTGTTTCGCCTGCAAGCAGGCTCCTACAATTCTGTATCCCCAGCCCAGTGCGTATTGTGGACAAGCCGCCCCACCCGGCTGAATCGACCGAGGGACTCCTACCGTTGCTCCATGATACTCGTGCCGAGGATGAAGGATGTAACGCCGGCAAATGGGTTCACCTCTTTGGGCGAGTTGATATAGGCCTGATAATTGTCCTGGATCCCGATGCTGCTGCAGTCGACCACGTCGATCAATCCATCGGATCCCGTCCGGGCCTTTTTCGTGATGGCGGCGTAGGCGCGTTCCACCACCGGCGCGTATTCCGTCCGGCTGACATAGCCACGATCCATCGATTTCTTGATCAGGTACAGGTACATGCCGGTGCCGGAGGTCTCGTTCCAGTTGCCCGGCATGTCCGGTTTGTCCACAACCTGACACCACATTCCGGTTCGCGAATCCTGCACCTCCTTGAGGCCGTGGCACAAGTCGCGGAGCGCGGTCAGCAATTGCGCATGAGCCGGGTGGTCCGGCGGGAGAAAGTCGAAGACGTCGGCCAGCAACACGGCATACCAACCAAGCCCCTCGCTCCAGACCTCCGAGGCCAGCCCCGTCTTCTTGTCGGCCCAACTGGCCATTCGCGATTCGTCCCAGCCGTGCAACAGAAGCCCGTTGGACTTGCGGCAATGTTGCTGCACGAGCTCCATCTGCCGGACGACCTCGCCGAAAGCGTAGTCGCGGTCGCCCACGGTCTTCGCGTACCGCGCCAGGAACATCTGTCCCATGAACACACCGTCAACCCACATCTGGTGTTTGGCCCAATTGCCATGCCAGAATCCGCCATCGGAATTCCGGGGATAGTCGCGAAAGCCATCACGGATCCTGGTCGCGGCTATCTTGTACTTTTCGAGCCCTGTCTGCTCGTACATGAACAGAATCGCATAGCCGGGGAGAAAGTTATCAAGCGCGTTCGGGACAAATCCCGAAATGTTGCCATGCTCGTCGACCTGCTGGTCCACGTACCGTCTGATATAGTTGTAGTAGCGGACGTCGCCGGTCAGTCGCCACAGCTTCTCCATCGTGAACATGGCGTAGCCGGCCTGCCAGCTGAAGTGGTTGGTCTGTCCGACCCAGTGAATGCTGTCGGGATCCGGAAAGCGGGCGATGAAGGTGTCGGCCACTCCCAACGACCATTTGAAATCCGGAGCCGGTGCCGCGGACGTGCCGTTGCAGTTCGGAAGCGTCATGATGCCTAATGCAATGATCAACAAAGAGCGGTGCATGGATGGGTGGCGGCCGGGACCGACCACACGTTGGCCGCCCCAGCCTCTGGTTCAGCAGAATACCACGTTTCCCCGCAGTGGAAACTCTGGAGTTCCGTTAGCAGTAACAAGCCCAAGCCGGGGTCCAGTCAATCGGGAGATGCGCCCATCGCCCTGCAACCATTCGGTTTAATCATATTTCTCGGAAACGCAACGCCCGCGTTGCGTTTCCAAGAAATATCCCGCTTACGATGGCGGACGGCAATCCCACTCACAGCTGTCCGTGAGCTCGTGTCCGTTGAGGGTGGCGCTCGCGGCAATTGCATTGCGGCCCGTCTGCAGCGTCACCCCGGGCCATACGAAGACACGGTTGGGACTGGTCTTCGATCCGAGGGAAACCCCATTGACGCGCAATTCGACAGTCTCGGCGTTGGAGTAGATCTTGACGGCGGTCACCGGGTGCGTCCGGTCGACGAATCGCCGCGACGCGATGTGCAGCACCGGCCGCGCGCTCCAGTTCGCCTGGTACCAATAGAACGCGTCCTTCCGCGTCGTCCTGTCTGCTGTCACGAGCCCCTTGTCGTTGCGGCCCGGTGTGGCGCCTTCGTTGCGGCCTCCACTCGCGAAATCGAACATGCACCAGACCAGCTTGCACCAAAGCCACGGGCGACCAGCCATCGCCTGCCAGTGGGCCTCATGGTAGATCGACTGCCACTCCTCTGGGTGCCACTGGCCGGTAGTGGCGGGCTTCCGCGCGGGCTCCTCATGGTGCGCGATGTTCGCGCCCGCGCCATATTCGCTGATGCCCATCCGGAGGTCCGGCCGGTCGGCATGCTGCCCGTCCACCCAGGGGGCGAATTCCTCCGGATTGCCACGATACCAGCCAAAATACTTGTTGAAACCGACCACGTCGGAGATCCCGGCCCGCGGTTCGCTCCGTCGAATTGCAGGTAGACCCGTTTCCCCGCCCATGCCGCCGGCACCTGGAAACACTGGCGATACCATCCCCCTGGTAATAGCCCGGGGTGTTTCCATCCTTGGCGTTCCACGTGTGGGGAAGCGTGATCGCCTCCCAGGCCGAATCGTCAAACGTCGCGACCGCAGCGCCGGCAACGGAGCCTTGGTGGAACCGCCACCCATCCACAAGCGGCAATTGCTCCCGCGCACCGGCTTCGGTTCCGACAGCGGCGCCCGACGCGAAACCGCCAGCCAGCAGGAAGAGCACCCCAAGCAGGACCAAAGGAAGACGGTTGCACATACGGAAGGAGATTGGAGGCCGTTGGCCGGGAGCGCAACAGGCGTCCGACCTCCCCAAACCGGTTTCATCCGGCTGCGCGATTTTGTTTTCCCAAAATCCCTGCGCGAGGCATTCCAGGTAGATCATGTTGCGCCAATTTCTTTTCATCCGCCGAGGCGTGCTGCCGGCATCTCTGCTTTTCGCGTGGCTTTCAACCGCCCACAGCGAATCCGCCTCAACGGTCGCAACGCCGGCGGTTCTTCCTGGGACGCATGCCGCAGAATCATCCCAACCAGCGGCCGGGACACGCCTCGTTTCCGCGGCTGACTCCCATTTCCGCTATGAAGGCCGCTTCGATTGCACCGAGCCCGCGGCCCCGGTTGTGGTGTGGCAGGGCAGCCGGATCAGCATCGATTTCACCGGCGACCATCTGGTCTTTCGTTTTGACGGCCTCAGCGGGGAGAACTTCTTCGATATTCACGTGGATGACGCCACGGCTGTTCTCGCCGTTCCCGTCGGCGCCGGCCAGCACATTGCCTGTCCCCTGCCCCTCGCCGGAGGCCACCACCATCTGCTGTTGTTCAAACGCTCCGAGGCGGCGGCCGGCTTCGCGCGCTTCCGAGGAATCGAGATCGCCCCCGCAGCCGAAGTCGCCACACCTGCAGCACCGTCTTATCGCCTGGCAATGGAGTTCATTGGCGACTCGATCACGGTCGGCGCATGCAACGAGGATGGGGCTGCCGACCAGTGGGAAAGCCGCCGCACACATAACAATGCCCTGAGTTACGGGGCGCTCACCGCCGCCGCTTTCGCCGCCGACTATCGTAACATCGCCGCGAGCGGCATGGGAATCGTCGTCGGGTGGGTGCCCTTTCACGCCGCCGAGGCGTGGGACCGCGTTTATCCGGACCCCAAGTCCCCGAAGGCGGACCTCTCCGCCTGGACCCCAGACGTCGCGTTCGTGAACCTCGGCGAAAACGACGACTCATTCACCCACGCCAAGGGACTGCCCTTCCCGGCAGCCTTCTCTGCGGATTATATCGCGCTCGTCCGGGCAATTCGCAACGCACATCCCGCGGCATCGATCGTGCTGCTGCGCGGCGGAATGTATGGCGGGGCGAAGAGCCCGGCGCTGCGCCAGGCGTGGGAGACCGCCGTCGCCGAACTGGAACGGACGGATCCGCACATCACGCATTTTGTGTTTCAGCACTGGTCGTCCAACCACCCGCGGGTAAGCGACGACCGCGCCATGGCCGACGAACTGATCTCCTGGCTGAAACAACAGCCGTTCATCTCCGCCCGGCCAGCGCCGCAGTGAGAGGATTGGTGCAACCAACGCCCCCTGACAAATTCACTGTCGCTACCGTTGGCTCTTCAGGAACGATTCGACCTCATCATGCGTTCCGCAGTGGTGAAAGACGAGGGCTTGTCCCTCGCGCTGGAAAATGAGCCTCAAATCCAGGCCGCAGCGACATTCCATGAACGGCTGGATCCGCCTTAGCCCCAGTCCTGCGTGCAGGTGGGGTTGTCCGTAGGCCGCATCGGAAGCCTTCATCGCTGCGAAAACCTCATCCCGGCGACCGGCCGGGACGCTCTTGAGAAAGCGCGGCGTCGCCAGCAACTTCATGGGACGAGATCGGCCGCCCCTGTGATCTCGCGCAATTCGCCAGCGCGACGAGCGCGTGCCGTCTCCCTCCGCATTGCAGCACCCGCCCTGACGCTTTGCCTGGAAACAAGCCCGTATTCTGATGCAAAATAGCTCGCGTCCGACACGGTGACCGCAAAGGGAAGTCCGCGGCGATTGACGAGTTGAGTCAACGCCATCGATACGAACGATCCCGCGTTCAGCCCAAGTGCTTTGAGAACAGCATCGCTTTCTTTCTTCAGATCGCGGTCTATCCGGGCTCGAACTTGAATGGTTGACATGACTCAGAAGTACTCAAAACGGCTCATCCTGTCAAGAGGCGGGCGTAGGCGACGCCTGTTGTGCCAGGGCTTTCTGTTTTGGCTCCTAAAGCCTTTGCCACATTTTTGATACGGTCGTACCAAAATCTTGGCATGCCCCACTTGACCATCATTGAGATCCAGCGCCAAGACAGAAAGCCCTGCCTGTTGTGCGGGCAGACAGGCCGCGGTCACGGCCGGCGTGGCAACATACCAGACCTTAAGACATCCTCGTTCGGGTTGCCTGCTCCATAGGCGCGACTTGAAATCAGCCGGATCCGGCTCAGATCTCCGAAGGGATGATCACAGGAAATACCAGCCGCGACACCTGGCAATACGAGGTTGCTCCGCCAGCAGCTCACGGGCGTAACTCCCGCCTGACGGTACAGCAGGCCGAACCGATTCGGTGGGGACGTGTCTGCATTCCTGACAAAACCGCTTTGTTTCCCTTTCTGTCCGAACCCTCTCGCCTGCGAGAAAAGCCGCACGCATGTTGCCCCCAGAGCATTCAAGGCGGGGTCTTCCCGCCATCGAACCGGCTCCTGCCAGCAGAGAAACATGTCAGGCTTCAAGACATGCCTTCGGCCTGGTCCCAAAGCAAAACGCAGCCTCCAGCAAGACCGGAGACGGCGGCAGAGCGGCTAAAGGAAAGAAGCGGCTACAGCGTGGCGAAGACTTCTTCCCGGGTGACCCCATTGGCGGCGGCGACTTCGCGCAGGATCGCGTTGAGCGCGCCGATGCGCAGCGGCTTATGGTCGGGAACCGATAAGCGGTGGTGCCGAGGGGTCTCCGTCTGCAAAATGATGTGGCTGCCGACCTGGTTGACTTTCGTGTAACCCCACCGGGCACACAAGACGCGGGAGAGATCCCGACCGTAAAGATCGCGGGGCAGTTTCACGCCAGGACCTCGTCACGGACCAGGTGGAGGCGCAAGCTCGTGGGTGCGGGCTGGTCGAAGTAAAACGCCGTCACCGCCTCACGCACGTTGGAACGGAGTTCGTCCCAAGTGTCGGCTTGCGTTATGATGCTTTCGCCGAGCGCCTCGGCGACAAAGCCGCCGTCGGCCTCCTGGGTCACGATGAAGACAAGTTCGTTCATGGCGTGGAAAGTAATGCATCCCGGCGCGGCAGGGCAAGCTTGGCCCTCGGGGGCTCAGGGCAGCGTGGAGGCAAAGGTGTAATTTCCGGAGCCGACCGCGTAGACGGCACAGCCTTCCTCCATGCGCAGGAAACGGACGTCCGGATTCTTTCCGGCCGGAAGGCTGCCTTCCGTGACAGAGCCTGCGTCCTTCGCCGGCACCCAGATACGGGCGGTCGTATTGGCCGGAATGGATACACTGAGCGAAAGCCGGCTGTCCGTGCGCTTCCATCTGCTGGTGATGCGACCATGAACCGAGGTGTAGTCCGCCCGCGCCCAGGTCAGGTCGCCCACCACGGCGGGTTTGATGACGATCTTCTTGAAGCCCGGTCCTTCCGGATCGCCCTGGATTCCGGCGAGATCGTGGTAGAACCACTCGTTGATCTGCCCGAGCATGAAATGGTTTTGCGAAGACCGGCGGTCGGCATCCCATGCCTCCGTCAGGCTCGTCGCGCCATGGGCCAGCTGAAACCCATAGCCGGGTTTCTCCGACTGGTTGTTCATGTCGAAAATGACATCCGACCGGCCTCCGTCGGCGAGAGCGCGCAGCAAATAACGGTAGCCCACGTCGCCAGCGGTGAGCGCGTTGCCGCGCGCGCGCACGTCGGCCACGATCGCCGCCAGCACCCCGGCGCGCCGCGCGGGCTCGACCAGGTCCATCACCAGCGGAACCGCGTTGGCGCATTGCGAGCCGGTGGCGTAGCGGTTTTTCGCAGCGTCGAAAAAGGCGCGGTTGAACGCAGCGCGGATCTGTCCGGCGAGTTCGCCGTATTGAGAGGCTTCAGCAGGCCGGCCCAGCCGCGCAGCGACCCGGGAGAAAATCCAGGCGTCGTAATAATAGAACGCCGTCGCCGTCAGCGCCACGGGCGTTAGTTGCGCCCGGCCGGGCGGGTTTGGCCCAAGGTCGTACCAGTCGCCCAAGCCATACGATACCACATGATCGACCGCCCGGCTGCCAAGGTAGTCCACATAGCGCTTCATCATTTCATACGACCGCCGCAGAAGATCAAGATCGCCGGTCCACTCGTACTGCTGCCAGGGCACGAGCACGCACGCGCTGCCCCATTCGGGCGAATCGCGAAACCCACCGGAAAACCTCACGAACTCCGGAGCGATGTCGGGCACAAGACCGCCGGCCTCCTGGCTGTCCGCCATGTCGCCCACGGTCTTTGCCAGCAATCGGCTCAGGTCGAATTCGTACCGGAGCGCCGGACCATTGAGATGAGTCTGCTCGAGCCAGCCGAGCCGCTCGCGGTGCGGACAGTCGGTCAGCACGCTGACCAAGTTGCTGCGCTGGGCCCAGCGCACCAGCGCATGGATGCGGTTGAACAACTCGCTGGAACAGGAGAACTGGCCGACCGGAGCAGACGTCGACTGGACGACCAGCCCCTCGACCGATTCCACCACCGGGAGTTCGCCGCCGCCCTGGGTCGCCTGGCTCTCAACCTGCAAGTAGCGCGAACCGTGATAGAATTCTCGCGGACGCCATTCCTCCGCCGCCCCAGCACCTGCCAACGTGTACTGCCACCACGCCTCGCCCCCGACCGAGCTGCGATCGACGGAACCGTCGGCAGCGAGAAGCTCGGCCGGAATAATCCTAACCGCCGCGCCCGCCGGACCGCGCACCTTGAGCCGCAGCATCAGCGAGGCGTTCTGCCCGAGATCATAGACCTCCACACCCGGACGCAACAGATGCGTGGCCACCGGTTTCAGCGTCTCGAACGCGGCCAAGGGCGGGGCAGCCCGGGAATGTCCGCGCAACTGCCCCTTCGGCCCGTCAAACAACCCCGCGTGTCCCCACGCCCGGTCGTCGAAGCCCGGCGCATCCCAGCCCCGGGGATCGCGCCGCGCATCGTAATCCTCACCGCCATAAACGTTGGAAAAGGTGACCGGACCTGGCGTCACGCGCCATAGCTCGTCAGTCCCCACGAACTCCACCGTGCCATCCGCGTATTCGATCCGAATCTGCCCCAGGGCAGTCAGTGGTCTGAACTCGGTGACGAATTTTACGTACCGGCCTTCCTGCACGTTGTACATTCCGCCCGTCAGGCACAGGCCAAGGGCATTGGCGCCGGCACGCAGCGACGGAGTGACATCGAGGGTATCGTACAGACACGTCTTGTCGCAATCCGTCCAGCCCGGTGCGAGCAATCCCTGCCGGACGCGGGTCCCGTTGAGCGTGAGTTCGTACTGACCCAAGCCACAGATCTGGACCAGCGCCCGCCGGAATCCCGGCCGCACCATGAATTCCCGCCGCAACCGCAGCGTGCCGTTGGCGCGCGGATTCGCCCCGGGGGCGCCCAAGCCGTCTGTCAGCGCGCTGGCGGACCACGGCGCTTGCTCCCGGCTGTCGCTCGCCGTCACCTTCGCGCCGACTGCCATGTTCTTCCCTTCCGAAATGACCTCCATTTGGCCAAGTGCCAGGCAGGCACTTCCTTCCTCGACCCGGAGCGGACCGGCTGTCAGCCGAACGTAGCGGCCGGTGACGTCGGTGGCCGGCAGCCGGATTTGCAGGATCCAGGGATCAGGATAATCCTGCGCCGAGAAATCCGCGATCACGCTGCTCGTCCGGAAATCCGGGACGTTGGATGCCTCGACCCGGAAGCGGCGGGGAAAACCCATTCCTTCGATCACGGTATGCCGGACTCCATCCAGGCAAACAGCGTCGATCTTTCGCGGCTCGCCGAGGTCGAGCTGGATCCACTTTCGGGCATTTGGATCAACAGTCTCGTTTGAACAAAAGCCCAGCAACCGGCGCTGCCAGCGGATCAACTCGGGATCGGATATCCAGTGCGCGTGCCAGTCCGCCGCCTTGAGCACGCCCATGGTCCACATCCCAACCCGGCTCCAGGCTGCGACCCGTCCGCTCCGGTCCCACACCCGGACCTTCCAAAAAACCTGTTGTGCTGACTCCAGCGCCCGCCCGCTGTACAGAATGCCTTGCGTATCGTCCGAAGGCACGTGGCCGCTGTCCCACAGATCACCCTGATTCTGCTGCAACAATGCCAGCTTGGACGCCACCAACACCTGATAAGCAGTCTGGATTTCCCCGCGTTCCGGCGACGCCAGCGTCCAGGATAATCGCGGTTGGGGCACGTCGACTCCGAGAGGATCAACATCCTGCTCGCACCGGAGCTCGACGACGCCCAGCAAGGCCAGTGGCTGGTCGGCGTAACCCGCAACCGACAAGAGAAAGACCACCAAGAAAGCAGCGAAGGGTTTCATGCGGATAAGGGAGGGGGACGTCTGCCGGGCCGAGTTCTGCCAAGAGGAGTCTAGCGTTGTCATCGGTGCGCTTCGTGTTATCGATCAGTCAGAGCAGAGTTTCTGACAACTCCCAACTGAGACTGACCTGCTCGACCGTGTCAGCGCCCACCTGATATGAAAACTCCACTTGTTATGCATCCATTGCGATGGCTGATCGTTCTGGGTCTTGTGATGCTTGCCTCCGCCCAGGCCGCCGACGTCGATTCCCTGGTGCGCGTGCTGCGCGACCCGGACAAAGATACTGATGCGAAAAGCGACGCCTGTCTACAGTTGATGGATCTGGGCCCCGCCGCCGCGCCGGCGGTAACGGCACTCATTGGTCTCCTCAAATCCCCGGAGGATGTGCTCCGCGATTACGCGGTCACGACGCTGGACCGGATCGGGCCCCTGGCGCGCAATGCGCTTCCGGCGCTCCGACGGACCGCGGCGCAAGACACGTCTCCGGATATCCGCGGACTCGCGCGGGCAGCGATCGTAAAGATCAGCGGGGCCACCGCGGAACCGGAACCGGCAAAGACGGTTGCGCCGGAAAGCGTCACGCCACCCGCACCCGCCGTCCAGGCAACGCCAGAGGTCCAGACCGCGAAGCCGCCCGCCCCCGTCTCCAGCTACAATGAAGCCGCACAAGTGACGGTAACGTCGGAGGCCCAAACCGCGCGAGAACCGGCCCCACCCCCGCCTTCCCCCGCTCCCGCCCCGCCTTCCCGTCCCGCAACGACAGCCACGCGTCCGACGCTGGAAGTACATCCGGGCAGTTATTTCCGCTGGGCGGTTCCGATCGGGTGGAAAGGAAGCGAGTCCGCGAACGGCATCACGCTGACGTCTCCAGACGGCCTGATGCAGGTGAGTTCGGCTCTGTTTTTGGGCCAATCAGGCAGGATGACACCCGCAGAATTCACGTTGGCGATGCTTGGCAAACTCCAGTACCGATCCCTGCAAACGCTCGCAAAACGGGAACTTCCGGATCAGCCGTCCGGCCTTGACTCATTGTGGAAGGTGCAGGAATTGGAACTGAGCTATACGATAAACGGCGCACCCGTGCACGCTGTCTGGACGACTGGCATCCTGAGCATGGACGGCACATATGATGCGTACCTGGTCGGCTATCAGAGCGTCCCCGCTCAATTCGAGCGAGCGAAGCTCTGGCTGGCATCCATTACCCACAGCATCGTCCTCACCAGTCGTGTGCAGAGCGCAGGGAGCGACAAGTTCGTCAGCGGGTCTGGGGGCGTGAACTACGTCATCAAGGTGCAGGGCACGGGGAACGACGATTTGGTCCTCCCGAGCAATCGTCCGCTCGATCATCCCGCGCTGCTGGAGATCTGGCGCGGGCTGGGGCATTCCGAGGACCGGATTTTGAGGGCGCAACGCAACGGCATGATGGGCTATGAAACGGCCAAAGACCCGCAAACCAAACGGGTTTTCGAGATGCCCCTGGAAGCGTGGGACGGCGCCGCCGGCGGATACCACAATCCACTCCGGCCCGACGAGGTTCTGCAACCGCTCGAACAGGGAGAGTGAAGAAGATCCGCGACATTCCTTGCGTGCCCAACTATACAGCGCGCCACAAATTACTGTTTATTGCAGGCGCTCATGGAGGGCGAGGCTCTCCCTCGGGGACCCTGAGCCTGTCGAACGGGCTGCCGAGCCGCATCTGTGATCCGACCTTCGGCTCGGACGGAGCCTCGCTCTCCACACGATGCGCAAAGATTTATAACGTCGTGTCTAGACTCCGTGATCTGCGAAACATCTTGCGATCAGGTCAAGTTCTCAGACAGCGGTTCCTTCTTTCGAGCAATGATCCCGTTTCGCGGATCGCCGCGTACGCGCAGCGGACGCCACAGCTACGGCCGGCGCGACGTCAGCTGCTTGAGCCGGGCATAGAGCTTTTCGAGATGCGGCATCGCAGCGCCGGCCACGCGCGCACGCCGCAACGGTTCGCCCCAGATCGCCTCGACCTCCACTTCGCGGCCCGCGAGATAATCGACCAGGCTCGACGGCTGATAGGCGCCCATGTGACGCGTGTGCTCGAACTGGAGCTCGATGAAATCTGCGGGAATCACGTAGCCGAATCTGGCGGCTGCTCCGACCACCTCGCCGATGAGCGCCCTCGCCTCCCGTTCCAACTCGGGCGACGCCAGAATTCGGTCGGTCGGCACGCCGCCCGCCGCGATCGTCAGACCGTTGAAGGGAATGTTCCAGACGAGTTTTCGCCAGCGCGCCTCGGCGAGATCATCCACCGCCTCGCACTTCACCCCGGCCCGCTGGAAAAGCGCCACCAGCGCGCGCACCCGAGCGCTGGCCGCGCCCCGGAACTCGCCCAGAGTGACATATCCAGGCGTATAAATGCGGATCTCGCCGTGCGATTCCCTCACGGCAGCGATGAACGCGAGTCCGCCCACCACACGTTCGGCTCCAAAGAGCGACGCCAGCAACTCGTCCGAGCCAAG
>Ga0182027_10004362_pt1 | contig 21953 bp, 20 predicted proteins | sample 712E1DmetaG_FD_121300 | JGI IMG/M metagenome (GOLD analysis project Ga0182027, IMG submission 121300) | Permafrost microbial communities from Stordalen Mire, Sweden - 712E1D metaG (Illumina Assembly) | ecosystem: Environmental > Terrestrial > Soil > Wetlands > Permafrost | place: Sweden... | reverse complement strand
GAATGGGTTTTAGAGGAAGGGGAAGCCAGACCCTTCGTCAAGCGCGCTCTGGAGGCGGACATCAACTTTTTCGACACCGCCGATGTTTACTCCCAAGGCGTAAGCGAGGAAATACTCGGCAATACGCTGAAAGCCCTTGGAGTTAAGCGTGAAACAGTGGTGATCGCCACAAAAGTTTTCAACCCCATGAGCGATGAGGTCAACGACCAGGGTCTCTCGCGCAAACACATCATAGACTCCATTGATCAATCCCTCAAGCGCCTCAAGATGGATTACGTCGATCTTTATCAAATCCATCGCTGGGATTACGAAACGCCCATTGAGGAAACCATGGAGGCCTTGCACGATGTGGTCAAGACCGGCAAGGCGCGTTACATCGGCGCATCGTCCATGTTCGCCTGGCAATTCAGCAAAGCGCAATACACTGCCCTGATGAACGGTTGGACGCGCTTCGTTTCGATGCAAAACCACTACAACCTGATCTATCGCGAAGAGGAACGCGAAATGATCCCGTGCTGCATGGACCAAGGCGCAGCGCTCATTCCATGGAGTCCAATGGCGCGCGGATTCTTCTCAGGTAATCACCGCAAAGGCGATTGGGGTGAAACGACCCGCGCCAAAACCGACTCCTACGGCCAAGCCCTGTATTATCGCGATGAAGATTTCAGTGTCGCGGAGCGTGTGCAGGAAGCGGCAAAGGAACTCGGTGTATCGGGATCGCAAATCGCACTGGCATGGGTGTTGAGCAGGCCTTTCGTCACCGCGCCCATTATCGGCGCGAGCAAGCTCGATCACCTGGACCAGGCTATCGCGGCGCTGGAGATCAAACTCCCTGAAGAAGTAGTCAAGCGGCTCGAAGAGCTATACCAACCGCATCCGGTCCGTGATCACAGTTAAACGATGCGATTGCTTTATTTGGCGTATCGTATCTACTGCTTCTTCTTTCGCCCCATTACGCTGGGCGTACGAGTGATGATGATTCAGGATGATCGAGTATTGCTCGTTCGCCACACCTATACAGAGGGCTGGTTTTTCCCCGGCGGAGGGGTCAAACGCGGCGAGACTTTGGATCATGCCGCGCAGCGCGAGACGCGCGAAGAAACCGGGGCAGTACTAAACAATCTAAGCCTGGTCGGTGCGTTCACCAATTTCAAAGAATGGAAAAACGACCATAACCTCCTTTTCCTTTCCACAGACTTTACTGTCAGCGGTAAACACGACCAGGAGATTGCAGAAATTCGCTTTTTCCCGCTGGATAATCTGCCGGCCGATCTTCCAGCCGGCCACAGGCAACGACTGGAAGAATATTGGGATGGCAAACAACCCCATCCATTTGGCGAATGGTAACGAAATATCCGTATTCATTTCACCTATTTATGGTTAAAATAGAAGCATGGCTGAAACGTTAAAAATCGTCATTCCCATGGCGGGCTGGGGGACACGCATGCGTCCGCATACGTGGAGCAAACCAAAACCGCTCATAGGCCTGGCGGGCCGAACCACATTCGATTATCTTCTGGATATGTTCCAGACCGTTCCCGATCCAAAACGAACGGAATATGTCTTCATTGTCGGCCCATATCTCGGGGAAACGCAAATCCCGGATTTCATCGCCAAACATTATCCCGATATCAAAGCACATTATGTTGTGCAAGGAGAAATGAAAGGGCAATCCCACGCGCTGTATTTGGCGCGCCCCCATCTCAGCGGAGCGATGATGGTGTGTTTCTCCGATACGCTGCTCGAAGTGGATTTTTCATCCCTGGAGCGCGAAAAGAGCGACGGGGTAGCATGGGTTAAAGAGATTGAAGACCCGCGCCGCTTTGGAGTTGCCGAAGTGGATACGCAGGGATGGATCACAAAGTTGATCGAAAAGCCACAGACCATGGAAAACAACCTGGCCCTGGCGGGCTGTTATTATTTCAAGAGCAGTGAAAATCTGCTGGCCGCCATCGAAGACCAAATGGCACGCAACGTGAAGTTCAAAAACGAATTCTTCCTGGTGGACGCCATCAATATCATGCTCGAACGCCATGCGGTGATGCGCGTCGAAAGAATCGAAACCTGGCTGGATACTGGAACGATTGAGGCGACGCTGGAAACAAACCGATATTTGTTGGAAAAAAATCAAAATAAAATGCAAAGCGCAGAACGCAAGGATATAAAGATTATTGAGCCAGTGTTTATTCACGAAAGTACCAGCGTTGAAGACTCAACGATTGGGCCGTACGCTTCGATTGGCGCAAATTGTAAAATCTACGGAAGCCACATCGAAAACAGCATCATCGAGGCGGAATGTGAGATCAAAGACGCAGCGCTGAACGGCTCGATGGTCGGCAAGCAAGCCAAAATCGAAGGGAAAGGCATCCTAGATGCCTACACGTTGAACATCGGAGATAACAGTTCTGTCATGTTAGGGTAGTGAGAATGTCACTACCTTTTTTTATTTGAAGACGCTAGAATAGTGAAATGATGGATATCGTAGAATGCCGTTCCGATACCGAATTTGCAGAACGCCCCCTGGCTTTAATATGGGATGGAACCCGTTATGAGATTGCGGAAATCGTCGCGCGCTGGCGCGGACCCAACGAAAAGGGATTTCGCGTCAAAACAGCCAGCGGGTCCGCTTTTGAGTTAACCTATCGGGAAGTTCCTGATGAATGGCAAGTTCAACCAATTTGAACTTGTCATTGCGAGCGAGCCAAGGAAACGGGGTTCGTTCGCAACGAGATCCGAGCACTGGAGGCTCAATGGTCAATCCTCAAACTTTGCAAGAACTGTCCAATACCCACAGACTTTCAAGCCGCGTTGCTGGTTTGAAACCATCCGGAATCCGCAAGTTCTTTGATATTGCCGCGACGATGAAGGATGTAATATCGCTGGGCATCGGGGAACCTGATTTCACCACACCAAAGCCCATTCTCGAAGCGGGCATCCAATCCCTGCAACGAGGCGAAACGCATTACACATCCAACCACGGCAAAATGGAACTTCGCCAGGGCATCGCGGACAACATCATGAAACTGTATGGCGTGAAATATGATCCGGCAACGGAGATCATTGCGACGGTGGGTGTGTCGGAAGCTTTGTATTTGACCTTTACCGCCATACTGGATCCTGGCGACGAAGTCATCATCCCCACTCCATGCTTCGTATCCTACCAAGCGGAAGTGATTCTGGCCGGCGGGGTGCCGATTGAAATCCCAAGCCGGCCCGAAAACAATTTCCAGCTAGACCCCCAGGAAATTCGCAAAGCGATCACATCGCAAACGAAAGCCATTTTTATCGGTTATCCATCGAACCCAACCGGCGCAGTGGCAGAGCGAGAGGTCCTGCTTGAGATTGCGAAGATGGCGGAACAAAACGATCTATTGGTCGTATCGGACGAAATCTATGACCGGCTGGTTTATGATTTTAAACACGTTTGCTTCCCTTCGCTCAGCAACAGCATTCGGAACCGCACCGTACTGCTCGGCGGTTTTTCCAAGGATTATGCAATGACGGGCTGGCGCATTGGATACGCGGCCGGGCCGGCGGATATCATCAAAGGACTGGTGCGCATCCACCAATACACCATCATGTCCGCACCGACCACCGCCCAAGATGCGGCCATCGAGGCATTGAAAAGCGGCGAGCCGCATGTCCAGGAAATGGTAAAAGAATACGACCGCAGACGCCGACTATTGGTCAGTGGTTTGAACCGACTTGGACTGAAGACGTTCGAGCCGCGCGGCGCGTTCTATGCTTTTCCGAACATCACTGCTTCCGGCATGGACGATGAAGTGTTTGCCCAAAAGCTGCTTGAAGAGGAACATGTTGCCGTCGTGCCGGGCAGTTCATTCGGCCCCGGCGGCGAGGGATTTGTCCGAGCCTGCTATGCCACATCCTACGAACAAATCGAAGAGGCCCTACGCCGTATGGAAAAGTTCATGAGCAGGTATGGATGACAACCTTGAGTTTTAAATAATCCCGAAAAACAGGGGATGTTTAAAAAGTCCAATAGGTCTAACGGGTCTGACAAGTCAAAAGGGATAAATCCGCTGCTTTGTTCATGGGAGAGGCCGTCTAAAAGGAAGACAGCCCCTCCTGTTTTTAAGGCTGACTGATCTTGATCCAATCAAACCCGACTGTGGCCGGAGGATATGTAAACGATGAAACCGATAATCCCACTTTCCCGCTGCGCAAAACATATTGATTATCGTCAACCTGGCGCGTCATGATGTTGTTGATATATAAAGTCAAAGTGTGTCCCTGGCAAATTATCGAATATTGATTGGTATTATTGCCCTGCTTGATTTTGTTAGAGCCGCCATCTGCAATTCGGCTGTAGATCATTTTGTTGTCAGGAGTCTTTTGAGCATAAGAAATATAGTATAGGCCGCTATTAGCAACATTGAACTCATACCATCCTCCTTCAGCGTTATAACGGCAAATCAGGCTGATGTTATTATTGTTGGCGCCTCGATTCTCTGCGCTCACATCCACACGGACATCATCATAAGTCTGGGCATCATAAATGGAATACACCCATTCATTTTTCCCTTGCAAGTCGAAAATCAGAAATCCATCATGAATACCCAGGGTCATATCGCCCGGATCACTCTGCATCACCTGATAGTTTTGCCCATCAACCACGAAGTGCGACCATCCATCCAGATTACCGTTGAAATCCTCCTGGAAATATTTGCTCGCTGCAGATTGTATTGGCTGATTTGACTGACCAGATTGTGTAGGACTGCTGGCGCTGCTTCCGTTGTTGCTATTACCGCTTGGCAATGACCGCGAACTACAAGCAAGGATCATAAAAGCAATGAAACAAGGTAATAATAAGGATTTTAACAAAGGATGTTTCATAATATTTTCCTTGCCGACGAATTAGTTGAACCGACAATCCTGCGATTCAATCAAGAGACCTTCCCCCAACGGTAAGGGGAAGGTTTCAATGAAATGGTGGAGATGGCGGGAATCGAACCCGCGTCCGAAAGATTCGACCCTCGGAACTCTACGAGCCTAGCCTACCGATGTTCCTCGCCACAGGGATCCCGGCGGGCAAGTAACCCTGCGGCCATCTGCTGATCTTAGGCACATTTAGCAGAGTCATGTGCGGCACTTCGCCATTGTTTCGCCCGATCAGCCACCGGACGAAGAACGGTGACAGCGGACGCGACCTCATCAAGGAGGCCGGCTGTTACGGTCTCACCTAAGCGGCGAGGGGCATAGCAGCATAGGAAGTGTTGTTGGCACTTGATTTTTTGCGCTGAGTTTACGAGTTCGGCGCCTCTCGGCTCGCATTCCGGGACCAGCGTCTCCCGTCGAAGCCTGTCATCCCCAGTTGAACGGGTCTGCCCGTGCAAGGAGATTATAGCACAACGGTATCCGCAAAACAAAAACCCATGGCAGGTTTCGTTCGCAACTTGCCCTAAAGTCAGCTTTATGCTAGACTTGATTCAGGAATTCGATGCGATGACTGAAAAAATCCTCATCATTGACGACGATGTAGATACCCTAAGGCTGGTGGGTTTGATGCTGCAGCGACAGGGCTATCAAATTAGCGCCGCCACCAACGGAGAACAAGGCCTCGCCAAGGCATTCGAAGAGGTCCCGGACATCATCCTGCTGGATGTCATGATGCCCAATATGGATGGTTTCGAAGTCACCCGGCGGTTAAGAAAAAACCCAACCACGAAATCCATACCCATCCTGATGTTTACCGCCAAATCCCAGCTTGACGACAAAGTAATCGGCTTCGAAGCCGGAGCCGATGATTACCTGACCAAGCCAACTCATCCCGCCGAATTACAAGCTCACGTTAAAGCATTGCTGGGAAGGGCGGAACCCAAGAAGAGCAAGGAATCCCCCGCAGTTTTGCCTGAGCAGCGCGGACGTGTGATAGGAGTCCTTGCCGCACGCGGCGGCCTGGGTGTTTCTTCAGTGGCAACCAATCTGGCAGCAGCACTCTTCAATCGCACACAATCCAATGTGATCCTGGCTGAACTCACACCTGGAAAAGGTACGATCGGCACAGAACTCGGAATCACAGGACAAAAGGGATTGAACGAGATGCTCTCCGACAGTCCGGCCGAGATCACAAGGGAAAAAGTACAATCGGCATTGATTCCTCATGGATCAGGATTGAAGTTGCTGCCGGCATCCGAAAATCCGCGCGACATGTATCTAACCGGCCAAGTTGACCATTATGAGATCCTCATTTCACGTCTTTCAGGCCTGGCCCGTTTTATCGTCCTGGATTTAGGTACAGGCCTGCCACCCTTCGTTCAAAGCATCCTGCCCTTGTGCAATGACCGAATCGTTGTTGTCGAGGGCGCACTAAACACCATCAACCAGACGAAGCTTATGATTGAAGAAATCATCAAGCTTGGAATTGACAAGTCAGGCATCCTGGTCATCCTCAACAATCGCGTCCGTTCCGAAAACCAAATACCGTGGATGGAAACTCAACAAAAACTGGACCACTTGATTGCGGCCACGATCACACCCGCGCCCGAGCTGTTCCTTAGCGCCCTGCGCACTCATACACCGCCCGTCCTATACCAGCCGACCAGCTTCGCAGCTCAGCAGTTCTTAAAATTTGCCGATCTCGTGCTGGAACGCGAGAAAGCCAAATGAGGCAATTCCCGGACTCGGTACAAGCGGGAATTGAATTTTCTGCCGAGCTGTTCCGCACAGCGAAACGAGTCATCGTTCTGACAGGGGCCGGGATTTCCACTCCATCGGGCATCCCCGATTTTCGTTCGGAGGGAACCGGTTTGTGGTCTCGAGATGAACCGCTGGAAGTAGCCTCCCTGCACACCTTTCGCACCCAGCCTGAAAAATTCTACGAATGGTTCCGTCCGCTGGCCCGTCAAATCTTTGAAGCCATCCCTAATGCAGCGCATCAAGCGCTGGCCAAACTGGAAAAGGCCAGATTTATTCACTCCATTCTCACCCAGAACATTGATATGCTTCATCAAAAAGCAGGGACAACGCATGTAGTCGAATTGCATGGCACACTGCAGACGCTCTCCTGCACCCAATGCTTTCAACAAGTCGACTCGGCTCCCTATCTGGAGCCCTTTGTCGAACGGGGAAGATTGCCTCACTGCCCGCATTGCGGCGCGCTGCTCAAGCCGGATGTGATCCTCTTCGGCGAACAACTGCCGCAACGGGCCTGGTTCGAAGCGCAACGGGACAGCCGCACCTGCGACCTGATGCTGGTGGCAGGCTCATCGCTCGAAGTGATGCCGGTGGCCGGACTGCCCATGCAAGCCCTCGACCGGGGTGCGCATCTGGTCATTATCAACAACACCCCGACCTATCTGAATGTCCGCGCCGATGCTGCGATTCAAGAAAATGTTTCGGATATCATCCCGGCTATTGCGGAACAGGTTTTGTATGGCTGAAATAAAAACCGAACGTCTTGGAGGTTATCGCCGACTCATCGAGATTGCACGCGATCTCGCATCCACCCTCGATCTGGACGTCCTACTCGAGCGAATCGTCCAAGCCGCGGCGGAGGTCAGCGGATCGGAAGCCGCCTCAATCCTGTTGTATGATGACATGACGCAACAACTTTATTTCCAAGTCGCCACCAACCTAGACGAGCCAACCATGCGCGGGCTGGTAATTCCGCTGGAAGGCAGTATTGCCGGCTGGATCGTCACGAACCGCAAACCCATCCGAATTACCAATGCCCAGCAGGACCCGCGCCTGTTCGGAAATGTAGACCGGGTGACCGGACAATCCACCCAATCCCTGCTGGGGGTTCCGCTCATCACCAAGAACAAAATCGTGGGCGTGCTGGAAGCGCTGAACAAGGAAAAGGGAGAATTCACAGACGGAGATGAAAGCATGCTTTCCGTGCTAGGCGCGCAAGCTGCAGTCGCAATCGAGAACGCGCGCCTGTTCCAACAATCGGATTTGATCTCCGAATTCGTCCACGAATTACGAACACCGCTCGCTTCACTCAGCACCGCAACTTATCTTCTCCTGCGCCCCGAAATGTCACGCGACCAGCAGGAACAGATCATACGCAATATCCATAGCGAGACTTTGCGGCTGAACGCGCTGGCATCATCCTTCCTCGATCTGGCCCGCCTCGAATCAGGCCGGGTGCAATTTCACAAAATCGGTTTCAACGTGGTGGATTTGTTTTACGAATGCAAGGATGTAATGAATTCCAAGGCAGATGAGGAAAAGATCCGCATCCAAATCGAAGCGCCGGACAAAATGCCGGCACTCGAAGCGGACCGCGATAAGATCAAACAAGTGATTCTTAATTTACTCAGCAATGCGATCAAATACAATCGTTTAAACGGCTCGATCATCCTGCGCGGTGATTTCAACGCGGATGAAATCCTGATCACCATCCAGGATACCGGAATCGGGATCCCGGAGGATGCCTTGCCGCATCTTTTCCAGAAATTCTACCGGGTACGCGAAAATGAAACGAAAGTTGCAGGAACAGGACTTGGACTCTCCATCTGCAAACAAATCGTACAAGGGCACGGCGGACGCGTGGAAGTAAAAAGCAAGATAGGGGTGGGAACTGCATTCACAGTATACCTGCCGCGCGGCGGCAAACTACCACTGCGACCCGATCCAACGGACAAACATAGTTAACATGGAATTAATGAACCATCAGTCTGGCACCCATCCGCCAGACTGATTGATTCACACAGTTCACCCGGTCATCCGGGCTAGGTTACTCTGAACCTTCAGCACGATACGTAACACCCGTGATCCATTTGGAAGAACCCATCCCATCCATTATTTCCGAGGGTTATTTTTGCGCTTCCGATGAAGGCCAAGTGTTTTACCCACCACCTGTGCGATACGTTGGGCTGAATCAGGCCGGGCAATGCGACGCGCATTCTCGATGACCGCCGCACGTTCCGCTGGCCGGCAAATCCAACGAGTCAATGCGCGCACAACCAATTGGGAACTAGGCGCCCAGACTCCCGCGCCCTCGGATTCGACAAAGGTCACGTTGCCATCTTCCTGTCCCGGCAGTTTGGCATATAAGATGACCGGCAAATTCACATTGAGCGCCTCGGCAATGGTGCCCGGTCCGGCCTTGGTCACGATGACATCCGCGGCGCGCATGAAATCGGGCAGATCGCGGGTGAAGCCATAGATGAAAGCCGGGTTTTCCCAGGTTTCCGATTCGAGATAAGCTTTCAGTTTTTCATTGCGGCCACAAACAATAGCCAGCCCCAAGTCCAAACCCGATTCGTCAATGGCGCGCGCGGTCTTGCCAAGGGGGCCCATCCCATCACCGCCGCCGACCAGCAGGGCAATCGGTTTATCCAAAGGCCAGCCAAGTTTTTTCCGGAGCGCACGCTTATTTCCGTTCGGAACGCAATAACGGGCATCCACCGGCAGACCCACCACTTCGAGCTTCTCGGCAGGCACTTTATACAATAATGCGCGTTGACGCGCCAACTCAGTGGGGACAAAAATCCGATCGGCGCGCGTATCAAACCACAATGCATGAGTAGTAACCATATCGGTAACCACAGTAAAGAAAGGCGGACGGCTGCGACCGAGAGCCCTCAATGCAAAAGTAGTGGCAATAGGGTGCACGGTAACAATCAAATCGGCAGGATGGTCGCGAACAAGATGGCGCACGGCGTTTCGAGCCACAGGCCAAAAGGAGGCCGTGAGCAGGCGCGCCTGGGTGCGGCCATCCGTGGCATGAAAAGAAGCCTGCCATAAGCGCGGCGCTTTCACCATCTCCGGATACAGTTCGGGCATTTGGCGAAAAGGAGGCGGGGCATACTCCTTGAAGAAATCCACCATTTCAACGGTGAACGAATCGCCATATTCGGTTTTCAAGGCTGCGATGATGGCTTCCGCTGCGGAGCGATGTCCACCGCCGGTATCGGAAAAATAAAAGACAATATGAGGTTTTTTATGAGTGTTGTTCATCCGGTCACCTTTATTCAGGGCTTGCTTTTTTCGTGAGATTGGCTTTCATCCTTTTTGCAAGTTCCCGCCGAGTAAGCATTACACGATGTCGGCAACCTTTACATTCCAGACCGATATCTGCGCCGAGACGGACCACCTTCCATTCATAAGAGCCGCAGGGGTGAGGTTTACGCAAATGCACAAGATCGTTGAGTTGGAGATCGGGAAGCATGGGTTTCAGCCACAAGAGGGCAGCAGCCAGTAGTCAGTAATAGGGAGGATTATACCGCGCCGAATCGTATTGGAGGCAGAAAAAATTGTGATAAACTTCGTGCGTTCCTGAAATCGATCCGGAGAAAACATATGTCCGCTCGCAAAACCTATTCGATCAAGATCGCCGGTTTGAACCGCAGACTGCCTTTGTTCGAAATCAAGCCCGGCCTGCGGATCGCGATCCTTAATATTCTTGGCGATACCGAACTAGTCCAAGCCTGTGCGCGCGAATTGAGCAAGCGCCTCAAGAGCGTGAAGTTCGATATCCTGGTGACGGCTGAGGCCAAATCCATTCCGCTGGCATATGCACTCTCCGTCGCAACCAAGAAGCCCTACGTTATCCTGCGAAAGAACTACAAACTTTATATGGGCGATGCCATTCGGGCCGAAACCTTATCCATCACCACCGGCGAACCGCAGACTTTGATCCTGGATGAAAAAGACCACAAGCTGATGAAGGGCAAAAAGATCGTGCTTGTAGACGATGTCATCAGCACCGGCTCGACCCTGCAGGGGATGCGGATGGTCATCGAAAAGGCGGAGGCAAAAATCGTGGCAGAAACAGCCATCCTGACCGAGGGCGAACGGTCAAAGTGGGACAATATTATTTCGCTGGGACATTTACCGTTATTTACCGATTAGGTTTACCGTTACCCCGCCCCATCCAAAGGGGAGAGAAGAGAAGATAATGCTTATTATTGCCAGCGATATTCACCTCGTAGACGGGACATGTGCCAAGTCCATTTCACCCAGTGCGTTTTATTTATTTGAGGACCGCCTGCGCCAAACAGCGTATCAAGCCTCGTGGCGCAAAGATAATACCTATCATCCGATCGATGGAATTGATCTGGTCCTGATGGGTGACATTCTCGACCCGCTACATTCGACGCGCTGGCTGGATACCCAGCCCGGAAACGCAAATACCATTCGACCGTGGGTTGACCCGTTAAAGACGGGATATGATTCCAAACTACACGAAGTGACTCGAGCCATCATCGAGACGAACGCTGAAGGGTTGAAGATCATCAAGAACCTTTCGCGACCCGGTGCGTTAACAATTCCACCCGCGAAGCGCAATGGAAAGCCAGCCTTAAAATCGCACACACCCGTAGCCATCCCTGTACGCGTCTATTACACCATCGGCAACCACGACTGGTATTATCATCTCCCCGATAAACGCTTTGATGCAATCCGACAAGATATCATTGATGTTCTCGGACTAAATAATCCGGCAAATCCATTTCCATATGAAATGGATGAATACGAACCACTCAAAGAACTGGGAACGCGCTACAAAATTTTAATGCGTCATGGTGATTACTACGATCACTTCAATTTCGATCCAGAGAAGGGCCGCGATGTAGGAACTCTCGGTGATGTCTTCGCCATGGAAGTGCTGAACCGTTTCCCGGTCGAGGTGCAGAAGCAATTGGGCGATCAATTGCCTGAAGGTCTGCTCGACGGTCTGCGGCGGATCGTGAATGTGCGTCCAGTGCTGGTTACTCCGCTATGGATCGAGAACCAGATCAATGAACACGCCGGTTCGCCCGCACTCGAAACGGAATTAAAAAGGATTTGGGATCAAGTCTGTGACGAATTCCTGAATACCGACTTTGTCCGCAATGCGCATAAGGCGTTCAAGTTCGATACGGTGGACGCGCTCCGACTAGCAGTCAAAATCACGGACCGCACCTCCCTTACCACGATCAATGAACTGGTCAACTGGCTACGCAGCAATATGGGAAGCGGAGAGATCTCCTATGCGGCACATGCCTTGGACGAGTCTGCCATACAAAAGGATCAGGCACGCTTTGTCGTCTATGGTCATACGCATTTCCACGAGATCGTTCCGCTGGATGCTTACGGCTATCTCTCCGATCCCGAAAGCCAGATCTATATCAATTCAGGCACGTGGCATTCCTACTACGCCATCGCGGCGAAAAACCATCTTAAGATCCATCAGCCCGATGAGTTTGTCCCTTATCAGTCCATGACGTACCTGGCTTTCTACAAGGAAGGCGAACGAGGCGGCAAAAGCTTCGAAGCCTGGTCCGGCACGTTTGCTTGAAAGTGAAAATAAACAGATTCTCAATGCGAGAGCCTCCAGCTCTCGCATTCGTTTTATCAACATCCGTGATGGAAAGACTTAAGTCCCGGAGCGCACACCTGAAAGCTGAAAACCACGCACTTTCGATCGCATTTCGCGATGCACCGCAGCGGCATGCGAAGGCGTTGATTGCGTTCATCCTGGCTTATGCGCTCAGCCCGATTGACTTGATTCCGGATTCCATTCCCGTGCTGGGTGCTCTCGATGACCTCCTCATCGTCCCTGCCGGGGTTCTGAGTGAGACGCAGATGAAGGTAACCCAGGCTAAAGGAGATAGTAAAATCAAGGGATGATTTCCAAACGTTCACTCCTTTACCTGTTCGTCCCAGCGATCTTTTTGTTTGCGTGCCAGCCAGCGAAGCGCACCCCCCTGCCTCCAACCGAAACGGCCACGCCTTCCCCTGAAATGACCGCCACGCTCGAGCCGACCGTGACGACCGTGATGACCGTGACGACCCTGCCACCTGCATTGCGCGACTTTACCGAGACATTCGATACGCCATCGCCTTATTGGTCTGCCTTTGGAACCAACCACATTGATCCGGATGTTCAACTTCAAAGCGGATTTCTGTTTTTCAATTTAACCCAGAGCAATGATTGGGCCGATACAATATATATCGGGCAGAGTTACCAGGATGTGCGCGTGGATGCGCAAGTCGAAGTCCGCGCCGGAAACGATGGAGCAGTCGGGATCGTCTGCCGTTACAGCCAGATCAGCGGCTGGTATGAATTCAACATTTACGCCGATCAGACTTACATGATCATGTACGGTCAATGGCTATCGCCGGGCATTGCGCGTTACACGCCGCTGCGCCGATTCAATTCCGAGAAAATCAAAACGGGAGCAAACCAGATCGGGCTGGTATGCCAGGGAAATACATTGACACCCTATATCAATAATGTGCGAATGCGGGTCTACGAAGATAATAAGGTGGGATTGAAGGATGGCAATATCGGCCTGACGGCTTCTTCGTTCACGGATGTACCGTTCGTCGCGGCATTCGATTGGGCAAAGGTAAGCGAACCTTGACCCTAGCCCTACCCAGCCTCCTCAAATCCAACGATCCAGATTTTGCATCCGTATAACAATTTTCGTTGCCATATTTGGGGGTGATGACCGAAGGGCGACAGGAGCTGCTATAAATTTTCTATACAGCGTTAACGTTTTTCTTGCATCCCTGGAGTATCCTATATAAAAAATACTCAATGGCGTTGCGAGCGCTGATCGAGTACCGAAGCATATCGAGATCTGGCGAAGTAATGACATTAACGATAAGGAGTGTGTGCCATGGGAAAAATTATTGGGATTGACCTGGGAACGACAAACAGCGTCGTCGCTGTGATGGAAGGCGGTTCCCCGACCGTGATCTCCACTGCAGAGGGCGGACGATTATGTCCGTCGGTGGTGGCGTTCAATAAAAACAACGAACGCCTCGTCGGTCAGACCGCCAAGCGTCAAGCCGTTGTAAATTCAGAGAACACCGTTTATTCCATCAAACGCTTCATCGGCCGCCATTACGAAGAGACCGAAATGGAGCGAAAGATGGTTTCTTACGAGGTGGTCAAAGGCACGGCGGATGATGTGAAAGTCAAGATTCCGATCACGGGACGCGAGTACAGCCCTCAGGAAATCAGCGCCATGATTTTGGCGAAACTGAAATCCGATGCGGAAGCCTATCTCGGCGGCCCGGTGACGCAAGCGGTTATTACCGTCCCGGCATATTTTAATGACAGCCAGCGCCAGGCGACGAAAGATGCGGGCAAAATCGCAGGCCTGGAAGTGCTGCGTATCATCAATGAGCCGACTGCCTCTGCACTGGCATACGGACTCGATAAAAAGAAGAACGAAACGATCCTCGTCTTCGACCTCGGCGGCGGCACGTTCGATGTGTCGGTGCTGGAAGTGGGCGAAGGCGTGATCGAAGTCAAAGCCACGAACGGCGATACGCATCTGGGCGGCGATGACTGGGATCAGCGCATCGTCAATTGGGCCGTGGACGAATTCAAGAAACAACAAGGTGTTGATATTCGCAATGACCGCCAGGCGTTACAGCGCCTGCGCGAGGCAGCGGAGAAAGCCAAGATCGAACTCTCGTCCGTGATGGAGACCGAGATCAACCTGCCGTATATCACGGCGGATGCCACCGGCCCAAAGCATATGCAATTAAAGCTAAGCCGCGCCAAGTTCGAGCAAATGACCGAAGATTTAATCAACCGCTGTCGCAAGCCGTTTGAGTCAGCGTTGAATGACGCGGGCTTGAAGCCATCCGATTTGGACGAAGTTGTTTTGGTCGGTGGATCGAGCCGCATGCCGATGGCGCAGGATTTGGTGCGCACTCTGACAAACGGTAAAGAGCCGAATAAAGGCGTCAATCCTGATGAAGTTGTCGCGGTCGGCGCTGCGATTCAAGGCGGCGTGCTCGGCGGCGAAGTCAAGGATATTCTATTGCTGGATGTGACCCCGCTTTCGCTCGGCGTCGAGACAATGGGCAGTGTGATGACCAAAATGATCGAACGCAACACCACCATCCCCGTCCGCAAGACCGAGACGTATTCGACGGCGGCGGATAACCAGACCGCCGTGGATATTCATGTCCTGCAGGGTGAACGCCCGATGGCTGGTGATAATATGTCGCTCGGACGATTCCGGCTGGATGGCATCCCGCCGGCGCCACGCGGCATCCCACAGGTGGAAGTGACCTTCGATATTGACGCAAACGGCATTCTGCACGTGACCGCCAAGGATAAGGCCACTGGCAAGGAGCAGAAGGTGACCATCACGGCTTCGACCAACCTAAACAAATCCGATATCGAACGGATGGTGCAGGAAGGCAAACAGCACGAGACCGATGACAAGAAGCACCGCGAACTGATCGAAGCGAAGAACAACGCCGATAACCTGGCTTATCAACTGGAGAAAACGCTGCGCGAGTTAGGCGACAAGGTTAAATCCGATGATCGCTCGAACATTGAGAGCAAGATCAACGATCTCAAACAGGCCGCGCAGACAGATGACCTCAATCGCATCAAGAAAGCGACGGATGAGGCTCAGAATGCCTTCCATGCGCTGAGCCAGCAGTTATATGCGCAAGACCAGCCGCAGGAACAGGGCCAAGGGCAGCCACAAGAACAAGGTGGAGGCTCGTCTTCATCGTCGAATGATGGAGATGTGATTGACGGTGAAGTGAAAGAATAAAGCAAAACACAAAGAGTAAAACGTAAACGGGCAACCATCAAAAGATGGTTGCCCGTTTACATTCTATAATTCCTACTCAACAAACTATTTTTTATATCATTAGAATTATTTGGTTGGCTAACTATTGGGCCAACAGTTTATCCAAAGTGCATTGCCACGCCAACGATCAGGGCGATCTGTCCAAGATGGTAGGCAACAATATTCAATAGCCGCCCATTTTTTATGGGGTTCACAAACCTGTTCCATACCAGAATGAGATCGGAGATATAAAACAGGAACGCGCCAATACCAACCAAAGCGGTCGCGTTGGACTGCCAATTGGGAGAAGCGAGGGTCCGCATGGCGAAGAACAACATCGTGCTGATCGCCAGACCATACAGGGTTACGGGCAGAACCAGTCCGCCCAATCCTTTTGACCTCAATGAAGGAACCAACCTTTGCAAAATCCGAAACGCGCTGAGGAGAATCAGCGCGGCGAGAAAGATATCCCAGACACCGGGAGAAGTAACCTCAAGACTGAATCCGATACTATAAGAAATGTGGGTGAGCAGGAAGGCAAAAAGTCCCGGCAGGAACAGGTGATCCCTGGAAAGCAGAAGCACATCGCCGATCAATGAAAAGAGAATCCCAATGTCGAACCACAGCGAAGCGCCCTGAAGCTTTGTCTCCGCGTAGAGCCAGGCGAAAAGGAAAACCATCACGAAAGGCTTGGCAAACCATTCCAATCTGATCCATTCCCTGGCTGTCGCAAGCCAATCCACGATTGCAGAACCGAACACCAACACAAGCAAAATATTTTCCATCTTCCCTCCATTTGATCACGGCCGCTCTTATCACGGCAATTATGCAGCGAAGTCTGTGCGAAGTCTGGTCCTCTTCGAGGATGCTACGCGAAGACTTCGCACTCCGAACCTATTTCTTGATCTTATACCCCAAGCGCTTCAGCATATTCTCGTTATTGCGCCAATCTTTTTCCACCTTGACACGCAACTCCAAAAATATCCGGTGCCCGCCCATGTCTTCGATCTGCTTGCGCGCGGCAGTGCCGATCTGCTTCAACATCTTCCCGCCCTCACCGATCACAATGCCCTTCTGCGACTCGCGCTCGACGAACAGCGTGGCGGCGATATACGTCATACCATTCTCGCGTTCCTTGAACTCATCCACGCGCACGGCGATGCCATGCGGCACTTCATCACGCAGTTTCAACAAGGCGGCCTCACGGATCAAGTCCGCGGTGATCTCACGTTCATATAAATCCGTGATTTGTTCTTCGTCATATTCGGGCGGGCGAACTGGCAACAGCGAGATCAATAAGGCGATCAAATCGTTAAGATGATCGCTACGCAAGGCTGAAATGGCAATTGGCTTCGCTTCACGCTTGAGCAAAGCCTGATAGATTTCAATGCGAGCTTGTAAGAGCGAACGGCCATCCGCCCCGACCTCAACCAAATCCATTTTGTTGGCGACCAGCACAATGGGAATCCGGGATGATATTTTTTGAAGCAACCCGGCAATGCGAGACTCATCTTTGGCCGGTTCGGCGGAGGCATCCACCAGAAAGAGGATCACATCCACACCATCGAGGGCTTCCTGCGCTTCCTGATTCAGGAATTCGCCGAGCTTATGCCGCGGCTGATGGATGCCGGGCGTATCCACGAAGATCAATTGTGCGTCCTCACGTGTCAAAATCCCAAGCTGACGGCGGCGCGTGGTCTGCGGACGCGGCGAAACAGCCGCGATCTTTTGTCCGAGCATGGCATTGATCAGCGTGGACTTGCCAACGTTGGGCCGTCCGATGACGGCAATAAAACCTGAACGATAATCAGTCATTTCTAAACACAACCCTCAAATTGCGAAGGGCAGGCGGAACACAAAGGAAAAACCTGCATTTATCCGGATTCATTTACGGCTACTTTCTTTGGCTGCCAATTGGCAACCGCCAAACTGGCGACAATCAGCGCACCGCCAACCAGAACCTGCCAACTCAACTGCTCATGGAGAAACGCCACGCCGAGGATCACGCCGCCCAGCGGAAATAAATACGTGACCATGGTGGTACGCGTCGGGCCGATCTCATGGATCAAATAATAATTCAAAATGAAGGCAAAGCCCGAGCCGAGGATTCCGAGCCACAGCAAGGCGATCCAGGTGAGGGGCAGGTGAGGAATGATGATCGGCCTTTCCACAGTTACAGCCGCCAGCCACATCACCGCCGTGGAAGAAACGAGCGGGCCTGCGCCACGTATTAGGCCGTTTGCATCTTCCGTTGATTTGCGCGCATAGACCGAACTCCCGGCGTAAAACATGGAAGCCACGACCACTGCAAGCTGTCCGAGTATAGGGCCAATGGAAGCGCCAATATCCTTGCTCATCAGCACAACCACACCGACAAAGCCCACCAACAAGCCGGTTACCTTTGGAACGGTCATTTTATCATCGTGCAACAAGTAATGCGCGACGACGATGGTAAATAATGGCACCGTTGCATCCAAAATGGCCGCCACGCCTGAATCAATCGCCTGCTCGCCCCACGAAATCAAAAAGAACGGAATGGCCACGTTGCTGATGCCGAGGATCAGGAATGGCATCCAGCCTTTCCAGCCGTGCGGTAGTTTAGGACGCTGAATAAGAATGACGGTGATGCTGAATAGAAGTCCGAACAGCACACGGAACGCGACCAGGGTGATCGGTCCGACTTCCGCCACCGCGATTTTGATCCACAGGAAGGAAGAACTCCAGATCGAACCAAGAAGAATAAAGACGAACCAGTGTTTGGATTTCAACAACGCCTCCGGAGCGATTTTATGCCAAGCTTTTACAAGTCGCGTTTCCTCTCCGAGGACTTCGGAAACATAACCTGCCCATATTAGATGATGCGTACGTCAACTATTTTCCGTTTCCATCTTCAACAGCCATTCCTTCGTCTTCAATCCGCCCTTACCGCCGTAGCCGTGGAGTTTGCCATCCGTGCCGATGACGCGATGACAGGGAATAACCAGCGGCATCGGGTTGGTGGCATTGGCGCGCCCCACGGCGCGAAAAGCCTGTGGATGCCCGATCTGGGCAGCGATGCCGGCATAGGTACGAGTCTGACCGTACGGGATGGAAAAAACCGCTTTGAGCGCGTCCCGCTGAAAATCGGAAGCAAGGACCAGCCAATCAATCGTCAATTCAAATTTCCGGCGTTTGCCCGTCAAGTATTCCTTGATTTGATAAACCACATCTTCAAGCTGTTTTGGCGCATATTCGAGGTCACATTTCATCTGTTTATGAACGGTGCGCTCAAAGATTGCCTGCGATATGCCAAATTCCAAAGCCACTAAACCGTGCGAAGAGAGCGCCGCCCAGACTTCCCCGAGGGGAGTGGCTTTGATGCTGCCGATGAGAATGGTTTGCTTGTTCATATCACCTTGTATAGGGCGTCGCACCTCTACGAATGGACTTTTCCTCAACGATTAAGGTGCGACGCACTTCGAAATAAACGTTTTGAAAGAAGCTCTTCGGCTGCGCCGGAGGTGCATCGGCTTCGCTCTGGGTGATGAAATCAATAGTTCGTCACGCGGTCAATCAAGCCAAGCTCGCGGGCGCGGTAATCACAGAAGCGGTAAATGAATGTGGATGCAATAGCAAAGAGGATCGTCAAGCCAATCAAAATGCCAAGCAATTGCAAGTTACTGAAGCGCGATAAGGTTGGAAAGGCCTGCGCCACATTCCCGATGAGAGAACGCCGCATCAGTTCCAGCCAATAGGTGATCGGAACCACGAAGCCGACCGGCCTGATCCAAGCAGGAAGCACATCCAACGGGAAGATGGCGCCGCTCAAAAGGAAGAGTGCGCCTGCCACGGCTTCGCCGATCAAAAAGAAATGGTGTGCAATGAGCAGTGTAATGCTGGCGAGGATCAAGCCCATCATGGCCAGCATGGAAACGCCGACCAAAAGCGCAACGATGAATAACGGCCAATCCACATTGGCGAAGATCAACGGCACATGCAGGAACAATACACCGAAGCCAATCGTAATCAAGACGGAGATCGAGCCGGTCAGGAAGCGAGCCATGCCGCGTCCCAGCCAATAGGCCGGGATATTGATCGGTGCGATGTACATATATTTCAGGGTCTTGTAATGCTCGCGGTCATCAATCACAGCCCACGAAACGCCGGTCATGATCGCGCCGACGTATTGATAGAAGGCATTGCCGTAATACAAATAAGGGAAGATCGGTGTATTGAAATTACCCTGTGTGATGACGCTATACATGACCACCAAAATCGCGGCGCCTGCCAGCGGTTTGATGATGGAATAAATGGCAAACAGAAACGGCTGAGTCCAGTTCGATTCGATCTGCCAGCCGAGCCAGGTTGCCACCCAGAACGAACGCCAGACCTCGGATCGATTCGGTGCGGATGTTTTTTCCATTTTTATCTCCGGCTTTCGGTCAGCCGTCCTTCACGGATCGCCAGCCGCTCCATGTAACCGAGCAAGGCGCGTGCACCGAACAAAAAGACCACGCACAGAACCAACAGCACGCTCAATTCCACATTGACATTCAGGAAACCAAGCAGTGCGCCGGATGGAAAGACCAACTGCCGCATCGCATCCAGGCCCAGGGTCAATGGGATGATCGAAGCCGCGGCGGCGATCCAGAAGTTAAAGGACCGGATCGGAAAATAGAAGCCCGAGACCAGATACACCGGTTCCTGTGCCAACTGGACGAGGTGATCGGCTTCGCGGCCAAATAGCAGGAAGAGCGAAGCGGTAATCATCCCCAGGCCATATAAAGCCGTCATGGCCGCAAAGAATACGCCCAGCAATTGAAGGAAATTGCCAATCGCGTATTGAACGTGAAACAGCAGACTGCCCAGCAGAATGATGGCGATGGCGCGCAGAAAGGTCGCCAGCATCCCGCCAAGAGCCATGCCCAGCAGGATCGCCATCATCGAATTGGGCGCCATGATGTACAAGGCCAGGTTGCCCTGTTCCTTTTCCCAATACAACTGCATGGACATGCTCCACATGATGTTCATCCAGAAGGCGGTCATCGCGCCGCCGACCACCACGAAGCCGATGTATTCCTCCGGAGCATGGATGGCGCGGTAGACGAACACATAGGCTGAAACCGCCAGCATCGGCAAAAAAATATCGAAGAAGATCCAGGATTTCTCACGCTGCTGACCGACTACGCGCGGATAGGCGCGGGCGATCACGGTCTTCACAAATAATCTCCAGCCGCTGACCTTTTCAAAAGGCATGACGGCCAGAGGGTTAACCTTGTTCATCATCGGACTCTTCCTTTTCGATCTCATCCATACTGCGGCCCACCAAATTCACAAAGACATCTTCGAGAGTAGGCTCATGCTTATCCAGGCGCATGATCCTGACATTGGATTCCGTCAGGAGATTAATCACACCGGCCAATGCCGCTTCCTCTTGAAGAGAGAAGTTGAGCTTGGATAATTCGCCCACTTCCTGGCACGTCGCTTTGCCAACACCAGGCAAACGTTCCAAGGCGGATGGATTCAAGCCATTCAACGAAGAAACTGTGATTTCGAACAGGGCCTCACGCTGCAGGCTTTGCTTCAAGACCGAAGGCTTATCGAGCGCAAGGACACGTCCGTGGTTGATGATCGCCACACGGTCACACAATTCATCGGCTTCGACCATGTAATGCGTAGTCAACAAGAGCGTGCGGGTTTTATCCTGATTCAGCCAGTCGCGGATTAAATTGCGGACCGCACGTGACGCACCTACATCCAGGCCAAGCGTAGGCTCATCGAGGAACAGCACCTGCGGATCGGTCAGGAAGCCGCGCACAATATTCATCTTCTGGCGCAGGCCGGTCGAGAGATCGGATGATTTGGTATGAATTCGATCCTCCAGACCCACCAATTTCAACAAGGCATCAATGCGCTGATACGATTCCCTGGATGGCAGGCCGTAAAACTGTGAGAACATCCACAGGTTTTCGCGGACGGTCAACAGACCATAGCCGGAGGATTCGCCGCCGGAAACCATGTTGATCAGCGGCCGGATCTTTTCCGGCTCCTTCGCCACGTCAAAGCCGGATACAAATGCCCGCCCGGAATTCGGCGCGAGGAGGGTGGTCAGAATCTTGATCAGCGTGGTCTTTCCAGCACCGTTCGGACCGAGCAACCCGAACAATTCGCCCTGCCGCACTTGTAAGTTCACATCCTGCAAGGCGATCAGTTCCTTGCGAACATTCTTTTCCCTGGTGTTGCCATGGATTTTATAAATGCGCCCCAGATTTTCAGTTTCCACTGCGAGGTTTGACACCATTTAAACTCCTGAAATAGGCTCAAAACGATTACACTTTTGCAAGATGTTGGACGATCGTATAGGAAGCGTAGGTTTTACGTCAAGTAGAATTTCGGTAGAGATGGTAGGATAACGAGGTAAGGTGATTTCTCTTCTCCTCCTTTCAATGAGAGTCGCGGTCGGCGTCCGCGGCT
>Ga0182027_10004360_pt1 | contig 21958 bp, 24 predicted proteins | sample 712E1DmetaG_FD_121300 | JGI IMG/M metagenome (GOLD analysis project Ga0182027, IMG submission 121300) | Permafrost microbial communities from Stordalen Mire, Sweden - 712E1D metaG (Illumina Assembly) | ecosystem: Environmental > Terrestrial > Soil > Wetlands > Permafrost | place: Sweden... | reverse complement strand
TGATGGAGACTACTGCATCGCCGATGTCCCATCTAGATGGGGCATCGGCGGCAAAAATGCTTGCGGCGCCGGTGGCCGATATCCGAGCGAGGAGTGCGGGCGGACGGTGTTGTAGTGGTGGCGCCATTGCTCGATGACGACCTTGGCTTCCCTGAGGCTGTAGAAGATTTCGCCGTTGAGCAGCTCGTCGCGCAGCTTGCCGTTGAAGCTCTCGCGGTAGCCGTTCTCCCAGGGACTGCCGGGTTCGATGTAGAGCGTCTTGGCTCCGACATTTCCAAGCCACTGACGCACGATCTTGGCCGTCATCTCCGGGCCATTGTCGGAACGGATGTGTTCGGGGATGCCGCGGATCAGCATCACATCGGCCATCGTTTCCAGGACACCGAGGCCGTTGATCCGGCGGGCCACCCGGATCGCCAAACACTCCCGCGTGAACTCGTCGATCAGCGTCATCAGCCGGACCTTGCGGCCGTCGTGGGTCTGGGCCTCGACGAAGTCGTAAGACCAGACGTGATTGCGCCGCTCCGGCCGCAGCCGGATGCAGGAACCGTCGTTGAGCCATAACCGCCCTCTTGGCTTCTGTTTTTTCGGAACTTTCAACCCCTCCCGGCGCCAGATACGCTGCACGCGATCGCAGCCGACGTTCCATCCCGCGTCCTTCAATAACGATAGGATTCGTCGATAGCCATAGCGGCCATACTGGGCAGCCAGCGCGATAATCGCTTGCGTCAACGCATCTTCGTCAGCCCGGACAATGACCGTGTAACGCTGCGTCCCTCGTGGCTGGCCGACGATCCGGCAGGCCTGGCGTTCCGAGAGCCGGTACTTCTCCCGAGCGCGCGCCACCGCCTGCCGGCGCCGTTCGGGGCTTACAAGTTTCCCGAGGAGATATCCTTCAGGATTTGCTTCTCCAGCGACAGATCGGCGACCAGCCGCTTGAGCCGCGCGTTCTCCCGCTCCAGGTCCTTCATCTTGCGCGCCTGCTCAAGATCGAGACCGCCGTACTCCTTGCGCCAGCGGAAGTAACTCTGATCCGAGATACCTGCTTCCCGGCAGGCAATCGATATCGCCTTACCCTGTGCCGTCGCCACCTCAATCTGGCGCAGCAACGTCACGATCTGTTCAGGGCTGAACCTCTTCTTCGCCATGACCAAGCTCCTTTCCAAGCCAATTTCTCTCGATTCGCTTGGTCCAAAAAAGCCAGGTCAGGTCAGCATCAGAATCGTACGCTTTATCGGCCAGGAGCGCCTTGGGTTTCTGTTCGGGTAAATCGATCAGATCGTCATACGCTTTGCAGTCCGCCGCTTCGCCCGGCGTGAGGTGGAAGGCAATCGGCCTGCCTCTGGCATCACTGAGACAATGAACTTTACTGGTGAACCCTCCCCGCGAGCGGCCAAGAGCTCGTCGATGAATCCCCCTTTTCCGCCCGCTGCCGAGACATGGGCGCGAACCGAGGTGGAGTCGATACTGTAATGGCCGCTTTCCGCCATCGTCTCGGCCAGCGTGATGGCCACGCTCTCCCAGACGCCGGAGGCGCTCCATCGTCGGAAGCGCCGATAGATCGAGTTCCAATTCCCGTACTTCTCCGGCACGTCGCGCCAGGCCGTGCCGCAGCGCAGCCGCCACAGAATACCGTTGATAATATTGCGATTATCCTCAGGCGGGCGGCCTCGGCCGCGCTTACCGGCTTCACGCTCGACCGGCAACAGACCCTTCAATACCCGCCATTCCGCTTCCGTCAGATCGCCGCGACTCAATGCTGCCTCCCCGAATCCGCAGCTTTGAATCAATTCGGGATTCACGCGTCAATGAATTTGTCCACGCCGCCTAGTACTTTGGCCGCTGGTTGTACGCCTTATGATCGCAGAGCCATATGTTCACATCAATGGAGACGGATGGGTTAACCCCCTAAAGAAGATTTATCGCCGCGTAGGTGGTGAAAGAGAAAAGTACTTATTTTCTTACGCTTACGACTTGCGCGTCGTACTCGCCGTCCAGGGCGTCGCCACTCTCGGGGCCATCTCTCTGTGGGTCGGCTGGAATGCACTCGCCACGACGTACGGGGGATAAGTAAGCGGATAGTTGCCCCTAGCGACGTCGCAAAAGGCATGGCACCGTCCGCGGCATGTTGGATGTCGAGCTGGTTGCGGGGCGAGAATGCGGCGAATGCACCGTATGCTGCACGGCGCTGGCGATCGACAAGCCGCAGATCCAAAAGGACGCGGGCGTGACCTGCCGTCATTGTAAAGCGGGCTGCACGATCTACGAGACGCGCCCAGCGCTTTGCCGCGACTTCTATTGCGGCTGGCGGCAGCTGCCGATCCTCGATGACAGCTGGCGTCCCGACAGGTCCGGCGTGTTTGTGGAGTTGGAGCCGATGGACGATCAGACCGGCCTGAGCCTGGTGCTGGTCGGCAACTCTCTCAAAACCGTGCGGCAGAACTGGTTCATCGATTTCGTCAGTGTCGGAGTGCGTGGAGATGTGCCGCTGTCGCTGGCAATTCCCGGCCCCAGGGGGCATCAGGGCGCCTCATTGCCTCTCAATACCCGCCAAATGTTCGAAGCGGCACGCACATCGCGGTCCCGGGTGAAGGATCTGCTGGAGAGCGAACTGAAGCGCCTGCGGACCTACGATTTTCCGCCGCGCATAATCGTTCACACCGGCAACAATGTCGGCTTGGAGCCTTGAGCCGGGGATAACCGCAGCAGCCACGTCCGCGCCCGGGCCAAGGGGACCTGCCGGCGCGCGCCGTCTCAGCGGCGGCCCATGTCGATCCGGCGCAAGTCAATGCTTCGCGGGTTGAGGGGTTGCGGCCGCCACCTGCGCGAAGGCATCGTCGAGCAGCCTTGTCATCTCCTGGTCGCGCCGCTCGGGCGTCAGCCCGCCCATCACCACCGCGATGAGCCGGGTCTTGCCGCGCAGCGCCGTGGTCAGGATGCTGTAGCCGGATTCGTCGATATAGCCCGTCTTCATCCCGTCCACGCCGGGATAATCGCCGATCAGATTGTCGTGGGTGTTGATTTCGCCGCCGCTCCAGCGCATCGACCGCGTGGCGAAATAGGGGAAGTATTGGGGAAAGTCGTAGATCAGATGGCGCGCCAGGATGACGAGGTCGCTCGCCGTGGTGATCTGCTCGTCGTCCGGAAGGCCCGACGCATTGTTATAGAAGGTGTCGTTCATGCCGAACGCCCGCGCCTTGGCGTTCATCATCACCACAAAGACGCCCTGGTTGCCGCCGACGGCCTCGGCCACCGCAACGGCCACGTCGTTGGCCGATTGGATGATCATCGCCTTGATCGCCGTCTCGACGCTGATGGTCGTACCCGTCTTGAGGCGCAGATGCGCGCGCGGCTGCGAGGCCGCGAAGGCCGAGACCTCCAGCTCCGTCTCCAGCGTGAGCTTCTTGGCGCGCAGGGCTTCGAACAGCAGATAAAGCGTCATCAGTTTGGTCAGCGAAGCGGGATGGCGCGTCGCGGCGGCATTGCGGGCGTAAATCACCTTGCCGGAGGCCGCGTCGACGACCAGCGCGGCGTCGAGATCGGGGTCCGTCAGAAGGCGCGGCCGGCGCGCCGCAGTGGCGAAGTTCAGCGAAAGTCCCGCCGCCAAAACGCCGCACACAAGCTGTCTGCGATCGATACGCCGCATGCACCACCATTCCCGTGGAGAGCTTACCGCACGCCCGCTCGACACTCCAAGGACTGCCGCCGCAGCGATCCCGGGGGCCGGGATTGCGCCACCTTTCCCATCGTTAACGCGCACCGTCTTGAATCCGCCCGAAATATCGTCCACCAAGCGCCCCGATGGGAAACCAGTTCCGGAAATTCTGGGAAATGCTGCTGCGCGGCGTCGACGCGCTGGGCGGCTGGATCATCGACCACCGCCGGGTGCTGCTGACGATCGCCGCCTGGACCGGCGGCATTCTCGCCCTGCCGGTGCTCGCGCTTTATCTCCTGCCCTATGCGCTCGGCTTGTTCGCGCCGACGCTCGATCTCGGCCAAGACCTTTACGCGCTGAACCGCCCCGTCGCCTACACCTTCCTCGACGCGAAAGGGGAAGTTGTCGGGCGGCGCGGGGCGCTGGTCGGCGAGCGCCTCACGCTCGAGGAGATGCCGCCCTATCTTCCCGCCGCCTTCATCGCCATGGAGGACCGCCGCTTCTATTCGCATCACGGCATCGATCCGCGCGGGCTGATCCGCGCCCTGTGGGCCGACATTCGCGCCCGCCATTTCGTCGCCGGCGGCTCGACCATCACCCAGCAGACCGCCAAGATCCTGTTCACCAATTCGGAGCGGCGCGTCTCGCGCAAGCTGGCCGACATGGTCGATGCCGTGGCGCTGGAGAATTCGCTCAGCAAACAGCAGATATTGGAGCTCTATCTTAACCGGCTCTATCTCGGCTCGGGCGCCTATGGCGTGGACGGCGCGGCGCACATCTATTTCGGCAAGTCTGCGCGCGATCTGACGCTCTCCGAAGCCGCAATGCTGGCGACGCTGACGACCGCGCCGTCGGTATTCTCGCCCAGGCGCGATCTTGCCCGCGCCCAGGAGCGCGCCGGCATTGTGCTCGGCGCCATGGTGGAGACCGGCGCGATCACAGACGCACAAGCCGCCGAGGCGCGCGGCCATCCCGCAACCGTCGCCGACCGCACCGCCGGCGAAGCGCGCAACTTCTATCTCGATACCGCCGCCGACGAAGCCCAGAAGCTGGCGGCGGCGAGCGGGCAGGTCCTTTCCGGCGATCTTATCGTCCACACCGCGCTGGAGCCGAAAATCCAGGAAGCCGCGCGCGCGGCGGCGAAGAAGGTCATCCTCGGCAAGCAGGGCCAGAAGGCGCACGCCAGCGAAACCGCCATCGTGGTGATGAAGCCCGACGGCGCGGTCTCGGCGATGATCGGCGGCGTCGATTACGACGAGTCGACCTTCAACCGCGCCACGCAGGCCCATCGCCAGCCAGGCTCGGCGTTCAAGCCGTTCGTTTATCTCGCGGCGCTGGAATCGGGCCTGACGCCCGAGGACGAACGCGACGACACGCCGGTGGACATCGACGGCTGGACGCCGACCAATTACGGCGGACGCGCCTACGGTACGCTGACGCTGGCCGACGCGCTGGCCCATTCGGTCAACACCATCACCGCCAATCTCGCCCAGGAAGTCGGCCTCGACGCGGTGGTGGAAGCGGCCAAGCGCTGCGGCATCGTCTCGCCGCTCGAAGCCAACGCGTCGCTGGCGCTGGGCACCAGCGAAGTGACGCCGCTCGAACTCACGAGCGCCTACGCCGCCTTCGCCTCGGGCGGGCTCAAGGTCGAGCCCTATCTGGTGACGGAAGTCGACAGCGCGGGCGGCAGGCCGCTCTACAAACGCAAGCCCGCCGAGGAACCGCGTGTCATCGCCGAGCATGTCGACCAAGACCTCACCGCCATGATGTTCGGCGTGATGACCGAGGGGACCGGGCGCGGCGCCTCGCTATGGGGCCGCGAAGCCGCCGGCAAGACGGGCACCACCCAGGATTATCACGACGCCTGGTTCGTCGGCTTCACCACGGACTATGTGGCGGGCGTCTGGGTGGGCAACGACGATTCCTCGCCGATGCGCGGAGTGACGGGCGGCAGCCTGCCCGCCGAAATCTGGCGCGAGGTGATGAGCGCGGCCGAGAAGGGCCTGCCTGCCAAGCCGCTCGATCGTTCGCCACCGGGCCTGCCGATCGACGAGACGCTGACGGCCTCGGGCGTGACCCCCGACGACGAATCCAACAACGCGCCGATCGTCCTGATCCCGCCTGGGTCCACGCAGCAGCAGCAGCAGCAGCAGAACCGCGAGCGCAAGAACTTCTGGGATTGGCTGTTCGGTTCGGGCGAGGAGAACAAGCCGGCGCAGAACCAAGCGCCCCCGGACGACGAAAGCGGCGGTGGGAATTAGCGCGCGGTGGGGCGAGATGAGACGATGAAATTCCCCCTATTGCTTGCCACGCTTGCGTTCGCCTTCGCCGCCTCGGCGCAAGGCGCGCATGTGACCCGCATCGTCCTCGTCACCGGCGGCAAGGCCGGGGCCGAGCAGGCCGGATTCTACGAGGCGGTGGCGCTCGGACTTTACAAGCAGCGCGGCCTCGAGGTGACGATCCGCGCGGGCGATCCGGACCTGGCGAAGCGGCTGGCCGGCGGCAATTTCACCCTCGCCCCCGATTGCGGCGCGGTGCTCGATCTGGTGAAGGCCGGCGTTCCCGCCCGCGCGGTGATGGCGGTGTTCCAGAAGGGCCCCGGCGGCGGCTACGCCAATCTGGTGCTCGCACCGCAGCGCTGGATCGACAAGAAGCCGGTCGCGGTGCAGGCCTTCTATGACGCCTCGCGCGACGGCTGGCGCGCCTATCTCGAAAACGATCCAAGGCCCGCCGATGCGTTGATCGAACGCGACAATCCGGCGACGAACGCCGCCCTTCTTGCCCAGGCCAGAGCCAGGATGGAATCCGTGGCCGACACCGGCGACACCATCGCCTTCGGCATCGGCGCCATGACGGCCCAGCGCTGGCGGCTGTTCTTCGAACACGCCCAAGGCAAGTATCCGAAGGATCTGCCCTACCGCAACGCCTACGATCTCACCTTCATGCGGAACGCACCGCAGTATTTTCAGTAGCGAGCTTGCGCGGCGCGGATTCCGGCATCATGAACATGACAAAACGCCCAAAGCCATCGCGGCGAACCAATAAACCGCCGGCGCCATCGGACTGCCGGTCAATTTGATGAGTCAAGTGATGACGAACTGCGTCGAACCGCCGAAGATCGAGATCGCGAAGGCGTAAACGGTCGCCACCGTGCCCGAGCGGATGCGCACCGGCAGGGACTCGGTCAACGACACGATCACCGGAACCGTCGCGATGGAGAAGGGAATGCTGATCGCCGCCATCGCCGCATAAAGCGTGAGCGCCGAGGGGTAGTGGGTGATGATCCAGAACGCCGGCAGGATGATAAGGAGCGAGAGGATGCCGGGCAGGATCATAACCGGACGGCGTCCGAAGCGGTCGGAGAACAGCCCGCTCGCGAGATCGCTCGCCATCCCGCACAGCGAGGTGACCACGGTGACGCCGAACGCGATCCGCGCGGGAAGATGCAGCGTGTTGAGCGAAAAGCTCGTCATGTAGTTGATGACATAGTTGCCGATGGTGCCGCTCGTCAGCAGCAAGAGCCCGAAGATCACCAGCGCCGTGTAAGGCTTGATCGTCTGGCGGAACGAGAACTTGCCCATCGTGGCGTCGGGGGCGAGGGCTGCGTCGTCGGCGGCGTGCAGCGTCTCGGGAAGGGATTTGCGGATCAGGATGCCGAACGGCACGATGACCACGCCGGCGAGAAAGGCGACGCGCCAGCCCCAGCTCTCCAGATCCGCCAGGCTCAGGCTTTGGGACAGCACAAGCCCCACCAACGAAGCGAGGAGAAGCGAAACGTCCTGGCTGAAATACTGCATCGCGCCGTAGAAGCCGCGCCGTTCGGGCGGCGCGGCCTCGATCAGATAGGCGGTGGTCGGTCCCACTTCGCCGCCCAGCGCGAAACCCTGGACGAGGCGGAAGCACAGCACCATGATCGGCGCCGCCATGCCGATCTGCGCGTAGCTTGGCGTCAGCGCCACGCCCAGCATGCCGGCGCCCATGAGGGCGAAGGAGATCAGCATGGCGGGCTTGCGCCCGATCCTGTCGCCCAGTCCGCCCAGCACGATGCCGCCGATCGGGCGCGTCACGAAGCCGATGCCGAAGGTGGCGAGCGACAGAAGCAGGCCGATCGAGGGATCGTGCGCCGGAAAAAACGTCTTGCCGATATAGACGGCGAAGATCGCGTAGCAGAGGAAATCGTAGAACTCCAATCCATTGCCCATGACCACGGCGACGACGTGATGAACGGGAATCGCCGCGCGCCGTTCCGGTTGTTCCGCCGCCATTGATCTTTAGCCCGTGAAATCCCAAACGATCTTCTATTAATAATAGCAACTCGCACATAGCCTTTCTGTTTTCATGTTATACAATAGTACAGTGTGTAACACCTTTATATACATATGTTATATGTAAAGACTTGTAATCTACGCTGAGAGGTGTGAGGTATATTCCATGGCAGACGCACAGATGCTCACTGCGAACCGGCTCGCGGACGGCGACGTCGTCTATTGGCGCGGCGGAAGCTGGGTGGAATCGTTTGCAGAAGGCGAGACGTTTGCCACTCCTGCCAGCGCCGATGCGGCGCTCGCGGCAGCGCAGGAATTCGTCGCCCGCAACCTCGTCGTCAATCCGTACCTGTTCGAGGTCCGGGACCGCCGCCCGGTGAAGGAACGCGAACTGATCCGCGCCGCCGGCCCCACGGTGCGCGCCGATCTGGGCAAGCAGGCTGAGGGCCTTGCCGCCGCGCCCGCCGATGCCGCGCGCGACTTCGCGTCCGTCCCCCATCCGCCCGCCCGCGAGAAGGAAGACGATGTATCGATATGACGAATTCGATGCCGCCTTCGTACGCGAGCGCGTCGAGCAGTTCCGCCATCAGGTGGAGCGCCGCCTTTCGGGCGAGCTGAACGAAGACCAGTTCAAGCCGCTGCGCCTGATGAACGGGCTATACCTGCAACTGCACGCTTACATGCTGCGCATCGCGGTGCCCTACGGCACGCTGGCGGCGCGCCAGTTGCGCATGCTCGCCCATATCGCGCGCAAATACGACAAGGGCTATGGCCATTTCACCACGCGGCAGAACCTGCAATTCAACTGGCCGAAGCTGAAGGACGTGCCCGACATCCTGGCGGAGCTGGCCACGGTGGAGATGCACGCCATCCAGACCAGCGGCAACTGCATCCGCAACGTCACCGCCGATCATTTCGCCGGCGCGGCTGCCGACGAAGTGGAAGACCCGCGCCCGGTGGCCGAGATCATCCGCCAATGGTCGAGCCTGCATCCCGAATTCAGCTTCCTGCCGCGCAAATTCAAGATCGCGGTCAGCGGCGCGGCGGCCGACCGCGCGGCGCTCAGGTTCCACGACCTGGCGGTGGAGATCGTGAAGAATGGCGCGGGCGAGACGGGCTATCGCATCTATGTCGGCGGCGGCATGGGGCGCACGCCGTACATCAACTATGTAGTGGGCGATTTCGTCGCCAAGCCGGATTTGCTTTCCTTCCTGGAAGCGGTGATGCGCGTCTATAACGAGGAAGGCCGCCGCGACAACATCTTCAAGGCGCGCATCAAGATCCTGGCGCATACGCTGGGGCAGGAGGAAATGTGCAAGCGTATTGCGCGCGAATTCGCCGAGATCAAGGCATCGGGGACGCTGCAGCTCCCCGCCGAGGAAATCGCGCGCATCCAGGCCTATTTCGCGCCGCCCGCCTTCGAAGACCTTTCCGATGAGATGCCGCGCGGCGATGCCGATTTCGAGGCTTGGAAAAAGACCAACCTGCACCCCCATCGCGCGCCGGGCTATGCCATCGCCACCATTTCGCTGAAACCCATCGGCGGCGTGCCGGGCGATTGCAGCGCCGATCAATTGAACGCGCTGGCCGATCTGATGGACTGTTTCGGGCTTGGCGAAATCCGCGTCAGCCACGAGCAGAATCTGGTGCTGCCCCATGTCCGCCAGAAGGATTTGCCTGCGATCCATGCGCGGCTGAAGGAACTCAGCCTCGCCACCGCCAATGCCGGGCTGGTCACCGACATCATCGCCTGCCCCGGCCTCGATTATTGCGACCTCGCCAATGCGCGCTCCATTCCCGTGGCGCAAGCCATCGCCACACGCCTCGCCCCGCGCCAGAACGAGATCGGCGAATTGAAGATCAAAATTTCCGGCTGCATCAACGCCTGCGGCCATCATCACGCGGGGCACATCGGCATTCTCGGCGTCGATAAGAAGGGCGTCGAGTTTTACCAGCTTCAGCTCGGCGGCTCCGCAGCCCAAGACGCCGCCATCGGCGAGATCATGGGGCCGGGGCTCGGCGCGCACGAGATCGTCGATGCGGTGGAGCGCGTGGTGGAAACCTATCTTAGCCTGCGCCGGAACGGCGAACGCTTCCTCGACACCTACCGGCGCGTCGGCGCGGAGCCGTTCAAGAACATGATCTATCGCGAGCAGCTCCATGCCGCTCATTAGGAACGGCGTTCTCGCCGAAAACATCTTTGCCGACGCCGCCGACGGTCAGCCGCTGCCCGACGGGCCGGTGATCGTCTCACTCAAGCGCTTCCTCGCCGAACGCGACACGCTTCTGGCCCGCAACGCGCCGCTCGGCGTCAGGCTCAAGTCCGAGGAATCGCCCGAGGCGCTGGGCGAGGACGTAGCCCGCCTCAAGCTCATCGTGCTCGAGTTTCTCAAGTTCCGCGACGGGCGCGCCTTCTCCTGGGCGCGGATGCTGCGCACGCGGCTCAATTATCGCGGCGAAATCCGCGCCGCGGGCGATGTCCTCACCGATCAGCTCGCCTTTATGCATCGCGTCGGCATCGATGCATTCCAGCTTCCCGACAAGATCACGCTGGAGATGTTCCGCCGCGCGCTCGACGAAATGAGCAACGTCTATCAGCCGAGCGCCGACGGGCGGAAAACGATCCGCGAGCTTCACCTGTACCAATCCTTGCCACGATGAACGGAAATCTCTGTCGCCTGCCGCTGCGCCAGACAAATCGCGACAATTATTACGCCCAATTCAGGGTGAAGGCGCCGCGCGGCCCGGTAGAATTCGCCTCGTACCCACCTTGCGAGGCCCCCATGAAGTCCACCCTCATCGTTCCCTTCCTTGCCGCGCTGGCGCTGTCGGCGTCGGCTTCATTCGCGCAACAGCCGCCGCCTTCCCCGCCCGGCGTCGGGCCGATGGCGCACGGCGCCTGGCGCATGAACGGCGAAGACATGCAGAAGCACCGCGCCGAGATGTGCTCCGACATCGCCCCGCGCGCGATCGGCAAGCTGGCTTATCTCGAAGCCAGGCTGGCGCTGACCGACAGGCAGAAGCCGCTGTTCGAGCGCTGGAAGAACGTCATGCTGGCAACCATCAGGGCGCACGCCGATCAATGCGCCACCATGAAGCTGCCCGAGATGGACACCTCGGTGATCGACAAGCTGAAGCTGCAAGAGCAGAGGCTGAAGACCCGTCTCGCCGACATCCAGGCCCAGATGCCGGCGCTGGAAGCGCTCGCCTCGTCGCTGAACGAAGACCAGATGCACACCCTCGGCCGCGCGGCGATGCACCTGAGCGCACAACACGGCGAGATGATGGACCGCGGCATGCGCGAACGCTTCATGATGATGCGCCATCGTGACGGCGGCCCCGACGACGACGGCGCGCCTCCCCCGCCGCCGCCGCCGAGCAACTAATCCGCTCCGCGCCGGCCCCCCACGCCGCGGAGCCGAACTCCACCTTCCCTTCCCCGGGAAGGTGGAGTTCCTTCTTGACCCCCAGCCTGCCATGCGCCAAGAAGCCCGCGCACTTCAAGGGTAGCTCTCATGCACGCGCCGGCAAAGAGCGACATCGCCAAGTTCGCGACCATCGAAAAAGCCATCGGCGCGCTCAAGCCGGTCGAGCCGGTCTATTGCCTGTTCCCGCAGAAGTTCCAGATCGCCGCCAAGCGCTTCCTCGACGGTTTCCCGGGCGACGCGATGTACGCGGTGAAAGCCAACCCGCTGCCCCAGGTGCTCGATTTGGTGTGGGCCGCGGGCATCCGCCATTTCGACACTGCCTCGCTCGGCGAAGTCGAACTGGTGAAGAACCGCTTCCCCGAAGCGATCTGCCATTTCATGGCGCCGGTACGCTTGGCGGGCCACGCCAAGGCCGCATTCGAGAAATACGCCGTCGCCGATTACGTGGTCGATTGCGATGCCGAACTCGACAAGCTGATCGCCGAGACCGGCCAGCCGGAGAAGCTGCGCATCTTCGTGCGCATGGTGACGCAATTGGGCGGCGCGCTGCTGGAACTCTCCAGCAAGTTCGGCACCACCCCCGACGAGGCCGCGCGGCTGCTCAAGCGCATCAAGGAGCTGGGCGCCCAGCCGTGCCTTACCTTCCATGTCGGCTCGCAATGCCTCTCCTCGTTCTCCTACGGCCAGGCGATCGAGATCGCGCGGCGGGCCATCGATAAATCGGGCGTCAAGATCGGTGCGCTCGACATCGGCGGCGGTTTCCCCGCCCAGTACAACAATAACGACGTGCCGCCCTATCACTGGTATTTCGACACCATCAAGGAAGCGCTCGCCACGCTGGAGCGCGACGACCTTCCCATCCTGTGCGAGCCGGGGCGCGCCTTAGTCGCCGAGGGCCTCTCGCTGATCACCCAGGTGGTACTGAGGAAGGGCGACCGGCTGTTCATCAACGACGGCACCTATGGCAGCTTCGACGAACTGACCCTGCCCGGCTGGAACGCCGATTATCCCAACCGCGTGTTCACCGTCGACGCCAAGAACCGCGCCTTGCCGCTGCCCGGCGCGCTCAAGCCGTTCCGCGTCTATGGGCCGACCTGCGATACGCTCGATGTGCTGCCGCGCCCGCAGATGCTGCCCGAGACCATCGGACCGGGCGATTTCATCGTCTTCGATACGATGGGCGCCTATTCGGCGGCGGTGCGCACCACCTTCAACGGCTTCTATCCCGACCATTGGGTGCAGATCGGAAATTGAAGCGCGAAGGGATCTGAACGCTCCGTTGTGGCTTCAGCGGTTTGCACCCCCACAATTGGTGGCGGATCGAAAGACCGAAGAAGGTGAATCGCGCCCGATTGCGAACCCCATTCACCGTTTTTGCCGAAAAGCATAGAATGGATTAAGGGCCGGCACATAATGTTGTCCGTGGGGGCAATCATGCCGACGGCAAACGCGCGTTTGTGCGAACTGCTCGAGCTGGCGGAACACGGCTCGCAAGGTGCCGCGCTGGCCGGCGGGCTGGCCGATCTGCTGCTTGACGGGACATGCCCCGCGGCCTTGCGCCCGCCGATGATGGCGCTGCTCGAAAAAGCGCTGCGCGACACCGACGACGCCACCCGCGCGCTGCTGGCGGCGCGCCTCGGCGGTCACGGCGAGCTGCCGCTCGATCTGGTCAACGAATTCTATCTCTACGCGCCGGCGCGCGTGCGCCGCGAAATCCTGATGCGCAACGAACTGGCCGGCGATGCCGACGAGGTGGCCGATCCGCCCGATGCGGCGCGGCTCGTGGCCGATGCCCGCGCGCCCGGCGATTTCGCCGAACGGCTGGGAGAAGCCTTGGCCATCGAACCGCGCACTGCCGGAACGATCCTCTGCGATTCTTCGGGTGAGGCGCTGGCGGTGCTGTGCAAGGGCGCTCATCTCAACCGCGCGACCTTCTCCGCGCTCGCGCTACTCAAGGGCGCGCCCGCCGACGATCCGGCGGCGCGGCTTTGCGTCTTCGAAAACGTGCCCGAACACGCCGCCGAACGGCTGACGCGCTACTGGCGGGCCCACTACGCGCCGGCGCACCAGCAAATCGCCGCGGCGGAGTAGGCTCACTCTTCGCCGTGCACATCGCTTCTTTCGCGGGTTTTGGCGAAATGCACGCGCGGGAATTTCTCGGCGACGTAATTGAGTTCCCACGCACTCTTGGCCAAGAATACCGGCGCGCCGTCGCGGTCGCCCGCCATGCCGCCGCGGTTGGATTCCACGAACTTCTCCAGATCGGCGGGCTCGGCGGAAATCCAGCGCGCGGCGTCGTAGGGCGAAGCCTCCAATTCGGCCTCGAGTTCGTATTCGTCGCGCAGCCGCGATTTGAGCACGTCGAGCTGGAGCGGCCCCACCACGCCGACGATCCAATAGTTGCCGATGGCGGGGCGGAAGACCTGGGTCACGCCTTCCTCTGCCAAGCTGGTCAAAGCGCGCGCCAGATGCTTCTGCTTCATCGGATCGCCGAGCCGCACGCGGCGCAGAATCTCCGGCGCGAAGTTCGGGATGCCGGTGAAGACGATCGTCCCCGACTCCGACAGCGTGTCGCCGACGCGCAACACGCCATGATTGGGAATGCCGATGATGTCGCCGGGAAACGCCTCGTCCACCGTCTCGCGCGTCTGGGCGAAGAACAGGATCGGATTGTGCACGCCGATCGACTTGCCGGTGCCCGACTGGGTGAGCTTCATGTTGCGGCGGAAGCGCCCCGACGCCAGGCGCACGAAGGCGACGCGGTCGCGATGGTTGGGGTCCATGTTGGCCTGGACCTTGAACACGAAGCCGGAGACTTCCTGCTCGGAGGGTTTCACCTCGCGCCCCTTGGCCGCTTGCGGGCGCGGGCTTGGCGCGTGCTCCGCAAGCGCGGTCAGCAGGTTCTTGACCGCGAAATTCTTCAGGGCCGAGCCGAAGAACACCGGCGTCAACTGGCCTTCGCGATAGGTGCCGGCGTCGAAGCGCGCCAGCCCGCCGCGCGCCAGCTCCACTTCCTCTTCCAGCTTGGGGCGCATGTCGTCGGGCAACGCGGCCTCGCCGAACGGCACGAAGGCGTCGGCATAGAGATCGTAGACGCCCTTGAAGTTGAGCCCGTGACCCACCGGCCAGCTCATCGGCGCCACGTCGAGCTGGAGCTGATCGGAAATCTCGTCGAGCAGTTCGAAGGCGTCGCGCGCCTCGCGGTCCAGCTTGTTGACGAAGGTCATGATCGGGATGTCGCGCAGCCGGCAGACCTCGAACAGCTTGCGGGTCTGGCTTTCGATGCCCTTGGCCGCGTCGATCACCATGACCGCGCTGTCGGCGGCGGTGAGCGTGCGGTAGGTGTCTTCCGAAAAATCCTCATGGCCCGGCGTGTCGAGCAGGTTGAAGATCGCCCCGCCATATTCGAAGGTCATCACCGCGCTGGTGACCGAGATGCCGCGCTCCTGCTCGATCTTCATCCAGTCGGAACGGGCGCGCCGCGCCTCGCCGCGCGCCTTGACGCGGCCGGCCTCATGGATCGCCCCGCCGAGCAGCAAGAGATGCTCGGTCAGCGTGGTCTTGCCGGCGTCGGGATGGCTGATGATCGCGAAAGTGCGCCGGCGCTGGGCTTCTTGGGCAATGGTCATGGCGGCGGGGGAGTACACGAGTTAATCCAGATTGTCATCCCCGGCGAGAATGGCGCGTATCACGCGCCATTCGAGGGAGTTCATAGCGGCAGCGTATGAACGACCCAGCTGGTCGGGGCCCCTCGGTCTAGCCGATGATCTTCTCGTAAAGATCGTTCCAGCCGGAATTCTCTTTCTCGATAAGGCGAATTTTCCAGGCGCGGTTCCAGCCCTTAATCTGCTTCTCGCGCGCAATGGCCGTATCGATGTCTTCATGCGTCTCGTACCAGACGAGGATATGAACGCCATATTTCCTGGTGAATCCTTCGGCCAAGTCGCTCCTGTGCTCCCAAACGCGCCGGCCGATGTCGTTCGTCACGCCGGTATAGAGCGTGCCGTTTCGCCGGCTCGCGAGCATGTAGACGTAGTAGAGCTCCTGCACCTGGGTCCCCTTCCCTCGCCTCGCTTCGCTCGGCTGGCCGGGGATGACAACTTCATTATACGATCTTTTCGTCCACGAACGCCCGGCCCTCGCGGTCCTCGATCTCCACGATCCACAGATCGCGGTCGAATTTCATCTGCTTCTCGAAATAGGCCGCGGCGCGCGCCTCGTCGCACGGCCCGCCCAGCGGCTTCGCCCAAGCCAGTTCGCTGTCACCCGGGCGAACCTGATTGAGGATGACGCAGCTGCCGTCGAGCCGCGTGATTTTCAGGAACACTGCGCCGGCTTCCTCCGAGCCCTTCTTCACGACATAGGCCTGGGCGCCCGCCACTTCCGCGCGGCGGATCAGGGCGCGGACGAAAATGCCGGCTTTGAGGCGGGGGACCATCTAGGCGGTGTAGCATGCCAATGCGAACGGCCGAAATGACCTCGATCTCAGCCTTCCGAAAAATCTAGCGCGCCTGGATGCTTGTTCGTATCATGCGGGCGCAGCGGCGGGGGATGCAGCAATGGCCGACAGCATCAAGAAGGCCGCTTCGCCGTGGCTACCCTATGTCTGGGTCATCCTGGCGGTGGGCGCGCTGGCGGCGATATCCAATTTTGCCGGCGACCAGATCCTTGAGCGTTTGGGTGAGCTTGAAGACGTTCCCTCCGCCCCGGCGCTCGCCTCCTTCGCCCTCATCGCGCTTTGCAGCTTCGTCAGTTTCTATGCGACGCGCGGCACGCCGCTACCCTCCTTCATCGTCGCCATCGCGCTCGGCATCGCGGGGCACAAATTCTTCGCGCCGATCGTGGCGGACACCACCGCGCTTTCGGCGCTGGTGACGGGAAGCGCGGCCATTATTCTGTTCGCCGGGGGTCTCGAAGTTCGGCTTCGGGCCTTCATCCGCTTTCTGGCAAAGGTCTCTTTGCTGGCGTGTCCCGGCGTGCTCATCACGGGATACGGGCTGTCCTGGGCCGTGCAAGGTCTTGGCGCCACACTTGGAGTGGCGCTGGTCCCCACCGTCGTCATCCTGCTGGGCGCGATCCTCGCCTCGACCGATCCGGCAGCCATCATTCCTGTCATGCAGGGCATGCACTTCAAGCGCCGCGCCGCCAAAGACATTGTGATTGCCGAGAGCGCTCTCAGCGATGTCACCGGCGCGCTGCTGACCATCGCGTTCATAAAACTCCCGCTCGCGGCGATGACGATCACGGCGGCTTATGAGGCCTTGGTTGCGCCGGCGACGTATCGCTTCCTGGCGGATCAAATCGGCTACGGCGTCCTGTTCGGAATAGCCGGCTGGGCGATGCTATGGGTTCTGTCGCACATCAAGCGCGGCTATCCCGATCGCTATGGCGTGGACCAATCCTACTTCTTCGCCACGCCGATCGTTGCCTTCACAGCCGCGGCCGTTTTCGGCGGCAGCGGCTTTCTAGCCGCCTTCGTTGCCGGTCTCCTCTTTAATACTGAAGAGCACATGGCCGAGGTAGAGCATTTCTTCTATCAGATGATCGACGGCGCCGCGAAACCGCTGATCTTCCTGCTGGTCGGCGCGCTGGTGGACCCGGGCGCGCTTATCGCTTATGCGCCGGTCGGCATAGCCGTGGCGCTGCTGTTCATGTTCGTCCTGCGCCCGGCCATGGTGTTCCTGATGCTCGGCGTCTACGGGTTCCTGCCGAAGAGCGGGCGCGGCCTCGGCTTCAACGAATTGCTGTTCATCTCCTTCGTGCGCGAAACCGGCGCCATTCCGGCCGTGCTTCTCGTCACCGCGGTCGCGCGCATAACGACGCCGGTCAATGGCCTGGTCGAGATCGGCATGTGGGTCATCCTGCTGACGCTGGTGATCGCCCCGCCGCTCACGCCTTTCGTCGCGCGCCGGCTCGGCGTCGCGGAATAGGGCCTACGCCGCGCCGCGGAAGGGCACGATTTCCGCCGGCTTGGGCGGCGCCACGCGCTGGTCCTTGTCGTCGACGGCGGCGTAAGGCAGGCGCACGCGCACCACGGTGCCTTCGCCGAGGGTGGATTCCAGCACCGCCTCGCCGCCGTGCATCCCCGCCAGCGCCTTGACCAGCGAGAGGCCGAGCCCGGTGCCTTCCTTGACCGGCCCGCCTTCGGCCTGCTCGAACGGCTTGCCCAGCCTTTCGAGGTCGCGCTTCGAGATTCCGACGCCGGAATCGGCCACCGAAATCTCGATGCCGCGCGAATCCAATCCGGCGCGCACGCGCACCTCGCCGCCGCGCGGCGTGAACTTGACGCCGTTCGACAGCAGATTGACGAGAATCTGCTTGACCGCGCGCTTGTCGGCGAGGATGCGCTGGGCATTGGGCGCGATGGCGGTCTTGATCGCCACGCCCGAGCGTTCAGCCGGCAGCTTGACAAAGCGCACCGCGGCCTCGGCCACCTCGGCAAGGTCGAAAACCTCCTCGGACAGCTGGAACTTGCCCGCCTCGATCTTCGACATGTCGAGGATGCCGTTGATGAGTTCGAGCAGATGATTGCCCGACTCGTGGATCAGCCGCGAATATTCCAGATAGCGCGGCCCGCCGAGCGCGCCGAACATCTCGTGCGCCATTACTTCGGAAAAACCGATGATCGCGTTGAGCGGCGTGCGCAGCTCGTGGCTCATATTGGCGAGGAAGCGCGACTTGGCGCGGTTGGCCTGTTCCGACAAGTCGCGCGCCTCGATCAATTCGCGCTCGTGGGCCTTGCGCTCGGTGATGTCGCGGGTGACGGCGACGATGTCGGCGGCCTCGCCGTTCGGTTTGGGCACCGGGCGGCAGCGGATCTCGGCCCAGACATGCGTGCCGTCGGCGCGCTTGAGCCGCACTTCGGCCGAAGCGGCGCGCGCGAAATAGCTCGCCTCCATGAAGGCCGCCTGCATCGGCTTCAGATCGTCGGGATGCACCAAGGCCGAAGGCGCGCGCCCCAACAGCGCCTCCGGCTCGCAGCCGAACAGCGCACGCGCGGCGGGACTGGCGAAGCGGATGCGCCCATCGGATGAATGCCGCGTGATGAGGTCCATCGCGTTGTCGGCGAGGAAGCGGTACATCGCGGCGCCTTCCGCGGCGGCCTGGTCGGCGGCGCGCTGGCGGTCCTGCGCGGCGGCGGCGACGAGCGCTGCCTGGATCACCGCGGCCAGCGCGGAGGCGGCGTAGAATCCCCAGGCCGGCGACGGCAGGCGCGAGACGGGCAACAGTCCGCCGGCTTGGATTGCGGCCACCGCCATCAGCGCCACGGCGGCGGCAAGCGCCGCGCGCAGCACGGCGGGGCGTCCGCCCGCCAGCGCCGCTTCGGCGGGGACGAGCGCAAACCAGACGATCAGCGGCGAGGTCACGCCGCCGGTTAACGCCGCGAGATAGCCGATCAACAGGGCGAAGAGCGCGAGCGCACCCTGCTCCAGCAGCGCCAGGGAAACCTCCGTGTACGCCATAAGCGCCAGCAGCGCTGGGGCAACAAGCCCGGCGATGGCGATCGATTCGGCCAGGTCGGGCCGCCCGACCAGCCCGACGAAGGCCAGCGCGAGCAGCGCGCCGATGCCGGCCTTGGAGCCCTGCACGGCGGCGAACAGACGGCGTTGCGCGGTTTGATTCGTTTCCAAGGGCGCCCGCGTTTTCCTGTGAATATCCATTAACCGCAACCGCCCCAGGGTCTCGCGCGGGCGCATCGTGGCGTCCGCCTGCTTAACGAAGGTTGAACGCCCCGCGCTTTTATTGGCGAATTGACAAGATTTAAGGCGCGGCGAGTTTACCTTTCGCTAACGATCGTGGCGCGATTCGGACTTCGCCGCCACGATGGCGCTGCCCGCGGCGGAACAGGATGACATTCGCCAAGCCGGATTTACTGCGAGCCGCCGGCGAGCGATGCTGCGGCCATGCGCGACAGACCGGACTATCCGCTCGAAGAAGTCGCGGCGGATTTGAACCGCGTGGCAGCCTTCCTGGCGCTCGACGACGGTCCCGCCACGCCAGCAGATGCCCTGGTGCTGCTCGGCAACAGTGTCCTGGCCGTCGCGGAAAGAGCCTTTGTGGCCCTGCGGATGGGAGTCGTGCGCCGGCTGCTGATTGCAGGCGGGCGCGGACACTCGACGCCGCTCCTGGAGCAGAACCTGCGAAACGATGCCCGCTATGCCTCCATCACATCGCACGGCCAAAGCGAGGCGGAACTCCTGGGCCGAATAGCGACAGGGTTCTGGCGGATCGAGCCGGAACGGATACTGCTTGAAACGGCTTCGTCGAATTGCGGCGAGAACGCGCTGTTTGCGCTGCGCACTCTGCAGGACCATGGCGTGGAGGCCGAAAGCTTGATCCTGATGCAGGACCCCACGATGCAGCGGCGCACCGACGCGACCTTCCGCAAGGTGTGGCGCGAGGCGGGTCTAAAAGCGAGATTTGCCAACGATCCCACCTGGGTGCCCCAGCTATCGCTGCGCGACGGCAAATTGGACTTCACCCAGCGGGTTGCGGGTTGCTGGCCGGTGGAACGTTTTGCCTCGCTGGTCATGGGCGAGATTCCGCGTCTGCGCGACGACGAGGCGGGCTATGGACCTAAGGGCCGGGGACTCATCGAGCATGTCGACATTCCCGAAATCGTGCTGGCAGCGCACGCAAGGTTGGCAGCGGCCCATCCGCAGCACGTCCGCCGGCCCTGGACGGGCAGGCAGTCCTCGTAAAGCGCGCTGTACCAGCCGGTCCGCTGCGCTCGTTTCGAATTTGAATCAACCACGTCTCAACAAAACGGCGAGGTTGAGTCTTTCTTGAATCGAGACAGAAGGGTCCCAGCAAGGACGCGTTTCGCCTAACCGCAGCAAACCGCCCGATTAACTCAATCGTATCGAACTTTACCGATTCCTTTCAGCCGACGGCAAAACACAGGGCCTAGATTTCTCGCGTGCCGGCGAGAAAGGCGTCTGATGATTTTCCGAGCCGTACTTTCGATTGCGATAGTTGCGCTGTTCATCCCGCACGAGCCCGATCTGGGGTTCGGCAGGCCCGGAGGCACTTTGTCCCCCAAGCTGGGCGATTGGGCGGCTGCCCCGCTGGCGGCGCAACTGTGCGGCAAGGATCATCATGCGTGCGCCGACGGGTTTGATCTGGTCGGCGATCTGCGCGGCACGCTGTTGAGCAATCTCGAACGCGTCAAATCCGAGCTGAAGCAAAGCGAGCAGGCGAGGGACGGTCATAGGAGGGACTTCTTGACCCTCGCCGCCCGCTGGGTGCAGTTCGGCGACAAGCGTTAGGACGCATCTTCCTCCTTGATCCAGGCCCGGATGCGCCGGCGCTGCGGCGCGAGCGTCATGCCGTAATGCGCGGCGAGCCGGTCGAGCGCGATCTGCAGCACCACTTTCGCCGAGGCGCGCGGCCAGCCGCGCTCTCGTTCGCTCGCTTCCAGCCCGCTCAAGTGGCAACAGACGTCGAACAGGATGTCGCAGAGGCCCGGCCCCGCCGCGCGCATCGCCGCGGCGAAGCGTTGCTTGGCGGCGAGCACCGTGTCGGTGAGCAGTTCGGGCTTCTGGGCGCGGCGGCCGAGAACGAACGGCGCGCTCAGATCGACCCCGAGCCTGGGGCTCAGCTGCGCCAGCGTGTAATCGCGCCTGAGCCGCTCGCCGGCCTGGCACTGCAGCTCGCTGACCAGCCGGCGCTGGCACATCCAGACCAGCGGCGATTCCGCCGCATTGACGGTAACGCGCCGCTCGCGCCCCTGTTCGTCGGTGATGATCCGTGTACGGCGCACCTGGTGCTGGACGGCGAACGGATCGCTTGGCGCAGCGGCGCGCGCGCGGAAGCCTTCGCCCGCCGCCGTCGGCACGAGACGGGCGCCCTCTTCTGCCAGCCAGCCCTTGGCGCGCATCGCTTGGACCAGCGCGGCCTCGATCCTGGTCCTGGTCTCGCGGCCGGCGCGCGTGACGATCCATAGCGCCCGTCCTCGCAGGATTGCAGATGGCCGCCCGCGGCCAGCTTGCGCAGGATCTTGCGGGCCTCGCGCAGGAGTTCGCTTTCGCCTGGCGCGCTCATCCGTTCCTCGCGGCGCGGTTCAACATCTCTTCCAGCCAGTCGAGCGTGCGGTCGAACGCGGGATCCTCGCGCAGCTCCTCGATGCGGCGCAGCGCGTAGATCACGGTGGAAGGATCGCGTCCGAAGGCCCTGGCCACTTCGGAGGGGCTCATCTTGAAGACGATGTGACTGAGGTACATCGCGATCTGGCGGGCGAACGCGGCCTTGGGCGGCCGCCGCGTCCGGGCGCAAAGATCCTTCAGCGCCACGCCGGTGGAATGGGCGACCGCCGCTTGCACCAGCCAAGCCTGCTCGCGCACCAGCGAGACGGTCTGGCGCGCCTTGGGCTCGACCGCAGCGGATTTCATCATGGGAACCCCCTTGCTCAACCGGCCGGAAAGCCGCCCGGCCAATGGAGACTATTATCCTATAGATTCCCTAAGATTGGATAAGTAACAACTTGTAATGGGTGATTTGGACGAATTCTCGTTACTTTCCCAAGTGTTAGCTCCGCAAAAAATTCGCGTTACAGGCTGGGATAAGCAAATTTGATGCTTACGGGCCGCCCGCCTGCACATCTCACAAGT
>Ga0182027_10004359_pt1 | contig 21963 bp, 15 predicted proteins | sample 712E1DmetaG_FD_121300 | JGI IMG/M metagenome (GOLD analysis project Ga0182027, IMG submission 121300) | Permafrost microbial communities from Stordalen Mire, Sweden - 712E1D metaG (Illumina Assembly) | ecosystem: Environmental > Terrestrial > Soil > Wetlands > Permafrost | place: Sweden... | reverse complement strand
TTCTTGGTGAAGCTTTGCAACGCAACCACCCCCAGCACCAAACCGATAAACATGCTGCCGGTGTCACCGAGGAAAATGGTGGCCGGATGAAAATTATAACGCAGGAATGCGAGGCACGCCCCCACGAGGGCCACGAGCACCAGGATGTTGCCGGACAGGTGTCCGAGCACAAAGATGCCGCACAAGCCGGTGGCGGAGATAACGGCCAGCCCTGACGCCAGCCCGTCCAGCCCGTCAATCAGATTGAAGGCGTTGATCACGGCAACGATCCACACCACCACCAGGATGCCATCGAGCACCGGTGGAAGCTCGAATCCGAACAACTTGCCGAAGCGTGTCCCCGAAAGGCAGATGAGCACCGCGGCGATGATTTGTCCCGCCAGCTTCTTCCACGGTCTCAATCCGTGGATATCATCAGCCAGTCCGACCGCCAGCAAAACGAGGGAAGCCGGCGCAAAACCAAGCCACCAATGCAAATCGAACCCGCCGGGCCGGTTGCCTGCGGGAAAAGCCAGCGCCACGAGGCACGCGGCATTGACGCCCAGAACCACGGCCAGACCGCCGCCGCGGGCCGTGGGATGTTTGTGCGGCCGGCGTTCATCCGGCAGGTCCATTACGCCGTACCGGCAGGCCAGTTCCCGGACCAACGGGGTCAGCAGGTAGGTGACCACCAACGCCGTCAAAAACACTACAATGTATTTGTCAAAATCGCCGAACATACGATGACTTGTATCTCCCGTAGGAGACGAGGTAACGAGTCTCTGACTGAATTTACGATATTTGATTTACAATTTACGAATCACTTTACGATCCACGCAGACCGCGTAAATCGTAAATCGTAAATCGAAAATAGTGAGCCTCCTCACGTCGGCTCCTACAAGGATTACCGAACATGTGTTCGATACGTTACATCAAACTTTTCGCATGTGCTTGTTTCCCCGAGGCTTTCCCCTATACTTCGACCAATGGAAATTGCGCGGGATGCGAAAGTGTATGTTGCGGGCCATAGCGGCCTGGTTGGGAGTGCCATCTGGCGTCAATTAAAACAGAACGGCTTTGCACATTTGATTGGTCGCACGCATGCCGAGTTGGATCTGTTGGACATTTCCGCAGTACGGAGTTTTTACGAGACCCACAGGCCCGAATTCGTATTCGTGGCCGCGGCCAAGGTGGGCGGAATCCTCGCAAACAGCACGAAACCAGCCCAGTTCCTCTATGAAAACCTGCAAATTCAGGATCATCTGATTGATGGCGCCTATCGGGCGGGAGTCAAAAAACTGCTGTTCCTCGGCAGCTCCTGCATTTATCCCAGATTAGCGCCGCAGCCTCTGAAGGAGGAATATCTCCTGACCGGCCCTCTGGAACCAACGAACGAATGGTATGCCGTGGCTAAAATTGCGGGAATTAAGATGTGCCAGGCGTACCGGCGGCAGTATGGATGCGATTTCATCAGCGTCATGCCATCCAATATGTACGGACCTAATGATAATTATGATTCCCAAGGCTCGCACGTCCTGCCAGCCCTTATTCGCAAATTTCACGAAGCCAAAATTGCGCAGGCGGCCACAGTGACCTGCTGGGGGACAGGCACGCCACTAAGGGAATTCCTATATGCCGACGATCTCGCGCGGGCCTGTCTGTTCCTGATGGAGCATTATAGTGAGGAGCAATTCATCAATATCGGCTTTGGCAGCGATCTCTCGATACGCGAACTGGCAGAAACAATCCAGCAGGTCGTTGGTTTCAAAGGCGAAATCATATGGGACAAATCCAAGCCGGACGGCACTCCTCGAAAACTCCTGGACGGTTCGCGCGTATTCGCGCTGGGCTGGAAGCCAAAAGTTGACCTGTTATCCGGGCTTCGACTCGCATACGACGATTTCCTCAAGCGGTTCGGATGAAGCGGATTGGTTTTAAACAGCCTTCTACCCGCCGACCCTGATTTCCCCCTGACGATGGCGGCGAAGCAGTTCAATGTCGGCATCAACCATGAGTTTAACCAAATCCACAAACCTGGTTTTCGGTTCCCAGGCCAACCGCCGTCTGGCTTTGCTGTAGTCGCCGATCAACTGGTCCACTTCCGCGGGCCGGAAATAACGCGGGTCTATCTCCACATGCTTTTTCCAGTCCAATCCCGCGTGTTCGAAGGCGGCCTCGAGAAATTCCCGCACGGAATGAGTTTCATTGGTGGCGATGATATAGTCATCTCCCTTGTCCTGCTGTAGCATGAGCCACATCGCTTCGACGTACTCCTTGGCGTAGCCCCAGTCCCGCTTGGCTTCCAGGTTTCCCAGATACAATTTATCCTGGAGTCCAGCCTTGATCTGCGCCACTGCGCGCGTGATTTTGCGCGTCACGAAAGTCTCCCCGCGGCGAGGGGACTCATGGTTAAACAGAATTCCATTGGAAGTGTGCAGGCCATAGGATTCACGATAATTGACCGTGATCCAATAGGAGAACACTTTGGCACACCCGTAAGGGCTGCGTGGATAAAACGGGGTTCGCTCCGTTTGCGGCACCTCTTGGGCCATGCCAAACATTTCGCTGGAAGAAGCCTGATAAAAGCGGGTGCGTATGCCCGTTTCACGGATCGCTTCCAACAGTCGGACGGTGCCGGTCGCGGTGATATCGGCGGTGTACTCCGGAATGTCAAAGCTGACGCGGACATGACTTTGAGCGGCTAGATTGTAAATCTCGTCCGGCTGAATCTTCCCAATCAGGCGTGCCAAAGTGCTGGCATCCGCCAGGTCACCGTAATGCAGATGCAGACGGCTTTTGCCCGAATGAGGATCTTCGTAAATGGGATCCAGCCGCCCGGTGTTGAAGGTGCTGGCGCGGCGGATAATCCCATGCACCTCATATCCCTTGGACAGCAGGAGTTCCGCCAGATATGATCCGTCCTGACCAGTGATGCCAGTAATTAAGGCCTTTTTCGCCATATCAAATCGAAGTGAATTCCATCACAGTTGGGCTTTGACTTGTCCCGCGAACATCCCTCTCCCAGCCAGGGAAAAAGGTTGGGGGACAGCAATATTACCTTCCAGCAATTGAGCCATGCGCGCACAACTTGCCGACAGGTTGAAATGCTTTCGTGCGAATTGCAAGGCCGCATTGCTGCGTTTTCGGCGCTCAACCGGGTCGAGCGCCTGCTGGATGGCCTTAAGCAGACCCTCGACGTCATTTTCGTCAACGACCCAGCCACCGCCGGATTCTTCAATCCAAACGGCGGTTTCACATTTGCGGCCACCCACATAGATCACTGGTCGGCCCACCGCGAAACTCCCCTGGAGTTTGCTTGGAACGATGAACCCTTGCCAGGCCGAATCCAAGCTCACCAGGTGTACATCCGCGGCGCAGAGATGCGCCCGCAATTTGTCGTGTGGCACATAACCCAGAAAATCGATGCGGCTTTCCGGAATTGACTTCGCAACGGCCTCGACTTCCGCCTTGCGCTTGCCACCTCCGGCGAAGACCCAGCGAGGCCCGGAACCCCCCAAACGCCTGGCTGCCTCAAGAAACTCTCCGAAGCGATGGCCCAACCCCATGTTCCCGGAATACAGAAAAACCACCTGATCAGGAGTCCATTTTCTCTCAGCCCGCAAAGGGTTGGGTTCATTATCAGGCCAGGGCAGGAGCTCTGAATTGCTCCACAACGGAAACCAACGAACCGTCGAGGTTTGCTCGTTGAGAACTGCCGGTTCAGAGATCAGAAGCAGGTCGTCAGAGGTTCGCTGGCCATGGTCCGTTGTCCTCCGGTCATGTGACCCGCGGTCAGTGGGCCTGTTGCCCTGTGGTCTCGCAGTTGCGTGGTCTCGCGTATACCTTGCCACGCTATCCGCCATCGTCGGGCCCAAAGCGATGACGTGGTCAGCCCCTTTGAACTGGAATCGGGTCAGCCTCTGCAGAATGCGAATGAGCACTCCGTTCCTCGCCATTCCATGAGCCGACATTACATCGGGATAAAGATCCATGATCCAATGGGCATGGCGACAATGATGTCTTTTGGCTGCCAGTTTGGCCAACAATCCGATATAGGGTGGTGTGGTCAATGACAGAATCAAGTCCGGCCGCTTCCGCTCGAATAACAGAGCCACAAGCAGTGAGCCATAAAACGATGCGTAGTCCGCCAGTTTGCCGATGAAACCCCGCCGGCCGAAACCCGTCGCCGGCAACCTTGCAACTTCAACGCCATCGAGGATCTCATGGGACAGGTAGGTCTTTGTGCCATCATAAGACCGGCGTGAACAAATTACTTTGACCTGGTGTCCTCTTTGCACAAGAACGCACGCCAAGTCATGCAAATATTGCCCCGTTGGAGCCATGTCGGGCAGATAGAACTGGTTTAAGAGAACAAAACGCATGATCAGCGGAGTTCCCGCACTGAAGGCAATCTCGTCACCATGGGCAGACCACTGCTCTACACGAGTGGTCGCCCACTTCTCAATTGCGGATGAGGATTTCTATTTAGCCGAACTGTAGATCTCCTCAAAAATGTCATCAAGCGACTTGCTAATGTCCCACGCTGGATGGTGCCGTCGGGCCTTGCCCAAATCGCTGAAACAGCAAATGTCCGCCAGGTGCTGCCCGCTGGAGACCACATCGGGATAAAAAGTTTGATTGAGAAGAAGAATTTTCACGAGGCCCTTGAGCTTCTGGTTTATCCGCCCGAGGTTCTACTCTTTTTCCCGCCGAATCTTCAATTGGACCGTGCCCGGAATCGGCTCCCGGCTCACCAAGACCAGATAACCGCCCCCGCCGGCTCCGGATAATTTCCAGCCGCACGCCATGTTCGCATAACGTGAAATCGTCGCCCGCACATCCCTGGTGATCATGCCCGGGAAAAGGCTGATCTGCGACTCGAACGAATCCCGAAAACAACGCCCGAACTCGTCCAGGTTGAAATTTCGAATGGCCGTCCAACAGCCATCTGCCGCGCGCGCCAGTGCCTGGACGCGCCCAAGAGTGATGCGTTTGCCCTTGTACACAGCGAAACCGGGCTTGCGCGGCCCCAAAGGAACCAGGTACAGATGCGCCTCCAGCCACCGCAACGTTGTCTCGTCATCGATCGAAACGATTCGCTTCGGCCAGAAATCGCCGTGATAATCCAGCCGGTTCAATCCTGGGAACACAATCCCGATGGCATCCTGCGATCCGGAAAATTCTTTTGTTCCGGGCGGGTTTTCGTACGAGAAGAGAACCCGCGCGAGCTTCTGCCGGTCTCCAGTGGGGATGTTCGTCTGCCACAATTCAATGGCCCGCCGGCGCGTGCTGGATGCCATGCCGCTTCTTTCGTTGAATTCCATGGTTGGCTCGACGCTGATGGTCAGCACCGGTCCGGCACCATGCTTGGAAACGAAGGGTTGATCCAGCCAGCCACCCGCCAGATCGAGCCGGTATGGAATCCGGCATTCCCTGCGCAGACTGGTCGTCGAACGAGCCGGCAGGTTGCCGCTCGGATCACGTTTCAAGACCAGATACTTGATCCCCATTTGCCGGCACAGTTCAGCCTTGGCCGGCGTATTGCCATCTTCATTGACGATGAAAATGTCCGGCTTGATCCGTTTGAGTTCGTCCACAAAATCCATGATGCCGGTGCCCCGGCTGATCACGCATTTCTTCACGTGGCGGACAGCTTCAAGCATGTATTTGCGTTCGCTTTCCGTGGTGACCGGCGCCCGCCCCTTCAAGTCCATGACCGTCCGATCCGCACCCAGAGCAACATACACCTCGCCGTACTCGGCGGCCTTTTCCAGAAAACGGATGTGACCGCTGTGCAGCGTGTCAAAACAGCCGCTCACGAATACCTTCCTGGCTTTCATTTAAAAAGCAGAAATTGGGAAAGCTTCCGCCGCCGCTTCGCTCTGGCGCGACAAGGAAAGTTGAAATTCATTTTTGTTTTCCTTGGCCCGTGAAGTGGGCCGCCTACTTCACAGGCCGAGGCTCGTGAAGTGGCCTTGCCTATTTCACAGGCTACTTTCTGCTGTCTGATTTGTTGCGCTTCCTTCCACTTTGATCAGCTTCTCCAACTGACGTGCAAGCGCTTGTTTTGCCTGCTCCGGATCATCCATGCCCGAAATGATAAACTCCAAAACCTTCTGTCCCTGGTTGCCCCGGCCGGCCCAGATTGCCCGTATCAGATTGTATCGCGCGGATTCATGCTCCACATAGGCCTCACTCCCAACGCCGGCTTCCCAGCGGCAATGGAAGACCTGGATGATGCCCTCTTCGGTTTGGAACACGTAGCTGCGGATGGGCAACTCCACACCATTGATATTCATCATGGTTAATTTCGGACCGGAAAGGAGCTGTATGCCTGTTGCCGCAAGACAAATCTCCGGAGTATGCCTTTTGGCGAGGTAACCCGCCACCCGGCCCGGCAACCAACTGAAGTAGAAAGCCTCCCACTGCGTTCCATCGGACTCAGTCCACGCGGCTTGTTTGGCTTCATCGAAACGCAGCAGGTTTCGCGTTTTTGCATCCATGGGCAGGTCCTTCAAAGTTGAATTGTCCTGGGGAAAAGTCAGGGTCCAGGCCGGACCGGGTATCAGGTGCGCCTCGCGGCTGCGATACCAGATTTGGACACCGGCTTCGACCAAGACCAGCCAAATCAAGAGCGAAAGGGCCAAACTGCGGACTACTGACCACTGACCACTGACCACTGAGGAGGGACCACGGACCACCGGACCACCGACCACAAGACCTTTGTCGTTTGGTCCCGTTGTCTCATAGTCCTGTAGTCCTTTAGTCGGCTGTCCTGTAGTCTCGTTGTCCGTGGTCTTGTGGTCCGCGGTCTTTTGTTGTTTCAACAAGACCGCTATGCCCCAGAGCGCCAGCATGCACAGTATCGCGATCGTGATTCCCGCCTCGTCATGGTATTCGGAAATGGCGGCAACCCCCTTTTTTGCGGCGACCAGCGTCAGCAGCGACATGCGGCACACATTAAATGCCATGGAAAATACAAACCCCATCGGAACCAGCAGCCAGCGGCGCCAATGGCTCAAACGATAAAATTCCCCGAAGAAAAGGGATATCATCAGGCTGCTTTGAAAGGATCGAATGCCACTGCAGGCTTCATCAATTCCCACCATGCCGGTGCTGACCTCGATGACGTTGCCGTGGGCCATCGCGGGCACACCCACCCATCCGAGCAATTCAATTACGATGGCGGCGCTCGCCCGTGTCAGATTTTGAATGATTGGCTGCTCGACGAGCGATGGCCAGGGGATGGCGACGAAAAAGAAGCAAATCGGAAACGCCAACTGCCCCAGCCAACCCCGTCCCTTGCCCAGGTAAATCGCGCAGAGCGTAAGCCCAACGGCTTCGATGCCGAGCGACCACTGAATGGGTCTCCATTCCGGGGTTCCGGCTTCGATCAAGCGGGTTGGCAGGTAGAGAAAGGCGAGCAACGAGAAGAAGATGACCACGGACCATGGACTACGGACCACAGACCACGGACTACGGACTACGGACCACGGACCCTTCAGGGTTGAGAGTTGAGGGTTGAGAGTTGAGAGTTTTGATGTTGGATGTTGGGTATCTGACTGCGGACCACTGCTCGCCGCGTTGCTGCTCTGCGGCTTTACGCGGACCTCCGCTCTCCGGTCTTGTGGTCCCGTTGTCTCGTTGTCCTGTAGTCCCGTTGTCAGTAGTCCCGTGGTCCGCACGGCTTGCCATCGTCGCACCAGCAAACCCAGGCAAAGAAAAGGAACCAGCAGGCCATAGCCATATTGCGGATTGGTCGTCCACTCCGGCCACAGGTTGTCCATCAGCCGGAACCAGAGGTAGGCGAGCGGCAACAATACGATGACCCACTTCAGCACCGGAGGAGAAAAATGCATGGCAGAATTGACCTCCTGATCAGGGGCCGTGGCGGGAACTGTTGGTTTTGGTTCGTTCATGGAAAGAGAGTTTCGAACTGTTTCACTTGGTAGGGCGCGTCACTTCCGCCTTCATCGGATTTCGGTGAGACAAGCCTTGCGCAAACTTTTGGAAGGTACGGCAGCGTGCAAAGTAGCACAGTATCTGTACGACCACCGGAGCGCGAGTTGTCCCAACCCGCAGCAGCTCCATTCGCGGAGAGCGGTTCAAAAAACTATCCAACCTAGTCTTGCATTTGCCGGTGCTGCGGCTTGAGACAAGCCGCGCTCCAGATACAGTGTTGCTCCGACTACCAGTCGGCGCTACTTGGGTTGCGGCTCCGCCGCGTCAAGTATTTCGCGGTTGCCGCGACACGATCTTTGTGTTCTTTGCGTTCTCTGTGGTTTAACGGCTTCCGGGCGCGCCGCAAGCGGAGTTTGTTCCGTTTGTCATTAAAAAATGGGTTTGGAGGCCTTTTCCGACGAAATGATTCGCGGCCTCAAAAAAACCGCCGGATTGCCGCGATAAATGCCAAACGGTTCAAGATCTTTCGTGGCTATGGAGCCGGCGGCCAGCACGGCATGATTGCCAACCGTGACGCCGGGGCCGACAAATGCACATGCGCCAATCCAGCAGCCATCCTCGACCGTGACTGGCTTGACGATCAAATCAAACGTGGGCGATTTGTAATTATGACTGCCCGTGCAGAGAAAGGCGCGCTGCGAAATGCACACGTTGTTCCCAATGGTGATTCGCTCCAGATTCAACAGCCAGCACTCCTCGCCCAGCCAGACGTGATCGCCGATTTCCAGCCGCCACGGAAAGTGGATGTTGACGCGGGAGCGGATGACGACGCCCTTCCCGATTTTTGCGCCGAACCATCGCAGCCAGAAAACGCGGAGCGCGCTGGGCATTGGCAGTGACGGCGCAAAAAACAGGCAGCGCACCAGCACCCACAACGTTTCCTTGAAACGCGAGGCACCACGGTCAAAGCCGGTGTTCGAGAAACGGGCTAAATCAATAACTGGCATTTTTAAAAAGCGTGAATCCGTAATTCAAAGCAACAACAATCTGCGCCATTTTGGCGCAATCCAACATGGCCGCTGACAAAAAATTGGTTTGATTCGGTCGGATTTAGTCGGATTCACTCGGACTGGGTTTGATTCCCAAATGGGTTTGTTTGGCAAAAATTCTTTGAAGACGACAGACGCCAGACCACAGACCACAGACTACGGACTAGGGACCACTGACAACAGACCACGGACCACGGGATGAAAAGCCGAGGACGATCAGGCTTGTCACGGTAGCCACCACTTTGCCGAATTTGCCGGTTTCCTTTTCAACGGCTTTGATCAAGCCGTGCAGACAGGCAAAAGTCTGCCGGGTCAGGCCGATCAGTCGTTCGGCATCTGTGTCAGACAGATAGCCCAGGCGCCGCGATAGGTGAACAAAGTATTGAGTTTCACTCAACGAGCCCCTTGAGATGTAGAGGAAATGCAGGTAGTCTTTTTTGCTCTCTCGCGAAGAGCCTTCAACAATGTTAGCAGGCACAGAATAAGACGCCCGCCGCAGTTGGCTTGTCAGCCCATAGATTTCCTCGCGCGGAAACGATTGAGTGGTTTGATAAACAGCCACCGTGAGATCGTCCGCCAGTTTCCACGCCTCAATCTTTGTGTAATCCCTCATAGTCTTGTAGTCAGTGGTCTGTTGTCTTTTAGTCCTGCGGTTTTGTTGTCCGTTGTCGGTGGTCTTATTGTCCTTTGGTCAGTAGTCCCGTGGTCTAGCAGTCCCGCTTTGCTTTAGACGACACATTCCGGCTTCGGTCCGCTGCCAAGCAACCAACGATAAACCTCAACCATCTCTCGCGCACATCTGGCCCAGTTGAAACGTGCAGCCACCAAGGCTCGCCCGCGCGAGCCGGTAGCTTGGAGATCGGAGATGGAAAATTGGAACAGCGTGTGTAGTCCTTGCGCCAGGCTCTCCGCGTTTGGCTCGATGCGAATCGCCGCGTCGGCTGTGAATCCCTCCGGCAAATTGCACTGCGGCGTCATGAGCACCGGCTTCCCGTAAGCCCACGCTTCCAAAATTACCATCGGCAACCCTTCGCTAAAGGAGGGCAGTATAAACGCATCGCAATGCTGGTAGCAAGCCGCCTTGGCCTCGCCAAATTGCGGACCCAAAAAGACCACTGACCACGGACCACTGACCACGGACTGCTGACCTCCGGTCTTGTGGTCCCGTTGTCTCGTAGTCCTGTAGTCCCTTAGTCCGTTGTCCTGTTGTCCTGTCGTCCCGCCGGTGCGCACATCTGCCCACGGGATTGCCAGTTCGGTTGCCAGTCGCTTGAGTTCATCCTCATGCCCTCCCTGATCCCAGCCCGCAATGGCTAAGAGCCAGTTGTTGGTTGAGGGTTGAGAGTTGAGTGTGGCCTTCCACGCCCTGATCAAATTAACGAGTCCTTTCTTCGGATGGATGCGTCCCAAATAGAGCAACACTTTCCGTCCCGGCTCAATCTGGCCCTGCCAGGGCGGATTTCTGCTTTCTACTTTCTGTTCTCTGCTTTCTGGCAAATCAATTCCATTGGGAATGATGCAGATCGGATTGCGCAAGCCATAGTCTCGATAACTTTTGGCTTCCGCCTCGCAAAGCGCGTGCAGACACGCCGCCTGGCGCAGATTTCGATTCTCGAACAGCCAGCCTGCTGCACGTTTTTTTAATGCGGAATTCCGCAGTGCCCAGGCATCCAACATGCCGTGCGCGGATATTACCAGCGGTGCGCCCGCCGCCACGGCCGCTTTCCGCGCAACCACACCGGGGTACATCCATAATCCGTGATTGTGAACGATGGAGTCCTTTCTGGTATTCGAAAATACTTTGCGGCGCAGTTCACGGGAATAGCCAAACGCCCCGCGGCTTTTGCCTGTCAGAATGGTGGTGCGACCACCTTGTCCTTCTGTCACAAGCGGATCATTGCTTAGCCCCGCAACCATGCAATTCACTCCCGCCACGCACATTTCACGGCTTAGTGCCCAAATCACCGGCGGAATCCCACCCCCACGGTCGGACAACCAGGATGTTGTGTGGATGACTCTCACTTCTTGGCTTCGACGTCATTGACAGTACGGCCACGGAAGCCGTGAACCATTGAGACAATGCAGATTTTGTCAAGCAGACTGAACTTCGAAACTGGATTCCGCAAAGCTTCCGCCACCGCGCCAGACATTCCTTCTGCAAACGCAGACACGCCCCAGGCGTCCGCAATCTGCCGGCTGGCCGATCCCATTTCCTCTAAACTGACCTCCGCCCTCTCACCTCCGACACTTGACTTCGGCTGTATGGTCCGTGGTCCGTGGTCCGTAGTCTCTGTCAGGCGCAGCATCAATTGCGCAAGCTGCTCGACGTTGTATGGATCAAATGTGAAGCCGTTGACACCGTCCTTCACCAGATCCATTGCGCAGCCGCAGCGATTCGAAACCAACACCGGCAAACCGGAGGCCATCGCTTCGTTCACGACGAGGCCCCATTGCTCTGTCGTGCTGGCGTGGATGAAAGCGCCGGCCAGACCGTAGTAAGTCGGCAACTCGCCGTATTGCTTGAAGCCGGGCAGCAGCACGGAGTGCTGCAAGCCGAGGTCAGAGATCAGATGACAGAGGTCGGATTTCAAAGGGCCATCGCCCAATAAAACTAAGGACCACGGGACTACTGGACCACTGACCACGGGACTACCGACCACGGGACTACCGACCACGGGACTACCGACCACGGGGCCACCGACCACAGAAGGTCCGTTGTCCGTTGTCTGTTGTCTGTTGTCCGCTGCGGCAGCAAGCTGCCGATAGCGTGCATAGGCCTGCAAAAGTCGCGGGAGATTCTTTTTCTCGACGAATCGCGCGCTCGCCAGGAAATACCTTTCCGGCAAACCATATTTATTTCTGATTTCCGATTTCTGACTTCCTTGGCCCGTGAAGTTCCCGTGGCCCGTGGAATCTTTTCCGTATTCCAACGGGCTGGTTACTTCACCGGGCTGCTTTCGTATTTCGTCTGCTTTCGTTTGAAAATACTCATTGTCCACGGCGTCATAACCAAAAAAGATTTTGGTCCGCTCAATTCCGAGCTTTTCCAGATACTCCGCGTGCGCGCGTCCGCCGACCAAACCTGCCGCACACAACTTTATCAGACGCCGTTTCAAAACCTCTTTCAGCCACTGGCGTTCCACGTCCGAAGCCGAGGTTTCAGACATGACCACTGCTGGAACCCCGTGTGAGCCACACCACCGCAGCGCCGCCAGCGAACATCGGTCATACCACCCCGGAATCGCGACGACCTGCGGACGAAGTTGATCGAGCACCTGACTGACACGGTTGAAGATGCGGCTCGCCGGCAACTCATTGACCGCCACTCCTGAAAACAGCGTCAACCGGTTGAAACCGTCTGCTCCTTCCACCAAATCCCACGCATACGTCGGATCCACATTTGAGGACTCGATCCCGGTTACTTGCAGCCGTGATCCGGCGGCCTTGAGCCGCGCATGGTGATAGGGGCCAAACCTGTAAAACAGGACGGCCACATGCGGCCGCGTTCCCGGAGCAGCAGAACTTTCAACTGCGGCGAGGTGGGCGTGATGATTAAACTCGGATTTCATTAACGGTTCTTCGATGTTTTCAATGGAATTAGCGTTTACGCTCGCCCTCACCCCGGCCCTCTCCCCCGGGGAGAGGGAGAGCACCGTCACGTTGACGGACCATTTCTCAATCCCCATGGCCGCCACAGATTCGGTATCATTGGCTGTGAGACGCACGACAACCCGGCACATCACCTGGCTCAAAACGCGGCGAATGATTCTCCCTCTCCTGGGGGAGAGGGCCGGGGTGAGGGCGGATGTGTTATCCTTGCATCCTTGATGTCATTATTGTTTCCACGGAAATTTGAGCCTCGTTACCCGGTCTTGATCCCGAACTCCGAAGCGGGGAGCACACCCGCCACGGGTGTTGCTGGACGCGCCTCGCGTCCAGCCTCTTGCTCTGCGACGGACACAGAAGTTTTGGAAATCTCGATGCGTCCACCGTTTTCCGCGAGGGCGCGGAAAATAGCACCCGAGGGCGGGTGCGCTCCCCATCAACTTCGGAGTTCAGGTTCAATTGAATAGATACAAAGATCGCTCCGGCTACGACTGGACCACGCGATGCGATACGAATCGGCGGCGCCTCCGGCCGGGCCGCACCGCGATTTTACCGGACTTCAAACCGGTTCGGGATATTTTCGGAAGGACCCGCCGCTTGGGCTGACGCAAAGCCTTTGCGTGCTTGCGCTCAAGCCACCAGACTAACCCGGCACCAAAACAAAACGGATAGAGTGTGATGAGCGTGATATCGCGACCGAGGTTGAAGGTCAGGATTATCCCCAGCGCATACAAAGGCAGCCGGCCAAACTCATGAATGTGAAGGTCCAGGCGCGCGAGAATCACCACCCAGAAACTCATCAGCAGCGCGGCAAAGGCCGGTCCCAAGACGCGGCCAAAATTCACGACCCCCTGGCCAATCATGCCGGTGGAAATCGTGGCATACACGCCGGCCGCGCCCGCCTCTCCTCCTCCCTGGCCGCGGGCCATGGCGTAGTCAATCCCGATCAACGGCTTTCCATGCCACAATGCGCGCGGAATCGGATTCACCAACTCCGCAAAGTAACGGCTGCCCCAGTTGGGATTGTATGTGCCTTGTTGGATGAAGGTGTTGATCCAGCACAACTCTTCATACATGTTCAAACCCTCGTGGTGGACCTTTTCATCCGGGTCCCGGTTAAACCCCTTTTCCCTGAAGGCGTCAACGATGCTCATGTTGGAACGGTTGGCGATGACAAACCCCATCCAGGCATTCACCAGCAGGAAGCAACCGCCGAGCACCGCCAACCGTTTCAGCATTGAACCCCGCAAGCGCAGAAACACCCAGCTTAAAGCACCGGGGATTACGACGGCCAGCATCGTATTGCGGGTGCGGCCAAAAATAAAATAGGGCCAGGACAGGAGACAACAAACCAAGGCCAGCCAGCAAACCCGGCGGTTGGTGGAAAGCGCCGCCACGACCCCAAAGATTCCGGCAATCAGCAATTGCAGATATAGAGCCACGATGGAGAGAAAATCAAAACCCGCACCGATGCGTCCGTGGCTCCAGGGGCTTGCATTGTATCCAAGGAACGGGAAGAAAAAATACAGGATCTGGTCCCTAAGCATAAGCGCCGCGATTACGCAGAGGATTGCCCAGATCATAGCGCATCCATAAAACAGCCGGGTTAACTGTTTCTGAAACGCCGGCTGGGCCACGCCGTATTTGAACAATTGCAACATGCCACTGCTCCGGCGAAGATGACGCGCATTGATCCATTGGTGCAGCCACGGTGCAGACAACAAAAAGACCATCAGGAACCAGGCCACCTGCCACCAGGCAGCTTGCAGGATGCCTGATTCGAACAACTGGGCGTGGTTGTTGGCATAGTCGTTGTAAAATGCATCGCCCACATACCACGCGGCCACCGTGCCGAGCACCGCGAGCATCGGCAGACCGCTGGCGTCCTGCAAATGCCGGATGGCCCAGACGGCACCCAGAATCAGCAACGCGATCACCGCCCAAAAGGCGAGAGGCAGGATGAAAAGGGTTTCGAACATCGCTTGCAGATAGGAGACCGGAGCTAGAAGATCGGAGTTAGGAGATCGCGAACAGCGACAGAAGAAAGCCCAGCACAGCCTTGCCGGAACGGCGGTGTTCGGTGGATTGGATCAGTCCCGTAACGATTTTGCCGGTTTGAACCGTCTGGTCTCGAACTAAGATCGCTGTTGCAGCAGCAGTTGGGAAATTGTCCTCGATTACGTAGGTCAGAGAACGAACCTCAGCCGACGAACTGCGGGCCACATTGTAAAACTGCAGCTTCTCCTGCACATGGCTCCGCTCGAAACCTTCGGCGATGTTCGACATGATTGACACCGACGCGCGTTGGATCTGTCCTGTGATTCCGAAGTCGCGCGCAAGATCGTGGCTCCGGCTCATATCGTAAACTTGTTTCACCAGCTTTCTCGCCTCTTTCCAACATTCCAAATCTTCAAATGTCATAAACTTGTGTCTCCTATCTCCCATCTTCTATCTTTTATCTCCCAGCGCAGCTTCCAACCTGAGAAGGTTTGCCGAGAGATGGTCTAGCGTGAATTGCTTCGATTTTTCCAGAGCCGCAATTCGCTGTTCAAGCAGCAGCTTCGGCTCCTTCAAATAGCGCTGAAGCGTTCTCGCCAGCGCATCCGCATCCCGCGGGGGAATAATGAATCCATCCACGCCGTCGCTGACCACGTCACCGCAGCAGGGTGTGGTTACAACCGGCAATCCATGCGCCATGGCTTCCAGTTGCGTGATGGCAAAGCCATCGGAAAGCGTCGGCAACACAAAAAGATCGGCCTGACGATACCAGTTTGCTGCCTGATCCCGGGTGGCCCGTCCGTGAAACGTCATGTTACGAGGCGCGGAAGCAATCGCCTCTTGCGAAATACCGATCGGACCGACGACATCAAATCGTATATTCTCGCCTTCCAGCTTTCGCGCCGCTGCGAGCAAGTATTGAATCCCCTTGCGGACGTTGACTTGGCCGAGCCAGAGCACTTTTAAGGGACCACGGACCACGTGACCACTGACCACTGTTGAGGGACTACTGACCACTGACCACTGACCACTGACCTTAGGTCCCGTTGTCTCGTTGTCTCGTGGTCCTGTCGTCCCGTTGTCTCGTGGTCCTGTTGTCGCGCCGTAGCTTTGCGTAGGCGGATGCTTTCTACTTTCTTGACTCTGTCCTCTGCCTTCCGGTCTCGTAGTCTCGTAGTCTCGTGGTCCTGTTGTCTCTTTGACTGCTTCATACGCCAGCGGCACCACGACCAACTTCTCCGCCGGCACGCCTTGTTTGACCAGCGCCTGTCGGCAGAACTCCGAGTTCACCACGATGCGGTCTGCCAGCGCCCATTCGCGCCGGTTGCGCTCGTAATACGCGGCTGGAAACTCCGGCGGCGGACCGGCCAGTGCCGGAAAGCGGGCCATCTCCTCCGCCACCAACCGGAACTCCACCGCACCCGGATCAATCTGGTCCAGCACCGTCAACACGCCGCGTTTCTTCTCTGCCTCCAGCATCTCCAGGCTGGCGTAGGAATAACCAAAGAACACCTCGTGCGGCGGCAGCTTGAGCCGCGCCACGGCGGCGGCAAAGGCGTTGTCTGTTTGCAGATAGGCCTCGTGACTGCGCCCCTGCGCCGCCAGCCGGCGCACGCGCCATTTCCAGAGCAGACTGCGAAAGGGAAACGAGCGGACCAGTCCATCAGGAATCCCCTCCGCCCGTGCTGTCAAAGCTGAACGAGGGACTACAGGACGACAGACCACGGAGCATAGACCACGGACTACGGACCACGGACCACGGACTCCTGACAGTCCGTTGTCTGCCCGCTCGCGACACCGACTTTGTCGCGTGCTCGCGGAAACGGAGTTTATCGGAGTTGTCTCGTTGTCCCGTGGTCGCTTCCGCTCCCCAAACGCATACCAATCCGTGACCAGGCCCGCCAGCATCCCTTGCTGATGCAGCGCCCGCGCCACCGCGTAATGCTCCCGTGCGCCGATCTGGGCAACGACAAATTTCAAAAGCTGAAATACAGATTGTGGGACTACAGACTACAAGACCACAGACCACGGATATTTTAAAAAGCTGCCCGGTGAAGTGGCCCGGTGAAGTAGCCCGGTGAAGCATCAAATGCAGGCTTCACGGGCCAAGGAAAGCTGAAATACTAAACAGCCACAAACTGTAATACTAAACTACCACAAGCTGAAATGCTGACCTATGGAGTAACGGCTTCGCACTCCACAGGCTAAAGAAAGCTGTCCGGTGAAGCATCAAATGCAGGCTTCACGGGTCAAGGCCGGTGAAGTAGCCCGGTGAAGTAGCAAACCGAAGACTTCACGGGCCAGGGACTTCACGGGCCAAGGAAATCAAAAGTCGCTAATTGGACGTAACCCGAAATTTTTGCGGCGGTACCAATTTCACGGATAACGTTAGTTGTGATTGTGCTGACAATTTGGTCTGACTGTCGGTGACCTGTAAATTCCAAGCATAGGTATTACCGGCCGTACCGTTGGTATAAGTGAAGCTAGTCGTGGGAGCAGTGCCAGAACCGCTCTGATACACGGTTTGGGTTCCGCCATTCAGGTTATACAACCACTGCCAGGTAAGAGCATCACCGTTTGGAGCTGAGGCCGAAGCCGAAAGCTGAACCGCTGTTCCTGCATAAATCTGGAGCACCGCCGTGTTGGTATCAACATCTGGGACGTTTGCGCTAATGGCCGATACCGTTGGTAAAACAGGAGGAACATTGGTCGCGCTCCCCGACACACTCGTATTCGTTCCACCACCACCCGTAAACGTCACGCTCTGATTGTAACTTCCAGCCGCACTCGGACTGAAGGCCACCATCACCGTCTGACTGCCATTGGCGCTCAAACTGTAGCTCCCGCCGGAAAGTATGCTGAAGGGCGCCCCCACGCTCGCCATTCCGCTCAATGTCCCGTTCCCCACGTTCTGCACCGTGAAACTGCTCGTCTTGCTCGTCCCGCTCAACACCATCCCATACGATATGCTCCCGGGCGTTACCTGGATTACGGGGTTTAACACCGGCGCGTTGGTCGCGCTCCCGGACACAACGGCATTCGTTCCGCCGCCGCCACTGAGACTCACGCTCTGCGTGTAATTGCTCGCCACGCTAGGACTGAACACCACCGTCACCGTCTGACTCTGATTGGACCCCAAATTGTAACTCCCCCCTGACACTATGCTGAAGGGCGCACCCACACTCGCCGTTCCGCTCAACGGCCCGCTCCCCACGTTCTGCACCGTGATACTGTTCGTCTTGCTCGTCCCGCTTAACACCGTCCCGCAAGATATGCTCCCCGGCGTCACTTGAATCACCGCCGGCGCATTCGTCGCACTGGCAATGTTCGCCCAAACGCCATTCGTCCAATAGAACGTTTGCGTTTGAGCACTAGCGATGGTCACTGGGCTTCCGGTCAGAGCGCTGTTGAGATAAACTGGGATTGAGGCTGAACTTGAATTGCTATTCACAATAAGCATCTGTGCGCCTGGGGGTATCTGGCTGGCATTGGTATCACACAGCGCATAAACCGTCCCGGCATGAAATCCATATATTATCTGGAATCTAGAACCGTTCGCATAGCTGATATAATTCGTCTTGCCGGTTAGATCGTAGATTTGAGACCAATAGAGATTGTTTGTTGAAACCCGGGCAAACTGGTTGCCACGGTTGCCAGAAGCAAACCTCACATTCTTCAAACTGACCTGGCTTAAAAAGTCGTTGTCGTGAAAATAGACGTTCGTGCAATAAGTATAGGCAGCCAAAGCGTTAGCAGCACTGGGAGAATTGGACTTGATAAGCGTGTTCCCATAGACCTCAACGGCTTCGGTTTTATTTGAATCTGCGTAAAACATGCCTCCGCCATTCACCTGTAGGACAATGGAGGGATTGATGAACGTGTTTCCGCGCACAACGATATTGCTGTTATCGAAGGTTCCCTGATAGCCGGGAACGCCAGCGGCGACACAGGTGCCATTCCCGCTCAGAAAAGTGATTTGATTGGAGATGACGTAAACATTGTCCCCCGGCGTGGTTAAAATCGCCGAATATCCCAAACTGTTGGTGTTGAAAATAAATGTGTTTCCCTGAATGACAAAATCCGGGTTGTTCCCCCGTCCACCATTGATGGCGAATCCGTTTCCGCTGATGTTGGTAGCGAGATTGTTTACGAAGCAAGATGTGTTGGTGGAATACCTCTGATAATACTCGGCCACTTGAAACAGATTGTCGAAAACGCAATTGGTGATGAATAGTGAAGGATAAATGTTGATGGCTGTGGCGTTGCCATCCCTGAATGTGCAGTTCACCATCGTTATATTGCCGTTGGTGCTGCCGTCATTGCTTTTAACCATCTCTCCGCGCCAGTGGATTATCAGCAGGTTTGTCCAGAGCATGTGTGTGAACACCTTTCCCGTGAATCCTCGGATGTCAATTGCCCCATGACTTCCATCCCAACCCTGTCCATCAACCGGACTGGCTGGCCAACCATGACGACTGGTATTGCCCTGCTGGACACCGCCATCCAGTGTCATGTTTTCAATGCTGACTGGATAATCGTTGGCAATCGGTGGAGTGATGGCAAAAATGATACCACGCTTGCAATAAATAGTTCCTAAATAATTAACTGAAAACCATGCGCCTTGTCCGAGTAAAATGGTGTTAGTCATCCCTTCGCCAACTAAATGTATGCCACCATTCGTAAGATTCACCGAATACCAGGCAGATGGGTCGCTGCTCCTGTTTGTTGAAAGAAAAAGATAACTACCCGCCGGAATGTTGATGATGGTGTTGGTGCCGGAAGCAGCGGCGATGGTGTTCTGAAAATTCGTTCGGTTGTTGTGACCATAGGTGGCGAAGGTGTTGGTCAAAGTCGCTTGGGCAACCCGCGAAATATAGATATTTGTGCCGTTGATGACATTGGTGATGGCCGCAATCAGGTCCTGATTGCCAATAACCATACCGTTGGTGTCTAAAACCACCGCACCGACTCCAAACACCTCGATTGCCTTGCCGATGTCCGCAATGGAAAGCTGGTTGGTGGTTGTAACCACCACCGAATTGCTTCTGGTGTTGCCGAAAAACTGGACAGCGTCCCCGCGCGCGCCAAAGTTTGTGACATTCAATGTCGCAGCTTGCGCTTGGCTGAAGGCTACCGATGCCATTATCGTTAACCAACCTCCCAGCAGCGAGAACAACATTCTACCGAAGCCCCCTGCACGTATGTAATGACTAAGAATCATGGAGGCATAATCCTTTTTTCTCTTAAAGCAATGATCGTGCCATTGTCCCGTTGTCCAGTGGTCGGTGGTCTGTTGTCTGTCGTCCTGCCCCCCGCTTTCCCCGGCCCGTGAAGTCCCTGGCCCGTGAAGTCTTTTCTCTACTTCACCGGGCTGCTTCACCGGGCTACTTTCAACTTTCTTCTTTGGTTTTCAGCTTTCATTTCATTTGGAGCCAAGCTTTATATCGCGCCCAAGGAATCGGGTTTCGCTTTTTAAGGCAATCAGGAATGCCCGCCATTGCCTGCCACCACCAAACCGGTTCGCGAAACGACGGCAACAATTGCGACTGCCCTTAACCCATCAATTTCAGGCCGGTAGCGGAAGTTTTGGATGAGGGAAGACATACAAAAAAGGATAATTCGGCGGTTATTTGCCGACTAGCGATTTCCAGAGGAGGGCATCAACAATCGTTGGGGTGATAGGAAGAAGCCAGATTGCGCGCCGAAATATCGAATCCTCCGAAAGGTAGGCTGCGGCTCGCCTGAAACAGTTATTTCGCTCGGCGCGATACCCGTTTGCGCCCCATTCCAAGGCATGGACGATGAGCTTCTTGGCAAGCCTCCGTTCTAAGGCATTGTCGCATCGCCCAACTTCGCGTGCCTGTTGCAGGATCAAATCACAAGCGATCACCACACTGCGCACATAGTCGGGACGAAAGGCTTTGGTTCCAACGCGGGCGCCGCCATGATGCCGCCAATAGCCGACCACCGTGTCCACAAATTCACCCCGTCCACCGGCGAGTTTAACCCGCGCCTGATATTCCCAATCCTGCGATCCGGTCAGGGCTTCATTCCAAGGGCCAACTTTTTCAAGATAGTTTCTCCGATATACTGCTCCCATTGTATGCCAGTGGTAGCCGGCCATCTCCACCGGCGCGTCAGAGAACGGTTTTCCAACCGAAGAATCACCGGGGAAAGGTTTGAGTTGCTCATCTGTCCGAATGACTTTTCCATAGGCATAATCGAGCGTCGAATCCGCCTGCAGGCGTTCAACCAACTTATCAACCCCGCCGGGAACAACTACATCATCCGAGTCCAAAAACATGACCAGCTTTCCACGGGCCAAAGACAGCCCACGGTTCCTCGCCACTTGGGCGCCTCGACGGTCTGTTGTGGCAGAGAGCACAAGTTGTATCCTTCCATCGCGGGAATCCGTTAAACTGTGTTTGCGGATAAATTCGCCCGTTCCGTCGGACGATCCGTCATCCGCGACAATTACTTCCACCGGTCCAGCAATCACCAGCGGGATAATGCTATTCAGAGTTTCCTCTAACAGCGCCCGCCGGTTCATCGTTGGCACGATTATGGAGAGTTCTATATTCGCAGCGGATACCACAGGGCGATAACTTAAAACGCATTTCCCTTGAGCCTTCTGATAACTCCGCTTTTGCCCGTGAGGGCGATCATCGTGACGGGGCCTCACGAGCAGTCTCCAAAGCCATGAATCTATAAACGCCGGGCCAAGTTGCAGGCATTTAATCCCGATTTTAAGGCACTTGTCATCCGAAAGGGATCCGGCCGCTTGTGAAAGGCACTCCCGACGTTTGCTGATGCAACCATTCGCACCCCATTCCAAGGCATGGACGATGAGTTTTTTGGCGAGCCTCCGCTCCAGCGCATTGTCGCACCGCCCAACTCGGCGTGCCTGTTGCAGGATCGAATCACAGGCGATCATCACACTGCGCACATAGTCAGGACGAAAGATTTTGGTTCCGACGCGAGCGCCGCTATGATGCCGCCAATAGCCGACCACCGTGTCCACAAATTCACCCCGTCCACCGGCGAGTTTAACCCGCGCCTGATATTCCCAGTCCTGTGAGCCGGTAAGCGCTTCATTCCAAGGGCCAACCTTTTCAAGATAGTTTCTCCGATACACGACTCCCATGATGGGCCAATGGTAGCCGGCCAACTCAACCGGTGCGTCGGAGAACGGTGCTCCAACTGAAGAATTACCGGGAAGAGGTTTGAGTTGCTCATCTGTCCGAATGACTTTTCCATAGGCATAATCGAGCGTCGAATCCGCCCGCAGGCGTTCAACCAACCTGGCAACCCCGGCGGGAACAACTACATCATCCGAGTCCAAAAACATGACCAGCTTTCCACGGGCCGAAGACATCCCACGGTTCCTCGCCACTTGGGCGCCTCGACGGTCTGTCGTGGCAGAAAGCAC
>Ga0182027_10004358_pt1 | contig 21970 bp, 16 predicted proteins | sample 712E1DmetaG_FD_121300 | JGI IMG/M metagenome (GOLD analysis project Ga0182027, IMG submission 121300) | Permafrost microbial communities from Stordalen Mire, Sweden - 712E1D metaG (Illumina Assembly) | ecosystem: Environmental > Terrestrial > Soil > Wetlands > Permafrost | place: Sweden... | reverse complement strand
TGTCTCCCGTTGTTTCGGCGTAATTATCAAGATAGTAATTACGAGACGAAAAATCCTGAAAATACCATTTATCGGATACATTTATAATATCGGTCCTTACATAAAATTGTGAATCAAAATTTGTTTGACTATTAAAATAATAAGACCAGCGCTTATGCGCGTCCTGCCAATCGCGGCTTGTTGCCATATCTGTTGTGTCGGTGACATGCTGCGTGTCCTCGAGGTAATTGCCATAAAAAGTTCCGAAGGAATTATTCCCCCAATAGTATCTGAATTCCCCGCCCTCTTGAAATCCTCTTTTTTCAATGTAATGCTGGTAAAAAGTTGCATCCATCTGGGGGGAAATAGCCCAGAAATAAGGAACTTCTATATCGATGCCATCATTACTTGAACTAGAAAGATATGGAATAAGAAATCCCGACTGACGTTCACTTTTCGCCGGAAATGGAAGATACGGGGAATAGAACACCGGCAAACCTTTCACGAGGAACTGGGCATCTTTCATCATACCGTAGCCTTCAACGGTTACCTTCATTTCACTGCCAACGATTTCCCAATCAGGCTTATTGCCATCACAAGTTGTGGCAACAGGTTGTTTTATAAAATATGTATTCTCTCCGGTTTTTTCAATTTTATCGCCCTTCACATAAAAATTATTCCTTGCATAAAAGGCATGGGCTTCATAAGCTGCACCTGTTTTATCTTCAATGTTTAAAACAATTTTTTCGCCCCGCAAAGTATCTTCTCCCATTTTAAGAAACGCGTTACCTCGAGCCATGGCAACATTATTTTTATTATCCAACTGCACGTCATCGGCTGAAAGAGCGGCTCCGCTATAAATTATGCTTACTTTCCCTTTAGCGTGATACACATCATTAACATTGTCGTAATCCATGCTGTCCGCTTCGATATTCACATGATTCTCATTACTCCCGGCATCAAATTTTTTCAGAAGGGTATTGTCCTTAACGGGAGCGGCATCTTTTTCATTATCCAACTCATCGTCACCGGCATAACCAGCGTCACCGCTGTAAATTATGGTTACTTTCCCCTGAACGCGGCTCACATCGCCGGAATTGTCATTGTCAATGCTGCCGGCCTCAACAGCAAAAGCTGCGGGAGATAAAAATAAAATTATTATCGCCATCAGAAAGGCAATCGTTAAATCTAATTTTAATACATAGATTATATTGTTGTTTTCTGATTTTAATATTTTATGTCTGCTTGCATTCATCATTTTATCTTTGTTTGAAAAGACCGCCTTTTTCTTACTTGTTTTTTATTATCATATAAGGTTATTTTATGAAATGGGATTGTTTAAAGCCCCACGATTATTGACTGTTCAAAAATGCTCAGATGCAAGGCGAACAAAAAACGAATCGCGAGACGTATATAAAAATACATTGAGCGGTGCGGTTTGCAGCGCAACACGGCAGATGAGCGTTTTGTAAAACCCTTCGGCTTTTACCGGCAAAGAATATTACTATTCATCATTGCGTCTCTTACCGGAGAGGCGCCCCCTGTTAACAGTCAATAAATGCCTGTTTTACTTCACCGGCTAAATAAAAAGAACCTGTCGCGCATATCAAGTCCTGTTTTTTTGCCAGGGCCAGCGCCTGCTTAATTGCCTGATTTACGTCTTTAGTGATGATCGCCGTATAACCCATTTTTTTCACTGTTTCCATAATATCGTTCACCGGCAAAGCCCGCACAGTTTTTATTTGAGTTAATATTATTATTGAGGTCAGGGGAACTATTTTTTGCAGCATTCGCCGATAGTCCTTATCGGCAAGAGCCCCAAAGATAAGAATTAAACGCCGACGGGGAAAATCTTTTTTTAAAGACCGGCATAAAGCGTCAATGCCTGCGGGATTATGAGCTCCATCGAGAAGAAAAAGAGGCTGGTCTTGTAAAATTTCCATCCTTGCTTCCCAATGTGTATTCTTCAATCCCGAATAAATCGCCGTATCATCAATATGGAAACCTTTTTTTACGCAAAGTTCGATTGCTGCCAGAGCAACAGCAGCATTGGATAATTGATGTTCGCCTCTCAGAGAAATTGTTAGATTTTTTATATTATGAAACAATCCCCGATAAGTAAAAAAACCGTCTTCCTTTTTTTTAATTTTTATATCGCGTCCGAGGCAGTAAAGTTTCGCCCGGCGGCGCACGCAGACGTTTTCCAGAAGATCCAGAACTTTTTTTTGTCTTGCCGCTGTAATACAGATGCCGTTTTTTTTGATGATTCCCGCTTTTTCGCGGGTGATTGATTCCAGAGTATTCCCCAGATAGGCTGTATGATCAAAAGCAATATTGGTGATTATCGAAACCAGCGGCTGACAAACGTTTGTCGCGTCAAGTCTACCCCCTAAACCAACCTCCAGCACAGCAATATCCACTTTCCGGTTTTGAAAATACACAAAGGCAACGGCGGTCAAAAGTTCAAAATAAGTTACCGGTTGTTCCATTTTACCTTTCACATAAGCGATAGTCCGGTTAAATTCTTTCAGGGCGATTTTCTTGCCGTTGATGACAATTCTCTCCCGGACATCAACCAGATGCGGTGACGTATAAAGACCAACTTTATAACCGGCGCCGCATAAAATCGAAAAAATCATTGCCGCGGTTGATCCTTTACCGTTGGTGCCGGCAATCAATATTGTCTTATAGGAATCCTGCGGATTTCCCAGACTTAAAAGCAGTCGGGTAATTGCCTTAAGCCCGAAATGCATCCGGTCAACATTTAAACGGGTAAGATATTCGGATGGTTTAAATTTATTCATTTACCTATCGGTTTAAATTGTGAATTGCTTAGCAATTGTTAGTATCGTTTGTTCTAGCATATGAGTACTTTATACTGTTTTGCTTTCAAACGATAACGAGGCGTATTTTACAAACATTCCCGAAGCCGACAACATCCCGGGCATACGCCGGGCTATGTTGCCAACAAAGTCAGCCAAAGACCGGGAGCGCACAATAAATAAGCAGCCTTACCTTATCGGTAATTGCCACTTGCAAAGTGGCAATTACAAGCAAAATAGTGTTGTAAGCTAGCACACCTTATCCACACAGACAACGAATTTGTAAAGTTGCAGGAAAAAATAACGAAGAGAGAAGAGAACTGCGACGCAAAGAGATGGGGCAAGCAAAGCATCTAATCTTTTATCTTTTTCATTTTTGTTTGAAATTATAAATTGGAAATTTTCAGAAAGTTATATCAGTAAACGCGGCAAGACTTCTCACATCCGTTCGATGTGAGAAGTCTTATTTCGCGAAAATCATCAAACCGGCAACGTTTTATCAGCGCCGTTGCTCTTAGAAAGTAAGAGTAAGTTTGTTTATTAGCAGGTAATCATCGTCAACCTTGTTGGTTCCACTAGTACCCTTGAAGTAATCACCGGTGAAGAGATAACCGAAGCCCAGCATATAGGACAGATTGTTGGTGATTTTGTAAGTGCCGGTAACATCAACTTCTGTACCGTAGGTGCCGCCAGTGAAACCTGCGGGCTTCTGATCGGCCTGCGCGTAAGAAAGTGACAGTTTTACATCCAGATCGGAAATTGGTTTAAAGCCGATCCTACCCTGACCGAACCACGCATTGGTCATAGGACCATCAACCACGCTGGTAACGCCAGTGGTACTGTTACCGTAACCATTTATAGTGCCGACCCAATAAGTGAGGTCATAATAGCTAAACAAAATCAAGCAGGGATTAAAGTCATTACCGCCCGTTACCGTGCCGCCTTCCTGTCTGTCTTTAGTGTTGGGGTCATCACCGGAAACGTAAGCAACGGTGCCACCTACATAGATTGGGGCAAAGTTAGCGGTGACGTCAAGAAAAGCAGCCAAGTTTGACAGTTGAACGTCTGTGCTTGTACTGCCACTGTCATATTCCTTCAATGTACCAACGGCATAGGCTATTTCAGCCTGTATGTCTACAGGACCGATTTTGGCTATAACATATGGGTTGAATTGGGTATATTTTGATGCGTAGTTACTTGTTGGCTCGGTATTTGCGTAATCGTTATACTGAATTTGCATGCCCGCCAAGCCATACTTCCATTTATATTTTCCTTCAATGGCATATTGAGTTTTATCGGCATTAGTATAGGAAACAATGTTGTTATAACTATAACTATTATCGGCCGTCTTTGTAATTTTAGCATTAAAAGTTAAGGGGCCAAAGGGTATAGTTGTATATTTTATCCGTCCTCCAGGAGTGGTGGAGTTATTGAATATTGTTCCCGTATCCGAGGTCTGCATATAACCGACATCAAATGTTCCGATCGGCGACGTATAATCGATATAAGCCCAATCGAAGGCGAAATTTTCATCTTCCGCCCGTGTTCCTGCGGAATCTGAGTTTAAAGTTGTTCCGGGAGTGTTCCTCGCTCCACCCCAGACTCTCTCCAGAGCGTTAATACGGGTTATAAACTTCAAACCCGGAGATACGATAAAATCTGTTTCGACGCGCAGTCTCTGGTAAAAGAAGGCTGTGCTGGGATTCGCGGAAACATTAATAGGACTAGAAGGGGTTCCCACATTAACTTGGTTATTATCATTTACACTGATCTTATTTAAATACAACCCTCCAACAAAATACTCTCCGCTGACATTAACGTCAACCGCAAAGGCCGACGCACTGAAGGCCATCACAAGCCCCAGTGATAACAAAACCAACCAAAATCTCTTCATTTTTTCCTCCTGAATTAAAATTATTTTTTCTGAATTAAATTTTCTTTTGCGCAATTGCGGAGGTAATGTACATGTTCCGTATTACAGAATGATGACGATCCAGTTAAGGTATAAAGAAAATATTATTAAAGATTACTGGTAAAGTATTTAGCGGCTACGATGAGAAGTGCCACAGAATGATGACGATCCAGTTAAGGTATAAAAAAATATTATTAAAGATTACTGGTAAAGGATTTAACGGCTACGATGAAAAGCGCCACATGATGAGTGCTATAGCCTTCAAAAGGATAAAATCTCATAAAAGCCAAATCGTTTTTATTGCAACGGTTTTATGCATCTGCTCAATGATTTTGTTATTTTGTTATTTGGATTAAAAGATTACTTATTCTGAATACGCCCTTCTTTTTTATTGTCACTTTTTTAAAGTCCCTTTCTCTTTCTATTTTAAGAAAGAGAAAGGGACTTTATCCAAACCTTGGAAATTTAAAAAGTGTTTAATATGATTTGATCTTTGTCATCAAAAGGTATCACCATACGGGGATCGGGTTTAATAACGGACATGGCATTTATTTTCTTTTCTTTGTACGCCGGGCCCATGATCAAACTCTTCGATTGTTTACCGGTCAGCAGCACCCGGTCTAAATGTCCTGAACCGTTAAGTTTGAAGCTCGCCACCATGCTGAGCATTTCTTTGGACTGAGAAGACATCTCCTCAGCCGAGCTTGCCGATTCCTCGGCATTAGCCACAGCCTTCTGGGTAAGCCCGTTGAGCTGTTCTACGGCCTTGTTCACCTGACTTATGCCCTGATTCTGCTGCTCCGATGCCACCGCTATCTCTGCCACTACATGACTCACCTCATTGGTCTTCTCGCTAATCTCCCGGAATTTTTTCAATACCTCAGCATTGATGTTCACTCCGTTTTCCGAGTTTTTAACAGCTTCTTCGATTAGATTGGCTGTAATCCTGGCGGCCTCCGCACTCCGCATGGCCAGGTTCCTTACTTCCTCCGCCACTACCGCAAATCCTTTGCCGGCATCTCCGGCACGGGCTGCTTCCACTGCGGCATTTAGTGCCAGTAAATTGGTCTGGAACGCGATCTCATCTATGGTCTTGACTATTTTGGCTGTGGAATCCGACGATGTCTTGATCTTGCTGATAGCCGATGACATCCGGTTCATGCTCTCTATGCCTTTATCTGCGCTGGTCCGGGCAGCTTCAGCCACCCTCTTTGCTTCACTGGCGTAGATCGCGTTTTGTTTTGTCATCGACGATATCTCCTGCAGGTTGCAGGAAATATCGTCCAGAGCACTCGCCTGCTCACTTGCCCCTTGTGACAGGGACTGCCCGCCGGTGCTCACCTGAAGGCTTGCCGAAGTCACCTGCTGGGCCCCGATAGCCACCTGCAGCAGAGCCTTATCCAGATTCTCCACCGCCAGATTGAGGGATTCTTTGATCCTTGCATGATCGCCCTTGTAATCTCCCGTGACACGTGCGGTCATATTCTTGTTGGCCACTTCAATCAGAACATCTGAGGACTCTTTGATTGGACCCATCAACGCATCCAGAGTCTTATTGACGCCCTGAACTATGTCCTTGTAAACGCCCTTAAACTCCTGATCATTGCCACGGATATCCAGTACGCCTTCCATTGCCGATTCGGCGAGAAAATTCATTTCTTTGACCAGCTTACTCAAGTTTTCCACCATGACTTTTATAGCCGGACCGATTTCATCTTTTTCATTTATTACAGGCGTCTCTATATTGATATTGCCTTCCGATATCTGTTGCATTCCTTTTACGACGTATCTTTGAAGATCATTAGCTAACTGATCAGTGGCTTTGGCCAACACACCGATCTCGTCATTGCGATCTACATTCAGCCGGTTGGAAACGTTTCCTCTGCCCAATTCCTGCACTCCTTGGACGATTTTTTCCATTGGTTTTAATGACCACCATACTACCAGTGCTATAACAGCCGCTATGCAGACGATCAGGCCCAGCATCGCCATAGAGATCCAAAGAATGGAGGTTCCGAAGATTTTGTCGATCATCACAAATACTTCGTTTCTGGGAATTCCTGCATATAAAATCCCTATCACTGCTCCTTTGCTATCTTGCAAAGGTTTGTAATATGTAAGATATGATTTACCGAGAATATTGGCCTCCCCCATATAACTGCGGCCATTGATTACACTTTGGTAAGCTTTGCTATCGGTACCAAGTTTGGTCTCATCAGCCCTTGTACCGTCTTCCTTTTTAACAGTAGTTACTATCCTTGTAAAGTCGTTGCCGTCGCGGGCAAATATTGAAGCCGTACTGGAAAAACGCTGGGATATCCGATCCACCAACGCATAGCGCGATATCCGATCCGTCGACTCATAGCTCTTGGCAAGTGGCTCACCACTTTGATCGATTAGCATAGCGCCTTGCAGTTCCATCTGACCGTGATCCCGCTCCATCTCGTATTGGAAATTTTCCATTGCTATTGAAAGCTTCTGTTCCAGCACATGATTTGCTACTGCCGTTGCTGTCGACTTCAACTGTATATTAGCGATGTAAAGAACTACGACTGTACAAAATACTATTGGAATCACGCAAAATAATATAATCTTAAAACCTATACGCATAATTTTTCCCTTCCTGGAATAGTTTCCTTCATACACAATTCATTATTTTACTTAATCGATACTTGCCTGTTATTAGTTATTTAATTCCCCGGATTCGACTTAAACCTCATTGTTTTCCAGGCCTGCGGCCTTTTTCATATTGATGATGCTGGCGGCGGTTATCACCTTTTCGATGTCCAGAAGCAGCCTTATTCGGCCTCCTGTCTTGCCCACGCCCAAAAGATATTCAGGATTCATATCCATACCAAAGGATGGGGTATCCTCAATGTCCCCTGAAGACATTTTGATCACCTCGGAGACTTTATCCACTAAAATCCCCATCATTAAGCCGGATGTTTTTATGACTATGATGCAGGTTTCTCCGGTGATGACAGTTTGTTTCATACCTAACTTTACCCTTATGTCCATAATAGGATGAATCTTGCCCCGCAGATTGATGACACCCCGAATATACTTGGACGTCAGCGGTACCGGTGTGATCGGCATCCGGCAAATGATCTCTTGAACCTTAAGTATCTCTACCCCATATTCCTCGCTGGCCAGAAAAAATGTCAGGTATTTACTGGCACGTGGATCAACATTTATGGACTGATTTCCCTTAACTGAAGTTAGGTTGTTCATGCTTTTGCCTCCTGAAAGAAATAACTGACGCATTTAGTATTCCTGTTTAGCTTTTAATTCTCTGAATTTCACAGAAATCCAACTGTTGCATATCTCCATGAATCAAAGACCCTTATTATAAGTTCGGATCGTTTATAGAATAACTTTGTTAGCGCGTTATAACGGTCTTATTAAATTCTGATGACAAGAATAAGCACTTTCCCGGAGATGATGCTGGCTCATAGCGCTGCAAAGGTAACAATGAATAAAAAAATAAATTCACTCAATAACGATTACTATTTGCCGATTGGATACCTATAATATTTCTCTGACGTTTTTTTACAGAAAAAAAAGATGAAAAATTAATGCGGCCAGTTTTAAAATTATGAGATTGCTTCTTTGTTCGCCTTTGGCAAACTCATTGCAGCGGAGAAATGTTCAAGATTGATAAAGAAAATGATCAATTATGGTTTTTCCTCTGCCGGATCGATATCAGGTAGAGGTTGGAATACAACTAACGTTTTCGGGTGTCTCAGTCAGAGGCAGCGCCTTAACAAACTTATCGGCAAGTTTGGAAAGATTATACTTTATGAATTGGAAAAAATAAAGACACCTTGGTGCCGTGACCCAACTGGCTTTCGATCTCCATCCTGCCGCCATGAGCTATCATCAGATGCTTTACTATGGACAAACCTAAACCTGTGCCGCCCAAATCACGTGAACGAGACCGGTCGACCCGATAAAAACGCTCGCCCAAACGCTGAACTTCTTCTTTTGATATACCGATGCCAGTATCTGTTATTGTCAATACAGCATCGCTATCTTTTTGTCCGGCCTCAATATAAACATCACCGGCTTCCGATGTAAATTTAACGGCATTGTCTAATACATTTACAAGTATCTGGGCAACTCTGTCCCTGTCAGCGCGAATGTATGGAATATTCTCAGGAACGTCGTTATGTATGTTTATCTTTTTTAATCGGGCTTTCGCTTCAACCAAGGGGATGACACCTTCCAACGCATCACGCAAAGAAACTTCTTCAAAAAGGAATTGAAGTTCATCCAGTTCGATTTTCGATATGACCAGTAAATCTTCCAGCAGGCGATTCAAGCGCTGTGCTTGTTTCAAACTGATATCAATAAATCGTTTCGCATCATTATCATTAACGGTTGCGCCTGTTTTAAGCGTTTCCAGATAACCAATAATTGCTGTGAGCGGAGTTCTGATTTCATGCGTAACATTGGCTACAAAATCCACTCGAATCTGTTCGAGTTTTTTAAGCCGTGTTACATCGTGAAAAACAATCATCGTTTTTTCTTCTTCAGGATAACCATGAACGGCAGAGATGCTTACACTTAAAATAACCGGTTCTATATGACCAAGAGTAATTTCAGAGGACACATTTATTCGCGTTTGCTTAAAGTCCAGAAAAGCTTTTTGCAGGTCAACGTTTCGGAAGGCTTCCATCAGAGTTTTACCGTTTATATCTCCGTACTGCTCCGAGAATATATTACTCAATGCCTGATTGACAAATTCGATTTTATCTTCCGCATTGAGAATCAAAATCCCCTCTGTCATGCTGGTAAATGCTGTCATTAATTTGCTCTTCTCTTCATTGGCCAGCCGAATCTGGCTTTGCAATTCATCCACCAGATAATTGATATTATCGGCTAACTTTTTCGTTTCGTCCGCCGTCTCTAATAAAATGGTCCCAACCGGATGTCCCTGACGCAGTCTTTCAGTGAATCTTTCCATCGCCAGAATAGGCGCTGCTAGACTGTAAGAAAAGATCAGAGCAATGACAAGTGCTATAATCCCAACAATTATCATTGCCAGAAAAATAGATTGATAGACTTTCTCAATAACGCTTTGCACATCATACAGAGAACGCGCCAACCTGATATAACCGGTGGTTTCCCGTCCATCTTTGATGGCAATGGCTACGTAAAGCATATCAATACCGATAGTGCTGCTGAATCTGACCGACCTGCCCATACCCTTAAGTCTGGCTTCCTGTACTTCCGGCCGGTTTAAATGATTTTCCATAAGAGAAGATTCTTTTTCCGAATCAGCAAGGACCTTCCCCCGAGCGTCAATCAGAGTGACCCTGGAGTTCGATATCTTTGCAATTTGCTTCAGCTGTTGAGTAATTTTCACGGAAGAACTCAGGTCAAGAAGCTGAGCATAGGAAAACAATTCCGTTTCAACTTTGGAAGTGAGCACATTCTTTATTTCGTCGCGCACAAACAGATCCAAAAGGAAAAAAGACAGACATATAATGACAAGATAGCTAAAAAATATTTTGTAAAAAATATTTTTCTTCACACCGTCTCCTTCGCGCTGATATCTATGGTCTGATGTCGAACGTTTTCACCAGTTACCATATAAGTTACCATATCCGCAATACCTTTGGCATGATCGGCAATGCGCTCAAGATTTTTAGATACGTGCATTATCAGCAGAGCTCTGTGGATGCATTTGGAATCTTCCATCATAAAAGTTAAAAGCTCGCGGAAAATTTGTTCATTAAGATCATCCGTTATCTGTTCCGTTTGACGGACTTTTTCGGCAATATTCAAATCACTTCTGATAAAACTATCCAGAGAATTATTAATCATCTCTACAACAAGGTCGGCCATGCGGGGTAAATCAATGTAGGGTTTGAGTTTAGGCTCTTCGTTTAACTGGATTGCTTTCTCGGCAATATTTACAGCCATATCGCCTATTCTTTCCAGATGGCCAGTGACTTTGATCGCCGTGGTAATAAACCTCAGATCGATGGCGGTCGGCTGACGCAGCGCCAGAATGCGAATGCAACGTTCTTCCATCTCCGTGTCGAGTTTATCGATTTCATCATCGTCTTTGATTACCTTATGCGCCATCTCGGAGTCTCTTTCCGAAAGGGATTTCATCGCATTCTGAATAGCCTTTTCGGTAAGCGCGCCAATGTAAATAAGTCCGTTTTTTATTTCCTGCAGTTCTATTTCATAATGCGAACTGGTGTGTCTTTTTTCTTCCATCATTATTCCTCCAACGGATTCTCAGCCGAACCTGCCTGTTATATAATCCTCTGTTTGCTTTATATCCGGATTGGTAAATATTTTATCAGTTTTATTATATTCGACAAGATTCCCTAGATAAAAGAACGCCGTCTCATCGGAAATCCTGGCGGCTTGCTGCATATTATGCGTCACGATAATAATAGTATAGCTCTTCTTGAGCTCTTCAATCAACTCTTCAATTTTCGCCGTGGAAACAGGATCAAGCGCGGAAGTCGGCTCGTCCATTAACAAGACATCCGGTTTCATGGCCAGAGCCCGCGCGATGCAAAGCCGCTGCTGCTGTCCTCCGGAGAGAGTCATTGCCGATTTATTCAATAAATCTTTTACTTCATCCCACAAAACAGCTTGTTTGAGACTTTGCTCCACCAGAGTATCAAGATCGCTGTTTCCCAATCCGTTTAGTTTAGGTCCATAGGAGATATTATTATAAATAGTTTTCGGGAAAGGATTGGGTTTTTGAAACACCATACCAATCTTGCGGCGAATTTCCACCGGGTCAATGTGATCGGCATAGATATCTTTTCCTTCAAAAACGACTTTCCCTTCTACCCTTGTTCCGATAATAAGATCATTCATCCGATTCAACAGCCTCAGCAATGTAGATTTGCCGCAACCTGATGGTCCGATCAGCGCGGTCACCTTCTTTTCAGGAAAATCCATGGAGATGTCATTCAGAGCGCGCGACTGGCCATAGTAGAAATTTACATTATGCAGACTAATTATCATGTTCACATCCATACTTACCACCTTTTATTCCTTCTCATGCGGCTGCGGATAATGATGGCTAACAGATCGATCCCCAGAACAACAGCAATAAGAACAAGCACAGTTCCAAATTGCATCGGTCTGGTTTCCTCAATGTGAGTGCCCGCCGTAGCCAGAACGTATATATGATAGGGCAGAGCCATAACTTCATCAAAAATGGAACCCGGTAATTTTGCGGTAAAGAAAGCCGCCGCTGTAAACATAATAGGCGCAGTCTCTCCGGCAGCGCGGCCGACACCTAAAATAGAGCCTGTCAAAATACCGGGCAGGGCGTTGGGTAAAACAATCCAGAAAATTGTTTGCCACTTGGAAACGCCCAGCGCCAGAGACGCCTCGCGGAATGTTTGCGGCACAGATTTCAACGCTTCCTCGGCAGCACCTATGATCGTCGGCAGAATGAGAAATCCGAGGGTTAGTGAACCGGCCAGAATGCTCGAACCAAATTTCAGCATTACTACAAACAAACCAAGACCAAATAGTCCGAAAACAACAGAGGGTACTCCTGCCAGACAATTTATGCCTATCTTGATAATTCTGATCACCCTGCCTTGTACGGCATATTCCGTTAAATAGATTGCCGAAGCCACACCCAGCGGCAAACCAATGCAAATCGCCCCGACAGTTAAATATATAGTGCCCACGATGGCCGGCATGATCCCGCCTTTCGTCATGGAATCCGTGGGCATTTTAGTGATGAAATCCCAACTGATGACGCCGATACCATTAATTATAATATATAATAAAAGGCCGCCCAGAGAAAGAGCAATGATCAAAAAAGATAATCGCACAATGCCGAAGAAAAGTGTTTGTTTTAAATATCGCCACTTCATCGAACTACTCATTGATTCATTCATACATAAATCCAATCAAAGCGTTGCCGAACCTGATTGATGAAACTTATGAGAAAGATAATCGGCAATCAGATTAAAAGCCAATGTCAGAAAAAACAAAACTATGCCGATGGCGAACAAAGCATGATAATGGGCTCCGCGAAAAGACGCCTCTCCCATTTCCGCGGCAATGCTGGCCGGCATTGGCCGAACCGAATCAAAAATACTTCCCGGAATTGCCGCCGCTCCGCCCGCAACCATCAAAACAACCATTGTTTCACCAATCGCTCTCGATACTCCCAGTATTACCGCGGTGGAAATGCCCGATAGCGCGGAAGGCACAATCACTTTGGCAATGGTTTCAAATCTGGTCGCGCCCAAAGCATAGGACGCTTCTTTAAATTCGTTGGGAACGGCGTAGAGAGCGTCTTCCGAGATGCTGGATATAGTTGGTATTGCCATAATTGCCAGTATAAGAGCGGCATTGATAATGTTCAGCCCCGTAGGCAAATCAAAAGTCTGCTGCATCCAGGGGGCGACAATGACCATGCCGAAAAAACCTAAAACTACAGAAGGTATTCCGGCTAAAAGCTCAATAACCGATTTAAGTATCTCTTTTATTGAAACCGGCGCGATTTCCGCGATGTAGATCGCTGAAAGAACTCCAAGAGGAACGGCAATTGAAATGGCCAGGAAAGTAACAATAACAGATCCCACGATCAGGGAGAAAATGCCGAAAGACGGCGGATCGGATGTCGGATACCAATCTTTTCCTAAAATAAAATCACTTAGGGAAACTAATTTGAATATTGGCATTCCTTCGCGAAAAAGAGAAAGAACAATCAGGCCAAGCACGATAATCGACACCAGAGCAAAAGAAAAAAAGATATATTTGATAATATTTTCCCTGGTTTTTCTCTTCATTATTTTCACCTTTAAACTCTATTTCTCTCAATATTAGTTTTTCCGGGAGAACGCCGTTTCTATTTAAATTTTCATTCGATCCATTTTTTATTTCATCACGGATTTTTCTAAATCCGTTAACAATATTTTCTGGTGACCCGTAGTCATTTAGATATTCTTTCTCAAATATAAGCGGCAACCCCGTTAATGCGGGGTTGCCTGATTAGAGCAATTTTCTAAAAAATTTATTTTTTAGCTTTTTTGTTTTCTTTAGAAGCTGTAAGCGGCACAAACCCTTCTTTTTTTACAATTTCCTGTCCTTTGGGACTTTTGACAAAAGCGATAAATTTGGCAACTTCACCTTTAGGTTGGCCGTTAGTGTACATGTAAAGTTCCCGGGACATTGGATATTGTTTGGATAATGCAGTCTGAACTGAAGCCATGACGCCATTTACTTTCAGTCCCTTAACACTGCTATTCACATAACCCATACCGAGATAACCGATAGCATATTTATTTTTGGAAACCGCTGTGACTATTGCTCCGTTGGAAGCCAACATCTGTGCGGTCGGAGCAACTCTGGCTTTCTTCATAACAAAGTTATCCCATGAATCGAATGTGCCGGAGGAAGAATCTCTGGAGATAACGACTATTTTTAAATCAGCGCCGCCTACTTCCTTCCAGTTGGTAATTTTCCCCTGATATATCTGGCTTAACTGATCAATTGATAAACCTTGAACATTATTTTTCGGATTTACTACCGGCATAATTGCATCATAGGCTATAACATGGGCAACAGGTTTGACTCCCTTGGATTCAGCCAATTCGATTTCTTCTTTTTTAATCTCTCTGGAGGAATCGGCTATATCCGTGGATTGATCGATTAATGCTTTGATTCCCTCACCGGAACCTCCGCCCGATAAAGAAATCTGGATGCCTTTGTTTTCTTTCATATAGGCTTCGAGCACAGCCTGCGCAATGGGTAAAACGGTTGTTGATCCTTTAATTACTATGGAATCGGCAGCAGCAGCAAGGCCACCCATAAAAGTTACTAAAGCCATGCCGAAAATTATTTTCTTAACAATATTGATCATTTTCTGTTCCTCCCTGATTTTTTTAAAAGTATTATATATGTTTAATGTTACAATTTGATGACAAAACGATAAATAAATATAAATAAATTATGGCTGCTTTAATAATATGAATGATTTTGTCTGTCTTGGCATGGAAGCTAAATATTCTTCTCTACGATTTGGATATTTATTGAAGAGCAGGTTACGCTACTCTTACCTGCGTAGACAAAGGCAACTCCCCATAAAACCACCAGAAAAACTATTATACCGGGATTCCAGAGTGAAATGACACCGTTTAACAGATTCGGAGAACCGTAATCTGGTTCTTTAATAAGAGTAACCATTATGAGGGTATAACAAATTGCAATCAATGTCATAATCTGGTAAGCGGAAATGAAACCATGCCCCCGATAATCGGCTCGCAGAAATTCTGAAGCAAAACGCCAGCCCTGTGTCACAATAAGAGTGATTATCAAAGCTGCGCTTGAAAAACCTTTTAGAAAAAGGTAGAAGTTTAAAAACCCTGTTCCAGTGTAAACAATAGCTGTGAGTGCTTGAATAGGGATAACCGCTTGACCTTCGAGTTGCTGGGCATAAGCAATTTTTTTCGTCTTCCCCCAAAACACAAAATTCCACTTACGAAAGATTCTTTTAATTAACGGATGACATGCGGATATAGGTTTCCCGTAACAGCAGCCAAAACTGATACAGGCAAGCCGCCCCGTTCCTTCGCCGAAGGCATAAGCAATAAATATTGCCGCCAGTGTTTCCAAAACCGGTAAATGAAACGCAAGCGTCTCGCCTAATGTCATATTGACCAGCCAAATGATCCACGGTGCAATCAGGATACCGGCAAAGGAAGCGCCGCCCACAGAAAACGTGTGGCGTTTTTTTTCCACCAGGCGGGCAATCAGGCGGGAAGCCAGCATACAGATCGCTAAAAATGGTATAACAAGGGATATGGTGCCTGCAATCTTAATGTTTTGCGAACCCATCATGATCAGAAACATGACAACCGCAAACAGATAGGCCAAAGCATTAAAAAACCCATAGTAGGTTAAATTAATGCCTTGCCAAATTCCGTCTAGCCCCTTGCGCGTAGGTAGACAGGCAAGAACTTGCCAATTTTCTTTGGGCAGCACTCTAAAAGCCCATGAAAACAAAACGGCTATTATTCCTGCAAGAGTCAATGTAAAAATTTCATTGTACATGATTACAGGATATACTCCTTACAGTTAATCGTCTGCTCTTTTGTTTATTATAAATCTCGCGTTCCTGCTGGCATTCGACGCACAATTTGCTCATCGGTTCAATTAACAGTCTTTTTTCATGGATGACCCTGCCGCAATGGTCGCAAATACCGAACAAGCCCCTGTCAATACGCATAATCGTTTCCTTGATGTCGAGGATTAATTCTCTTTCTCTATCCCTGCAGGCCAATTCAACAAACTTATTCGTCTCGATTGCAGCCTGGTCAAAGGGATCGGCAAATTTGCCTTCGGTATTTTTCATTTCAGAAATTGTATTGTCCGCGCTCGACCAGAGTTCTTCCATCTTTTTTACCAGAGCATTCCTGATAAACTGTATTTTTTCCTGCCTCATAACTGTTACCTCCATCTCATGATTAAAAATAATCTCATATAATCTTAATGACTACAGGAAGTGGCAATAAACGATCTGACCTTAACATCGGTTTCGACCAGAGATTTGCCAAAACCACTGCTGAAAATGCTTTCGGCGGAAGGACTTAACATGTTGGCAGAAATATCATCCGCAAATCGCACGCTATCTTTTTGAAATATTAGAACCACTGTTGAACTCCCGGGACGAAAAAGACTTTTGGGGACACCCTTATTCACAAACATTCCTGTTCCAATAGGCATAGGACTCTCATATTTCTTTTCGCTGTAGCACTGAACTATATCGCCGATCATTAGCGCTACTACTTCAATCATGGCCACTAAACCAGCTTTAGTCCCGCCTTCTACATCCGTATCAATAATGGTAACGAAGCGCTTGTTTTTGGAATAAGGCGTTACAACGGAAACGACGGCATTAGGATTACAGGCGTGATAAGTACCTGAGATTTGGTAAAAGTCGATAATTTTTCCTGCAACGGGCGTATGGTTGTAATGATATTTTTCAGGTGTTAACCTGAAAACGGCAAAGTCACCATCCTGAAAGGCTGTAAGCCACGTGCGTTTATCACAGCCAAACATCTCTTCATAATCAAAAAACTTTCCCTTAACAAACAAACCAGATTCTTCCAAAAACGATCCCAGCAGCATCCGGGAATCGGCTGGTGATATAATAGCGCACGGATCATTGGGCATGGGACGGCATTCCCAATAACGAATTTTTCGTTCAAAAATTTTTCTTAGAGAATCCAAACGCTCAGGTGCATCCAGGCATTCTTGCGGTTCAATATTCAATTGTTTATGTATATCAAGATAATGCTTCATTCTTGCGGCAAGGATTCCATCATAGTTCATATAGCTAAGCACACGCGAAACTCTGGCGCTTGTCAATTGGCGAAAGAGCCAGGAAGATCGCTCCCGGATATCGGCATATAGAAATTGTACAGCCTGATCGCCGTAAAATTGTTCTTTTTTTATTTGGCGGGTATCCCGCTCGATATAATTATGCTGCATAGTTTTTTTCCCGGTCATTAATATCTTGAAATTTACGGTTAAGTTCAGCCTTATAATGGATATGCACTAAAATAATACCGGCCAGTTTTTCCAGTGTATCTTTGGACGCGGTTTCTTCCATGATTTCCCGTTCGGCCTGATTTATAAATTTTGTTATATTTGTTTCTTTCAATACGGTATGAAGCAAACTTCTGATATCCTGTCGTAAACCATCGGATACATGATCCAGCTTGATCATATCTTCGCCAAGAAGCTCAAATGCTTCCCGAATATGCCGATTGCGGAGATCCGTCCGGTAATATTTCTCTGCCGCATGATTAAACTTATCTGCAGTTAAATCTAGCGGCGACCTGGCGTCAGCCGTGTTAAGAATGCCACTCGTCAGCCTGCCGCAGGCAGAATAAAGTTCCGGCTCGTTGAGACGGAATTCAAGCTCGTCGATGCTCTCTCTCATTGACAGCATTTCAATGAGATCCGCCGCATCTTCACGCAGAATTTTCAAAAGCGCCTTCCTGTATTCGATGTTGTAAACGCGAACGTATCCCGGATAGCGTCGACTGGAGCGCACGCGATTTGTCTTACCGATAATCTTTTTTATTAAGGTATTGCCGGTTTTGTTATGCACAAAGAAAGTCGGAATACCTATCGCCGAACCGAAAATTATCTGCCTTCTTTCGCTTTCAACGGAAGGATCATCAGGAATATTCTCATGACTTATCTGACCCGAGAAAATATATTTAAACGCTAAAAGATAGAGAAGATTCTGCATGGTTACAGCCTGCCCCATATCCTCGGTAAAACGTTCAAAGAGGCTGTAATGACGCCCTTCAAAACCGGAGAAGCCCATAACTTTATACTCGCGAACCTTCTCGAGAAGATAAAGCGACATCTGCGTGTCAAACACCCCAAGGTCGGCAAGGTCTTCTTTTAAAGGCTTGCTGTTATACAACTCGCCGTTTAGGGCAGGACTCCTGTCTGTGCTCATTAAGACCATCAGGTAATCAATCAACCGGAAGTCGGGAATAAAATCTCCTTTTAATCTGAAAACCACACTGATTATGTTATCTATCCATTTGGGACCAAAAGGAGTGATGGATTTGCCTAACATGGTCAGATTGGCTTTCTTCTGCCACCGCCGCCAGAGCATTCGTAAATGAGTATAATCCAACTCATGCGGAAGAAAGCCCAGGGCTTTCTCCGGATGGAAATCGGAAAAATCCATTCGATAAGGCGCGGCGCTGTATGTGCCGACAAAAAGCGGCAAAAAATGCTCGACAATTTTAACGACCAGATCACCGATATTTTTTTCATCTTTTACAGAAAATCCAGATGAAGGATCCTGCAGCATACCGCTGATTTTCCGGCTTCCCAAACTTACATGTGTCCCGTTATTGGCGAGGCTGATATTGGATAAATTAGGCAGCGATACCAGATTGCTGGTAATGATTCCCGCTTCCCGGAGTTTCAAAACAGCGTTGAATTGGCTGCGGCTCAAAACACGGTGACACAGATGCATGTATTTATGCTTTTCTTCTCCTTTATCCCATCCGGAAAGGCAGGGGTTCATAAACAATTCCCGATAAAAGGCGTCAGAAACACAATTACTTAAAATTTTCTGTCTCATCGGCGGGTGCGGCGAGGAAAATATCATTACCTTTTGTCCGGTTTCCTCCAAAGCGTATTTTTTATTGGCATACATGATCAGCAACTGGCTTAATAAAAAGCGGACAGCCGTCTCCTTGGCTACGACACGCCCCATGCCGATCTCCGACTGCATGGAAGCAATATAGAAAGATGAAGTTTCCGGAGATGTATTATCATTTAAAAAATATTGCATGATATTCAATCCGGTCTTGCTGATCAGAGGATGTACTTTCTGTTGCGGATCAATTATCTCCGCCAGAGCCAGCTTCAGGAGATAACTGATCGGAACCCGGATATATTCAAGATCGTTTTTCTGAAAAATGAATTTGTTTAAATCCGATCTGAAGCCTACAGACGGATTTTTTTTGTCCGCCAGAATATCCTGTTGAAAAATATTCTCGGCAAGGTTCCCCATCTTATACCGGGGAAAACGAACATGGCTGTTTTCCCAGATACCTTCAGTGTTCGTATTCAAGTATTTTTCCAGGTCGGTCATTACTTTTCTGGATGTATCTCCGGACTTTGCCCGCCGTTTGGTGTTAGCAAAATAGTTGGATTGTTCTATGAAAATGGGCAGGTCAACATTGTCCCTGCTGCCCACTACTACCGTCTGCATTTCCGATTCACTGCCCGCAGTAGTATCCGAAGGAGAAAAAGGAAGTGATGCGGCATTTAAACCCAGATAATCATATTTAACGCCGATCAGTTCCGCTATCTCTTTAACGGATTTGGGAACAATATGATCCAGTCTTGCCGTATAATTAAATGCGGCTGTGTTGATTTTACTCAAATAATATCTCCTCCAATATATTCCTTTAGCTTTGCGAAAAGATAATAACTTTTCAATGTTTCATTATGATGAAGGACTGGATAAGATTTAAATACACATAAAAATAAGATTTACTTGGGGAAATGATTTTCCGGAGAGTTATTTTTGAGATTCAGCTATTTAGAATGTTTTTGTCAGCTTTTTTATGATTAGATAATAATCTTTCACTTAATTGAAAATGTTCACAACTCTGAAATGATGGCCTGTCCACGGATGAACTAAACATCATTTAAGGAAAAGGGGCTTCATTTGATCTCGGTAAATTTATAACCGAATCCCCGAATTGTCAAAATATAACGAGGGTTTTCCACATCTTTTTCAATCTGGCTGCGCAGGCGGCGAATATGAACATCCACCGCGCGGTCGGTGATAAAAGTATCATCGCCCCATACCTGATCAAGAAGCTGATTTCTCGAATAGACTCTGCCGGGATTACGGGAAAAAAAGAAAAGAAGTTTAAGCTCCGTGGGGCTTAATGTTACGGGTTTGCCGTCAATCTTCACGGTGCAGGAAGAGTAATTTATTGCCATCCCCTTATAACTAAACTGTTCCTGCAATGCAGTTTTGGGCCTGTCCTGCGAACGCCTCAAGATAGTTCTAACACGGGCGACCAATTCTTTGACACTGAAAGGTTTGGTAATGTAATCATCGGCGCCGATTTCCAGCCCGATTATTTTATCTAATTCGTCGCCCTTGGCCGTAAGCATGATTATCGGCAAATCAGCGGTCGCCGGATTGGCACGAATCTTCTTACAGATATCCAGCCCGTTCATACCGGGCAACATCAAATCCAGAATCAGCAGGTCAGGTTTTTTCGTCGCGATTATATTGAAGACGGAAACACCGTCATAGGCTTTTATTGTAGAGAATCCTTCTTTCTCCAAATTGTAAGAAATGAGTTCTACTATGTCCTGTTCGTCATCAACAATCAGAATTTTAGACATAAAAAATTAAACCATTGGCAAGAGATGTAATAAGTGTTGCATTTTAAGTGAACCACTTCTTTAACTTGTTGCAAAAAGGAACTTACAAAAGTTCGGAACACATCAACGAGACGGAATTTAATCCGGTATTATTTTAAACACTTCATCGCCCGGCCGAACGCGATCGGAAACTTTGACACCAATGAAATCGCCGGCTACAGCTTTTTGAACGGATTTATTTTCCACTTCCATTGATTCGATAACATCAGTAAAATCAGTAGTATGACCGGATAATTTTATGCTGTCGCCTACAGATAATTCGCCTTCCGTTATTTTTACCGCTGCCACGGAAGGTTTTGAAAAATACTTCATTACTTCGCCAATTTTCTTTTCTGCCATAATCAGACCTCCACTGTTATTATGTTTGCAAATTAATGCTTCAACAAACCAATTCATCGAAATGGCATTAGCAAAAACGCCTTTAAAAAGTTAATACATTTTTTGCTGCTAAAAAACAACAATAAAAAAGGGATGGTTATAACCATCCCTTTTCATTCCACAATGTATTATCAGGATTTTCGGCTGCGTTTGCTCTCGCGTTTGTTTTTGCCTTAATTGTTTCATTCACTTCTGCGATCACGTACGTATAAGCTTCCGGGCATTGATTTGGCGTATTGCTTTAACTTCGCTCCTTTGCTGGATATATCTTTCATGTCCTTTCCGGTTTCAGCTAAACAGTCAAGAACAGCCAACGAAACGGAAACAAAGGGGAACCACCTCTCTTGTCCCGAGCGGTCACAGGCCATAATACCACCTGCCTGTCTATCTTCAAGACTGTATAAATCCTTAATACCGGAGTCGAATCTTTCTATCAAAAAACTGCACAATGAATCAACTGTATCATCTGTTATAAAAATAATAAAATCATCTCCTCCTATGTGTCCGAGAAAACTATAATTTTTACAACTTTTCTCAAGTCCATTTTTAAGTATATTAGCTGTATAAATAAGAACCTCATCGCCTTTTTCAAATCCGTATTTGTCATTATAAGATTTAAAATTATCAAGATCGATAAAAATGACACTGAAAGGCTTGTCATTTTTAGCGCATCTGGAATGCTCTTGCTCTATAGCAATATTGCCGGGGAGACCTGTCAGTGGATTGGCGCCTTTGGCCAATTCCAACCTGATTCTTGTCATGGTATCAAGAATGATTTGAACACTGACAACTCCGTGCAACAATTCATCTCTGGTGACAATGATACTGTCATAGAGGTTCATTTTATTACGGTTCATGGCGATCTGAGATACAATTTCGATAGGTGTGTTGTCGGCTACAATGAGCGGATTTTTATTCATAATTTTGG